>Ga0265337_1000460_pt1 | contig 21553 bp, 24 predicted proteins | sample 42122metaG_FD_192441 | JGI IMG/M metagenome (GOLD analysis project Ga0265337, IMG submission 192441) | Rhizosphere microbial communities from Carex aquatilis grown in University of Washington, Seatle, WA, United States - 4-21-22 metaG | ecosystem: Host-associated > Plants > Roots > Rhizosphere >... | reverse complement strand
GATATAGAAAAATTAGATTCAACAGGACAATACGAAGTGTTTAATCTCGGTGCGTGGAACGGACAAAATTGGAGTCTCCAAAAAGTTCCGGGTTATTATCAATCGCAGAAATATTATGCTCCCATAAATTCCATCTTTGCTTTTGGTTCAAAAGAAATTTGGCTTGATGCTACAGCGCATTGGGATGGACAACAATTTAACTGGATCCCTTTAAATATTGATTTCCCATCCCAGATCAACAAGATGTGGGGTACTACGAGCACTGATCTTTTCATCGTTGGCGACGATGGTCTTATCGCACATAGAGACGCTAGTGGCAATTGGACGAAAATGACGAGTGGAACGAACATTGATATCCTTGATGTCTGGGGGGATAAGCAGATCGTCCGTCTATTGTGCCGTTTCAAATCCCTTCGATCTTAATGAAGAAGAAAGGATACTAAAGATCACCAATGCAACTAAAGTCGATACTATAAGTTGGATAGGCAGAGAAGTTGTCTCTATTTGGACCCCGGACGAAACGCATCTCTACGCTTGCGGGGATGGTGTATTTGAGAATGATGGAAATGGATGGAAGGAAATGGTGACAGGCGCTTCAATCTTTACAAACTCTATGAGGGGCAACGCTAATAACGATATTGTTGTCGTCGGAGGATTTGGTTTTATCGCCCATTGGAACGGATCGAGTTTCAGAATTTATCCCCCAGCAATGGATGTAATCTATAGATCTGTTGCTATGAAGGGAAATATGATTGTGGCAGTTGGAACAACTGGAGCCCAGGGTGTTGTCACCATCGGGAAACGGTAAACAAATCGACCGTCGCTACAGCCGGCTCGGCGGATTCGTGGTCACGCAAACTATCTTTGCCGTTACAACACCTTTACCAGAATCACAAAGAAAACCAATCCCAGGATAAGCAAGTAAGTACCTGGGCGCGCAAAATTTAATGTCCAGCCAAGCGAAGCGATCCTTTTGGGGACAAAAATTCTTGAATCAGCCGAGTTAAAATAAAAGATCCCCCATTTCCAGACATTCATGTTGTCCGCGATCGTGTTTCCTGGTTTTTCCACAAGGATCTTGTGCCTGAGCTCAAGTATCATGATAAGAAATATCAAAAACACCACGCCGATAAGAACATAATTTCCGAGTCCCATTTTTACCTCAGGTGTTATTGTTGATGAACGATCAGAAATTTGGTTTCGTTGAAAAAGAGATTCATCACAATGAAGCTGCGGGTGAGTCCGCGCTGCCGCTTTGCTGCACCCTGTTTTTTTTCCAGACGAGCAGCATGAGCACCCCGATCAGCAGCAGCAACGGGATTGCCATCACGCTTCCTTCCGGTCCCGTAGCTCCTCCGCTGAGATAAATATTCCCCTGCGGATGGACCGAAAAGAAATGACCTTGCACGAATTTGCCGCTGTCGGCCGTACCCCAGAGGTAAGATTGAGCCCAGTCCCACGACGCATGAAACCCAATTGCCCACCATAACTGTTTGAGATACCAGAGACTGATGCAAAATATCAATCCGACAAGGGCGGCGGTAAAAATCCCGACCGAAGATTCGCCCTTGTTGAATATGTGGAGGCAACCAAACGCGGCGGAAAGGATCAATGCGCTCCGCCAGAAACCGATGCCGCGTGTCATCGTCGACTGGAGATATCCGCGCAAGAGGTATTCTTCGTACAGTCCCACCAGAAGAAACACGAGGCCCCACCCAAATGCGTATGCCAACGCGTACCAATCGAACACAGCCCGCCCATCAAAACAAAGGACACCGGAGAGCTTTAGAACGCACACGAGAAATGAAAGTGCTGTGAAACCGGAAAGCGCTCCGTACAAAAAGCTGACAGACCGCCGCGAGCCTTCTAATCCGTATGAGACTAATGGCTTATGCTCGATAAGCGCCATGATCATCGACGCCCCCAGCAATCCGAGGAGCCCCAGCAGCTCTCCGACGCCCGCCTGAAACGGCTGATCGTCCGTGAGCACTATTCCATTCTTGCGTAATACAAATTGAGCGGGTAAAAATAGCGCAGCGGTGATCAATGCCATGAAAATAATAAAGATGCCGATGCTCCAACCGGCCCTAATGCCTTCTTGACCGACGAAGATGCGATGCATCATCGTCGGGGGAGTTGTCTGGGTTGGTATTTCACTGTCCACAGCGGATCCTTGAAGTATGTTCTCTTAAAGAATGTTCGTTACATGATCAACATTTTTTTCATCGGGACGAAATCAATCGCTATTCCGGAAGGCAGCAAATATTGAATCCGGTCAGTCGCAGCAAAGCCGCACGACGAATAGAGTCTCACTCCGGGCAGCGTCGCCATTAATTCAAGAGATCGAAAACCAAATGATTTTGCCTCGGCTTCGCAGCGGGCAAGAATTGATTTTCCTATGCCTCTTCTTGCCCAATCCGGATGTGCGAAGAAAGCGCGGATCTTTGCAGGGTCGGTCTCAGGATTAAGTTCCGCGGGGTCGCGGGTTTCCCGATTGTCGCCGCCGAAAAGTGTTTTTCGCTTACTCCAGCCTCCGCAGCCGACGATCACTCCGTTCGTTTCGGCTGCGAAATATGTTTCGTCTTTAATAAGCTGCGTATCTATGCCGAATGCGCCTTGGAGCGCCCCCTCAATCTGTTCCGGCGTATAATCTGTTGAACTCAATTCCCGTGCTGAGATGGCGATAAGTTTTTCGATCGCCGGGCGGTCTTCTAAGACAGCTTTACGTATGAGATATCCCATAGCTTCATCGTACCAACATAAGGAATCAGATTCCCGGCTAATGTTCGATCGGGAATCGGAGGGCTTTATTTGGTCTTAACCAGTTTGATCATGTAACGTTGGTTAAGCGCGATCAGTGCCTAGCATATTATCAAGCACACCGTTATTGTTATCATGTCAAATATACTCTTTGACTCTCGGCCACAAAGCCTCCAGCCTATACTTCGGTTTTCGGACAAGAAAGATGGGAAGATTGCTGTGCATCGGCTGGATATATTCATTCCGAAACCGGGCACACTCTGTCACTTCTTCGTAGTATTTCTGCAAATCATGGACCTTGCCGCCGATCACGATCATCACCTCGCCCGAGTATCCTCTCGTTCCCCAAAGCCAGTAATTGTTGTGACCGGCGATCGCACGCGGAAGGCCCGTTCTTGTGCCATAAAAATCAATAGCGCCTGCCTGCATATAATTCTGACAAAACACACCGCACTTGGCCTTGTCGTCCGCGGGAAGCGCTTTGTACACCGTGTCGACTGTCGCGGCCAATTCGTCCCAACCGAAGAAGTTGGCAAAGAACGACGGCAATTTTCCTTCTGTCCATTTTTCTCCGCTCGATGGGCGCATTCCCATGACCTCCTGGTACTTTAAGAAACTCTCGACGGGAAGGAGCGGCATTCCAAGTGGGGCTGTCAATATGCCGGTGCCTAACACCGCAGCGATGACCGCCGTTCTCATCCATGGGCGTGTCAGCCACTGATCGATCATAATCGCGCCAGCCGCGAACAGGACAGGATAAATCGGCGCGAGATAGTACGGTTTTCCCCCCTGGATGATGAAGATCGCAAGGACCGTCAGGTAGCACCAGCCAAAAGAACGGTAGCGGGAGAGAGCCGGATGAACAAAGAGTGCAATCAATCCGCTTCCCCAGATGAGAACTGTCAGCGGCTGCATGAGAAGAATTTGTTCCTTCATGAAAGCAGGGAGCGGGAGAGCGACCATTTTCTCTGCCCGGGCATTGGCCATCCACTCCAGCGTAGGCCAACAGTGTGTTACCTGCCAAATGATGTTGGGCATTGCAATGAGAAGAGCAGCGAGAACTCCAGGTACGATCCATGAAGTGAATAACAACCGCCGCTCTTTCGTTAGAATCAGGCCTACGAAGATTCCCAGCACAAGGAACAAGACACTGATCTTATTCTGGAATCCGAGCCCCATCGCAACGCCGAACCACACCCACAGCGACGGCCTGCCGTTATCGATGATGCAGACGATAATATATATCGCGGCAAGCCAGAAGAGGGTGTCGAAAGCGTTCATTGAAAAGTAGTGATGCACAGCCAGACACACCGGGGCGACAAGGGCGCACGATTCGGCAAGCAGCTGCGCCGGGAGGCCGGCTCCCATGCGCCGTGCTAGGAGTCCCGTGAGAAAAACGGTGAAGAAGCCCGCCAGGGCGGGGAAGAGGCGAATGGAAAGCATCGAATCGCCAAAGGCCGCACGCTCAACATGCAGCAAAAAAATCGACAAAGGGGGCTGATCGACATATCCCCAATCAAGATGCGTGCTGCAGGCGAGGTAATAGAGTTCGTCGCCATGAATTCCGTAGCCGTTGATGGCGAGAAGATGAACGAGGAGCTTCACGGTCGGGAGTATGAGAAGGATCAGAATTTCCGGAGCGAACAGTCGCGAATTCCGAATGCCCGAGAGACGCTCAAAAAATGATTTTAACATCGTTGGCATCATCGTTTCATTGTTGACATGCATTGAGATACATCTCTCGCCACGGCTTTATGTCTATCGAGTTCGGATGTAACCAATAGCAAAGTTGGCGGCTAAAAATAGATCGTCGTAAATGCTGCGACTGCCGTATTGAGATTTTTTTTCCCCGGATTGCCAAAGCGCGAAGAATTGACATCTGAAATAGTGAGATTGAGCTGAGACTCTACGCCAACGCTGAAGTGTCTGTCGACGAAATATTCTCCCCCAAACGCTCCTCCGACGAGCCAGTCCGTTGTTCCGGATCCGACCGAGGGAAGCGTTTGCAGCACAGCCAACCGCGCTCCCAGATACGGCGCTACTTTGTCGATTGACAGAAAAAATCGGGGCACGACACCTACATGAAGATCGGCTCCGACACCTTCCGTCCATACAATACCGAATACGGGGGAAAGTGAGAATTGGCTCCCGATCCAAATCGGAACCAACACGTCGATCTGGTTGTCTTGCAGGGATGCCGAGATCCCGACTTTCCGACCAGCGGTACTATCCTGACATACGGCGGTTTGTGTCATCAAACAAAATGAAAAAATAAACATCAAGGAGGCTGGCAGCACGAAGCGTTTCATGTAATATTCCTTTCAGGTTGTCATGGGATCGGGGACGCGTCATTGTGGAATTAATTTTCTGAGGTCACTTGGGAGGTCAGAGACGTGCTTATAGAGTAATACATCATGACTATACGTAATGTTGTCGATGCGGCAATAGATCCTGTAAAACCCCGGGTCAACAGAATTCCCGTCTGATCGAGACCAATCCCATTGGACTGTGTAAAAGCCGGCTAACAGCGACTTGTTTTGGTAAAAGATTACGGCCGGAGTTTTTTGTGTAGTAGGAACAACCGCGCCTGCAGCATCATCCATGCCGCTTCCCATATTCCCGGCCCATTGTGCGTGAACAGTCCATACGTCAACGATGGACTGACGCGGAACCGCAAAAGTAATATTGCAAACGGTTGAGCTCGGATTGGGATAGGGGAGCTGAAATGAATTCTGCCTGGGCAGATCACTTGCAATCCCACTGATTGTGTGGATTGAATTCGAGTAGGATTCTGATGGGTTTCCCTGCTGTGGGGTTTCCCACACGGCGAGCATTTGAGGACTTTCACTGTTCGTGACATATAATCCCGTCACGATTGGCGTCGTCAATGATGGTGAGCTCAACGGAACATCGTTTCCATTCGGCGTTGAACAGGAAAGTGACACCAATAAGAGAACTGCAGCCAAGCAAAATTGATTTTTCAACATAGGGTAATTTCCTCATGACGAAAAGTGACTGATTCCAGATATACTTTATTGAAAAAGAAATCCCGTTCCCTCAATACCAGGAACGCAGTCAAAACGAGCAGAACAGCGGTTTGTATCACCTTGCTCATCGGATGCGTAGAAAAAATCTCGTTGAAGAAACCTGCCGTGATATGGAAGACGACCGCCACCAGAATGTTCCGGCCGGTTTTATAGTACAACCAGTTCATCAACAAAACGAAGGGAATGAGACTGAAACAAAAATTCAAAGAGTATAATAATCCGGACTCAACCAGGTTGCTGTGGTAATAATCTTTAATAAATGAAAGGGGGAAATGCCACAGAACCCAGAAGAGGGCAAAGATCATGCTCGCGGTAAAGAGGCTGAAGCGCGCCCAAAGAGAATCGGTGCCGTACGAATGCCACGCCAGCTCTTCCAATAACGGGGCAATGAACAAGAGAAACCAGGCCGGGAAGATGCCGGCTGAGAATGAAAACCTTCCGGAAAAATTGAATTGGCTTGCGCTGTATCCAAAAGCCAGGGAGATCGCCTGGGCAAGCAAGATGCTCGCAAGCATCAGAAAGCAAGTCGCAAAAAGGTAGAATGGTTCGATCGTTTTGATTCTGAAGAGCCTGTTGAGGGAATCGCGCCGAAGTGCTGAATCCGAAAAGATCATGACAAAGGCTGTCACCATCGGACTTAGCAAGCCGACAATCCCCAGGATGCTTCCTGCGGTCACGTACACATCCCTCGCCGGCGTAATGCGGCTCAGGTATGCAGCCGCAAACCAGAATGCCCATGGAATTCCTGTCGCCAAACCGAAAAAACGGATCGGGTGCCGGTATTTTTCAACAATCATAGCGGTAATTCCAGTTATTCTGCAAAACGCAGCGATATGTGAATTTCACCATCCAGTAGATCAAAGAGACTGACTAGGTTGCAGGAAAGAGATACGCATAGATGCGTGTCATAGAAAAATTCTTCGGTTTAGCAAGACCTCAGCATGACCATTTACGAATCCCTCTGGCCCTGGTTTATGGTCTCTCGTATGAGCATGCGGCGTGGATCAATCAAAAAAAGTGAATTCAAATGATGGAGCTATTTTAGCGACAAGCTTGTTCGACCGGTCGTCGACGATGTGAGTCTCTGCGGCATAACCGTTGACCCTGTTATGGGCAAGGATCTCTTTGAGCAGGGAGTTTTTGAAGAACGGCGATGTGTGTTTCCATAACTTTCCATTTACAGAAACGATCGTTCCACGCTGCGTCAGTTCATACTTTTTTACCAATCCGTACTCGATCAGGCGCGGCAAGGTGTCTTCAACAAAAAGATTTGATATCCTCACCTCATCGTTAAGAAAAAGGTCTCCCGGAGGAAGAACAGGATTCCTGAGAGTTTGGATCGATTGTCTTTTTGCGAGAATCGCAGTATCCGTGCGGCTGATAAGACTGACGATTGCTGAAATAATGAGTACGCATAAAAGAAGTTCGATGAAATCTTTTGTCTTATCTTTGCGTATGTTCATAAGGATCCTTTTCCCAAGGTGTAATGGAATGAGGCCCGGATCATTGAGGTGCTCGGCAAAACAAACGTTTCATTAATTTTTCTTTGCAATAACCAAATAGCCAAGCCCTCCGTAGACTTCATGTACCTTCACTTCATGCAGCGTCTCCGGAATGCCCGGCGCGGATTTCAGAAAGCCTGGATTTATTGTAGAAAGAATTTTTTTTCTGATTTTGCTCTTGTAGCTCTTCGAGAAACCCTCGTCGCCCCAGCTCACGACCCCGTCGCGCTTCACAACCCGGATGAATTCTCGGATGGCTTTATCCGGATCGTTGAACAGATTCACGCCGCCGAAATGAAAAAGTGCGTCGAAACTGTTGTCGGCGAACGGCAGGAATTGACCGTTCCCGTGAACGAGGTGGATGTTGAGCCCCGGGTGACGCCGCTGGCATTGCTGTAACATGCCCATCGACAAATCGAGTGAGACGAATTCTCCTCGGTCGGTCAGGCGTGCCCGGAGAAGTTCCTGGAATACCCCGGGGCCCGGCGACACTTCGAGAAGACGTTGACCCGGGGAAATATTCAACCGGGAGACGATTTCCTTTCTCCCTTCGATCATGTCCATGCCGGTGATGAGCTTGCCGAAGAACTGTTCGCTGCGATCGTAGAATGGCGCCATCATATTATAAAAGCGGTTAAATTCGGCGTCCCGCCCTTTGAGTGATGGAGGATAGACGAGCGACACAATTCCGTTGATGATCGGATATTTCAAACCGTCTTCGCGAACGTAACCGTCGTGAAGGCGCCGCAATGTACCCATCGTCTCGGGACATCGCACTATTTCGTCGAACCAAGCTGGATAACTCATAGTCTCCTTCTCAATTTTTAGCCGCTTCCTCATCGACCGGAGTGGCGTTTTCAAAACCCCGTCCATATTTGCGGGCGGCCTATCGAAGTGTTCCCTGCGATCGGTCAAATCGCAGGCTTTTTTCAACAATGTTGCTCGTTAATTGTTTTGGCCCGGTTGATTCACTACCAACCTGATTATCCTGATAAGCCAGATACACCTTGAGATCCCCATTCGCAGTTGACATGTCGGCCAGGAATGAACTCTCGATCAATCCGTCGTCCCTGTAGGTGATATCCGTTCCTCTAAAATAGAATTTCTTTTCCGATGGACCAGGCACAATGCAGATGATTTGATACGTCGAATCCAGAGTGTTGTAGCTGTGATCATAGTCGATCACCAGCGTAATTTTCATCGTCACGTTGGTTACAATTTCCACAATTCCCCGCGGGTAGGTCGGACTCGGTTCTGCTATCTCATTTACATTTGTTATGTCGGTGTAAAGATAAACAATAGATGGGCTGGTGAATATGGCCGGGTCGGGGCGCGGATGTTCCAGAAGGGTGAACCCGCACGACTGTTGTATCAAACAAACTGAAGTTATTAAAAAGATCCTTCTCATGAGAATGTCGTAGAATCTTTTCGGACTTTGTAACGGTCAGGACACTGTCTTTTGCGAGATCTGCTTTTTCGTATGAACGCCACTTTGAGGAACTATGAAGAGAAACGCGCAACAGATGTTCATGGCGAACATTGTTACTATTTGTACATCGCATTTCTTCTGAATGTCCCGTCGAGGAAGGACTGAATATTGTCCTCCATTATTCGATACCCTGCCTGATTAGGATGAAGCGCATCCGACATCAAGTTGGAATGCCAATAAATTCCCTTCATCGCTTTTTCAATGAAAATGTCCGCATGGCCGGAACCGACCTGCTCCAACATGGCAAGATAGGAATAGCCGTCCGCTTTCCGGCTGTAGAGAAAGCTTGTAGATGGGATCGAATCGATCATCTCTGTATAGAGAAAACTGATCAAAACGACTTTGCTTCCGAACGCGCGGATGGTGTCGATCAATCGGGCGAGCTGCCGTTGCGTAGTCTCGACATCAATGCTTTGAAGTAGATCGTTCGCGCCGAATTCCAAAAGAACGATCGCCGGGTGTTTGGTAAAGACACTGTCTCCGACAATGTTGAGCGCATCTTGAGTCGTAGCGCCTATATATCCCTGGTTGAATACCTTAATTCGAAGCACGTTGCTCAATAGTGCAGGGTATGATGTGCTGTCCGCGGCTGAAGCGGATGATTGTTTGGAAAGCACGTAGGGCGTAGTTGCGGAGACGAAGATCGGATTCGACCATCCGCCAAGGTACCCCGCGGTAAGACTGGTGCCGAAACAAACAATTGATTGTCCGTTGTTCCACGGTAATTTTAATCCGGGATCGTTGGGATCCGTTACATGGTCGCAGGAGGATGAAAAAAGAGATATGGCAAGTATGAGATAACGGATCGGCTTCATGGGCGTTATGGTAAGACGATTAGACATTCTTTAGTTGACGCGGTCGGGGGCTATGATGATTTTTTCATATCGCAATTATGCACAACAGATTCAAATCATAGATTGGTCTTGCGGATATGCTTCGAATATAAACATGAATAACTGTTCCTGCAGGATAACGCGGTCATTGAGGGAATGTTCGGCAGGTGTATGAACGCCCCCTCGTGGTCGTTACTGGTGCAAAACTACTGCTAATCAAATACAAATGCAAGAATAGAATAGTCTATGCAGCAGTCTTTTTCTCGGAATCAAAGTGATGCCATGACGATCTTCTTGCATTCTGAATTGATTCATGATACACACACAAGGCAGGGAGAGTCACGGCATCGCCTGTCACCGACGGTCAGAACTCTTTGCACTCGCATCCGCTCTGCCACCATTCGAACTTATGCGGGTAAATGCAGAGGATCGAAATTCCGCCGCCGACAGCATCGGGATGGGCTAAGATCTCAAGCCCGAGGAGCGTGTTCATTTCAACCGTAATAGAATCTCTCCCGTGTCCGAGGTACGCAGGATGCGCGGAGAGGAACCTGTCAATTTCGACAGTGTTTCCGAGTTCGACTTTCATCGGATACCTGCCGACCTTCATTTCTTTTCCCCTGATCAGCGATATGTCCCCTTTTTTCAGAATATTAATGTCATGAAAATCCAGGACATACGAGCTCGCAACTCCTCCTTCAAATCCGAGGAACGCAACAGATACAAAGTCCCCCTTGACACCGCCTGCGATCTGCCGCTGAATGGTTTCAGCGTACGGTTCAAGTGTGTTGACCGCCAGCTTCTTAAAAATTGTCGCGATCGCGGAAAGGGTGGCGCCGTTTCTGCATGCCTCTCGGGCATCCCGCTCGACGGCATTCTCTCCATCGATGAAGGGGATGGCATTCCCGGATATTGCGAAATAGACGCTGTCGTTTCCTCGAAAGACTTTGCATCCATACCCGATGCCAGTCAGTTGGTTCTTCTTATCGAACGAAGTGAACTTGCTGTCGACTCCGATCACGATGGCATCGTGGAAGCAATACGCAAATACCGCGGTTCCCCGGTGAACCTGGGTGAAACAGCAGGCAGGGACAAGCAGACTCAGCAGGAAACCGGCCCGGAAGAATTTCATGCAAATAACCTCGCTCTTGGAGTCAACGATTTTTCTCATTCTATTTCTTCGACGGTGCGGGTTCTTCCCGTTAGACCGGCGCGGACTTTATATTTTCGCGAGCATTGCGGGCATACAGTGTAGCATGCGCGTCCGAAGCGTGCTCGGCACTTACCGAGCAATGGCGTCGGATGTCCACAAACGCACATCCACGTCGCATTGCTTCCCTGCGCTCCAGCTATTGCAGTCTTGCCTTTCAGGAAGATGACGGAGACTGTAAATTGATGAAGCTTGAATCCGTGTTTACCCTTTTTCATCGTCTCCACGCTGACGTTGATTCGTAAGATCTCTATTCACATAATCAATCCCGCATTACTCCGATAGCCCTTTGCTCCATCTTGTCATCTCTCATCATCTCATTCGCAAGCTCTTCATCATCTCGTTCCCAAGCTCTTCGTTATCTCGTTCCCAAGCTCTGCTTGGGAACGTACTAAGATCTCTACCTTCTGCCTCTTGCATTCCCATTCAGAGATTCGGAATGAGAAAAGACCATCGGCTCAGTGTAAGGTCACAGGTCTAATCAATGACCCGTAGATTCCCAAATGCCATATGATCTGTTTCATTGCCGTCGAATCCGTCGTCGGTTTCAATCCGCAAAACTCTCCCCGGGCCTAAATCCATGTCCAATTCCTGCATCTCTCTCCCGCTCAGTTGTTTCCCGAACAAGAGATGGCCATCCACAAGAATTCGAAATCTCATCGCGCCCAAATGAGAAACTCCGGCTTCCTCTGCCCAGCCGGCCGTTCCCAAGAGGCGACGCCCCTTGGTCGGCAATGCGAATTCAACATAGGCAATCCTGCCGCTGTCCTCGGGTGAAACGACTATTCCTTTCCTGTATTTCATTCCGCAAATGACCAGCTCGTTCGACCAGGTTGGTTTATCGATGCCGATTTTTCCATCGATATTACCCGAACGGAGGACCCTCATGTAGGAGACAAACGTCAGGACAAGAAAGGCTCCGTGCGTTCCAGTTTTGTAATATTTGTCGTCGAGCGATCGACACGCTGACGCGCCGGCGGAGGGCATGCTGTATCAATCACGAAAATCCCTTATCCGCAATTGAGTGAGGTAGGCCAGATACATCGCCTGATTCATCGGGAGCTGATATTTTTTCTCGATGGATGGATGATCAGGATATTTCAATGTCAATTGGACATCTCGAAATTGGATCCATATCCGCTCGGCGGCCTTAAGGTTCTTCATGAATATCTTCTCGGTCCTCTTTGCCAAAAGAAGTTGTTGGTAGACGTAGTTCAGCCTTTTGTCGTTTTGTTCAAAAAGCTCTCAGCCGTTAGCTGGGTTCTCGATCCTCTTTGGGGCTGCAGTCATGGGTTGTGGGGATATGGAGATTGGGAACTCCAGTCTCTCCCTCCATTCGTTGTCGTCATGATGTGGCCCGAGGGATCCGACACCCAGCCGATCTTCGTGTCGACGAAAGACGACAGACTGAGCCAATACGAAAACGGTGCGTTGGTATGCGTCCAGGAATTGCCTGCGTCAAAAGTCTTAAGAACTGTGCCCGATCTTCCCATGATCCAGCCGGAATTGTCGGGGAACAACTGCACCATGAACAATGGGGGAACACTCTTTTGTCCCGCTGTCCAGGTATCTCCGCCGTCTGTCGTAGTAAACGTTTTGCCGTATGTATACTCAAGATCGCTCCCCACGACACAGCCATGGAGCGCGTCGCCGAATGCAATGCCCCAGAGATTCAAATTCGGATCGACGATTGATGTCGTCCAATTCGCGCCTCCGTTCGTGGTTCTCATCAGTGCGCCGTTAGATCCGCAGACCCATCCATATTGGGTCGACGTAAAAGCGATAGAGCAGAGGCTGGATGTGGTCTCGGTCGCCTGAATCGTCCACGTGGATCCTCCGTCGGTCGTCGCAAGAACAATACCTCCTTCGCATGCGACCCATCCGTGAAGCGGATCGATGAACCGTATGGCTTTGCACAAGCGCATCGTCCCCGATTTCTGCCGCATCCATGATGCTCCGCCGTCAGTGGTATTGATGATGACTCCCTCGCGTCCGCAAACCCAGCCTCTCGACAGGTCCACAAATGAAAGACCGAACAGCTGGTTTGGAACTCCCGAATATTGTTCCGTCCAAGACGCCCCTCCGTCGGTTGTTTTCCGGATCAATCCGCCTTTGCCGACGATCCAACCGGTCGACGCATTGACAAATTGCATCAGATCGAATGGGTTCTCCACGGGAGGCTGCTGCTCGTGTAAAATGGTGTTGGTACATGATGGGAGGAAAAACAAGAAGAGAAGTAAGGAAGTTGATCTCATAGTGATGTCCTTGAGGTTAGGAGAGAGATTTTTTCGCATTAGAAAGTGGAATGCACTCCTCGAGAGCTATTTCTGTCGATGAGGGAATGGCCGGCAGGTTGATGACCACCCCCTCGCAGCGGTCACTAATGCAAAAGTAAGGCTATTCGTGTGTAAATGCAACCTTATGAAACCGCATGTCGAAAGTGGACTGCTCGGAAGTCTCTTTCGCTCTGGATTTCTTTTGCTATTGCATTTATATTGCACAAGAGGCAGCCCCAAAAGACAGATGACCTCTGCGCCGTGCGGATTGATTTCTTATTAGAACTTGAAGAAGGCGATGAATCTGAACCTCACAAATAAAGTGGCGGTCATCACCGGAGCGAGCCGGGGAATCGGCCGATCGATCGCAGAAGCGCTGTCGCGGGAGGGAATGCTCCTCGTTATTGCTGCAAGATCCAGCGATCTGCTCCAGGAAGTCGCCCGGTCATGCGGAAAGAATGTTGTTGTGTTCGCAGCTGACCTGCGCGATGAAAAGTCGCCCGGGGCCCTCATCGAGTTTGCAGTAGAGAAATTCGGCACGATCGATCTTGTGGTAAATAACGCCGGGGCGACGAAGCGGGGAGATTTTCTTGAACTCACCGAGGAAGACTGGCGGGATGGGTTCGCTCTTAAGCTGTACAGCGCCGTTCGATGCTCACGGGCGGCATGGCCGCATCTTGCGAAGTCAAAAGGGTCCATCCGTCAATATCGTTGGGATAGGCGGACGCACCGGAAGCGCGGATTTTTCGATCGGCGGTTCCGTCAATGCGGCGCTGCTCAATCTCACAAAAGCCCTTGCTGACCGCGGCAACAAAGATGGTGTGCGGGTAAATGCCATTAATCCGGGATGGATAGCCACCGACCGATTACGGTCACGCATTACAAAATTTGCTGAAGATCATCGGATTGGTTTTGACGATGCCGCTGCGCGGATGGCAAGCGACATGGGCATACGGCGTTTTGGCGCGCCCGAAGAGATCGCATCCGCCGTGGCTTTCCTGGCATCCGACGTTTCTGGCTACTGCCAGGGAACGATCTTCGATATCGACGGCGGAACAACCGGGACGCTCTGATGCATCGGCTGCACAGTAGATAGTTTTACTTGCCCTATATTCCGATCAGGAGTCGAGAATGCCGATTATCAAGTTTCGCAGCCAGGGGGAAGCTCAGGAATGGATAAACATCATCGAACATTTCGAATCGGTCATGAGCGCAGCGAATGAGGAGAATAAAAAGCTGAGAGAATACTACGATGCTCAACTCCGGACTGCAAATTTCTGGAAACGCTATGCCTTCGAAAGAACGATCGACACGAAACTTCAGGGGATCGCGTTGAGCAGTCTGAAGCAAGTTGAAAGCGATGGTGTATTGATGGACAGCGTTGTCCCGGCATTCATGAATAAAATGCTGAGCTTCCTGAAGCTGTTTCAGCCGGGGAATTGAAAGCTCTGTTCTACATCGCTGTTGCTCCGTATCAGAAAGAGAATCCGTCCACCACAAGATTTATCGCCGTGGTCGTGGTCCCGGTGATTGGAGAGCCGATTGAACTGTACGTACTGGAATGGTACCTGATGTCGAAGTGCTTCGTCAAATCATCTATCCACGATTGAACTGCGGGGGGTGCCCAAAAACCGATCAGTCTCACGAAGCCGCGAGCACTCACGCTGTACCCAGAAGTAGTATACGCCAGACCGGGACCTTCTACCGAACCGCCGCGTATATAGAGCGCTTCAGCTACCTGCAGCTGCCATCCCTTTCTGACGCTCGCGTTAGCATTCGACTTGCCGAACAAAACATTGTCGATAAAGTCGATATCGCCGAGACCTGATTTATAGGAATAATTTGAACTAGAGTATCGCGATACCAGGAGATCGTCTGCCTGACGGATCAATGTAAACGTGGCCAGTTTTCTTTCGGCATTGGCCGATTGGTACACCAGTCCCCCCTCGATGCTCCCACCGATTGTCGCGGTCCGGGGTAACGGATCAGCTTGTGCAGCGTCGAGATAGGACACGCTCCCTCCGACGTTCGATGTGACGTCGGCGAACGAGATATCGAGTATCGGTTTCACCTTAGGAATGATTTCATAGTCGTCTCCTGTTGCTGCCGACAGAATTTTCACCATGGGCGCGTTGATGAGCACTCCAAAATCGGTCGCGTTCACTTTCGCAGTAGGACCTAACACCGATCGTATTTTTTTGAAATTCCATCCGATCCCGGCTTTGAGATAATACTCGAAGCCGAAGCCTACTCAGTAATTATCGGATGTTTCATAGGCATTAAACTGTCCCAAAACATCGGCACTTTCATCCGTTATCACAAAATTTCCCAGTTCGAAATCGACGCGTGAATAACCGAAACCTGCGCTCAGTGAAAACGGCAGCCCGCATAGTCTGCCTATATTCGCCCCGACATTCGCTGCCTCACTGGAGTAGGTTAGTCCGGGTAATGAGAATTCCGGGAGCCATTCTGTCTTCGGACTATATTTCTCTGCATTGAAACCGTTGTTCAGCGAAAAAAGTCCGAGTTGTCCTGGATTGGAGATTGTCGCAAGGGCATCATCCGTTGGTGTTGATGCGGTCGCCCCGCCCATGCCATTTCCTTCGGGAGAAGAGCTGATCAATAGAAAGGGGACCGCAGTCGACCCTCCCTGAGCGAATGATAATGACGAAATGATTAGTAACAGACCGGTCGTGGCTAGAACTATCGCTTTCATGATGGGAATTCTCCTCCTGCGGTTAGCGTTAGATGCAAGATGCTGCAGATTGGCAATATCTCAGGGACTCCACACGCGCAGAATGCCCTGTGCAGATCCTTCTATTCGGAGATCCTAAATGGGGAGCTGTGAACGATGAAGCAGGAAAGGTTGGCGTTGGCTAGAGAAGTCCCCGTTTATGTCTCAATGGAATATGAATCAACCTTGTGCAAATGTCAATTTATTTCATGTTCCGGCTGTAATCTATTGAAGGATTGGAGATATGTCTGTGCTCCGAAACACAATCGCCATCCAGGGTTCTGAGTTACGGGAATAGAGATTGAGATTTTGGATAACGCCAGTCGAGCTCACACTACGGTGTAACCTTAATAGATATCTGCCGTATGTGAATAAATCAATACAAGGGCAAAACTTGAGACATGTAAAGTATTTCGTGCTTCCTGCTTATCTCTTCACCGTTCTTGGTGGATCCATTGCCGGCGCGGCAGAAATTTCTAAGAACCAGAAAGGTTTTTCTGTCGCTGCCGTAAAAGTCCAAACAGATATCGGGCTTACCGGCAAACTCTCAGACCCTCTTTGGAGCACGGCGCCAACCGTAGAGTGCCCCTTCGAAGTCCAGCCCGGTGAGAATACCCCCGCAGCTCAGCGAACGTTTGTCAAGATACTGTACAATTCGCGGTACATTTATTTCGGTTTTATTTGTACGGATAGTACGCCGTCCGCGATTCGCGCGCATATTTCCGACAGGGACAACATCTTCAATGATGATTTTGTGTTTGTCGCTCTCGATACGTACGCTGACAATCAACGAGCGTACGAATTCGTCGCTAATCCGTTCGGGATACAGGGGGATCTGATGAGGACGGGAAACAACGAAGATGCGAGTTGGGACGCCGTCTGGTATTCAAAGGGAACCGTGAACGATACTGGCTACGTCGTGGAAATGGCGATACCCTTCAAGAGCATACATTTCCCGTCCAACAAATCGCAGGATTGGACGGTGATGATCATCAGAAATCTTCCGAGAGCCAGCCGCCAGCAATTTTCATGGACACCGTTCGACAGGAACGATCCCTGTTCGATGTGCCAGGGAGGAACGCTGCGAGGATTACAAGACCTAGAAGCGACGGGGACGATGGAGGTCCTTCCGTACGTCATGGGCTTTCAAGCCGGAAACATGGCCGATGCAGGGGACCCGACGTCCCAATTCGTCAACGGAAAAGTAAGCGGACGCGTCGGCGGGGGTGTGAAGTTCTCGCCGAATCCCAGTCTATTTGCCGAGGCTGTCATCAACCCGGATTTCAGCCAGGTTGAATCCGACGCGACGCAGATCAGCGTTAACTCGAGCTACGCGATTTATTATCCGGAAAAACGCCCCTTCTTTCTGGACGGCGCGGACATCTTCAATACGCCGCTGACCGATTTCTACTCCCGCATGATCAACAACCCGATCGGCGCGGCAAAGCTTATTGAAAAATCGGACGGACTCACGCTTGCCTATCTTACTGCAAGCGACAGGAATTCCCCCTTCACGATCGCCGAAGAGGAGGGGAGCGCGTCTGTTGAAAGTTCTTTGCGGTCCTATTCGAATATTCTTCGCGCGAAATATGATTTCGGCACGCAATCGTACGTCGGCGCGCTGGGGACCGCGCGGAATTTCAGCGATGCACACAATTACACAGGCGGCGTTGATTGGAATCTGTTTCTCAACTCCAATTATTCGATCCGCGGCCAGCTGCTGGCTTCGAATACAAAAGAGGTCGACGATACGACGATCTATCTCGACGACAGTTTTTTCGGAAGCACAAAGTACACTCCCGGGTTCGACGGACAGCAATACAACGGCACCGCGTTGTATACGCAGTTTCGGCGCGATGCGAGGGATTACAGTTTCTATTTGACCTATCAGAATATTTCTCCAACCTTTCAGACCCAGAACGGCTTCGTGACCGAAAACGATTTGCGAATACTCGACCTGCAGAATTACTACAGTTTTTATCCGTTAAATTCTGTGGTCGATCTGGGGCAGCTCTGGATGGAGAACAACCTGCAGTTCGATTACAATAATTCGCGCAAACAGGATTGGACGGTAGCAGGAATCTATTTGCAGTTGAAGAGTCAGACAAACATCAATTTGTTATTTGTTCCTTACAACGAGGAATTGTATCATGGCGTACGGTTCAAGAAGATCAATCGCGGCGAGATCAACGTGAATTCTTCACCTGCGCCGTACATTTCTTTTACGACGGACGTGGCCATCGGAAAATTTATCGACCGTGATTCTGCGTTGACCGGGTACGGCCACAACATCTCGGTGTCAGCCTCGCTTAAGCCTACGTCCCATGTAGAACTGGACTTGTCGTACTCCCGTTCGAGGCTCTCCGACTATTCCACGAACGAGCTTTTCTATGACGGTTACATATCGCGTTTCACGGGGATCTATCAATTCAGCTCTGACGTGTTCTTCCGTCTTATCGGGCAGTACGACAAATTCAGCAGATCCGTTGAAATTGATCCTTTGCTCAGCTACAAGTTGAACCCATTCACGATTTGCTACGCGGGATCATCACACAACCTTACGGATTTTGATAGCCCGTACGGCTTTGAACAGACCGAAAGACAATTCTTCATAAAAGTTCAGTATCTCTGGAGACAGTAAGCACCCGCCCCAAAAGGTATGAGAAGCCGAGCATCGCTCTCGGCACCGGTTTGAACGACATCTCCGACTCTATTTATAACACCCCCCAACGTCCTTCCTGTTGTGCAATTCAGAAAAATCTTCGTATATTTGTGCACGATGGAAACGTCAATGAAGAAGAAAATCATCTTGGCCGGTGACAAGGTGCTGGTGTCGCCGGAAAAAGACCAGGAGAAGTCGACCCACGGATTATATCTTCCTCCCGGCGTGAAAGAAAAAGAAAAAGTCCAGAGCGGATATATTGTCAAAGTCGGTCCAGGATATCCCGTTGTCAATCCCAATTACGTCGATCAGGAACCGTGGTCGACGACGCCGAAAGATCCCGTCAAATACATTCCGCTCCAGGTGGAAGAGGGCGACTATGCGATTTTTCTTCGGGACGCCGCCATTGAAATCGAGTATGATGGCGAACGATATCTTATCGTCCAGCAGTCATCCTTGTTGATGTTGATCCGGCGGAGCGCGTATACCGAGATCGGACCATGATCGCAACGCATGACCCTCTCATTCTCAGCGAAGCAAACATTCACGCACAATTGCAAACAGCCCCGTTTACACAAGGATTTTATACTCTCCGGTTCTACACAGAGAACGGGAAACCCGCCGCGCATCCCACAGAAACGATTTCCGAATTTTACCTCTACCCGTCGGGAGGAACCTTGCGCGACAGCACGTTCAACCTTGTCTTTTACGATTCTCAGTTCGACACGTACCGGGGATTTAAACCGCCGCATCTGAAGAGATAATTAAGAATTAGGAATTATGAATTAAGAATTATGAATGAAGAATCTTCTTTCACAGCGTAACTGCGAAATTATTAATTCTTAATTCTTCATTATTAATTCTATAAATTGGTCCATTGCCGCCAACAAAGCATTCGAAAGGTACTCAATGCAGCCTGAAGAGATATTAGAAAGTATCAGCGGGGGTTTCTTTGCTCTCGATGCGGATTTCAAGTTCACGTATTGGAACCGGGCCGCAGAAGAGGGGACGCGATTCCTCCGGGACCAGGTGCTGGGGAAACATGTGTTCGAGATATTTCCAAATGCAGAGAAGGCCGAGCTCGGGGATCGGTATCGAACGGCAATGGAGACAAAGACCTTCCAGTCGTTCGAAACGAGCTACCGGGACAGCAACTTTGAGGCATGGTACAACATCCGCATTTATCCGAACGAGAACGGGCTTTCCGTCTTCTTCCAGGACATCACTCAGCACAAGCAGCAGGAACGCCAGCGGGAGACGCTGCTCGAGATCTCGCACGTCATCAACACGAGCAACCAGCTCGACGACTTGTGTGCGCAGGTCGTGCATACCATCGCCGCCCGGTACGATCTTCCGTTCCATCATGTGCTGATGTACATTTTCCGCAGGCAGGACGAAAAAATAATTCTAGTCGCGCCCGAACTCCCGTCGATCGAATGGGAAAAGAACCTCACGGCGCGGTCGGTCAACGAACAGAACCCGGCAGCCTGCATCGATGCGGTGATCACCGGTGCGCCGATCATTACGTCTGATGTATCCCGCAGTTCGTACTACGCCGTCGCTCCGGAAATGCTGGTGAGTTCTGAACCAAAAACTGTTCTGGCGATTCCGCTTAAGGTCGAAGGCGAGCTTATCGGCGTGATCGAAATGCTGATGAACTCCGACCGTGCGTTTGCAGAACGGGAACAGTCGTTTCTCTCGCTTATTGCGAATGAACTCGCGGTAGGGATCAGCCGCAGAGGATTGATCGACGAGCTCCGAGTGAAGAACGTCGACCTTGAAATTCAACGGGCGCAGACACAGGACGCGCACGAAACGTTGAAGAAATTCCTCGCCTTCTTCAGCCATGAGCTCCGGTCGCCGCTCAACTCCATCATCGGGTTCTCGGAGCTGATCCAGCTCGACTTGCCGAAGCTCGACGCTGCGACGGTTTCATCGTACGTTTCTTCGATCAACCTGAGCGGAAAGCATCTCCTCCAGCTCATCAACGATATCCTGGACCTCTCGAAGCTCGAAGCGGGCAAGCTGGAACTCCATTATATGAGCATTCCTATCCGTCATTTCATCGACGGGCTGACAAAGTCGCTCCAGCCGCAAATGGAGGAGAAAAAGCTTTCGTTCCAGATTCTCGTTGCCGAAGAGCTGGACGATATCGTCGCCGACGATATCCGCCTCAAGCAAATTATCCTCAACCTTGTTACGAACGCGATCAAGTTCAGCCACCCCGAAAGCACAATCGCCATCAGCGTGCTGCGTGTTGAGAACGTGGTCGAGTTCAGGGTTCAGGATACCGGGGTCGGCATCCGGGCGGACGAACTCCCCCGGTTGTTCCTTCCGTTCCAGCAAACGTCGGCCGGAAAGAGGAAACAGGAGGGGACAGGGTTGGGCCTATCCATCACCAAAAAATTGGTCGAGCTGCACGGAGGCACGGTGACGGCAGTCAGCGAATGGGGAAAGGGAAGCACGTTTATTGTGAGGATGCCGATGATGATAAATTCGCGCGGCGACAGCAGTGAAATTGTCGGAAACATCGCAGGCATTCTCACGTCGTCCTCAGAGCCCCAGCGGGTACTCATCGTGGAGGACAAACCGCACGCGCGGCAGATTCTCCAGTCCTATCTCGTGGAGGCAGGGTACGTCATCGAAACTGCGGCGAACGGCATTGAAGCGCTCGAGAAAGCAAAGATGTGGAAGCCGGATGTTATTACGCTCGACATTCTTCTTCCGGTGAAGGACGGCTGGCAGGTTCTGCGCGAGCTCAAACAGCATCCGCTCTGTAAAGATATTCCGGTCATCATCATCTCGATGCTCGACGAAAGAAATGTCGGCTTCGGACTCGGAGCCGTCGACTACTTCGTGAAGCCGGTTCAAAAAGACGAGCTGCTCGAATCACTCCGGAAAGTGACCTCGGGATTGAAACAAAAACAATCCGCCAGAATTCTGGTGATCGACGACGACCGTTCCGTGATCGATCTGGTAGAGGTGATCCTGGAAGCCGAAGGATGCACGGTGCTGAAGGCCCTGGACGGAAGGGAGGGAC
>Ga0265337_1000459_pt1 | contig 21598 bp, 24 predicted proteins | sample 42122metaG_FD_192441 | JGI IMG/M metagenome (GOLD analysis project Ga0265337, IMG submission 192441) | Rhizosphere microbial communities from Carex aquatilis grown in University of Washington, Seatle, WA, United States - 4-21-22 metaG | ecosystem: Host-associated > Plants > Roots > Rhizosphere >... | reverse complement strand
CGATGCGAATTCGGTGTCGTGAACGCGTCATGATGCACAGTCCGGCAACGGTCGATACAGCTAGCATAGGGCGGGCTGCGTCGAAATTGTGACTGGAGCCCTAGCGCGGCCATTCACGACCTGTTTTCGGCCGCAAAATACGTCGATGCCCGGCGCAAGGCCGGGCATGACATTATTAAACAAGCGCCGCCAGCGTCTTACGAACTGACGCCGAGCACCGTGACCGCGCGGCGGTTCTGAGACCAGCAGGAAATGTCGTCGCAAATCGCGACCGGCCGCTCCTTGCCATATGAGATGGTGCGCATGCGGTTCGCCGCCACGCCGTGTGCAATCAGATAGTCGCGCACGGTCTGTGCCCGGCGGGCGCCGAGCGCGATGTTGTATTCGCGCGTGCCGCGCTCGTCGGCGTGACCTTCGACGGTGAACTGGCCATACTGGCTATAGTTGTTGAGCCACTGCGCCTGCTTGTCGAGCGTCGCGCGCGACTGCGTCGTGAGCTCGGAGGAATCGGTTTCGAAGAACACGCGGTCGCCGACATTGACCACGAAGTCCTGCTGGCTGCCAGGCGTCGCCATGCCGGCCGCATTGGCCTGCGCGTCGTCGCCGGGTTTGTTGGCGCAGGCCGAAATCGCCAGCGCCGCAGCTAAAACGGCCACGAGCCGGGCCGCGCGGAATATGTGATTCACATTGGTCATCCCGGTGCCTCCATTCTCACTCACGCAAAGACCGGAGAGTTTCCTGGCGCATGATCTTTCCCGAAAACCGCTACCCATCCCCGTTCGAGCCGGGGACAGGCTTTTCGGGATCATGCGCGTGCCTCATCGTCTACCAGCACGGTGGTTAAGCGAACCTTCCATCAACCTTGATGGAACCTTGCGCGAGGCCCCTAAAATTGTCTGAGCCACGTAAACCTATTCTGATGGTTAAGAGCCGGTGAAAATGTGGCGCTGTTAGGACAACAGCGGCGACCAGGCTGGATCCGAGGCCAAGCTCGGGGTGGGCACCTTGAGCTGGTTACGGCCGGTGATGTCGATCGTGTAAAGCGACGGACCGCGGCCGGGATCGCTGAAATACATCAATACCCGCCCGTTCGGGGCGAAGGTCGGGCCTTCGTTGTGGAAGCCCTCGGTGAGGATGCGCTCGCCCGAGCCGTCCGGCTTGAGGATGCCGATCGAAAATCCCCCGCGCGCCTGCCCGGTGAAGGCGATGTAGTCGCCGCGCGGCGACCATACCGGCGTCGAGTGATGGCCCTCGCCAAAGCTGATGCGCTGCGCCGGGCCGCCATTGGCCGCCATCACATAGATCTGCTGCGTGCCGCCGCGGTCGCTCTCGAAGCAGATGCGGCTGCTGTCCGGCGAATAGCATGGCGCGGTGTCGATGGCCGGCGTGTCGGTGAGCCGCGTGGTCGCCTTCGAGCGCAGATCCATAACGAACAGATTGGCGTTGGCGCCCTGCTGCAGGCTCATGATCACGCGCTGGCCATCGGGCGAAAATCGCGGCGCGAACGTCATGCCGGGAAAATTACCGACGATCTCGCGCTGGCCGGTCTCGATGTTGAGGAGATAGACGCGCGGATCGCCCTGCCCGTAGGACATGTAGGTGATCTCTTGCGTGGTCGGGTTGAAGCGCGGCGTGAGCACCAGGTCGTCGCCTCGGGTGAGGTAGCGCACGCCGGCGCCATCTTGATCCATGATGGCGAGGCGTTTCACCCGCCGGTCCTTTGGGCCGGTCTCATCCACGAACACGATGCGGCTGTCGAAATAGCCCTTCTCGCCGGTGAGCGTCTCGTAGATCGCGTCGGAGATGATGTGCGCGATGCGCCGCCAGTTGTCGGGCGTGGTGAAATACTGCTTGCCGTCGAGCTGCTGGCCCGCGAACACGTCCCATAGCCGGAATTCGGCTTTCAGCCGTCCGTCGCCTTGCTTGGTGATGCGGCCGGTGACCAGTGCCTGCGCGTTGATGACGCGCCAGTCCGCGAAGCGCGGCACCGCGTCGGAATTGGTGATCTTCTCGGTGAACGCCTGCGGATTGATCGGCGCGAACAGTCCGCTGCGCTGCAGATTGTTGCTGATGACCGCGGTGAGGTTGTGCGCGATCTCGTTTTCGGTCGGCGCGCCCGCCAGAAAATCGGGCAGCGCGATCGGCATCGGCTGGACATTGCCTTGCGTGATGTCGACGCGCATCACCGCCCCCACCGGTCGGCTCGCAAGCGCTGCGAGCGCACCGGCGCCGGCGCCGGCCAGCAGACGGCGGCGGCTCAGCGTGAGATTATTGTCGGTCATAAGATGGGTCATCTCGCGGGAATACTATTGAACATTTCTTTCGTATCGAAGACGAAGTCTAATTCTTTCCAAGTATCGTAGTGATCGGGACGCAGCATGGTGAAGGGCTGGCCGACGAGAACCGCGCGCACGGCGCTGTCGCGTATCGCATTAAAACGGGCGCCGCTTCCGCTGGTCAGAACCTGGGGACCGATATCCAGCGTGCCGTCACGTTTGAACCTGATCCGAATTGTGACCTGGAATTGATCGGCGTCCTGCGCGCCAACCGGCGGATTCCACAGCGCCATCAGCCGCGCTTTCAGCGCGTCGATTTCCGATTGCGACAGCCGGGCGGCGTTGCCGGAAGCGGCGCCGAGCGAGGGCGTCGAATTGAGTTCCGCGCCGGTCGCGGCGTTGCGCTGCGGATCGCGCTTGTCGAGCAGCGCCGCGATCTTGTCGGCGTCGAATTTGGGCTGCTGCTTCTGCGGCGGCTTCTTCGGCGGCAGCGGCTCGGCCTTGGCTTGCGGCTTCTGCTCGTCCTGCTTCTTGAGCTTCTCGGCGATCGGGTCTGGCTTGGTCAGCGGTTGCGGCTCGGCGGTCTTTTCCTGCACCGCCTTGAGTTCTTTCTTCTCGGTGAGCTTGGGGGCGATCTCTTCGGTCGGCTTGGCGTCGGCGATTTTTTCCACCAGCGGCTTTGGTATTTCGAGCTTGGGCGCCTGCTTGGCGCCCTTGGTCATCTCGGAGAAGTCCCTCTCGCTCACCAGGTCGACCGGCAGCGATTCCGCCGGCGTGACCTCGAAGGTCTTGCCGGAGAACGACACCAGCGCCCACAGCAGCACCGCCGCGTGCAGGCCGGTCGATATCGCTGACGCCATTTTCATCTGCATTACTGTACTTTCGAGCCCTGCTCGAATTCGGTCACCAAGGCCACCCGATGGAAACCGGCCGCCGATAGCCGCCCCATCACCTTCATCATGGTCCCGTAGTCCACCTTTTTGTCGCCGCGCACATAGATGCGGGCGTCGGTGCCGCCGCGCGCCTCGGCCACCGCCTGCAGCTTCGGGATCAGATCGTCCACGCTAATTTCGGCATTTTGCAGGAAAACCTGGCCCTTGTCGTTGACCGACAGCGTGAGCGGCTCCTTGTCCTGGTCGAGGCTCTTGGCCTGGCTTTGCGGCAGGTCGATCGGCACTCCGACCGTGAGCAGCGGCGCCGACACCATGAAAATGATCAGCAGCACCAGCATCACGTCCACCATCGGCGTGACGTTGATCTCGCTCATCACCTTTTGGCGATGACGCTTCCTGCGTCCGATGACCGGCGTGCCGGCATTGGCTGCCATGACTATCTTCCCCTGCGCATGATCTTTCCCGAAAACCGGTGCCCACTTTTCGGGATCATGCGCTACCCACGCTCGTCGATCTGCCGCGACAGAATGGCGGCAAATTCGTCGGCGAACCCTTCCAGGCGCTGCGCCTGCTTGTTCACCTCGGAAGCGAACTTGTTATAGAAAATAGTCGCCGGTATGGCGGCCACAAGGCCGATTGCGGTCGCAAATAGCGCTTCCGCGATGCCCGGCGCCACCACCGCCAATGACGTGTTCTTCGAGGCGGCGATCGACTGGAAACTGGTCATGATGCCCCAGACCGTGCCGAATAGGCCGATAAAGGGACCGGCCGAGCCGACGGTCGCCAGCACCAGCAGCCGGCGTTCCAGCCGCTCGACCTCGCGGGCGATGGTTACCTCCATCACCTTCTCGATCCGCATCTGCAAGCCGGCGAATGAGCGCGCCTGGCCCTCGAAGCTGCGTTTCCATTCCCGCATCGCCGCCACGAACAGCGCCGCCATCGAGTGGGTCGGCTTCGAGGACAGCGAGCGGTAGAGCTCCTCCAGCGACTGGCCGGACCAGAATGCCTGCTCGAAACGGTCCATGGCGCGCTTGCTGCGCGTATAGAGCACGGTCTTGTCGATCGCGATCGCCCACACCCAGACCGAGCAGATCAAGAGCCCGATCATGACCGTCTTGACGATCCAATGGGCGTGCCAGAACAGCGTGAACAGCGAGAGGTCGGAGGAGGTGAGCGGGAGCACCGACTGTGCCACATCGGCTGGATTCATCGGCACGTCCCTTTGCGCTGTCGGCTCTGTCGGTCAGACCGGCAGCCGAGACGAAATCCCCGTCAAATGGCCAAACTAGGGCGCATACCCCAGCATTAGCGCCCTAAACAGCGCTGATTGTGGTTAAGAATTGGTTAGCGGGCCGGTTCCGCACCGCTGCCGGCTTTTTGGTCCGCCTGCATGGCGATGCGTAGCGGCTTCGGGATCGGCTTGGCGCGGCCGCCGGAGACGAAGGCGACCTGCACATGCGCCTCCACCAGCAAGTCCGCGCCGCGCATCACCTTCTGATTGAGCATGACGGAGGCACCCTTCACCTCTTCCGGCGTGGTGACGATGTCGAGCACGTCGTCCATAAAGGCGGGCTTGCGAAAATCGATGCTCATGTGGCGCACCACGAATGAGAAGCCCGGCGCCTCCTTCTCGGCTGCCTCGAACATGGCGCGGTGGTCGGCGCCGAGCAGGCGCAGGTAGTTGGTGCGGCCGCGCTCCATGAAGCGCAGGTAGCTGGCGTGATAGACCACGCCGGAAAAATCGGTGTCCTCGTAATAGACGCGCACCGGCTGCGTATGGCGGCCGTCGGCGATGGAGCCGTCGAGGGAATTGCCGTGGGTCATTTTCGTTACAACCTGAAAACGCCTTCAGTGCGCGCTGATAAGAACATAGCCGCGGTTCTCGACCCTATCGAACGTGCGCATGCCCCTGACGAGCGTTGCCGTCGGCATCCACACCCAGCCCTCGCTGGTCGGATTCACATCAAGCACCAGGAATGAGTCGGATTCGGCATCGTAGGCGCTGAGCGGAGAAACATGTCCGCCACCCCGCTGGCCCACAGCCTCGCGCAAGTATGTCACGATCACGTAATCGCCACTGCGCTTGAGGTTATCGATCAAATCGGTTCGAATGTCCTGCTCGGGCTTGCTGTCATCGACGATGACGAGTCGAGTCGTCAGACCGTTCGCCCTCAGCATCTCATCGAGCTGCCGGGTTTGATAGCCAAAATCGTTGATCTGCTTTCCGCCGATCGTCACAGGTTCGCCGAGAACTTGCGCGCGAGTTTTCCCCCCTTTGGTGATCACGTTGTCCTGTGTGTAGCGCGGCAGCGACGGATCGAAGCCGTTTGGAATGTATTTGAAGTCCTCTGAGCGCAATCGGCTTCGGTCATGCGGCAGGTCAGCACTCCGGCCGCGAATGGTATTCAACACAATGGCGGCGGACGTCGGTCCACAGAATGCTGCGTTGGACTGGGCTTCGAATTGATTGGCAAGGGCAGGAAAGTCCACCTTGGCAGTCGAGCGAGCCAGCCGGGCAAGCCCTTCATTCGACGCGAACGGGACAAGCTCCTGAGAGATCGCCGCTGGCGCGTTGTCGAGTGCGAAGGCTGACGGGAGGTGTGCAACCGCCAGAAAAACCGCCAAAGCAATTCGAATGAACATTGTCATGGGAGTTCCAATTTCTGACAAGCCGGGAGGAATCTAACCGAATGGGTTCCGACCCTAATCCTCGTCCCCGCCCCCGAACAACCCGAACTGGCTCGGATCGCGCGCAGGCTCCTGCAGGCCGAGATGCTTGAAGGCATGCGAGGTCAGCAGCCTTCCGCGCGGCGTGCGCTGGATGAAGCCCTTCTGGATCAAAAACGGCTCGATGATGTCCTCAATGGCGTCGCGCGGCTCCGACAGGGCGGCCGCCATGGTGTCGACGCCGACCGGGCCGCCGCCGTAACTGACCGCGATGGTGGTGAGATAGCGCCGGTCCATGGCATCGAGGCCGCTGCTGTCGACTTCCAGTTCGCCGAGCGCGCGGTCGGCGACCTTGCGGTCGATTTGGCTCGCACCGTCGACATGGGCGAAGTCGCGCACCCGGCGCAGCAGCCGCCCGGCGATGCGCGGGGTGCCGCGCGCGCGGCGCGCGATTTCGTTGGCGCCGTCCGCCGTCATGCCGATGCCGAGCACGCGGGCGCCGCGATTGACGATCTCTTCCAGCTCGGCCTCGGAATAAAAATTCAGCCGCACCGGAATGCCGAAGCGGTCGCGCAGCGGATTGGTGAGCAACCCGGCGCGCGTGGTGGCGCCGATCAGCGTGAAGGGCGCGAGATCGATCTTCACCGAGCGCGCCGCCGGCCCCTCGCCGATGATGAGGTCGAGCTGGAAATCCTCCATGGCCGGATAGAGGATTTCCTCCACCGCTGGATTGAGCCGGTGGATCTCGTCGATGAACAGCACATCGCGCGCTTCGAGATTAGTGACTAGCGCGGCAAGGTCGCCGGCCTTGGCGATCACCGGCCCGGAGGTAGCGCGGAAATTCACGCCCAATTCGCGCGCCACGATCTGCGCCAGCGTGGTCTTGCCGAGGCCCGGGGGGCCGACGAACAGCACGTGGTCGAGCGCCTCTTTCCGCGCACGCGCCGCCTCGATGAACACGCCGAGATTGGCGCGCGCCTTTTCCTGGCCGATGAATTCCGACAGCCGCTGCGGACGCAGCGAGACATCCGCGTCGTCGGCGCGGGTCTCGGGCGTAACCAGGCGGCGCGGAGTGGTCATCTGGCCAGCTCCCTCAGCCCCTGCCGGATCAGTGTCGCGGTGTCGGCGGCTTCACCCGCGCTGCGCGTCGCGGCGGCGATGGCGGCGGCCGCCTGCGGCTGGCCGTAGCCGAGATTGACCAGCGCGGACACCGCATCCATTACCGGCTTGGGCGCGCGTTTGTCCTCGAGGGCGCCCGCCAGATGCACAAAAGCCGGGTCAACGTTGGCATAGGCCGGCGCCTTGTCCTTCAATTCAGTGACGATGCGCTCGGCCACTTTCGGCCCGACGCCGGGCGAACGCGAAATCGCCGCCTTGTCGCGCATGGCGACCGCCGAAGCGAGATCGGCGACCTTCAGCGTCCCGAGCACCGACAGCGCCACCTTGGCGCCGACGCCCTGCACCGTCTGCAACAGGCGGAACCATTCGCGCTCCGTGTCGCTGGCAAAGCCGAACAGCTTGATCTGGTCCTCGCGCACGTAAGTCTCGATCGACAGCGTGGCGGCTTCGCCTTGCGCCGGAAGCGCTTGCAGCGTGCGCGGCGAGCAATGCACCTGATAGCCGACGCCGCCGACGTCGAGGATGATGTAATCCACGCCGTAGCTGTCGACGATGCCCCGGAGTTTTCCAATCATATGAGCTTGCCGATCATGACGCCGCCGCCTTCATGATCACACTGGTCCGATGATGCGCGTGACAGACCGCGATCGCCAGCGCGTCGGCGGCATCTTCGCTCTGCGGATCGGCTTTCGGCAACAGCACGCCGATCATCATGCGGATCTGCGCCTTCTCGCCGTGGCCGGCGCCGACCACGGTTTTTTTCACCACGTTAGGCGCGTATTCCGCCACCAAGAGCCCGGCCTTGGCCGGCACCAGCATGGCGATGCCGCGCGCCTGCCCGAGCTTGAGCGTCGCTGCCGCATTGACGTTGACGAAGGTCGCCTCCACCGCCGCCTCGTGCGGGCGGTATTGCTCGATCACCCGGCAAAGCCCGTCATGGATGACCACCAGCCGGGCGCCGAGCGCGGCCCGCTCGCTGGTCTCGACCGATCCGCAGGCCACGTAAATGAGCCGGTTGCCGTCAGCCTCGACCAGCCCCCAGCCGGTGCGGCGGAGCCCGGGATCGATGCCCAGAATGCGAATCGGATGCCCGACCATGGCCCGTTGATAGCCCCACAGCGGCCTCTGGGCCAGAACGGTTCGCCCAAGCGCCCCCAGGCTGCTAATCAGGCAAGGCCCGCCGGAGCGACTTTCCCATGATCGATCCGCATACGGTTTCGCTGTTCCAGGATGCCGTCGTCGACCCGCGCTTTCCGGTCGCCATCGGAATCGCCGCCCTGGCCGGTCTGGTGCGCGGATTTTCCGGCTTCGGCTCGGCGCTTGTCTACATGCCGCTGATATCCGCGGTGTACGGGCCGACCGTCGCCGCGCCCACCTTGCTGCTGATCGACAGCATTTGCAGCCTTCCGTTCGCCCTGCACGCCATGCCGCAATGCAATTGGCGCGAAGTGACCCCGGTTACGATCGGCGGCGTCGTGACGCTGCCGATCGGCGCGATGGCGCTGCTGCTGGTCGATCCACTGAGCTTGCGCTGGTTCATCGCCGCCTTGGTGCTAGCGGCGTTGGTCGCGCTGGCCTCAGGTTGGCGCTATCACGGCCGCCCGACGCTCGCCGCCTCGCTCGGCGTCGGCGCGCTGGCGGGATTTGCCGGCGGCGCGGTGCAGATCGGCGCCCCGCCTCTGCTGGTGTTCTGGCTCGGCGGCAACAACAATGCGGTGACCGTGCGCGCCAACATCATGGTCTATTTCATCATGCAGGGCGTGCTGTCGATGGTGATGTATTTCTTCAGCGGTTTGTTCAACGCGCAGGCGATCGTGTTGTCCTTGCTGATGGGATTGCCGTTCGCGGTTGCCATGGCCGCCGGCGCCTACTGGTTTCACGGCTCAAGCGAGGCACTCTACCGCCGCGCCGCCTATCTGATCATCGCTCTGGCGGCGCTGGTGAGCCTGCCGGTGTTCGACTCGCTCAGATAATTACGCGCTCATCTTCTGCATCAGCGCGTCGGACACTTCGAAATTGGCGTAGACGTTCTGCACGTCCTCATTGTCGTCGAGCAGTTCGATCAATTTCAGCATCTTCTCGCCGGCCTCATCGTCGAGCGCGACGGTGTTCTGCGGTTTCCACAGCAGCGCGGCCTTGCGCGGTTCACCGAACTTCGCTTCCAGCGCTTTGGCCACCTCGCGCAAGCTTGCCGGCGTGGTGAAAATCTGATGGCCGTCCTCGTTTGAGGTGACGTCCTCGGCGCCGGCTTCGATCGCGGCGTCCAGCATGGCGTCGACGCTGGCGACCTTGGCGTCGAACTCGACCACGCCGACATGAGTGAACATGAATGATACCGCGCCGGTCGTGGCCAGGTTGCCGCCGTTCTTGGTGAAGGTGGCGCGCACTTCGCCGGCGGTACGGTTGTGGTTGTCGGTGAGCGCCTCGACGATCACGGCGACGCCGCCCGGCCCGTAGCCCTCATAGCGGATTTCGTCATAGCTTTCGGCGTCGTTGCCAGACGCCTTTTTGATGGCGCGCTCGATATTGTCCTTCGGCATGTTCTCGGCGCGGGCGGCCAGGATGGCGGCGCGCAGGCGCGGATTGAACGCCGGGTCGGGCAGGCCCATCTTGGCCGACACCGTAATTTCACGCGCCAGCTTGCCGAACAGCTTGGAGCGCACCTTATCCTGGCGCCCCTTGCGGTGCATGATGTTCTTGAATTGGGAATGACCGGCCATGACTCGAACTGCAATGAGGTTGATGCCGGCGGCTATATAGGCTGGATAGCCGAGAAAATAAACTCCACTGCGTCAGGCGGCAGCGACCGCCACATTGCGCAGGATGGCGTCGATGCGCTCGGCGACGCGTGCCACGTTGCGGTGGACGCGCGCCTTGTAGCGCCGGACCGCGTCGCGATCGACCATGAAAAACTGCTTTTCCGGATAGCTGCGGCCGAAAATATCGATCAGCATGCTGCGAAATTCGCCCGAAACGATGCCCGGCATCTGCTCCGACGGCTGCTCCGCATAGGCCACCAGCTCGGCGGAGGTGAGCGCGCAGAGCAACGGAGTCAGGCGAGACGAAAAAACGTTCTTGTGACACTGGATGACCTGGATGGCCCAGTCGAGCGCATGGTCCGGCCGGGTTTCATCGACGATCTGCAAAGGTTCGTCCAAGGTGGACGTGTTCATCGGAAACTGGTCGATCAGCCAGTCGCCGAGATGCACCACGTTGCCGCGGCCACGCCCATATATCAGCACGTCGTCCTCGTAGCGCGCAAACCAAGTGTCGAGCCGGTCGATCAGCCGGTCGAGGCCCACGCGCGGGATGAGCTCGCGGTATTGCGTGCCGAAAATTCCGATCGACGCCTTGGCCCGGCCTACGATGTCGAGCACGTCGTCGCCGAGCAGCGGCTGGAACATGCTGTTGCCGATGCCGAGGACAACCAGATCGTATTTGTCGCGCGCCTCATGCAGTGTGCCGAAGCCCAGGTGATGCACGTCCGCCTCGCCCGGCAGCAGCGCATTGATCATCTGACAGCCGAGCCGGCCGCCGAACGTGCCGATATCGTTGTCGGAGATTACCGCGACGCTGCAGGCCGCGACCGGCTTGAGCCGCTCGGTCGGGGTGAGCCGCATCAGCACCTGGCCGGCGTCGATCGGCGCGGTGCATTCGATACGGAAACCGTAGCGGTCGAACAGCAGAGCGAGATCGTAGAAGCTCAACGCGTTGGCGAAGCCGGCGCGATCACCGCCCCCGGCCAAATCGGTCGCGAGATAGCTCAGAATTACGTCCTGCTTGCAGAAGCGCAGATGCGTGAACAGGTTCTCCACGTCGGCGATGCGTTCGAGCGCGCCGAGCATGACGATGATGTCGGAATTCCCGGCGGCCTGGGTCGGGAAGTCGCCGGCGTTGAAATCGTTGACGATGCCCTGATAGCTGCAGCCGCTCGGCAACAAACGTTGCAACGTCGTCGCGCCGCTGAGATCGAGCACGCGCGACCCGGCCGGGATGAATTGGGCGGCGAGTTCCGCCCGTGCGTCGGTCGCGAGCGTGACGCCCGGCGCGACGTCGGGTGTCGTTTCCAGCGCCAGATTACGATTGACGTTTAAGGTCATTCCCGCCGTGCCGAGTCGCGATGCCGGACGTGGGCACAAACCGGCGAATCACCACAGCTAAAGAATCACCGCTGCGAGTCGCGGTCAACTAATCCTTTCCATCCCCCGCGAAGCGTGGGGGGCAATGAAGTCACTCCCAGAATTTCGGCCGCGCTTCTTCCAGGATGCCACCGAGGCGGACCGCGCCGACTTTGGTCGCAAGCCCGCTGGCATCGTCGGTCTCGACCGCGATGGCGCACAGCGTGGCCGGGCCAGTGGCCGGCTCGAATTTGCCGCCCGGCACCTTGCGCAGGAAGCGGTTGAGCGGCTCGTCCTTGGTCATACCGATCACCGATTCGAAATCCCCGGTCATGCCGACGTCCGACACGAAGGCGGTGCGCCCCGGCATGATGCGATAATCGGCGGTGGGACAATGGGTATGGGTGCCGACCATCAGGCTGACGCGGCCATCGACGAAATACCCCATCGACTGCTTCTCGCTGGTCGCCTCGCAATGCATGTCGAGCACGATGGCGTCGGCGCCGGTTTTAAGCGCGCAGGCGGCGAGCTCGCGCTCGACCGCGGCGAACGGATCGTCGAGCGCGTCCATGAACACGCGGCCCATGGCGTTGATCACCAGCGCGTGCTTGCCGTTCTTGGTCTCGACGAGGGTGGCGCCGCGGCCGGGCGTGCCCTTGGGATAATTGACCGGGCGGATCAGGCGCGGCGCGCGCTCGATGAACACCAGCGCCTCGCGCTGGTCCCAGGCGTGATTGCCGAGCGTGACGGCGTCGGCGCCGGCGTCGATCAACTCGTTGTAGATCGCCTCGGTGATGCCGAAGCCGCCGGCCGAGTTCTCGCCGTTGACGACGACCAGGTCGAGCTTCCATTCGGCGATCAGGCCCGGCAGGCGCGCGTTGACGATGGTGCGCCCGGAGCGGCCGATCACGTCGCCGATGAAAAGAATTCGCATAACGTCAAGTTCCACGGAAATCGATCGTCTCGCGCTCCGTTAGCACGAGATCGAGGCGCGCGTCGCGCTCGGTGGCGGGCACCTTGGGGATTTCCTGCGCGGCATAGGCGATACCGACGGCGATGACCTTCTTCTTCGCGCGCAACGCATTAATCGTCATGTCGTAATAGCCGGCGCCGTAGCCGATGCGATGGCCATGGCGGTCGAAGGCGGCGAGCGGAACGATGACAATGTCGGGCGCCACCTCGGGCGCCTCCGGCGTCGGCTCGAAGATGCCCCATTGCCCGACCTTGAGCGGCGCGCCGAAGCTCCAGGCGCGCATGATCAGCGGGTGCCCGCGCCCGGCGATGGCCGGCAGCGCGAGGCTGGCGCCGGCATCGGCGAGCTTGCGCAACAGCGGGATGGGATTGATCTCCGATTTCGCCTTCATCGGCATGAAGCCGGAGACGATGGTGCCGGACACAACCTGTACCGGAAACGCGCGCTCTGCGATCGCCGCCGCCGCCGCCGCGCGCTCCGCCGCCGGCAATGCGTCGCGCAGCGCGAGGGCTGCGGCGCGCAGCGCGGCTTTGGTCTGGTCGGTTTCGGTTACGTCGGACATCAATATTAAGTGCGGAGCCGCGAAGGCCGTCGGAGTGCGATCCCGGGAACCTACTGTTGTAGGTGGGCGCCATGTGACCGAGCCCACGAGCCCGGCCAGGGACAGCTCCCGATAGGATCGTAAGGCCCCGGGGAATTGTCTCCAGACGCGCCCCACAGCCCCGCGACTCGAATGTAGGGCTTATGGGTGGCTGGCGCCAGCGGCACACGCGGTCAATCGCGCAGGCCGGTGCCGGTGTTAACCACCATCATGGTCGCGGTGATGAGCGCAACCTGTTTGCGGGCACCGCCGTCCTCCGCGAACACTTCGCCGAGCGTGATGACCAGCTTCTTGCCGCTGCGAACGACGCGGCCGATCGCGCGCAGCCGCTCACCCTTGGCTGGCGCCAGCAGATTGATCTTGAACTCGGTGGTCAGCACGGCGGCGTCGCGCGGCATCACGGTGAGCGCTGCATAGCCGCAGGCGCTGTCGGCGATGGTCGCAACGGCGCCGGCGTGGATGAATTCATGCTGCTGAAGAATTCTGTCCGAGAACGGCAGCACGATCTCCACTTCGCCCGCGCGCACGGCTGCGATCTCCGCGCCCAGCGTGGTCATGATCGTCTGACGTCCGAAGCTGCCTCGAACGCGCGCCTCGATCTCCTTTGCATCCAGCATCAAGGGCTACCCGATCGCCACGCCGTTGCCGAGGCTCTGATTGAGCTTCCTGGTGATGCCTTCGATCCGCTCGGCCGCCGAGTTGAAGGCGTTAACCACCGCGCTCGAGGCCGTCTGGGCGCGGTCGGCGGCGACCACGCGGGCATCTTGCAGCGCCCTGCTGTCTTCCTCCAGGCGGCGGATCTTGCGCGTGGCTTCCGCCAATTCGTCGGCCACCATCAGCGACGCCATCACCGTGAGCCTTGTGTCGCCGATCTCGCCGAATTTCTTGCGCAGCTCCTCGATCCGCCCGTCGAGATCCTTGGCGAGCGCCAGCAGATGGTCTTCCTGCCCGTCCTCGCAGGCGAGGCGGTATTGGCGGCCGGCAATCGTTGCGTTCACTTGGGCCATATCATTTTTCCTTGCGCATGATCTTGTCCGAAAACCGGTTCCCACTTTTCGGGATCATGCGCTACTCGTTGCTGTCCAGCACCGACTGGATGCTGGCGATGGCGGCGTCCAACCGCTGCGCAATCTCGCGATTGGTGGTCTCCAGCCGGCGCGAGCGCGCGGCTTCGCCGTCGAGCGCGGCGGCAAGCCGGGTGCGGTCGACGCCCAGCGCATGGAGCTGGCTCGCCAGCCCCTCCTCGCTGCGGTCGGATTCGCGCCGGCGCTCGACGGCAGCGTCGAGCGAGTCCAGCGCCAGCGCCAGACGCTTCACCGCTAGATCGATCGCGCTTTGGTCGGTCATCGCCTTCATCCACGCTCAAAAACTCTTGCGGGGGCAAAGATTTAGGCGAAGAACCTTACGTGCCGCGCGATCCTGCCGTCAACGCTTGGCGAGCGATTTACCCCGATGTTTTCGAGAGCCTGTGTATGGCTGCCCGGCGGCGGCGCCGTCACATTGACTCAAGGGCCTCACATGCTATCCACCCACGCAAACAGGCCTTTTCCATGAGTCCAAACGCTTCGCCGACGGTCGCCGTGGCGCCCACAGCGCGCCGTGAGCAAGCTGCCGCAGTTCCTGCCGTCGCTTCTGCGAGCATGGCCAACGCCATCCGCGCGCTGGCGATGGACGCGGTCGAGCAGGCGAATTCCGGCCATCCCGGCCTGCCCATGGGCGCCGCCGACGTGGCGACCGTCCTGTTCACGCGCTTCCTGAAATTCGATCCGGCTGATCCGGCCTGGCCCGACCGCGACCGCTTCGTGCTGTCCGCCGGGCACGGCTCGATGCTGATTTATGCGCTGCTCTATCTCACCGGATATCCGGCGATGACGATCGAGCAGATCAAGCGCTTCCGCCAACTCGGCTCGATCACCGCCGGCCATCCGGAATACGGCCACACGCCCGGCGTCGAGACCACCACCGGCCCGCTCGGGCAAGGGCTCGCCAACGCGGTCGGTATGGCGATCGCCGAGCGGCACTTGGCGGCAGAATTCGGCGCCGACGTGGTCGATCACAAAACTTACGTGCTCGCCTCCGACGGCGACCTGATGGAAGGCATCAGCCAGGAAGCCATCGCGCTCGCCGGCCACCTGAAGCTCAACCGGCTGATCGTGCTGTTCGACGACAACGGCATTTCGATCGACGGTGCCTTGTCGCTCACTGACAGCGTCGATCAGGTCAAGCGCTTCGAAGCCGCCGGCTGGACTGCTTCGCGCGTCGACGGGCACGATCCCGCGGCAATCACCGCTGCGCTGGAGAAGGCGCAATCGTCCGACAAACCGGTGATGATCGCCTGCAAGACCACCATCGCCTTCGGCGCGCCGAGCAAGGCCGGCAAGGCGTCATCGCATGGTTCACCCTTGGGCGCTGACGAGATCAAAGGTGCGCGCTCAACGCTCGGCTGGAACCACGCGCCATTCGAAATCCCCGCCGACATCCTGTCCGCCTGGCGCAAGGCTGGCGAACGCTCGAAGGGCGCGCATGCCGACTGGAGCAAGCGCCTCGCCGCGCTCGATACCGGCAAGCGCGCCGAATTCGAGCGCCGCATGAAGGGCGACCTGCCGAAGCCGGCCTTTGCCGACGCGGTGCGCGCGGTGAAGCAGTCGCTCGCCGCCACGCCGAAGGACATCGCCACCCGCACCGCGTGCGAATTCGCGCTCGAGAGCCTGATTCCGGCATTGCCGGAAATGATCGGCGGCTCGGCCGATCTCACCGGCTCCAACAACACGCGTACCAAATCGATGAAGGCGATGAGCGCGGCCGATTATTCCGGCCGCTTCATCCACTACGGCGTGCGCGAGCACGGCATGGCTGCAGCCATGAACGGCATGGCGCTGCATGGCGGCATCATCCCCTATTCCGGCACATTCCTGGTGTTCTCCGATTACTGCCGGCCGGCGATCCGGCTCGCCGCGTTGATGGGCGTGCGCGTCATCCACATCATGACGCACGACTCTATCGGGCTGGGCGAGGACGGCCCGACGCATCAGCCGGTCGAGCATCTGGCGGCGTTGCGCGCGATCCCCAATCTGCTGGTGTTCCGCCCGTGTGACGCGGTGGAGACCGCCGAGTGCTGGCAGCTCGCGCTTGAGGCGAAAAATCGCCCGAGCGTGCTCGCGCTCACGCGCCAGAATCTGCCGCAGTTGAGTCAAAATTTCCTCGTCACCAACCGTTGCGCCGCCGGTGCCTACGAGATCGCCGCGGCCGACGGCAAGGCCCAAGGAAAAGCAGACGTGTCGATCTTTGCCACCGGCTCGGAAGTGTCGATCGCGGTGGAGGCGAAAAAGCTGCTGGCCGCGCGCGGCGTGTCCGCGCGCGTGGTGTCGGTGCCCTGCTTCGAGCTGTTGCTGGAAGCGCCGGAGGCGGCGCGCCGCGCCGTGATTGGCGACGCACCCGTGAAGGTCGGCGTGGAAGCCGCTATGCGCCAGGGCTGGGACGCCATCATCGGTTCCGACGGCGCCTTCGTCGGCATGACCGGTTTCGGCGCCAGCGCACCCTACAAGGACCTTTACAAGCATTTCGGCGTTACCGCAGAGGCGGTCGCCGATGCGGCCGCGCGCAAGCTTGAGAAAAGTTGATTTGGGTCAATACGCGTCGTGGCCGATTGCGGCCATGACAGGTTGCAAGACAAGTTAAAAGAGCCGGGAGCGACTGCAATGACGATCCGCGTTGCCATCAATGGGTTCGGCCGCATCGGCCGCAATATCCTGCGTGCCATCGCCGAGGCCGAGCGCAAGGACATCGAGATCGTCGCCATCAACGACCTCGCTCCGGTCGAAACCAATGCGCATCTGCTGCGCTTCGACAGCGTGCATGGCCGCTTTCCCGGCACCGTGACGGTCAAGGGCGACACCATCAGCGTCGGCAACGGCGCCATCAAGGTCACCGCCATCAAGGACCCCACTACATTGCCGTGGAAGGATCTCGGCATCGACATCGCGATGGAATGCACCGGCATCTTCACCGCCAAGGACAAGGCCGCGATGCATCTCACCGCCGGCGCCAAGCGCGTGCTGGTGTCGGCGCCCGCCGACGGCGCCGACCTGACCGTGGTCTACGGCGTCAACCACGACAAGCTGACCAAGGATCACAAGGTCGTCTCCAACGCCTCCTGCACCACCAATTGCCTGGCGCCGGTCGCCAAGGTGCTCAACGACGCCATCGGCATCGACAAGGGCTTCATGACGACGATCCACGCCTATACCGGCGACCAGCCGGTGCTCGACACCATGCACAAGGATCTCTATCGCGCCCGCGCGGCCGCGCTGTCCATGATCCCGACTTCGACCGGAGCGGCCAAGGCGGTCGGGCTAGTGCTGCCGGAACTCAACGGCAAGCTCGACGGCGTGGCGATCCGCGTGCCGACGCCCAATGTGTCGATGATCGATTTCAAATTTCTCGCCAAGCGCGCCACCAGCAAGGACGAGGTCAACGGCGCGATCAAGCGCGCGGCCGAGCAGCAGCTCAAGGGCATCCTCGGCTACACCACGGCGCCCAACGTCTCCATCGACTTCAACCACGATCCGCATTCCTCGGTCTTCCACATGGACCAGACCAAGGTGATGGACGGCACGCTGGTGCGCGTGATGTCGTGGTACGACAACGAATGGGGCTTCTCCAACCGCATGGCGGATACCGCAGTGGCGATGGGGAAGTTGCTCTGACGTCGCGCTATCTTGAGTGAACCATGAGCGCGTTCCGCACCCTCGACCACGTTGACGTAAAGGGAAAGCGCGTGTTAGTGCGCGCCGATCTCAACGTGCCGGTGGAGAATGGCGTGGTCACCGACGGCACCCGCATCGAGCGCATGGCGCACGCCATCACCGAGATCGCCGACAAGGGCGCCAAGGTCATCCTGCTCTCGCATTTTGGCCGCCCGAAGGGGCGCGATCTTAAAAATTCGCTCAAGCCGGTGGCCGCCGAAGTGGCGCACATCATCAAGCGGCCGGTCAAATTCGTCGATGACTGCATCGGTGAAACCGCCGAACGCTCGGTGGCGGCGATGAAGAATGGCGACATCGTCTGCCTGGAGAACACCCGCTTTTATCCCGGCGAAGAGAAAAACGACCCCGCTTTCGTCGCTCAGCTTGCCAAGCTCGGCGACATTTTCGTCAACGACGCATTCTCGGTGTCGCACCGCGCGCACGCCTCGACCGAAGGGCTGGCGCATGTGCTGCCCGCTTATGCCGGACGCACCTTGCAGGCCGAGCTGGAAGCCTTCGAAAAGGTGCTCGACAAGCCGGCGCGCCCGCTCACGGCCATCGTCGGCGGTGCCAAGATCTCCACCAAGCTCGACCTGCTCGGCCACCTGTTGCAAAAAGTCGACGTGCTGATTATCGGCGGCGCCATGGCCAATACGTTCTTGCTCGCGCAAGGAAAAAACATCGGGAAATCACTTGCCGAGCGTGACCTGGTCGAGATCGCGCGCAAAATCATGGACGAGGCCAAGATCGCCAAGCGTGAGCTCGTGCTGCCGGTCGACGCGGTGGTGGCGGAAAAATTCGAGGCGCTGGCGCCCTCGCGCGTGGTCGATATCGACCGCGTCGGCGAAAAGGATATGATCCTGGACATCGGTCCGCGCAGCGTCGAACAGGTGGTCTCGGTGCTGGCCCGCTCGAAGACGCTGGTCTGGAACGGCCCGTTCGGCGCCTTCGAGATGGAACCGTTCGACAACGGCACGGTCGAAGTCGCGGAAGCCGCCGCGGAACTCACCACCGCCGGAAAACTTGTAACGGTCGCGGGCGGCGGCGACACGGTGGCGGCGCTCAACGTCGCGGGCGTCGTCGATCGGTTGACTTATGTCTCGACGGCCGGCGGCGCCTTCCTGGAATGGCTGGAAGGCAAGGCCTTGCCCGGGGTCGAGGTGCTGCGGCAGAAATGACGGATGCGATGGAGAAAGTCATGAATCTCGATGAATTGAACAAAGTGGCGCTGGCCATGGTCGCGCCCGGCAAAGGCATTCTGGCGGCCGACGAATCCTCCGGAACCATCAAGAAGCGCTTCGACGCCATCGGCGTGGAATCGACCGAGGACGCGCGGCGCGACTACCGCGAGATGCTGTTCCGCTCGGCCGAAGGCATGAAGCACATCTCCGGCGTCATCCTGTACGACGAGACCATCTGGCAAAAGGGCAAAGACGGCACGCCGCTGGTCGAGCTGATCAAAAAGGCCGGTGCGATCCCCGGCATCAAGGTGGACGAAGGCACCAAGCCGCTGCCGTTCTGCCCCGGCGAACTCGTCACCATCGGCCTCGACAGACTGGCCGACCGGCTGCCGAAATATTACGAGCAGGGCGCGCGCTTCGCCAAATGGCGCGGCGTGATCGACATCGGCAAGGGCATTCCGAGCAGCAACTGCATCAAGGCCAATGCGCACGCGCTGGCGCGCTATGCCGCGCTCTGCCAGGAAGCGCAGATCGTGCCGATCGTCGAGCCGGAAGTGCTGATGGACGGCGACCACGACATCGACCGCTGCTTCAGCGTGACCGAGCACGTGCTCAAAGTCATGTTCAACGAATTGTTCGACGCCCATGTCATGCTCGAAGGCATGGTGCTCAAGCCAAACATGGTGATCTCCGGCAAGAAATGCGCGAAGCGGGCTTCAGTGGAAGAAGTCGCGGAAAAAACCGTGACCGTGCTCAAGATATGCGTGCCGGCCGCTGTCCCGGGCATCGCCTTCCTGTCGGGCGGGCAAAGCGACGAGGAGGCCACCGCCCATCTCGACGCCATGAACAGGATCGGCAACCTGCCCTGGCGACTGACCTTCTCTTACGGCCGCGCGCTACAGCACGCGCCGCAGACCACCTGGCGCGGCAAGAGCGAAAACGTCGCCGCCGCCCAGCGCGCCTTTTCACATCGCGCCAAGATGAACAGCCTCGCCACCCTCGGCCAGTGGAAGGCCGACATGGAAAAGAAGGCGGCGTAGCTGGCTTGTCATTGCCGGGCTTGACCCGGCAATCCATGATGGGAATCTGCAAAGGCAGACTTACGTATCGCTGTCAGAAGCGGCGATGCGTCATGGATGCCCGGGTCAAGCCCGGGCATGACAACGAGAACCGCGGAGGTATTTTCCCGTGATCGATCTCTACACCTGGACGACGCCGAACGGCCGCAAAGTCTCCATCGCGCTGGAAGAGCTCGGCCTGCCCTACACCGTGCACGCCATCAATATTTCCAAGGACGAGCAGTTCGCGCCGGCCTTCCTCAAGATCGCGCCCAACAACCGCATCCCGGCCATCGTCGACCGCGACAACGATATGGCACTGATGGAGTCGGGCGCGATCCTGATCTATCTCGCCGACAAAACCGGCAAGCTGCTGGCGAAAGAAGGCGAGCGCCGCTACCGCACGATCGAATGGCTGATGTGGCAGATGGGCGGCGTCGGCCCGATGATCGGCCAGGTGCATCACTTCGTGAAAAATAACAAGGGCAACGCGCCTTACGCCGAGGAGCGCTTTCTCAAGGAAACGCACAGGCTCTACAAGGTGCTCGACACGCGGCTCGCCGGACGCGACTTCGTCGCCGACGACTATTCCATCGCCGACATCGCGATCTGGCCGTGGATCTCGCGCTTCGAATGGCACACCGTCGATCTCAAGCAATATCCCAACGTGCGGCGCTGGTACGAGACCATCGCCGCGCGTCCCGCCGTGCAGAAGGGCTACAAGGTTCCCAAGGACATGGGGCCGGTGCCGATGCCGAAGTGACGGCGTGTCCCGGCCGCGGCGGGAACTATTTCCCCGCCCCTGGAATGACGATGTTCTGCTCCTGCACCAGCGCGCTCCATTTCGCCACGTCGGCATTGATGAAGCGGGCGAACTCGTCGGGCGTCTGCGGCTCCGGCTCGGCGCCGAGCTTGGCCATGTGCTCGATCACGTCCTTCTCGGCCATGATGCCGACCACCGCCTTGTTGAGCTTGTCGACGATTTCCTTCGGAGTATGCGCCGGCGCCAGCAGGCCGAACCAGCCGACCGACGCGTAGCCGGGCAAGCCGCCTTCGGCCACCGTCGGCACGGTGGGGAAGAATTTCGAGCGCTTGGCGCCGGTGGTAGCGAGCGCCTTGAGTTTGCCGGCCGCGACGAACGCCTGCACCGTGGTCGAGGGCGAGAACATCATGTCGATGCGGCCGCCCAGCAGATCGGTGACCGCCGGACCGGTTCCCTTGTAGGGCACGTGCAGCATCTCGATCTTGGCATCCTTCTCGAACAGGGCGCCCGACAAATGCGAAGCGGCGCCGATGCCGGACGATCCGAACGATAGCGCCTTCGGCTTTTCGCTTGCGAGCTTGATCAGTTCGGCGACCGAGTCGGCTTTTACGCCCGGATTGACCACCAGCAGATAAGGCGGCGCCGCTACTACGGTGATCGGCGCGAAAAATTTGTTGACGTCGAAATGCCCTTCCGGCGCCAGCGCGGCGGAGGCCGCCATCAGCGCGCCGGTCGAGGCCATCAGCAGCGTGTAGCCGTCCGGCTCGGCCTTGGCGGCGGCCTTGGTGCCGATGCCGCCGGAGGCGCCGGGCTGATTTTCGACCACCACCGGCTGGCCCCATTGCTCGGCCAGGCGCTGGGCGATGATGCGGCCGAGCACGTCGGTGCCGCCGCCGGGCGCGAACGGCACCACCATCTTGATGGCGCGGCTGGGATAGTCGGCAGCCAGTGCGGGCGCGACCGGCGCGGCGGCAAGGCATAGCAGCAGCGACAGGCGTTTGAGCATGCTTACTCCCCGAGGCTTTGAGCGAGCCGCCCTTATTCGGCGGCGTTGCGTGCAATGCTAGCCAGCAGACCGCCGCGCGTCCATGCGCGCAGGCCCCCGCGCCATCCTGACGGCGCCCGTGTAAATCTTCCGCCTGATTGCGCTACCATGCGGGAGCCATGATTTCCCGCCCTCAGTCTTCCCGACCCAAACAGGCCG
>Ga0265337_1000455_pt1 | contig 21685 bp, 20 predicted proteins | sample 42122metaG_FD_192441 | JGI IMG/M metagenome (GOLD analysis project Ga0265337, IMG submission 192441) | Rhizosphere microbial communities from Carex aquatilis grown in University of Washington, Seatle, WA, United States - 4-21-22 metaG | ecosystem: Host-associated > Plants > Roots > Rhizosphere >... | reverse complement strand
ATCTGAGCGGAAATCTCCGCCAAAACTTTCACATCGGCGGCTTCGGGCAGACCGCCTTCGCCCAGCTTGAGCGCACGGATCAGCCCGCGATGCACGATCAAATCGGCATAGCGGCGGATCGGCGAGGTGAAATGCGCGTAGCGGCGCAGGTTCAAGCCGAAATGGCCGTAATTCTCCGCCGCGTATTCGGCCTGCGCCTGCGTGCGCAGGACGACGTCGTTGATGAGCTGCTCGGCATCGTGGCCCTTCACCCGCGCCAGGATTTTGTTGAACGCTTCGGCCCGCATCGCGCCGCCTTTGGCGAACGGGATATCGAGAGTGGCGAGGAATTCGCGCAGCGCGTTGACCTTCTCCATCGTCGGCTCGTCGTGCACGCGATAGATCAGCGGTATGCGCGCTTTTTCCAGCGTCTCGGCGGCGGCGACATTGGCGAGGATCATGAATTCCTCGATCAACCGGTTCGCCTCCAGGCGTTCCGGCGTGACCACGCGATCGACGGTGCCATCGGCCTTGAGCAGAATTTTTCGTTCCGGCAGATCGAGATCGAGCGGCCCGCGCTCGGCGCGTGCCCGCTTGAGCGCGTCATAGGCGGCGTAGAGCGGCTTGAGCACCGGCTCGATCAATGGCGAGGTATCTTCATCGGTGCGTCCGCCGATCGCCAATTGAGTCTGTTCATAGGAGAGCTTCGCCGCCGACCGCATCATGATGCGGTGGAACGTGTGCGAGCGCTTGCGGCCGTCGGCGCCAATCACCATGCGCACGGCGAGCGCGGCGCGGTCCTCGCGCGGGCGCAGCGAGCACAGATCGTTGGAAATGCGCTCCGGCAGCATCGGCACCACGCGGTCGGGGAAATAGACCGAATTGCCGCGCAGCAGTGCTTCGCGGTCGAGCGGCGAGCCGGGCGTCACGTAATGGGCGACGTCTGCGATGGCGACGCTGACGATGAAGCCGCCGTGATTGTTCGTCGCCGTGTCATGCTCGGCATGCACGGCGTCGTCATGATCCTTGGCGTCGGGCGGATCGATGGTGACGAGCGGCACCTGCCGCCAGTCCTCGCGGTGAGCGAGCGTCGCCGGCCGGGCGGCATCCGCTTCGGCCTGTGTGTCGTGGCGGAACACATGCGGGATGGTATGGGCGTGGATTGCTATAAGGCTAACCGCGCGCTCGCTCGCCAGCGAGCCGAGCCGCTCGACCACGCGCCCGGTCGGCAGACTTAAGCGCGGCGCGCGGCTGGTCTCGACCGCGACCAGATCGCCGTCTTGCGCTTGCGCGGTCGATCCCGCCGGAATGCTGAGCTCCTTGCCGAGCATCTTCTTGTCGACCGGCTCCAGCCGGCCGCCGCCGTTCGGGGCGTTGCGGAAAATTCCCAGCACGCGGTGCTTGGGATGATCGATGATCTTGATGACGCGGCCGCGGTGGCGGATGCCGTTGTCTTCTTCGGTTTCCTCCACATGCAGCAGCACGCGGTCGCCGATGCCGGCGGCCTCATGGGGCCGCGCTTTGGGCGGGGTGGCAATGCGGATTTTCGGCGCCGGTCCGTGCGCCTCATCGTCCCATTCGTCGGGGGTGGCGATGAGTTCGCCATCGCTATCGCGCGCGGTCACGTCGGCCAGCACGGTGGAGGGCAGGGTGCCGGCATGGTGCAGCTTTTTGTGCCGCTTTTCGACCGCGCCCTCGGAGGCCAAGTCGCGCAACATGCGCTTGAGCTCGGCGCGCATGGCGTTCTTGAGGCCGAAGGCGCGGGCGATCTCGCGGGTACCGACTTTGCCGGGCCGCTTGCCGATGAAGGCGAGAATGTCAGCCTTGGAGGGGAGGGAGGGTGTTCGTTTGGGTTGTTTGTTCAAAATAGATTTTCCTGCGCTCCACTAAACGGGGCGCGTTGCAAAGAATGTAATGATTGAAATGAAGCTTCGCTAGCTACTCGGCGGCGGTCGCCTTGGTGCGGCGTGCCGGTTTAGCGTGGGCTGCAACCGCGGCTGCCTTCTTTGGTTTGGCGGCGGCGGGTTTCTTCGGTTTGGCAGCGGGTGAGGCCGCGACCTTGCCGGAGGCGGTCTTGCGGCCGGCGGCGCGGCGGCCTTTGGGAGAATTGCCCATCATGGCGGCACGCGCATCGAGCAGGACGATGGCCTCGTCGAGCGTCACGGTCTCGGGCGTCTTGTCGCCGGTCAGCGTGGCGTTGACGCCGTTATGGCTGACATAGGGCCCGTAGCGGCCGTTCTTGACGACGATCGAACCGCCCTTGTCGGGATGCTCGCCCAGCGCCTTGCCGGGATCGGCGCCAAAGCGCCGGCCCTTTTTCGGGTTCGCGATCTTGTCGGCGATCAGGTGCATCGCGCGGTTGAGGCCGACGGTGAGAACATTATCGCCGTCTTCCAAACTCGCGTAGACCTTGCCGTGCTTGACGTAAGGCCCGAAGCGTCCGACGCCGGCTAGGATCGGCTCGCCGTCTTCCGGCGATAGGCCGACTTCGCGCGGCAATGCGAGCAACGCGAGCGCCTTTTCTAGATCGATGTCCTCGGGCGCCACGCCCTTCGGCAGGCTGGCGCGCTTGGGTTTCTCGGGTGCGGGCGGCTTTGGACCTTTTGCACCTTTGGGGCGCTTTTCGACCGGCGCCTGTTCTCCAAGTTGCAGATAAGTCCCGAAACGTCCACCGCGAATGGTCACTTCGAGATTGGTGACCGGGTCTACACCGAGCACTTTGGTGCTCTGGACGCCGCCAGCCCCCGGCGTCATCTGCCGGGTGAAGCGGCATTCGGGATAGTTCGAGCAGCCGATGAAGGCGCCGAAGCGTCCCACTTTAAGCGACAGCTTGCCGGTACCGCAGGTGGGGCATTGCCGCACGTCGCCGCCGTCGGTGCGCGCCGGGAAGATATGCGGCTCGAGCAGATCGTTGAGCGCGTCGAGCACCTGCGTGATGCGCAGATCCTTGATCTCGTTGACCGCGCCGATGAAGCCGACCCAGAACTCTTGCAGCACTTCCTTCCAGTTGATCTCATTGTTGGAAATGCGGTCGAGCTTTTCTTCCAGCGAAGCCGTGAAATCGTACTCGACGTAGCGCGCGAAAAAACTTTCCAGGAAGCCGACGACGACACGGCCCTTGTCTTCGGGCATCAGACGTTTCTTGTCGATGCGCACATAGCCGCGGTCCTGCAGCACTTGCAGCACGGAAGCGTAAGTCGAAGGCCGGCCGATGCCGAGTTCTTCCATGCGCTTGACCAGCGCGGCTTCGGAAAAGCGCGGCGGCGGTTCGGTGAAATGCTGCGCGGCGTCGATCGCCTGCTTGGTGAGCGTCTCGTCCTGCGCCATCGCGGGTAGCCGGCGCGACTCTTCGTCCTCGTCGGCTTCGTCGTGACCTTCCTGATAAAGCGTGAGGAAACCGTCGAACTTCACCACCTGGCCGCTGGCACGCAAATCGATGACACGGCTGCCAACTTTGGCGGCGATGTCGACGGTGGTGCGTTCGAGTTCGGCGGATTCCATCTGGCTAGCGACGGCGCGATTCCAGATCAGCTCGTACAAGCGCGCCTGATCGCGGTCGACGAATTTCGCCACCTGATCGGGTGTGCGGTGCGGGTCGGTCGGGCGCACCGCTTCGTGGGCTTCCTGCGCGTTCTTCGACTTGTTCTGATAGGTACGTGGCGCGCCCGGCACGTATTCCTTGCCGTAGTTCTTGCCGATCATGGCGCGGATATCTGTGATCGCTTCCGGCGCCATGTCGATGCCGTCGGTGCGCATATAGGTGATGAGGCCGGTGGTCTCGCCGTCGATCTCGACGCCTTCATAAAGACGCTGCGCCAGGCGCATGGCGATGGCGGGCGCAAAGCCGAGCTTGCGGCTGGCTTCCTGCTGCATGGTCGAGGTGGTGAAGGGCGGCGGTGGATTGCGCCGGGCCGGCTTCGCCTCAACGGAGGTAACGGTAAACGCGGCGGCTTCGAGCGCCTGTTTTAGATCCTCGGCCTGCTTGCCGGAGCCGATGTCGAGGCGCTGGATCTTTTCGCCGTCGGCGCCGACCAGACGCGCTTCGAAGCTTTCGCCGCGCGGCGTCGCCAGCGTGGCGGCGATCGACCAGTATTCCTTGGCGATGAATTTCTCGATCTCCAGCTCGCGGTCGCAGACCAGCCGCAGCGCCACCGACTGCACGCGGCCCGCGGAACGCGCACCCGGCAGCTTGCGCCAGAGCACCGGCGACAGCGTGAAGCCGACCAGATAATCGAGCGCCCGGCGGGCGAGATAGGCGTCCACCAGCGCCTCGTCGATGGCGCGTGGATGCTTCATCGCCTCGGTCACCGACTGTTTGGTGATCGCATTGAAGACGATGCGCTCGACCGTATGGCCCTTCAGGGCCTTCTTTTCGTTGAGGGCTTCCAGCACGTGCCAGGAAATCGCCTCGCCCTCGCGATCCGGGTCGGTGGCCAGGATCAGGGTGTCGGCCTTCTTCAGGGCGTGGGCGATGTCGTTCACCCGCTTTTGCGACTGCGGGTCGACTTCCCAGAGCATCTTGAAATTATTGTCGGGATCGACCGATCCGTCCTTGGCCGGGAGGTCCCGGATATGGCCAAAGGACGCCAGGACCTCGTAACCGGGGCCCAGGTACTTATTGATTGTCTTCGCCTTGGAAGGCGACTCGACAACGACAACTTTCATGAGAATCCAATAGGTTATCCGCCAGAATCGACGTGATTTCAGGCGGAATCGACCGCTCGCTTTGGCCGGAACATGGTGAAGGCACCCCTTACTGTCAAATAAGGGTGCCCGGAAAACCTTTATGAACAGCCAATTCGGGCATGAAAGAGACGGGGTCTGCCCCTCAATACAACCCATAGGTTGTATTTCATTAGAAAAGCAATTTATAGATTACTATTCAAACCAGACTGTGTATTTTCGCGGGTAGGAACCCCGCAATGGCCGACCAAAAAGCCTCAGGCGAAAACGGTAACCGCACAGTGGTAGCCAATTACGTGGCGGCCTTGTCGGCCGATCTCGCCACCATGGCGCGGGGGAGCGGTCTCGACACGCTAGGCTACCTGCTCGAAATGGTCCGCCTCGAGGCCGAAAGCGAAACCCGGCACAGCCAAAACGGCGGGCGTTAATTACGGCAGCCTGACGCCGAGATTTTCCAGAAACGCCGCGGTCGGATTGCCGTCCGGCAGCATGCCGAGCTTGGCCTGCTCGGCGCGGATATTGTCGCGCAGGTCAAAGTCAACATGGCCTTCGAAGTCGAGCACCTTGTAGCCGAGCGCGGACAATTTCTTCTGCAACGCGATGCGCGCGTCGCGCGAGATCGGATGGTCGTCGGCCGGCCAGGCCGCCTTGATCGGCGCTCCGCCATTCAGGCGGTCGGCGAGGTGGCCGACCGCGATCGCGTAGGCGTCGGAGTTGTTGTACTCCTTGAGCACGGCGTAATTTTCGGTCGCGATGAAAGCCGGGCCGCTGGCGCCGCTCGGGAAAAACAAAATGCCCGGACCCGACGGCGGAAACGGCTTACCGTCGGCGCGGCGAACGCCGAGCTTCGCCCATTCCGCGAAGCTGGCGCGGCTGCGCATATAGTCGATGCCCTGCGGCACGGTGACCTCGAAGCCCCAGGGCAGCCCGTGCTTCCAGTTTCCCTTGTGCAGATAGTTGCCGGTCGAGCCGAGCACATCCGGTACGTTGCTCCAGATGTCGGCCTTGCCGTCGCCGGAAAAATCCACGGCAAAATCGACCACGTTGCTCGGCATGAACTGGGTCTGCCCCATGGCGCCGGCCCATGAGCTGACCATCTTGTCGCGCGGAAAATGACCGTCCTGCATGATGCGCATCGCCACCAGCAGCTCGTTGCGAAAGTAAGGATGCCGATAGCGCATATAGCCGAGCGTGGCGAGCGAGCGGAACACGTCCCACTTGTCCTTTTCGATGCCGTAGGATGTCTCCATTCCCCACAGCGCGAGCAGGACCCAGCGCTCGACCGCGAATTTTTTCTCCACCGCGTCGAAGGTCTTCGACCATTCCTCCGCCTTGCGCCGGCCGACTGAAATATTGCCGACCGAGACGATCGAATTCACATAGGCGCCGACTGGCTTGCCGTATTCGGGCTGGCGTTTAGTGGCGGCGATTACGCGCGGATCCGGCGTCACGCCTTTCAGCGCGAGATCGAAGATGGCGCGCGTGATGCCCTTGGCCTGCGCGTCCGGCCACAGCTCGGCCTCGAAGGCGGCGAAGGATTGTTCCTGCGCGCGTGCCGGCGCACACCATAGGCCGAGAAAGATGGCGAGGACGGCAAATTGGCGGATGAACATATGGGCGATCCGTTACGACTCGTTCCGTATCTTATAGCAGCGACACCAAACTGCCGCCGTGGCGCTCCAGCCGGCCGGCGATCTCGAGTTCCAGCAGCACCGTGCGCACGATCGCGGGCGAAGTCTGCGACAGCCGTACCAGATCGTCGAGCGAAACCGGCGTCGGGCCGAGCAGGCCGGTGATGCGGGCGCGCTCGTCCGCGCCGGGTTCGACGTCGAGCGGACCCGGAACGTCGGGCGTGGGCTCCTGCGCCGGCAGGTCGAAGCCGCGCCCCAGGATCGGCTCCAGCACGGCGATCACGTCGGCGGCTTCGGTGACCAGCGTGGCACCCTGTTTGAGCAGGCCGTTGGTGCCCTCCGCGCGTGGATCGAGCGGGGAACCGGGCACCGCGAACACTTCGCGGCCCTGCTCGCCGGCGAGCCGCGCGGTGATCAGCGAGCCGGAACGGCGCGCCGCTTCCACGATCACCACACCGACCGACAAGCCCGAGATCAGGCGGTTGCGGCGCGGAAAGTCGCGCGCGCGCGGCTCCCAGGCCAAGGGCATTTCCGAAACGGCGGCGCCCTCGGCGAGGATCGCTTCCAACAGATCGCTGTGCTCGGCCGGATAGACGCGGTCATGGCCGCCGGCCAGCACCGCGATGGTACCGGTCGCAAGGCTTGCGCGATGGGCGGCGGCATCGATGCCGCGCGCCAGCCCCGATACCGTGCCGAAGCCGGCCGCGCCCAGGTCGCGCGCCAGCCGCTCGGCGAATTTGACGCCGGCCGCCGAGGCGTTGCGCGAGCCGACGATGGCGACCAGCGGCCGCGTCAGCACGGCGAGCTTGCCGCGCACCGCCAGCAGCGGCGGCGCGTCGTCGATCATCTGCAGGCGCGGCGGATAATCCGGCTCGCCGAGCGCAACGAAGTCGACGCCGCGCGCGCGCGCCGCCTTCAATTCGATCTCGGCATCCTCGCGCGAACAGATGCGCGCCGGCGCCGAGGCGCCGCCACGGCGGGCCAGCGCGGGCAGGGCGCCGAGTGCTGCGCGCGCACCGCCATAATGATTGACCAAGTCGCGGAAGGTGCGCGGCCCGATATTGTCGGTCCGGATGAGGCGCAACCAGTCGATCCGCTGCTCCTCGCTCAGTCGCACTCGTTCGCTCAACGGCGCCCCCCGGCCGGTTACATCGGGAGCATCGCCCAGCGGGCGGCGCACTACAACCGGATTTGCTGGATTACAACCAGGGGTCAGGCTGCGGGTTTTGCGCCGATCTTGCCTTCGCTGCCCTGGAGCAGGCGGGCGATATTGGCGCGGTGCATGATCCACAGGAGCGCGCTCAGAACCAAGAATAAGGCGGCGGCGCTCGGCTGGCCCAGGCCCCACAGCGCCAACGGGATAAGTGCGCTGGCGACCAAGGCGGCGAGCGAGGAGTAGCGGCTCAGCGCCGCGACCGCGATCCAGATGGTGCAGAAGATCAGCGCGCCTGGCCAATAAAGCCCGATCAACAGGCCGATATAGACGGCGACGCCCTTGCCGCCTTTGAACTTGAGCCATACCGGAAACAGGTGGCCGAGGAATGCCCCGAGGCCTGCGACGAGCGCAGCATCGGGCGTCGCATAATGCGTCACGAGCAAAACTGCGGCGGTGCCCTTGAGCGCGTCACATAGCAGCGTCGCGGCGGCGAGGCCCTTCTTGCCCGTGCGCAGCACATTGGTGGCGCCGATATTGCCCGAGCCGATGGCGCGGATGTCGGGCCCGCCAGCCAGGCGCGTCAGGATCAGTCCGAACGGGATCGAGCCGAGCAGATAGCCGACGACGAGAGCGAGTGCGTAAGTCATACGTATTCGTAAACGGTGCGGCCGGCGACGATGGTGCGCACCACGCGGCCGGTCATGCGCCCTTCATCGAACGGCGTGTTCTTGCACTTCGATTTGAGCTCGACCGCATCGATGATCCAGGGCACGTCGATATCGACCACGATCACATCCGCCGGCGCACCGCTCTTGAGCGTGCCGCCGGGAAGACCGAGCAGCTCCGCCGGCCGCGTCGACATCGCGCGCAGCAAGGTGATCAATTCGATCTCGCCGGAATGCACCAGGCGCAAGCCGGCGCTGAGCATGGTCTCCAGCCCGATCGCGCCCGGGGCGGCCTCCGCGAACGGCAGACGCTTGGTCTCGACGTCCTGCGGATTGTGATCCGACATCACCATGTCGAGCAGGCCGCTCGCTAACGCGGCCACCAGCAGCTTACGGTCGTCCTCGGCGCGCAGCGGCGGCGACAGTTTCAGGAAGGTGCGGTAGGGCCCGATGTCGTTTTCGTTGAGCGTGATGTGATTGATCGAGCACGAGGCGGTGACGTCAAGGCCGGCGTCCTTGGCGCGGCGTAGCACCTCGAGCGATTCCCCGCAGGTGATCGAGGCCGCGTGATAGCGCCCGCCTGATAGCGCGACCAGACGGATGTCGCGTTCGAGCATGACCGTTTCCGCCGCCTTCGGTATGCCGAGCAGGCCGAGGCGCGCGCCGAATTCGCCTTCGTTCATCACGCCGTCGCCGATCAGATCCGGATCCTCGGTGTGATGCACGATGAGCGCGTCGAAATCGCTGGCGTAGGTAAGCGCGCGCCGCATGACTTGGGCATTGGTCACGCTCTTGTCGCCGTCGGTGAAGGCGACCGCGCCGGCAGCCTTGAGCAGGCCGATCTCGGTCATCTCGTTGCCGTCGAGCCCCTTGGTCAGCGCCGCCATCGGATGCACGTGCACGATCGCGGTATCGCGCGCGCGGCGGAGCACGAAATCCACCGTCGCCGGATCGTCGATCACCGGCGAGGTGTTGGGCTGGCAGATGATGGTGGTGACGCCGCCGGCCGCGGCGGCCTGGCTCGCCGAGGCGAAGGTTTCGCGATGACCGGCGCCGGGCTCGCCGATGAAGGCGCGCATGTCGATGAGGCCGGGCGCGACCAACTTGCCGCGGCAGTCGATGACGTCGGTGCCTTCCGGCACGCCGCCGGCGCCGATGCCCTTCTTGGCTTCGCGGATCACGCCATCGGCGATCAGCAGGTCGCCGACGATATCGAAGTCGCGCGACGGATCGACGATCCGGGCGTTGGCGAGCAGGATCGGGCGGCGGTCAGATAACATTTTGCAACATCATTTCAGGCATTCGGCAGGTTACGCGACAAAGCTTCCAGCACGGCCATGCGGATGGCCACGCCCATTTCGACCTGCTCGCGGATCAGCGACTGCGCGCCGTCGGCGACGATCGAGTCGATCTCGACGCCGCGGTTCATCGGTCCCGGATGCATGACCAGCGCGCCGGGCTTGGCGTAGCTGAGCTTCTTTTCGTCGAGGCCGTAAAAGTGGAAATATTCCGAGATCGAGGGCACGTAGGAGCCGTTCATGCGTTCGCGCTGCAAGCGCAGCATCATCACGATATCGGCGCCGCTCAAGCCCTCGCGCATGTCGCGCGCGACTTCGACGCCGAAGTGCTCGATGCCGGGCGGCAGCAATGTGGAGGGCGCCACCACCCGCACGCGCGCGCCCATGGCGTTGAGCAGGATGATGTTGGAGCGGGCAACGCGCGAATGCAGGATGTCGCCGCAGATCACCACCAGCAAGCCTTCGATGCCGCCCTTGTTGCGGCGGATGGTGAGCGCGTCGAGCAGCGCCTGGGTGGGGTGCTCGTGCGAGCCGTCGCCGGCATTGATCACCGAGCAGTCGAGTTTGCTCGCCAGCAGCTCGACCGCGCCGGAGGCGTGATGGCGTACCACCAGGATGTCGGGATGCATGGCGTTGAGCGTGATGGCGGTGTCGATCAGCGTCTCGCCCTTGCGCATGGAGGACGAACTGGTCGACATGTTCATCACGTCGGCGCCCAGCCGCTTACCGGCCAGCTCGAACGAGGACTGGGTGCGGGTGGAGGCCTCGAAGAACAGATTGATCTGGGTGCGGCCGCGCAGCGAGGTGCGCTTCTTTTCGACCTGGCGATTGAGCTCGACGAATTCCTCGCCGAGGTCGAGCAGGCCGGAAATCTCCTCGTGCGAAAGCCCTTCGATCCCCAACAGATGGCGTTTGTTGAGGACGAACGAGGATTTCGGAGCAATGTTCATTAAAGGCAGGTCTATAGGCGCAAGTTCGGCCTCCGGCAAGGGCGTCGGCGGCCGATCCACAGTCGGTAGGGCCATCAGCCCCGAATTTGCACGTCGTAGTGAACGCAGCCTCGCATTGCCTCTGGAACCATCGCGGGCGTTCCCACGTTGAACCTCCGAATGCCCGGACACCGGGCAAATGGAGCGACCCATGAAGACGATTCTTAAATATGCGGCAGCCGTGGCCCTGATGGGCGCACTCGCCGTGGCGATGGCGACGCCGGGCGAAGCTCGCAACGGCCGTAACGCCGCGGCGGCGATTGGTTTCGGGGCCGGTGCGCTGGTCGGCGCCGCGGTCGCGGGCGCGGCCTACAACAACGGTTATTACGGCGCGGGCGACGGCTACGCGCCCGGCTACTACGCCGAGCCGGGCTACGCCTACGAGGAGCCGGGCTATGCCGGCTATGCTTATGAGGCAGCGCCGGTCTATGTGGAGCCGGTCCCGACCTACTATTCCGGCCGGTCCTATTATCAGCGTGGCTCGCGCAATTGCACACAGTCGCCAGCATCGCCGAATTACGGAGCGGTGTGCTAGTTTGACGTCGATGAAAATGTGAGGGCGGGCCGCAAGGTCCGCCCTTTTGCTTGGCACATGATCTTCTCCGAAAACCGGTTCCCACTTTTCGGGATCATGCGCTATTTTTTTGTCAGACGAGCCAGCCGATCGAGCGCGCCTTGCAGGATATAGGCGGCGTGCTGGTCGATCACTTCCTTGCGCTTGTTGCGGCGCATGTCGGCTTCGATCAATCCGCGCTCGACCGCGGCGGTGGACAGCCGCTCATCCCACAGCGCGATCGGCAATTCGGTGAGCTTGGCGAAATTGCGCGCGAAGGCGCGGGTCGATTGCGCGCGCGGGCCCTCCGAGCCGTCCATGTTGACCGGCAGGCCGAGCACGAAGCCGCAGGCGTTGCGCTCGGCGGCGAGCGCGAGGACGCGGGCCGCATCGGCGGCGAATTTTGTCCGCGCGATGGTCTCCACGCCGGTCGCCAGCTTGCGGTCGGGATCGCTCGAGGCGACGCCGATGGTTTTGCTGCCGAGGTCGAGGCCGAGCAACGAGCCGCGCGACAGCCAAAGCGGCGCCATATCCACCAGCGTGCCGATCGTCATCGTCAGGCGGCGTCCGGCGGATCGTTGGGATCGAGCGAGGTCACCAGCCGCTTATAGGCGTCCTTGTCGGCCGAACCGAGCTTGGCAAGGGCGTCACGCGCGGTGTCGAGCGCACTGGTCTTGCGCCGCTGCTTGATCGCTTCGATCTTTTCCATGGCGTCCTTGAGGTTGGTCAGCGCGCCTTCCGCGTCCTCGTTGGCCTTCAGCGCATCCGGCGCGGCCTTGGCCAGCGCAATGACGATATCGTTGAGACAGCCGATCTGGCTGCCATAGCTTGCCACATCTTCGGTGACTTCGCGTTCGACCGCCGGGTTGCCGGCGAAGTTGACCGACACGCGCGGCGACCAAAAATCAAACGTCTGAAAGTTGCCGCCCGCGCCGGGAAACATGATGTTGAGTGGATTGGGGAGTGTAAACATGGCGAGTTCTCCTTCCCGGACGGGACAAGTCTATCACGGCACCGTGCCTTGCGGCAGGCTCGCCGCATGCGCGGCGATGGCGCCCGCGGTGGTGAACCAGACCTTGTCGTCGGCACGGCCGGCGATGTGTTTGAGCGCGCGCGCCAGATGCTTGAAGCGGTGCGGCTGGCCGACGATGTAAGGGTGCAGCGCGATGCCCATCACCAGCGGGCGCTTGCCGCATTCGGCGTGCAGCACGTCGAAGGCATCGGCGATCATGTCGGCAAAGTCGGCGCCCTCGCGCTTGCGCGCGACGATCTGCGGAATGTCGTTGATCTCCTGCGGGTAGGGTACCGACAGGATGCGGCCCTTGCGCGTCTTCATCCAGACCGGCTGATCGTCGTGGCACCAGTCGAGCAAGTAAGTGTAGCCGGCTTCCTGCAGCAGATCGGGCGTGACATGCGACTGCGAGATCCAGGGCCCGAGCCAGCCGCGCGGGCGTGTGCCCGAGTGCTTCTCGATCGCCGCGGTGGTTTCCTCGATCAGCCTGAGTTCCCTGTATTCGGTCAGCTCGCCCTGGCGTTCGGAATTGCTGCGGCCGTGGCCGACGATCTCGGCGTTCGGAAACGCCGCCACCGCCTGCGGTGCGTGTGCGTACATGTCCGAATTGACCAGCAGCGACACCGGTAGCTTCAGCGCGGCGAACAGTTCGGCCAGGCGGAACACGCCGACGCGGTTGCCATAGTCGCGCCAGGCGTAATTGAGCACGTCGGGCTGGTGGCCGGCGGGCACCAGCTCGGCGCCGAGCCCTTCGCCGAACGAGAACCATTCGAGATTGAGGGCGATATAGACCGCCAACCGCTTGCCGTACGGCCAGTCGTAGACCGGCCGCTCGCCAACGGCTGAGTAGGGATAGCGGTCGTGGCTGGGTGCAGCTCTCATGAAACCATCGTACCGCACCGTGCGGATTCTTTCCCTGAAAAGCCAACGCTCCGCCGCCCGTATTCTTGGCGGCGCCGGGTACGCCGTAGTCCCTTTCCTCGCCCCTCGAAAAATGAGGGGATGGCGCGCCGATGGGCGCGTCATTTGGTCGGAAGTCACGTGCCGTTGCCAGCACGTGGCGCCTCTCGGCGCGCCATCGCAGCGTCGTTACGGCGCCGGGCCGCGCTTCCTGCGTTCCGTTTCGTCCCGCCTTCGGCTCTCAAGCGCAGCCCCTTTTGGGCAGCCGCACCGTCGAGCCTCGGGCATGCCTCACGGCCCGCCGTCAGCGAGCTCCTCGCGGGGGGTCGTAGTGCCCCCGGGCGGAACCCCGGCGCCGCCCGGGAGCTTGGGGGTGCGTTCATCCCCCGCCCGCGGGCGCCGCATCCGATCCCGCCATCACGACGCCTCATGAAGCGCCCTCGGTGGATCGGACGCGGTCATCATAAATGCGCCCGAGCGGGCGAGGATAAGTTCTCACGACATTGTGATTATAGTCCTAGCAGTTGCATCGCCGGGGCCGCGCTTTATCTCTTGGCCGACCGTCCTTCGCAGGAGTCGCCGATGCATACCCATTCGATCGAGCCCTGGCAGCACGCCCATGTGTTCCTTGGGCAGCGGCACGACCGGCACGAGCGGCGCACCTGGTTCGTGGTCGCGCTCACCGCCGCCATGATGGTGGCGGAAATCATCGGCGGCACCATCTTCGGCTCCATGGCGGTGGTGGCCGACGGCTGGCACATGTCGACCCACGCCGGCGCGCTCACCATCGCGGCGCTCGCCTACCGCTTCGCGCGCCGCCACGCCCGCGATGCGCGCTTTACCTTCGGCACCGGCAAGGTCGGCGAATTGGCGGCGTTTTGCAGCGCCGTGATCCTCGCCATGATCGCGGCGGCGATCGGCTACGAAGCGATCGCGCGCCTGTTCGCCCCGGTGCCGATTCACTTCGCGGAAGCGACCTGGCTGGCGGCGGTCGGGCTTGGCGTCAATCTCGCCAGCGCGTGGCTGCTGTTCGACAAGGATCATCACCATGCGCACGATCACGGGCACGCGCATGATGTCGACCATGCGCATCATCATCACCACGGGCACGATTCCAACATCCGCGCGGCCTACGTGCATGTGCTCGCCGACGCCATGACCTCGGTGCTGGCGATTATCGGCCTGCTGGCCGGGCGCTTCTACGGCTGGGTGTTCATGGATCCGCTGATGGCACTGATCGGCGTTTGCGTGATCCTGAGCTGGTCAGTCAGCCTCTGGCGCACGACCGGCACGGTGCTGCTCGACATGGTGCCAGACCGCCATCTCGCCGGCGCCATCCGCAAGCGGCTCGAAGTCGACGGCGACCGGGTGAGCGACCTGCATTTGTGGCGGCTCGGGCCCGGCCATTCCGGGCTGATCGCGGCGGTGGTGTCCGACCGCCCGCAGGCGCCGACCGCCTATAAGCACCGGCTCGCCGGCATCGCGGGCCTGTCGCATGTGACGATCGAGGTGCACGCCTGCGAGGATCACAAGCGCAAAGCGGCGTAGCATTGCGAGGCCGAACAGCCCTCTGCTATACGCGCCAGAGCATGATCCCGAAAAATGGGTACCGGTTTTCGGACAAGATCATGCTCTTAGACTACAAGCATCCCTTGAGGTTTCCATGTCCGTCGACGCCGACACCGTCCGCCGCATCGCGCATCTGGCGCGCATTGCCGTCGCCGATAGCGAGGTGGAGAACCTGCGCGCCGAGCTCAACGCCATGCTCGCCTTCGTCGAGCAACTGCAAGAGGTCAACGTCGAGGGCGTCGAACCGATGACCTCGGTGACGCCGATGGCGATGAAGAAACGTCACGACGTGGTCACGGCCGGCGACGACGCCGAGGCGGTGCTCAAGAACGCGCCGCAGAGCGCGGATAATTTTTATCTTGTGCCGAAGGTGGTCGAGTAAATGTGCCTCGCCTGTGAGCTCGCTTTGATGATCGCGCTGGACGATCTGCCGGCCACGCCGCCGCCCGGCTTTCCGGGCGCGCGCGCCGACGATGCCGCGCGCTTTGCCTGCGACGCGCCCGCGGACGCAGCCCCGCCCGCCGCGCCACCGGCGACGGATGAGCGCAAATCTATAGTGAAAAGCCGTGAGTGATTTGAATTCGCTTACCTTGGCGCAAGCGCGCGACGGGCTGAAGAAGAAGAGCTTCTCGGCGGTCGAACTGGCCGACGCGCATCTCCTCGCGATGGAGAAGGCGCGCGCGCTCAACGCCTATGTGCTGGAGACGCCCGAGCGCGCGAGCGCGATGGCGAAAGCCAGTGACGCACGCATCCACGCCGGCAAAGCCGGCCCACTGGAAGGCATTCCGCTCGCCATCAAGGACATGTTCTGCACCGAAGGCGTGCGCTCGACGGCCTGCTCGCACATCCTCGACAATTTCGTGCCGACCTACGACTCGACGGTGACCGCCCATCTGTGGCGCGACGGCGCGGTGCTGCTCGGCAAGGCCAACAATGACGAATTCGCCATGGGCTCGTCGAACGAAACCTCGCATTTCGGGCCGGTGATATCGCCGTGGCGGCGCAAGGGCGCGAATACGCCGCTGGTGCCGGGCGGATCAAGCGGCGGCTCGGCGGCGGCGGTGGCCGCGCAATTGTGCCTGGGTGCGACCGGCACCGACACCGGCGGTTCGATCCGCCAGCCGGCGGCTTTCACCGGCACGGTCGGCATCAAGCCGACTTACGGTCGCTGCTCGCGCTGGGGCATCGTGGCGTTTGCCTCCTCGCTCGATCAGGCCGGGCCGTTCGCGCGCACGGTGCGCGACGCGGCGATCCTGCTGCGCTCGATGGCCGGGCCCGATCCGAAAGACACCACCTGCGCCGATCGGCCGGTGCCCGATTACGAAGCGGCCATCGGCCAATCGGTCAAGGGATTGCGCATCGGCATCCCGAAGGAATACCGGCTCGACGGCATGCCGGCGGAAATCGAGAAGATCTGGCAGCAGGGCAGGGAATGGCTGAAGGCGGCGGGCGCCGAACTGGTCGAGGTGTCGCTGCCGCACACCAAATACGCGCTGCCGGCCTATTACATCGTGGCCATGGCGGAGGCCTCGTCCAATCTCGCGCGCTATGACGGCGTGCGTTACGGCTTGCGCGAGCAGGCGAGCGACATCACCGACATGTATGAGCGCACCCGCGCCAAAGGTTTCGGCGCCGAGGTGCGCCGGCGCGTGATGATCGGCACCTATGTTCTGTCCACCGGCTATTACGACGCCTATTATTTGCGCGCGCAGAAGGTGCGCACGCTGATCAAGCGCGACTTCGAAGACTGCTTCAAGGCCGGCGTGCACGCCATGTTGACGCCGGCGACGCCGTCGGCCGCCTTCGGCGTCGGCGAGAAGGGCCAGGCCGATCCGGTCGAGATGTATTTGAACGACGTGTTCACGGTGACGGTGAACATGGCGGGCTTGCCCGGCATCGCGGTGCCGGCGGGGCTCGACGCCCAGGGCCTGCCGCTCGGCCTGCAATTGATCGGCCGCCCGTTCGACGAGGAGACGCTGTTTGCGGCGGCTTCAGTGATCGAGCAGGCGGCGGGGCATTTCGCGCCGAAGGCGTGGTGGTAAGCGCGCCGTTTATGCCGATTTAATTCTGATCGGCGGCCGCGATCGGCGGCAGGTCCTCGTCGCCGTTGATGACTGTCTTGCCGCCCAATTCGCCGTCGCTGAAGATAAAGATGACCGCCGCCAAGGCGACGAGGCCGCCGAGGATGAGCCCGAAAGTGCCGTTGTCCTGTTTCATGGTATTCGCTCTGCTGTCCGGTATCCAAACGTTCGCCGTTTGAATGAAGTTCCTCGCGAGCGCGAAGCGCGCGCCGCGATTCCGGCAACAAACCATGCAGAATTCGGGCCAATTTTAGGAAAGCCAGCAGCGCTGGCCGGGCCCCGCGAATTGCAGCTTTAGCGCCTGTGAGTTTGCGCGCCCGTCAGCCCGGCTCCATGCCTCGCTTCTTGAAAGCCTCGGCGGCTTGCGGCGAGGTGAGGAATTTCACCAGTGCCTTGGCTGCATCCGCCTCCTTGGCGCCGGCGATGATGCCGCTGGAGAACACCGTCGTCTGCTGTACCTCTGTTGGCAGCGGCGCGACGAAATCCACCCCGGGGAAAGTTGCTATTTCACTGACCTGCTGGAAGCCGATCTCAACCTCATGGTTGGCGATCAGGTTGCCGACGAACACGCCGGACGGCGTCTGTTTGAGCTTGCCTTTGACCTGGTCGGCAACGCCGAGCTTCTCGAACAGGCTGACAAGATAGACGCCGCTCGGGCCGGTCGAATAGCCGATCGATTTGGCGGCGAGGATGGTTTTCTTCAGCGCCTCGACGGTGCTGATGTCGGGCTTGGGCGCGCCTTTCGGGACGCCGAGCGCGACACCGGATTTGGCCAGGTCGACGCGGCTGCCGGGGACCGCCTTGCCGGCCTTGATCTGGGCGTCGATGGCCGGGCCGGCCATGATGATCATGTCGTAGCTTTCGCCGTCGGCCAGCCGCTTTTGCACATTAAGCGTGCCGGTGAAGATGGTCGTGACCTTGTGGCCGGTTGCCTTCTCGAACTGCGGAACCAGTTCGCGATAGGTGTCCTCGGTGGCCTGGGTGGACAAAACCTTGATCTCGGCGGCGCCGGCCATGCTTGAGACTAGCAGCAGCCCGGCCGCGGCGGCGGTGAATTGGCGTGTCATGCGAGCCCCCAGGATGCAGTTCTATTGTCGTTTTGCCGCAGTCTAGTCTTACGGCCTGCCACGCGATAGATAGTTGCGCCATGACCGTTGCGAGCAAACCCGACAAATTGATCAAGGGCGCGACCGGCGACTGGGAAGTCGTCATCGGCATGGAGGTTCATGCCCAGGTCACCTCGAAATCGAAGCTGTTCTCCGGCGCCTCCGCCGAATTCGGCGGCGAACCCAACAGCCATGTCTCGCTGGTCGACGCCGCGATGCCGGGCATGCTGCCGGTGATCAACGAGGAATGCGTCAAGCAGGCGATCCGCACGGGCTTAGGGCTGAAAGCCAAGATCAATCTGAAATCGGTGTTCGACCGCAAGAATTATTTTTATCCCGACCTGCCGCAGGGCTACCAGATCAGCCAGTACAAATCGCCGATCGTGGGCGAGGGCGAAGTGATCGTCGATCTCGAAGGCGGCGAGGCCGTCAGCATCGGCATCGAGCGGCTGCATCTCGAGCAGGACGCCGGCAAATCGCTGCACGACCAGCATGCGAACATGAGCGCGATCGATCTCAACCGTTCGGGCGTGGCGCTGATGGAGATCGTGTCGAAGCCCGACCTGCGCTCGGCCGAGGAGGCCAAGGCCTTCCTCACCAAGCTGCGCTCGATCCTGCGCTATCTCGGCACCTGCGACGGCAACATGGAGGAAGGCAGCCTGCGCGCCGACGTCAATGTCTCGGTGCGCAAGCCGGGAGCAAAGCTCGGCACGCGCTGCGAGATCAAGAACGTCAATTCGATCCGCTTCATCGGCCAGGCGATCGAGCACGAGGCGCGCCGGCAGATCGAAATCATCGAGGACGGCGGTTCGATCGATCAGGAGACGCGGCTGTTCGATGCCGGCAAGGGCGAGACGCGCTCCATGCGCACCAAGGAAGAGGCGCACGACTACCGCTATTTCCCCGATCCCGACCTGTTGCCGCTGGAATTTGATCTCGCCTATGTCGACGCGCTGAAGGCGCACTTGCCGGAGCTGCCCGACGAGAAGAAAGCGCGCTTCATGCGCGACTTTGCGCTGTCGCCGTATGACGCCGGCGTGCTGGTGGCCGAGCGCGAAACCGCCGACTATTTCGAAGCGGTGGCGAAGGGGCGCGACGCCAAGCTGGCGGCCAACTGGGTGATCAACGAATTGTTCGGACGGCTGAATAAGGAGGGGAAGGACATTACGTCCTCTCCGGTATCGCCCGACCAGCTCGGCAGCCTCGTTGAACTGATCACCGACGGCACGATTTCCGGAAAAATCGCCAAGGACCTGTTCGAAATCGTCTGGAGCGAGGGCGGCGATCCGCCGACAATCGTCGCGCAGCGCGGCATGAAGCAGGTCACTGACGTGGGCGCGATCGAAAAAACCGTCGACGAGATCATCGCCAAGCATCCGGACAAGGTGGCCGACGCCAAATCCAATCCGAAGGCGATCGGCTGGTTCGTCGGACAGGTCATGAAGGCGTCTGGCGGCAAGGCGAGCCCGCAGGCGGTCAACGAAATCCTGAAAAAGAAACTCGGACTCTGACGCGCGCGACGGTCCGCGCGTGCGGGAATCCGTTTTGTGTGCAGTGCGGCATTTATTCGCCGCGCATGAGCGCGCGTGAACAAAAATTTTCGATGCAAAATGAGATCGGCGCGCGCAATCGCGCAAAAATTTCCACCGGTAACGACGAGCGATGCGAATCACCCGGCACTGATTCGCTCATTTTTTGCTCGATTCAGCTCCGCGCACACCATTTGCGCGGTGAATTTTGAAAATTATTTTTGCCTGTGCAGATGTCGCCGCAGCGTGCGATGTCGATGCAAAACTTAACGCGCACACGCAAAAACTTTTCGTTGCACGGCGACAACAACGGAATAGCGTCGTTGCAAGATGTCCTTATTTCATCGTGCTTTTCGCACTCTCTGCACAATGCATTCGACAATGCGTAACACGTTCGTTGCGCGCGCTGTCGTGCTGCGCATGCGCGACGTTAACGACGTTGCAATGCGCGTCGCACGCCGCGGATACACACTTCGTTAGTGGAGTCAGTGTTTTTTTCATTGCTCTGTAGTAAACGGAATGCAGTGCGTGTCGATCCGCGACCGTACTGATGCAGACATCCGCCATGTTTCATGGCTAGGAGGGCAGCAAATGGCTAAACGTAGGAAGAAAGCAGCTAAGAAGAAGAAGAAGCTCTAGTCTGACGCTTCTTGATCTTCGGCCATGCTTGCCGGGGATTGCGTCATACGGGCCGGTGCGCGTCATGGTGTGACGAGCGCAACGCGGTTGCCCCGAGACGCCCGGTTCGAATGATGACAGAGGGCGTCGGCGAGACTTAGAGTCTCGCCGACGCCCTCGGCATGTTTGGATCAAAAAGTTTTTTGCGCGCAGGTGCGCTTTTAGAAGTTGCGCATGATCTTTTCCGAAAACCGGTTCCCACTTTTCGGGATCATGCGCTAGCCGGCCGCCTTGAGACGCTTGTTGCACGCGCTCCAGAATTTCGGCCACTTCATTTCCTTCTCGATCTTGCCGGCGGCCTTGGCTTCCTTCCATTCGGCGCCGCACTTCTTCAGCCGCTCGCGCGCGGCGAGTTGCCCCGGCGTCGGCGGCTTCTTCACTTTGGCTTGCTTCTTTTCCGGCGCGGCCGGCTGCGTGGTCTGCGCCGCGGCGGTTTGCGTCAGCAGCGGCAGCGGCGCGGCGATCAGGCCGGCCGCCAGCAGGGCGGCGAACAATGCTTTGGACATGAATCCCCCCGTTTTTGCGTTGCAGTTCAGTGCATGCAACCTAAGCAACTAAAAATACCATCTGAGGTTGTGTCCGACAAGGCTTTTGATTGCGCATGATCTTTTCCGAAAACCGGTTCCCATCCCGGATCAAGTCCGGGACAGGCTTTTTCGGGATCATGCGCGGGTTGCGGTTTACCGCCGTTCGCCTTACGTCAGACGGCGATTTTCAGACATTTTACGGGTTAGGGAGCAGGGCAATGGCGCGTGCGAAGGCGAAACGATCCGCGAAATCGAAGCCGGCCGGCAAAGGCAAGCCAAAGGCCAAAGCGGCCAAAAAATCGGCCAAAGCGGCCAAGCCAATCGAGCTTTATTACTGGCCAACGCCGAACGGCTTCAAGATTTCGATCATGCTGGAAGAGTGCGGGCTGCCCTACACCATGATCCCGGTGAATATTTCCAGGGGCGAGCAGTTCAATCCGGATTTCCTCAAGATCTCTCCCAACAACCGCATGCCGGCGATCGTCGATCCGGACGGCCCCGGTGGGCGGCCGATCTCGATCTTCGAGTCGGGCGCCATCCTGCAATATCTCGGGCGCAAAACCGGCAAGTTCTATCCCAAGGACGAGCGCGCGCGCGTCGAGGTCGACCAGTGGCTGTTCTGGCAGATGGGCGGCATCGGGCCGATGGCGGGGCAGGTGCACCACTTCAAGAATTACGCGGTGGAGACATTGACCTACGCGATCAAACGCTACGTCGATGAAGTGAACCGGCTCTACGGCGTGATGAATCTGCGGCTCAAGGATCGCGAATTCATCGCCGGCAAATATTCAATCGCCGACATGGCGATTGTCGGCTGGGCTAATGGCTGGGAGCGGCAGGGCCAAGACATCAACCAGTTTCCGCACATGAAGCGCTGGCTCGAGACTATGAAGGCGCGCCCCGCGGTCAAGCGCGGCATGACGCTCGGCCTCGAACTGCGCCAGGGCATCGACATGAAGGATCCGAAGGTGCAGGCGGTGCTGTTCGGGCAGCGCGCGCGCAGCGCTTAAGCAGCCCGCGCCGGACATAGTCGCGCGGGTGGTTAGTTACCGCTTACCCAGCGCGGTTAGCGCTTCCTCAACCGGCCGGCCGGACGGCCCATTTAGCCCGATAATACTGGGTTTTTTCGCATGCGCGCGCGGGCGATGCCGCCGCGCATTCACATTCGATTCATCGCGACGCTTAAACTGTCATTCAAATTTTCTCGCCAATGATCGCGTTGTTGGGGCGAACAAGTTTTCGTCCGGCAACAGGGACGACGTGACCGGCCGTCGGGGGGCGGCCGGTTGCGATCATGGGGAGGCTGAAATGGCAAACGAAACTACGGCG
>Ga0265337_1000454_pt1 | contig 21728 bp, 20 predicted proteins | sample 42122metaG_FD_192441 | JGI IMG/M metagenome (GOLD analysis project Ga0265337, IMG submission 192441) | Rhizosphere microbial communities from Carex aquatilis grown in University of Washington, Seatle, WA, United States - 4-21-22 metaG | ecosystem: Host-associated > Plants > Roots > Rhizosphere >... | reverse complement strand
TTGAGCGCGCATCTCGCGGGAACGGAAGTTGCCGCGCACACGATGTGGATGGCGGGCATCTGGCTGGTGCCGGTTGGATTGATTGAACTGGCGTTGCACGGTCTTTCGGTCAATGGCGAGCAAGCCGGCGTGCTGGCCTTCTGCGTGATCTTCGGCGGCGTGGTGCCGTATGCGCTTTGGAACAGCGCGCTGCGTCACTGGCGCACCAGCCAGGTGATGCTGTTCAACAACCTGATTCCGTTGAGCAGTGGCGTGTGGGCTTGTTATTTTCTTGGCGAGCCGTTGACGCACACGTTCTGGGCGGCGATGGTGCTGATTGTCGCCGGGGTCATACTGGGCCAGGCGGACTGGGCGAAGCTCCTCGGCCTGCCGGAAAGTTTTTGAATTAAAATCTTATGGACATCAAAAACCTGGACGAAGTCGCGCCGTTCATCACCAAGGACGGCTCGGAAATCCGCGAATTGCTCGCGCACCGCAATTCGGCCATCCGCAATCAAAGCCTGGCCGAGGCGCGGCTGCCCGCGGGTGCGAGCACGCAGGAACATTTTCATCCGAAGGCCGAGGAGATTTATTACATCATGCTTGGCGCGGGAAAAATCCGCATCGAGGGCGAAACCCGCGAGGTGAAGGCCGGCGACGCCATCGCCATCCCGCCTGGCCGCAAACACAAGCTTTGGAACACCGGCAAGGAAACGCTGCGATTGCTGTGCTGTTGCGCGCCGGCCTATGAACACGACGACACAATTATCACCGAATCGTGAATTGACCTTCGCGCCGCCGGTGGTTTAACTGTGCGCATGAAATCGTCCGTATTCGTGTCTGTATTGATGACTGGAATTTTGATTTCCGGTTGCGCCTTGCACAAGCACAAGACCGCCGCGCCCGTCCCGAAAGCCGGCTCCGTGATCATCACGCCGGACGCGTCGCTCGCTGCCAAGGTGGTTTCCTGGAATCCCGCCGGCCGTTTTGTCGTATTGAGTTTTCCGGTTGGCCAGATGCCCGCAATGGGCCAGAGCCTGTTTCTTTATCACGGCGGATTAAAGACGGGCGAAGTCAAGATCAGTGGACCGCAGCGCGACAACAACATCGTGGCCGACATGGTTGCCGGTCAGGCGCAAGCCGGCGATGAAGTGCGCGATCAGTGATCAATCCTCGCGCGCCGGCGTTTTGCCAATGGCCTTCACCGTCTTCGGTAGCGCGTCCTTCTGGTAAGGCGAGTGCAGGTTGAAATAAATCCCGCACATCGGGCGCGGCTCATCGCCCTGGCTCAAGATGACCGTGACTCGCTTGTCCAGCGCGATGCCGTGGCGGAATCCCTCGCCGCGGTTCTCGTAGGCCTTGATGGCCTTTTGCGTCAGCGAGTTCAGCGTCGCCTCAAAATCCTCCGGCGTCTTGTCCAGGCAAACGACATATTTATCGTAGGCCTTCATCGCCGCCGCGATTTCGCGTTTGAACAAGTCAATCGTCATGGCTTCAAGATAAATCAGTTTGCACAGTTTGCAGCAAGATTAAATCCGCGGCGGGTGAACGGATTCAATCTTCAAAACCCGTATCCTTTGCCGTCAAGCTGTTCGATTTCCGCCTCGAGCCGAACAGCGCCGTCCCGATCCGCACCAGCGTCGCGCCTTCCTCAATCGCCACCTCGAAATCGCCACTCATGCCCATGCTCAAATGGGGCAGGGGAGCGCCGAGGATTTGTTCGCATTGTGTTTTGAGTTCCCGTAACCGGCGAAAGTGCGGGCGCGACTTTTCCATTTCCGGCGCCCACGGTGGCACGGTCATCAGTCCATGGATTTCGATTCGCAGCAACTGGTTTAATTCCTTCAGCTCCGCCATCAGTTTTTCCGGCTGGTAACCGGACTTGCTTGCCTCGCCCGCGACGTTGACTTCCAGCAAAACCGGCATTTTCTTCGCTGCCTGTTCGCAGCGCTTGTTGATTTCCTGCGCGAGACTCAAACTGTCCACGCTCTCGACCATCTCGAACAACTCCACCGCGTCGCGGACCTTGTTCGATTGCAGATGCCCGATGAAATGCCAGCGGCATTTGCCAGGACACAGCGGGATTTTCGCCTTCGCCTCCTGGATTTTGTTTTCGCCGAAGAAGAGTTGTCCGCAATCCGCCGCCGCGCGAATCGTCTCCGGCGGATGCGTCTTGGAGACCGCCAGAAGCGTGACGGAATCCGGGGCGCGTCCGGCGCGTTCGCACGCGGCGCGGATACGCTGCTGAATGGAGTTCAAATGTTCCGCAAGGTCCACACCGTGGAAATTAACAACAAAGGAACCAAGAAACAAAGGTTCAAAACGGGTTTCAGAATTTTGCTTTGTTCCTTTGTTTCTTTGTGGTTTAACTCCGGCATGAACTGCTGGCTGGTAAAATCTGAACCGGAGGCTTACGCGTGGACGCAATTGGTGAAAGATGGCGTCACGGCGTGGACGGGTGTGCGCAATTTCGCCGCCCGGCTCCATCTGCGCGCCATGAAGAAGGGCGACGCCGTGTTCTTCTACCACAGCGGCGAGCAGAAATCCGTTGTCGGCGTTGCGCGGGTGAAAAAGGAATTTTATCCCGACCCGACCGCCAAGGAAGGCGATTGGTCATGCGTGGATTTGGTTCCGGTGAAAGCTTTGGCCGAACCCGTCACGCTGGCGCAAATCAAAGGCGGCAATATTCTCAAGGAAATGGTTCTGGCCAAACAATCGCGCCTGTCGGTGTCGCCGGTGACGAAGGCGCAATTTGAACGCTTGCTTCAATTGGCGGCGACTGAAATCTGATCTCGCAGCAGCCGACGAAGGCCGGCTCGGTTTATTCGAGAAGAATCAGCGGACTCACATCTGCTGCTGCAAAATCTCCGTGAAATACCGCCAGTCAGCACGTCCCGCGTTCACTCACGGGCCCGCTCCGCCGCCGCCCTGCCTCCGAAATGACGAAAGGCGAGGGATGATGAAAGGGGTGCTTTGTTTGTAATGGGAATACTCGTCGCCGAATCTCAACGACAGTTCCTTTTCTTCAACGAGCTTGATGTAGGCAATCAGGCAAAGCGCGAAAATCAAAACCACCAACACCGGCCTGAACGACGAGGCGAAAAAGGCGGTGTTGAAATAAAACACCAGCGTCCCCAACGCCATCGGGTTTCGGCAGAAGGAATACGGTCCGCCGGCCAGCAATTTCTGCGTGGCCATGATGGGAACCGGCGTGCCGCGGGCATGGCGGAATTGCGCCCAGACCGTCCAGAGCGCGAAGAGCAGCCCGAGAGCCGCGAGAACCACGCAAACAGCCGACAGCACCGGCGGCAACGTGAATCGCCAGCGTTCGCTTCCGGTTGCCGCGAGCCAGAAAAGCAGCGCGGGAATGCCCAGCACGAAGACCAGGCTCTCACAGGCCATCGCCGCAAGCCGCGCGCTGGTGGAGTATTCCTTGCGCCCCTGTCGGACAAAATGTCGCCATATGTTCATGGACGGCGGCCGGGCAAGATTGGCTGAGCGCTTTGCTGCCTGTCTGATTTCATGTTCACAAACTATACCCTCCATAAGTTTCTGTCCATCGCTTGATTTTCAAAAGTCTGATTAGGTTTTCGCGCAACGCGGCGGCAATTTTTCAATTGTCCCAGCGCGGGGCTTGGGGCATGAATAATGTTAACCCCTCTTGACTGTGCGGTTCAAAAATGTAATCATCCGGCGAACCCGTGCAAAACCACAACCCAAACCGCACATGAACGACAACATCACGCAAATCAAAGACACCTCTGGCAATCCGGCCCCGCTGGGGCTGCTCGGCTTCGGCATGACCACCGTGGTGCTCAACCTGCACAATGCCGGCTTTTACGAACTCAACAGCATGATTCTGGCGATGGGCATTTGCTACGGCGGCACCGCGCAGATCATCGCGGGCATCATGGAATGGAAGAAGGGCAACACCTTTGCCACGACTGCATTCATCTCCTACGGCTTCTTCTGGCTGTCGCTTGTGGCGTTGGTCGGTTTGCCGAAGCTCGGTTTCACGGCGACTGATGACGTTGGGATGTCCGCCTATCTCGCCATCTGGGGGCTGTTCACCGGCGTAATGTTCATTGCCACGTTCCGGCTAAATCGCGCGTTACAGGTGGTCTTCGGCACGCTGACGGTTCTGTTCTTCCTGCTCGCTTACGAACATTTCAACACCGCAGGCGTCAGCGCGGGATTCAAACATTTCACAGGCTACGAAGGGCTGGTCTGCGGTTTCTCCGCGATTTACACCGGCCTCGCGCAAATCTTGAATGAACTTTTCGGCAAAATTGTCTGGCCGCTCGGCCCGGTAAGGAAATAATCGCCAACCGTTCAAGCCAGAATTGACGCCGTCGGACGGCATCGCCAGAATTTCAGCACGAAAATCATCCTGCTTGGCATTTTCCCGCGCGGCCAGACGTTCAGCACGCAGCGCGGGAAAATTCTCCAGGTCAACGAAGCGCTTGCCCGGCTCGGTGACGGCAAAAACATCTTCCACATCGATTTCGGCTCGCAGCTGATTGAAAACGACGGCTCGATCTCCAAATCCATGATGAAGGATTATCTGCATCCAGGTGAAGCCGGCTACAAAATCCGGGCCGGCGCCACTGAGCCTAAGCTGAAGGAATTGCTCGACGAGAAATAATTTCCGTTCACCGGAAACAAATTGTCACCGCCTCGCGCAGCGCGGAGATCATTTTTTGCAACTGCGCCGGAGTTGTGCAATAGGGGGGCATCAAAACGATGACATTCCCGACGGGACGGGTGAGCACGCCGCGACGGGCCATCGCCTCGCAAACGCGGATTCCAGCACGCTCTCGCAAGTCAAACGGCTTGCGCGTGCGCCAGTCCTTCACCAGTTCGATGCCCGCCACCAAACCGACCTGTCGAACGTCGCCGACATTCGACAGTTGCCAGAGCAATTTCAATTTGTTGCGCAGGACGGTTTCGAGTTTTTGCCGGTCACGGATGGATTTTTCGCTTTGCAGTATTTCCAGGCTGGCAAGCGAAGCCGCCGCGCCGAGCTGGTTGCCGGTATAGCTGTGTCCGTGAAAGAACGTTTTGAATTCATGATACTCGCCGAGGAATGCGTTGAAGACCTTTTGCGTGGTAAGCGTCGCCGCCATCGGCAGGTAACCGCCAGTCAGGCCCTTGGCGAGACAGAGAAAATCCGGCTGGACGTTTTCGTGGTGGCAGGCGAATAGATTTCCGTGGTAGCAGCCGACGTGAGGAGGCTCTAACTTCGCTTTCCTTTTTGAAATGAGCCTCCTCACGTCGGCTGCTACGATGCCTGTCCTACCGAATCCCGTCATCACTTCATCGGCTATGAGCAGCGCACCGTGGCCGTGGGCGATTTCCGAAACTCTTTTCAACCATGTCTCCGGCTGGGGAATCATTCCCGCCGCGCCTTGAATCGCCGGCTCAAAGACAAAGGCGGCGTAACGATTTCCGCTTTTCCTTTGCGTGGAAAATGTTTCCTCCACCTGGCCGACGCATTCCCAATTGCATTTGCGGTAATCCCGCGCATCGGCGCGCTCCGGCTTCGCGCGGTTAAAAGGACAGCGATAGCAATACGGCGACATGACTTTGTCGGTTTTGAAGAGCAGTCCGGCATAAGCCTTGTGAAACAAATCAACGTGCCCGAGTGCGACCGCGCCCACGGTGTCGCCGTGATACGCGCCGTCCAGCGAAAGGAATCTGGGTTGGGTGGCACGCGAGGACACTCGCCCCGCCGGTGTGCCGCGGGTGCGTCGCGTGAACTCGTAGGCAAGCTTGAGCGCGACCTCCAAAGCCGTCGAACCGTCATCGGAGAAGAATACCTTGGTCAATTGCGGATCACGAGTTGCTGGCCACGGATTGGCGGCCTCGACCAGTCTTTTGGCCAGTAAACTTGCCGGTTCATTGGCCAGGCCAAGTGCGGACGTGTGGGCAATCTTCTTCAGCTGCCTTTGGATGGCGGAATTGATTTTGGGATGATTGTGGCCGTGCAGGTTCGTCCAGATGGACGAGTTGGCATCGAGATACTCCCGGCCACGGGCATCGCGCAGCACCGCACCTTCGCCTTCAGCAATCACAATCGGCTCGCGCGCCAGCCAGTCGCGCATTTGCGTGAAGGGATGCCAGACATATTGCCGATCCAGTTTTGCGAGCGGATGCATTCTTGATTTTTGATTTACGATTGATGATTTACGATTTCATTCAGCACGATGGCGACTTGTGAAACTTCCTCTGCCGTGTGCGCCGCCGTGAGTGTCACGCGCAATCGCGCCTTCCCGCGCGCGACGGTCGGGTAACGGATGGCGGGGACGAAAATGTTTTGTTCACGCAGCATGGCTGCGGCATCCACGGCCTTTGATTCGTCGCCAACGTGAACGGGGACGATGGCGCCCGGAATTTGCGATTCACGATTCGCGATTTGCGATTGCAGTTCCGCGGCTCGCGTCCAGAGATGTTTTTGTCGCCTTTCGCCTTCGCTGGATTGGACAAATTGAACGGCCGCCGTTGCGCCTGCGGCGGCAGCGGGAACAGGCGCGGTCGAGAAAATAAAGCTGCGAGCGCGGTTTACGAGAAAATCAATCAAGAGACGTGAACCGCAGATATAGCCACCGCTCGCGCCGAGGGCCTTGCCGAGCGTGCCCATCTGGATTTCTATTTGGTCACTGACACCCAGTTCCTCGGCGAGGCCGCGGCGATTCTTTCCGTAAAGCCCCGTTGCGTGCGCCTCGTCCACCATCAAACATGCGCCATGCTTTTCCTTGAGCGCGACCATCTCTTTCAGCGGCGCGGCATCGCCATCCATCGAAAAGATGGACTCCGTGACAATCAAAGCGTGGCAAGTGGCGGGGGACGGGTGGCAAGATTTGCTTTTCGCCCATTCCAATTTATCCTCCAAATCATTCAAATCGTTATGGGCGAAAACGCGGAGCTTCGCACCGGACAGCTTTGCGGCGTCCACGATGCTGGCATGGACGAGTTTGTCCAGAATGATGACGTCGTCCTTGCCAAGCAGCGCGCAAATGGTTCCGATGGCGGCCGCGTATCCGGTGGAAAAGGTGAGGGCAGCTTCGGTGCGCTTGAAATCGGCCAGCGTTTCCTCCAATTGATGAAACGGCGCCAGCGAGCCGCAGATCAATCGCGACGCGCCGGAGCCGGTGCCGAATCTTTCAATGGCCTTGATGGCCGCCTCTTTTAAAATCGGGTCATTGGCGAGGCCGAGATAATCGTTGGATGAGAAATTAAGGAAGGTTTGGCCGCCGATTACGATGCGCGGCCCCTGCGCGGAATCCACGCGGCGCAGTTCGCGGAACAGCTTTTGTTCACGAACGGCGTCGAGGCGATTCTTTAACTCCGATGTAAAATCATTCACGGCGCGATGGCCCATTGTCCGTCAATCATGCTGGCGGAAACGGTTGACGCATGATGCAGCACGGCGTCGTAAATGTCCGCTTTTTTCCCGGCGAATGGAATGGCAATCAAATCGGCGAAGGCATTTTCCGAAAGTTCGCCAATCTGTCCGGCCATGCCGAGGGCTTTTGCGCCGTTGACCGTCGCCATGCGGAGAATTTCAACCGGCGAAATGGTTTTATCGGCAGCGGCGAGCTGGCGCATCTCTTGGAACAGGTTGAGTTCAAGCTTTTCCTTGCCCGTTTTGCGAACAGTTGAAAGGCTGTCGGTGCCGAGACAAAGGTTGATGGCGGCCTCGGCCAGTTCCCGGCGCGGAAACGGCGGATGGCGGAAATACTCATGGCTGCGCGGACAGTGGACGACGTGGACATGATGTTCGCCCAACAGTCCGGCATCTTCTGGCGCCAGCAGATTGACGTGAACGGCCAGCAGATTTTCGCCGAGCATGTCATTGCGGGAAAGGTGCGCAATGGGCGAGCCGAGGCCGCAGTCGGAGTTGTCGCGTTCATTGCGCTGGAGCCAGTCGAACATCCGGCCGTTCGCATGCATGAACATTTCAAATTCCTGTTCCGATTCCGCAACGTGCGTGGTGATCCGCAGGTTTCTTTCACGCGCAGCTTTGGCGCTTGAACGAAGCAACTCCGGCAGGGTCGAGTAGGGCGCGTGGGGCGAAAGCGAAGCGGAACATCTGGGATGCGAAAGTGAATCAATTTTTCCAACGGCTTCGCGCAGGATTTCCTTCGGGTTCCGGCGCGCGCGGATGCCGGTCATTTCAAGAAAGGAAAGAACGCGCAGAGGCGTGGCGTCCCAGACCTCCGGCAGCAAATCGGGCATGGCTTCGATGTCCGCGACGGTGGTCGTGCCGGTGCGCAGCAGCATTTGCGCGCCATTGAGCCACGAGCGGGCGTATTCGGAAAAATCCCACGCGGTCTTGGCGGCGGTGATGAGCGGTATCCAGTCGGTGAAGGTCCGCGGTGGCGGCAATTGCCCGGCCATGTCGGTGTAATCGAGATGGCAATGGGTGTTGACGAGGCCCGGCAGCAAAACAACCTCGCCAAGGTCAAGAACATCTCCGGCGGTGTGCGGTTGCAAATCCGCCCACGAGCCAACGGTGCGGATTCGATTTTCGGAAACGACGACGGCGCCGTTTTCGATGGGCGGACATGAGACCGGCAGAATCGTTCGGGCGCGAAGGATCATGTGAAAGAGACCGGCGACAAATGTCGTGCAACAGCAAAATTCCCGAGCGGAATCATGTCACCGCCACGCGCCGTTTGTGAGGCTATACGGCCTCATTTTGCCGGCGCTGCTTGGTGCGGGCGGCGACCTTGTGTTTCTTCGCCTTGCGTTTGCTTTGCCGTTTGCGGATCTGCTGCTCGATTTTTTTCGTGACGCGGTCAATGGCCGCATATAAATCACTTTCGACATCCTCGGCAAAAAGATCCGGCCCGCGCACGCTCAGGCGGATGGAGCAACTGAACTGCTTTTTTGCCACCCGGGTATGATCGTGTTCGAGTGTCACCCGCGCATCCACGGCGCGCCGGTCAAAATGGTCGAGCTTCACCAGACGGCCAAGGATGTGATCCTCGATGGCCTTGGTCAGCGTCACATTGTGTGTCGAAAGTATCAATTTCATGCTTCCAAGATGCAACCGACGGACGGTAAAATCCAGTTTTTCCTTGGTTTTTTCGGGTAGAGCGAATGTCGTGCCAATTTTCTTGTGTCCGGGCCGGATCGGATTATACTGAAACGAAGATGGTGCAAGGCTTACAACTATCGCAGCGGCTGACGCAATCGTTGGTGCTGTCGCCACAATTGCAGCACTCGCTCGCGCTGCTCCAGGCGCCGACGCTCGAACTCAAGGCGCTGGTGGAGCATGAACTGGAGCAAAATCCCGTGCTCGAGGAAATTGCCGCGCCGGAAACCGAATTGGCCGACAAACCGGCGCCGGAGGATGACGACGCGTCTGCCGAACCGCCGTTTGAAGCCGCTTCGGAGCAGGGCGTCGAGGTCCCCGTGGATGATTTTCAGGCCGAGTTCGACCAGTTGGTGCAATTGGATCAGGAATGGCGCGACCATTTTTCGCAAATGAACGTCTCCATCCGCCGGTCACCGGAGGAGGAGGAAAAACGCCAGTTCATGTTCGACTCGCTTACGGCGGGAACGTCGCTGGCAGAAACATTGATGGAGCAGATCCGCGATGTGGATTTGACGGACGAACAACGCAGGATTGCCGAACTCATCGTCGGCAACATTGACGATTTCGGCTATCTCAAAACCACTGTCGAGGAACTTTCCACCTCCACCAGCCTTCCCGTGGAAAAAATTTCCGAAGTCCTCAAAATCATCAGGACTTTCGACCCGCCCGGCGTCGGCGCCAGCGACTTGCGCGAATGCCTGCTGCTCCAGTTGGAACGCGCCGACCAGCGGGAATCCCTCGAATACCGCATCATCCGCGACTTCATGAACGAACTGGGCAAGCGGCGCATACCGGAAATCGCCCGCGGCACCGGCCATCCCGTTGAGGAAGTGCAGGCCACGCTCGCCCGTATCGCGCGATTGGAGCCGCGTCCGGGCCGGGCGTTCCTGCCGGACAACGACCAGTATGTTTTGCCCGAGGTTTTTATTCAAAAATCCGGCGACGACTTCGTCGTGACCACCAACGACGAGCAAATTCCGCATCTGCGCATCAGCAACACCTACAAGGACCTTATGGCCCAGGGCGGGAATTCCGACGAGGTGAAAAATTACATCCGCGAAAAAATCCGCGCCGGGAAATTCCTCATCAAAAGCCTCCACCAGCGGCAGCAGACCATCTTGAACATCGCCAGGGAGATCGTGAAACGCCAGCGCGAGTTCATGGAAAAGGGCGTTGCGAACTTGAAGCCGATGACAATGGCGCAGATCGCCCAGGTTGTCGGCGTTCACGAAACCACCGTCAGCCGCGCCGTTTCCGGCAAATACATGCAGACGCCGCAGGGCATGTTTGAAATGCGGTTTTTTTTCACCGCCGGACTGCACAGCACGACCGGAACCGATGTCTCCAACGCCAGCGTGAAGGGCATGATTGCCGAGATTTTCAAAAGTGAAAACCCGGCCAAGCCGCTGTCCGATCAGGAGGCCGTGGCAATGCTGGCTGCAAAGGGAATCACCATCGCGCGCCGCACCGTCGCCAAATACCGCGAAGAACTCAACATTCTGCCGTCGAACCTGCGCAAGGTTTATTGAAAGTTTTGTAGCCTGTTCAGTTGTTAGGCAAACTTGCTCATAACTTTCTCAGTCTAAAACCACAAATCGTGCATATGACTGTTGCTGCGATGATGCCGCAAGCCAAATCTCCTCGTGTGCCTAAACTAGTTCCAGTCAATGGCAGCCAAAATGGCGCACACAGGCCAACAATCGAGCCAAGAATTATCATCAATATCAAACCTCCTTTGGCACTCTGCTGTCGGTCTGTTGCCGGGCGAGCCGCTGCGCCCGCGGGGACAGGTTGTTCCTGTCTTTCCTGTTTCTGCTTTTTAATGAAGTAGAAGGTCAATCCAACCGGTAAGAACACCCCAACAATCAATACCCACTGAAATACCTCGGGTATGTGAAGCGGTATGGAAAAGACATTCAGCAGCATCATTATACTCGCCGTGTAGCTGGCGATGTAGAGCTTGGTGCGCGTGGTCATGATTGGTTGCCTGACTATGAATTCGTTGGCGCGATTTGCAGCCCATCTAATTTCACAACTTGATGTTTTTTGGACGTAAATGTTTGTCCAGCGTAACGCTTTCCCAATTATGCGCTCGATACGCTGGCGATAAAGGCTGCAAATCTTATTTCTTCAGCAATTCTGCCTTCGTTTGCGCCTGCAATTCGTTCAATTGCTCCCGAATTTCCTCCTTCGTCTTCTTGGTCATCCGGTCAATGAACAGGATGCCGTTCAAATGATCCGCCTCATGCTGGATGACGCGCGACAGCAAACCGCCGGCGCGAAATTCAACCGGTTTCAATTTTTCGTTCAGCGCCTTCACGTCCACCGAGCCGGGCCGCGAAATTTCCGCGAAGATTTCCGGGAAGCTCAAACAGCCTTCGCCGGCGGCCACCGGCTCGCCCACCGGCTTGATTTCCGGATTAATCAGGACGAGCGGCATGATTTCATTCACGTCGGCGGGTTTGTCTTTGATTTCGAGCGTGGAGGGGCGTTCCGTGACTTCGCGCACGTCAATCACCGTGAGTTGCAGCGCCTTGCCGACCTGCTGCGCGGCCAGGCCGACACCGTGCCGGTCGTGCATGGTTTCAAACATGTCGGCAATGAGTCTTTTGATTTCCGGCGTGATCTTTTCAACCGGCGCGCCCTTCTGCCGCAGCATCGGATGGCCGTATTTGACAATTTCTAAAATCATGAAAAGTGACGGGTGACGGGTGACAGGTGACGTGAAGGAACCTCACTGTTGGGTGGGTTCCTCCGGTTCTCGATAGTAATGATGGTTTTGGTCAAACCGCCAATGATGTGGTCGAGTGCAGCTGCTCGCCGCTCAATTACCTCCACTGGCAACAAATGGCGGCAACGTTCATAGCGACCGAGGCTTTCACGGGCTTCGCCGCGGGCAATTTTCAAGTGTTGCGGCAACTCCTTTCCAAACCCGCGCCCATAACCTTCTTCAATATTCGCGCAAACAGAATCGAGACTGCGCACCTGCTGTTTGGCCAATTCACGTCCTCTAAAATCCTTGGCAAGGACTTCAGAGTCCGCCCAAAACTCATCAAAGATCTGGCGAGCCAGTTTGTAAATTCCGAATGACTCCAAGCGGTCAAAGTTTTCCATGTTGTTGAAACACCGTGAATTGTTTTCTCGTCACCGATCACCCGCCACTCGCCACGCCCAAGATTTGCAGGATTCGCTCCAGTTCCTCTTTGCTGAAGAATGAAATTTCAACCGAGCCTTTGCCTTGGGCGTAATGCAATTGCACCTTTGTCGCGAACACCTCGCGCAGCCGCGCCTCCAAATCCGCGATGTGCGGGTCGCCGGCGGGCGTGGCAACCGTCTCCAGCTTGACGCCGGACCGTTTCGCGCCGCGCGTTTGCAGCTTGGACACCAGCCCTTCCGTCTGGCGCACGTTCAACCCATCCTTGATGACGCGCTCGGCGGCGAGTTGTTGCTGCTTTTCGTCGGTCAACCCCAAAATCACCTTCGCGTGACCGACCGTCAGGCGTCCGTCACGCAGATATTTTTGGACGACGGCCGGCAATTTGAGCAGCCGCAGCGAATTGGCCACCACCGCGCGGCTTTTGCCGACCTTGGCCGCGATGTCCTCCTGCGTGAGCTGGAACTGCTCCGCCAGTTGCGCGTAACCATGCGCCTCCTCGACGGCGTTCAGGTTTTCGCGCTGCAAATTTTCGATGAGCGCCAGTTCCAGCACCGCGCGGTCGTCCGCCTCGCGGGTGATGACGGGAACCTCCGGCAGGTTCAGGAGCTGCGCCGCGCGCCAGCGGCGTTCACCGGCAATCAATTCAAAGAATCCGCCGCGTTCGCGGACGATGAGCGGCTGGACGATGCCCTGTTCGCGGATGGAATCGGCCAGTTCGCGCAGCGCCTCGTCGGAGAAATCCTTGCGCGGCTGGAGCGGGCAGGGACGAATCCGGTCCAGCGGCACGCGCTGGACACGGTCGCGCGAATCAGTCGCCGGCGCCGGAACCGCGGGTTGGGTGGCGGGCGCGGGTTGCATCAAAGCCGGGTTGCCGCCCAGCAAAGCGCCGAGGCCGCGTCCCAAAGCAGGTTTTGCCATGCGCGCAGAGTGTCAAATCAAGTCCAAAGTCTCAAGCCCAATGTCCAAAGTCCGGATCGTCAGCCGTGACTTTGGTCTTTAGAATTTGGACATTGGACTTTACCTTGCGTTCGTGAGCAGCAAGGGCAAACGCATCGCCGCGATGGCCGGGCAGTTCCGCGAAGGAAAGCTCGACGCCCATTATCTTGGCTATTTCGATTGTTTCAACCGCCAGCTTTTTTACGAGGCGCACGAAGTCCTCGAACACATCTGGCTCAAGGACAAGCATGGGCCGAACGGGGCGTTCTACAAGGGGCTGATTCAACTGGCCGGCGCGTTTGTGCATCTGCAAAAGAACCGGCCGCAACCGGCGGCGGCGCTTTTCAAGCTCGCGCTGGCCAATCTTCAGAAATATCCGCAGGTTCACGAGCATTTGAATTTGAAAGGCATTTGTGGTTTGATTGGAAAATGGCTGGACGAGCTGGAGCAATTAAAAATTAATCCGCTGACAGCGACGAATGCGCCGAAGTTGAAATTGGAAGCGGACGGGACATGAAAGACGCCTACGATAAGCGGGTGGTGATTGCGGGCGGCACCGGCTTCATTGGCCGCGCGCTGGCGAAGGAATTGCGCGCGCGGAATTACAGGGTCGTTGTCCTGACCCGCAAACCGCGCGAGCGGGATGACGGCGTTGAGGAAGTTGAATGGAGCATGGGTTACATCGGCGAATGGATCAAGCATCTCAATCGCGCGGCGGCGGTCGTCAATCTCGCCGGTCGCAGCATCAATTGCCGGCACACGCCGGAAAATCTCCATGAAATTCTTGAGTCGCGCGTGGACTCCGTCAAAACGATCGCGGCGGCGATTGACCACCTGCAGCGTCCGCCGCGCGCGTGGGTGCAGGCGGGCGCCATCGGCATTTACGGCGACCGCGAGGATGAGTTGTGCGATGAAAATTCGTCCCCAGGCAAGGATCCGCTGGCCGAAATCTGCAAGGCATGGGAGAAAACTTTTTTTACCGTGCCGGTGCCAAAGACCCGGCGCGTGCTGTTGCGGACCGGCATGGCGCTGGGACGGGACGGCGGTGCGTTGCCGGCGCTGGACCGGCTTACTGAATGGTTTCTCGGCGGCTCGTTCGGCGACGGCCGGCAATACATGAGCTGGATCAGCCTCGCCGACGTGACGCGCGCGTTCGTCACGGCGATTGAACGGGAAGATTTGTCGGGAACCTACAATCTCGTCGCTCCAAACCCGGTGACGAACAATGAGTTCATGAGCGAACTGCGCCGTGTGCTGCAACGCCCGTGGTGTCCGCCCGCGCCGGAGTGGGCTGTCCATATTGGTGCGCGGCTGCTCAAGATGGAGCCGTCGCTGGCACTGACCGGCTGCCGTTGCGCGCCGAAACGTCTGCTGGAAAGCGGTTTCACGTTTCAATTCCCCGACCTGCTGTCCGCACTTAGAAAACTCTACGAATGAGCGTTCAAGCCAGCGCTTCGGCCAGCACTTCCACCATGTGCCGCAGCCGGACGGGCGCCAAATGGTGGATTTGCTGGCGGCAGCTCGCGCCCGAAGCGACCACAGTTGTTCCATAGGGCTGGTTTTTAATCGCGTGAATGAGCGGTTCGGCGACCTTCACCGAAAGTTCGTATTTCGATTCCAGCATCCCGAACGCGCCCGCCATGCCGCAGCAGCCCGTGTCGAGCAGCGTCACCGTTCGCTCCGGCAACCGTTCGAGCAGGTGGCGCATGGCATTCGGGCTGACCAGCGACTTGGCGTGGCAATGCATGTGGACGACCAGGCGCTCCGGGTTGTCGTTGAACCTTAACGCAAGCGGCTCCTTGGTCAGAAAGTCTTCAAAAAATTCCCCGAACAAAAAGCAGCGTGCGGCGACACGATCCGCGTCCGGCAGTTTCAATTCCCGGTAATCCTCGGCGAACATTGAGTAGCACGACGGTTCGAGGAAAATGATCGGCGTCTTGTCGTTCTCGACGTTGAACAGCCCGATATTGTGCCGTCCAAGACGCGCGGCCTCGTCGAGGTTTCCCTGGCTGAAAGCGGGCCGCCCGCAGCATTGGCGCTGCGCCGGCAGCACCACCTCAAAGCCGCAGGTTTCCAGCAACTTGACGGCGGCCATGCCAATGTGCGGTTCGTAATAGCGCACAAACGTGTCATCCCAGAGAATCACCCGGCCGCGCCACGGGCGCATGGAAGGCTGGCGCTTTCCAAACCAGCGATCAAACCGCTCCGTCGCAAATTGCGGCAGTGGCCGCTCCGTGGTGAAACCCAAAATCCGGCGGGCCAAATGCCTGACCGACGAGAAATCCAGGAAGGCATTGGCCGTTCGGGGCATCGCGCAACCGAGCCGGCCCAGCCGGTCCACCGAACTCAACGCCCGCTCGCGCAGGCTCAATCCATCGCGTCGGATGCGCGCGTGAAGCAATTCCGCCTTGAGCAAGGCCATGTTCACGTTGGACGGACACTCCGTCGTGCAGGCCCGGCAGGAGAGGCAATTGCCCAGCGCCGCGTCGAGTTCCGCCGAACGCAGCGCATCGCCGTCAAGGCCGCGCAACTCCAATGCCGCACGGATCGCGTTGGCGCGGCCCCGCGTGGACATGATTTCCTCGCCGGTGACGAGGAACGTCGGGCACATCGTCGGCGTTTGCTTGAGGCAGCCGCCGCAGCCGTTGCATTGTTCAAGATTGGCTGTGAATGAGTCATCTCTGGCTGCGAAGGCGAGCACCGGTTCAAACGGAAGTTTCAATAAGCCGCCGGTGCCCGTCCGCAAATGGCTGTCAATTTTGTAGCGGCCATCGGAAATGATTTTGCCCGGGTTGAACAAATTATTCGGGTCAAAGCTCTTCTTGATCTGGCGCATGAGCGAATACATTTCATCGCCCACCTGTTGCTCGAGATATTCGGTCCGCGCCATTCCGACGCCGTGCTCGCCGGAAAGAGTCCCCTTGAATTGCGCCACGAGTGCCGCCACTTCGTCGGCGATCTGCCGGTATTTTTTCAAATCCTCCGCGCTGTGCAAATCCAGCACCGGCCGCACGTGCAGCAGCCCCGCCGCCGCGTGCCCGTAATACGAAGCCTGCAATCCCAGCCGGCTCATCAGTTTTTGCAGCTCGCCGACGTATGCCGGCAAATCTTTTGGCCGCACCGCGGAATCCTCGACAAAACAAACCGGCTTCGCGTCGCCCTTGCGGCTCATCAGCAGCGACAGTCCGGCCTTCCGCAACGACCAGACAAGGTCGGCCTCGGCCTCGGTCTGCAAAATGCGTTTGCGCAAACCCAGCTTGCGTTTTCCCAGTGCCGCAAGCTGTCCGCGCGCGCCTTCAAAAAATTCGACGATTAAAATCGCCTCGCACGGTCTGGCGTCGAGTTCCAGCAAATCACGCGCGGCCTGAAACTCCCGCTGGCCGCGGGTCTGCTCGAAGAGCGGACGGTCAATGTGTTCAATCGCCGCCGGTTTCAAATCAAGCAGCTCGTTCGCCGCCTGCATCGCCTCTGTCACCGAGCCAAAGAACAGCAGGCCCACGCCGCGCTCCTCCGGCAGGGGAACAACCTTCAATTCCGCCGAAACAATCGCCGCCAGCGTGCCTTCACTGCCCGCCAGAATGTGAAGGAGATTGGCCGGTTCAAGCGCGACCCTCGCAAGCGCGTAACCCGGCCAACGCTTCAAAAGCCCTGGGGGAAATTGTTCAGCGATGTGAAAGGAATTCAACTCGGTCAGGCTTTCCACCAGTTCGCGCTGTTTCGCCAGCGTGTCGAGGCCGGGAGCCACCGTCACCACTTGTCCGTCCGCCAGCACAATGTCCAGTTCGCTGACGTGCCGCGCCGTCGTTCCATAAACCGGCGTGTGGGAGCCGGACGAATCATTGGCAATCATCCCGCCCAAGGTCGCGCGCGAACTCGTCGCCACGTCCGGCCCGAATCGAAAGCCCTGTGGATGCAGAAATTGATTCAACTGGTCCAGCACCACACCCGCCCCGACGCGGACCGTCCGCTTCTCCAGGTTCAATTTGCCAATCTGACGGTTGTGCCGCGCGAAATCCACGACCAGCCCGTCCCCGATGGCGCCGCCGGAAAGCCCCGTCCCCGCGCCGCGGGGAATCACCGCCGTGCCCGCCTGCGCCGCCGCCTGGATGATGGCGCTGGCCTCGCCCGCGCTTTTGGGGAACGCCACCGCCAGCGGCTCGATTTGATACACCGAGGCGTCCGTCGCGTAAACCTGGCGCGTCAAATTGTCGAAGGCCACGTCGCAATTCGCCGCGTTCAAGGTCGCCGTTTGTTGGGTGGGCGTCATGCTGTCACCGGGAAAGCTATCGGCGTGACAGGCGGTTGACAATTTCATTAACTCATTGAACGTGAGCGATAATTCCCGGAAACGTTCCGATGAATTTCTGAAAATCAGCGGCCAGTTCAAACTCGGCGCGCTCGTCACCGAGTCTTCCCATTCCGTCACGGCCAATTTGAGCGAAGTTGCCAAGACCGGCATCGCCGCCGCGCTCAAGCTGCTGTTCGATGTGGACGATGACGTGATTCGGAAGTTCCGTGAATTCGCGGCATCGGGCAGGGCGGGGGAAATCAAGGAAACCATTCTTCGCTCGCTCAAATCTGGCGGGCGCATTTTCTTCACCGGGTGCGGCTCGACCGGGCGCTTGAGCATCCTGCTCGATTCCGTCTGGCGCGATTTCTGGCAGCAAAAACGTAGCAGCCGAGGTAACGAGGCTCATTCTAAAAAAAAGTCAGAGCCTCCTCACGTCGGCTGCTACGAGGAAGACTGGGAGAACCGCATCTTCAGCGTGATGGCCGGCGGCGATTATGCGCTCATCAAGTCCGTCGAGGGCTTTGAGGACTTCACCGCGTTCGGCAGGAAACAAATCAACGATTTGGGCGTGTCGTCCAGGGACGTTGTGTTTGCCATCACCGAGGGCGGCGAAACCTCCTTCGTCATCGGGACGGCGTGGCAGGGTGTGGACGCCGGGGCAAAGGTCTATTTCGTCTATAACAACCCGGACGACGTGCTTTGCCGCCACGTCGGGCGCAGCCGCGAAGTCATCGGGGACCCGCGCATCGAAAAAATCAACCTGACGACCGGCCCGATGGCCGTCACCGGCTCCACACGGATGCAGGCGACTTCGATACAACTGTGCGTGATGCTCACGGTTCTGGAAATGGTCGTGCGCGAATTGCTGAAGGACCTGGGAGCGCCGGCGTCCCGCCGGCAAGTTGTCGAAGATAATCAGCCGCCGCACGCCGGCGGGACGCCAGCGCTCCCGGAATTATTCCTCGCCAAACTTGAGGAATTGCACGCCAGTTTGAAATCGCCGGAACTCCTCGCCTCGCTCGCCCGGCTTGTTGAACTGGAGGAAGGCGCTTATCGCAGCGGCCATAAAATCAATTATTTCGCCGACCGGTTCGGGATTGATGTTCTTACTGACACGACAGAACGTTCGCCGACGTATTGCACGCCGCCGTTTCGGAAATATGACGACAAAACCGCGGCGGAATCGTGGGTGTTTTTGTTTCTGCCGGATGCGGAAACACCAAAAGCGTGGGAACGGATTCTCAAACGCAGACCACGTTGCATCGAGTGGAGCGGGAAGGAAGTGCGCGAGCTGGTGGACAAGGACAAGTTCACGCGCACCAGCGAAACCATCAGCAAAATCAGTCGCGCGGAACTGATGCGATTCAAGATTGGCCTGGATGGCTTGCCGCATCGCACTTTGAAAAGCGGCGATTGCGCGATCGGAATTCTGTCGGCAGCAGAAAAGGATTCGCTGCTTTCAGCGAACGGGTTTCATCGCGTTCAACTGGAGGCGGCGCGGAAGTCGGGGGCGAAGGTTGGTTTGATTTGTTTTCGTAGCAGCCGACGTGAGGAGGCTCAATCTGGAAAACCCGAAATAGATCAGAGCCTCGTCACCTCGGCTGCTACAATTTATTTACCGCAGACGGATTTGCTTCTGGACGGCGTGACCCGCGTTGCCGTCAAACTGGTGATGAATGCGCTCTCCACCTGCATCATGGTCCGGCTTGGCCGCGTGATGGGCAACTGCATGATTTACGTCGTTCCCAGCAACCTCAAGCTGATTGACCGCGCCACGCGCTACATCGTCCAGCTAACCGGCCAGAATTATGAAGCGGCGAACCGGCTGCTCTTTGAGGTGATTGAACATGTCGAGCCGCGCATGAAATCCGACCGCGCTTATCCGCCCGTCGTCGGCATGGCCGTGCTGCGCGCGAAAAACAATCTGACGAACGAATAGGCCGAGGAGCAGTTGCAGCAAAGCTCTGCCAGCGCCGTAGGCGCGAAATCTTTGTAGCTCGTGAATTCAATTCTCCAAAGCTCCGTTCAGGAGCGGCATCGTCGGAATATGTCGCTCCTACGGAGCTTGCCGGATTTTGTTACGAATGTTCTAAAAAGATACCGCGCCTACGGCGCTACCTTCAGGGCGTCCAGCTTGACCCTCCGGCGTGAACCAACTAATTTAACGACATGCTGCGAGAGAGATTCATCTTTGGGATGCACTGGAAGCATGACGGGAAGATGTATTATGACGAGATTCCAGCCGACTCACAGACAGACGCCGTGGACTATTTTAGTGACCACAAGCGAGACGATGTTTCTCTGGTTCGTGTCGAATTGGTCGGTCCGAATGAAGGTGGCGTTCGAGAGCTTGCTTATTCGCCCATTTCGCCTTTTGACCCTTTGATGGCACGTCGCAGAACGGATATAGACGAGGATGCGAGATAACAAAACCGTCGCACGACTATTTTCCGCTTGGGCGACCCAAACAGGCCACTCCCACCAAAGTCCGGCCCGACGTGAAACTTGACATCCGCGCCCAACCGGGCCGATTATATTAGGCGACGTTGGATATTGCTATGAAGAACATGCAATTTTCCTCCCGAAAGGCAGACCAGAAGGTTCTGATTGTTTTGCTTTGCTTGGGAATTCCTGCCTTGGTTGGCTGCTTTCTCCCGCCGCCGTTTGCAGGTTTGCTCGCGCTTTTATTTGATGTTGTCCTTTCCGTTGCATTGGCAGTTTTTGTCTGGTGTGTATTTCACCTTATTGAGCCAAGACGTCATAGCCAGAAGTGGGTGATAGCTGAACTTACGATTGTTCCCGCCATTTGGCTGTTGCTCATGTTGGCAGTTGCCGTTTGGTTTTATCATTTGAATATGCCAATGATGCGAGATGGGAGAATCATCAATTCTCTTTAGAGTGACCGCGTGGTCTAACCAGTCTCCGATACAATAGCCACTGTCCCTTAATTGCTCTCAAACCAAATGCCGGGCCTGACGTTTGGGCAGGGCGGTTCTGGTCTTTCGCAGCGGGACAATCTTTTCCTCGGACAGAAATGATTTCAGGAAGCCGGGTTTGTCGTGGCGTCCGCCGCGCCGGTAATCGCGCCACAAGGTTTCGGCCACCAGCTTGGGGTCGAGATGGAGTTCAGCGATGAGAAATTCAAAGAGCAGTTCCGTCAGCCGCATCAGGGCGATGCCGTCGGTGCGGTGCGTGCGCGCGTGGAGCCAATCGCTGAAGCGGAGAAAGGCGTGGAAAGGAGAGTTTGAGATTTCATCCGCCGCTTGGAGCTGCGAAGTCACGTGCCGCCTCTCCCCGTCCCTCTCCTCCATTGCCAATGGAGGAGAGGGTGGCCGGAGGCCCGGAGAGGAGGTGCTCCATATCAACGGCGTGGTCTCGATGAAGTTGCCGCTGTTGCCGACCATATCCCAGTAGCGGGCAAACCGGCGCAGCCGTTGCATCGTCGCAAAATCAATCAGCTTGTTCTGGAGGATTTCGTAGGGCGGTTGCGGGTTGTAAATCATCCGCCAGTCGGCGTCGTGCCGGACAATCGGCGTGCCGCGCAGCCGCTTCAGGATGCCGACCTGGATTTCCTGCGGGCCGAGGGCGATGAGCCGGTCAAAGCCCGTGGCAAAGCTTTCGGCGGTCTCACCGGGCAGGCCGACAATCAAATCGGCGTGGATGTGGACGCCGGTTTCTGCACGGAGGAAATGGAAATTGTCCGCGAGCTTCTCGTAATTCTGCCGCCGCTTGATCAGGTCGCCGACCTCCTCGTTGAACGTCTGGATGCCGACCTCGAATTGCAGCGCGCCCGGCGGAAACTTGGCGATGATTTCGCGCAGTGATTCCGGCAGGCGGTCGGGAATCATCTCGAAGTGGAAGAAATGGCCGGGCTGATAGCGCGCGAGAAAAAATTCGAGGATGGTCTTGCTGGTGGCGACATTGAGATTGAACGTGCGGTCAACAAACTTGAATTGTTTCAGGCCGCGATCCAAAAGCTTCTGCATCTCGCCGAGGAATTTGTCGAGCGGCGCCTGCCGGACGGGGATGTCCAGCGACGAAAGACAGAATTCGCAGGTGAACGGGCAACCGCGCGACGCCTCGACATAAATGATGCGATGCGCGAGGTCGTCGTCGGTGTAGAGGTCGTAGGGCAGGGCGATTTGGGAGAAGTCCGGCAATTCGGCGGGAATGATTTTGGGCAGAGTCGCCCCCTCACCTGGCTTCGCCACCCTCTCCCCATCGGATGGGGAGAGGGACGGGGTGAGGGGCGCGCAATTCAA
>Ga0265337_1000452_pt1 | contig 21814 bp, 17 predicted proteins | sample 42122metaG_FD_192441 | JGI IMG/M metagenome (GOLD analysis project Ga0265337, IMG submission 192441) | Rhizosphere microbial communities from Carex aquatilis grown in University of Washington, Seatle, WA, United States - 4-21-22 metaG | ecosystem: Host-associated > Plants > Roots > Rhizosphere >... | reverse complement strand
CACGCGCACCCGCCAGCAGTTGACGGTGCCGTTCACGTGGTGCACCGTCTTGGCGCCCCACGCCTCGTCCGGATCGAACGGAACCACGATGACGGCGCGGCCGCCGGGACCGGCGGCGACTACAGCATCGAACCGCTGCGTGCGCATGGCCTCATCCTGGCATCAGGCCGCGGCAAGGACCAGGACAGGCACGGTACGAGCGTGCGTACCGCCCTGGCCCTCGGCGGCACCCGCTCGGCAGCCACCGCCCGGCGGCCACCGCTCGGCGGCCACCCGCTTTGCAGCCACCCGCGGGCCCGGCATAACCCGCGGCCCGATGCGTCGCTCCGGAATGTCGGTGGATCGCACTAATATTTGATTAGGTACATCGGAAGATCAACTCAATCGAAACGGAGGGCGTGCATGGGCTGGCATGCGACCGGGGATCCCTGGACGGGCGGCACGCCCGACCAGGAGCCGGGCCTGCCCCCACCGCCCAGAACGCCCGCCGGGTTCGACCACGGCGGCCCGTGGGCCTCCGTCACGCCGTCCGCGGCGCTCGCCGCAGCCCTGGAGCACGTTGCTGGACCAGGTGACCTGTACCCGGGCGCGGAGACCGACGCGCTGGTCGGGATCGCCCGGCAATGGGCGGCGGTCGAGTCGTGGGCGGCGGCGGGCAAGCTCGCCGCGCTGCGCGCCATGACCCGCGAGGACAGCGACGGCAGCCCGCTGCTGCGCCGCCGGCCCGGCCTGCCCGACGGCTGGGACGACTCCCTCACCTACGAGATATCCGGCGCCCTGGCCATGGGCCCGGTGTCCGCGGGGAACCTCGCGTCCCTGGCCTGGACGCTGGGCACCCGGCTGGCCGGCGCCGGCCGCCTCCTGGCCGAGGGCATCCTCACGCTGCCGAAAGCCAGGCTCATCGCGGCGACGTTCGAGCCCCTCGACGAGCAGGAGGCGGCCCGCGCCGAGGCGCTGATCCTGGATGAGCTGGCCGGGAAGACCTACCCGCAGGTGGAGCGCCTCGCGTGGCGGGCCGCCCTGGCGGTGGCCCCCGACGTCGCCGAGCGGCGCCGCCAGGCGGGCGAGAGGCAGGCGCGGGTCACGGTGTTCCGTGAGGAGTCCGGGACGGTCGGCCTGTCCGGCCGTGACCTGCCCGCCGCCGACGCCCTGGCCGGGCACGCCAACGTCATCGCCCGCGCGCGGCAGTACCAGGCGTCAGGCGCGTTCCCCGGCCAGTCAAGCAGTCGCCTGGAGGCAACCGCCTACGTCGACCTGCTCGGCGGGGTCAGCGCCGCTGAGCGGATCGCGTTCGCCCGCAGCGCGGGCCCGGAACCGCCCGCTGGCACGGGACCGGACGGCGAAGACGGCCACGGCGACAGTACCGAAGGTCCCGGAGGCAACGGCAACGGCCCAGGGCCGGACGACCGCCGCGGCCCCAGCAGTCATCCGGACTCGCCCGGCGAGGACGACGGCGACGGCCTAGATCCCGGCGACGGCGGGCCCGGCCAGGACGAGCCGGGCAACAGCGGGCCTGGCGGGCCGGAGGACTCGCAGCCGCCGGGTCCTCCGCAGGCCGAGGTGACCGTCCCGCTCACCACTCTGCAGCACTGGGCGGAACGCGCCGGGGACAGCCGGCTTCTCGGCCCCGTCGACCCCGCCCTCGCTCGCGACCTCGCCGCCGCAGCAGCCCGCTCACCATGGTCCCGCTGGGAAATCACCATCGTCGACGAGCACGGCTACGCCACCGGGCACGGCACCGCCCGCCCCACGCGCGGCGCGGGCCCGCCACCGCAGCCACCACCGGCAGGCCCCGTCGGGTGCGCGCTCCCCGCTCGAGTCAACATAACCATCACCGAGACGTTCCTGCACCAGCTGGAAACCCACGCGGCCCAGCCGCGCTCCGGCGCCCCGCCAGGTGCTTGGGCGCTCGCCCAAAGCAAAGCCGGAGCCTGGCTCCTCACCCTGCCCGGCGGCCGGCAACTGGCCGTCCGGTTCGACGTGGTGCCTACCCATGCGTGTGATCACCGGTACCGGGTCAGCTCCTACCTGCCCGGGGACCGGCTGCGCCGCCTGGTCCAGGTCCGCGACCACACCTGCACCTGGCCACCCTGCTCACGTGCCGCCCGCGAGTCCGACTTCGAGCACGGCGTCGCTTACGACAAGGGCGGGGCGACCTGCGCGTGCAACGCCGGCGCTCGCTCCCGCCGGTGGTTGAGTCGGCCTGGGGCGCGGTTCCGGGATTGCTCCCGGGCCGTTTCCCCAGGCCGCTCGCCGAACCCGCCGTGCGCCTCTCAGCGCAGCGGGCTCTCCATGGCTGCTGCCGTCAGGCTGTTCCAGCGGGAGTCCATGGGCCTGGGATCGTGCTGCCGCGGTAGCGGTACCGGGTGACCCGGATGGCCGCGATCCGCCGCAGCTCGGTGCCGCCCGCGCTGACTGGCAGCCACTTCCCGGTCGGGGTGGTGTACTGCCTGCGGACGTCCTTCCATCTCCAGCGGTGCCGTGTCTTCAGCATGTGGATCACCCGCGACCAGGCGAAGTTATCGAGCATGCTGAAGGTGGTCTTGGCGACGGCGTGCCGGAAGTAGTTGGCCCAGCCGTGCATTGCCTGGTTGAGGCTGGTCAGCACGGATTTCAGGTCCTGCTGTGATGTCCTGGGGGTCAGGGCACGGATCTTTGCCTTCAGCGTCCGGATCGGGCGCTGGTCGATGAAGGTGTAGACATGGTGCTTGCCGGTGCCCTTCTTGAGCCTCCACTGGATGCGGAAGCCGAGGAAGGCAAACCCCTCGCTCATGTGCACCACGCGGGTCTTGGCTTGCGAGAGCCGCAGTCCCATCGTGGCGAGCACGCCCGCGATTTCCTCGCGCAGCGCCAGCGCGTCCTGCTCGCTGCCGTTGACCAGCACGGCGAAATCGTCCGCGTAGCGGATGATCCGCCAGTTCGGCAGCCCGCGCAGGCGCCGGGCCTGGCGCTTGTAATCGGTGGACATCGCCCCGCTCTCCTTCCACGGTGCCATCACGTGCTCATCGAGCGCGGTCATGGCGATGTTGAAGATCAGCGGGGACAAGATGCCGCCTTGCGGCGTGCCGGTGAAGGTCTCGCGGTGCTCTCCCAGTTCGGTGAGCACCCCGGCCTTGAGGAAGGCTTTCACCAGCGCCAGCACGCGCTTGTCCTTGACCCTGGCCCGCACCCGGTCCATGACGAACGAGTGCGAGACGTTGTCGAAGGCCGCCTCGATGTCCGCGTCCAGCACCCAGCGGTAACCCCGGGTGCCGAAGAAGTGGATCTCGGCGATCGCGTCCTGGGCGCGCCGCTTCGGCCGGAACCCGTAGGAGGCCGGCTCAAAGCCGGCCTCGAAGATGGGCTCCAGCACCAGCTTCAGCGCCGCCTGGACCACCCGGTCCGCGATGGCCGGGATGCCCAGCCGCCGCAGTTTCCCCGACCCGCCCGGCTTGGGAATCAGCTTCTCCCGCACCGGCAGGGGCCGGAACGAGCCGTCCTTCAAGGCGGCCCGCAGGTCGTCCAGGAACCCGGGCGCTCCCACCTCTTGCCTGACGTACTCGGCGGTGATGCCGTCCACGCCGGGGGTGTTCGCGCCCTGGTTGCCTGCGACCCGGCTGAACGCCACGATCAGCGTCGCCGGGTCGTGCACGAGGTTGAACAGGTCATCAAACCGGCGGCCAGGATCAGCCGCCGCCCAACGGTGAAGCTTGGCCTGCATCCCCGCTACCCGCGACCACGGCCCTTCCGGGACCGGGCCGGGAGCGCTGCCATTCAGCGGCGCACCTTGCGGCATTGCAGCCTCCTTCCCTTCTCGCAACCACTGCCGCCCTTCCCCATGCACCGGGCTTTCCCCGGTTCGGAGTACTACGGCGGCTCCGCCCCGCCCGGCACGATCGGCGGTCGGCGCGCCTGCCCCGGCCAGCAGGCAGGCTGCCCGCCGCCGGGAGCCGCGACCGGGCGGTTCCCGTGTTCACTGCTGCTCGCTCGGCAGGTTAGGAGCCCGGCTCTGCCCCAGCGGCATCGCCATGGGTACGCCGCAGGCCTTCCCCATGGCCTCCCGGCACGGACGATGGATACCCCACCAGGAGTTCCCGTTCGCAGGCCGCAGCCCGCGACGGTGCGCGCCGCACCCGGCCCACATCCGCCAGGTTCCGGGCCGGTGCTCGCGATAAAGGGCTTTAAACGCCGGTTCCTCTCGTACTCCTTCCCGCCACGCTCGCCGGACCCGCGCCATCTGGCAGTGCTGGCACACCCCGGCTTTGTCAGGGCTGCTCCCGCCCTTCCCGCCGCCACGCGGATCAGGCTGCCCTCAGCTACATCACCCTGCTGCGACAGGGCAACGGCGAAGGTCTCTCACCTCCACTCGAACAACAGCGCCTCACGGCGCACCCATCAGGTCAAGCAGATGCCGGGGTGGACCGTCACCCAGCCCAAGCCGGGATGGCACATGTGGACGACCCCGACCGGCCGCACGTATGTGCGGGAGCCCTGGCGGTACACCGCGTTACCTGGGCTAGCCTGCGGAAGCCGTGGGCCGGTGGGCGACAAGGAGCGACTGGGCACCGACGCCGACGGGACCGCGGACGTCGGAGAGTACGGAGGTGGCCAGCCCGGTACCGCCCGGCGAGATCGCTGTCTGGGCGTCCAGGCAGATCCACTCGCCCTCGGCCTCCCGGTGCAGGTGCACGGTGAGCTCGGGGTTGATGGAGTACCAGCGGAAGAAGTCCATCTCCCACGAGGCGCCGTTCCCGCTGTCGGCGACGGCAAGGACCCGTTCCAGCGGACCCGGTACCTCATCAGGCACGAGGGGGTACCGCATGCGACCCCACATCGCGGCGGGGCCGGCCACGGTGAAGCCGCCTCGGATCATGCGCCATTCGATCGCCGACAGGTAACCGTCCACCCAGCCATCGGGCAGCGGCACGGCCGGCCCGTCCGGTGGCGCCGCGGGCGCCGGAAGCCGGGATGCCACCGGGCCGGCGTCCGTGCGGAGCACGCGCCACGCGGTGGCCCGTGCGACCTCGCGCCCGCCCGAGCTCGCCGTCGCCTCAAGCAACTCGACGCTACGGCCGGGCCGCGCAAGCCGGACGGCCACGGTTATCTCACCGACCGGGATCGCGCCAAGGATCTCGCACGTGAACCGGGCGATCATCATCTCGTCCCTGGGCTGGCAGCGCAGCATGGCCCGGCCGAGCAGGGCACTCGGCGGGCCGGCGTGCTGCGCGCCCGGGTCCCAGGGGCCGGTCGTGTGCACCGTCGCCTGCCACCGGTCGTCCCCAAGCGGAATGTAGAAGCTCTCTGCCACGCAACGAATGCTACTGACCGGTCACCTGACGGGGCGTACGCCCCTCGGGCGCCCAGCAGCTTGCCGCGGACGTCGCCGCCCGCGTTTCGCCACCGCCGCCGCCGCCGGGCCTGGCGCCCGCCGCCTACCTGCACACCGTGCTCGCCGAGCGCCGCAACCGGGCCCTCGCCCGGCTGATGCCCTGTCAAGCGCGCCGTAACCCGTCCTGCAGCAGGGCCAGGGCCCGGGTGAGGGCGGGGTTGTCGGTGTCGGCGCGCCAGGCGGCGGCCAGTTCGACTGGAGGCGACTGGCCGTCGGCGAGGTCGACGAAGGCGATGCCGTCCGGGTGCATTGCCGTCGCGGACTCGGGGACGACGGCCAGGCCAACGTCGGCCTGAACGAGGGCAAGCATCGTGTGCACCTGGCTGACGTACTGCACGTACCGGGGCCTGGCCTGGGCGCGTACGGTCATCCCGAGCAGCAGCTCGTAGAAGTACCTGGACTCCACCGGCGAGTACATGACCAGGGGATGGCCGTCAAGCTCGGCGACGTCCGCCGGACTGCCGCGGCTCACGAACGGGCTGTCCTCGGGTACCGCGAGCAGCAGCCGCTCGGACTGGACGACGCGGGAGACCAGGCCGGCCCGGGTGACCGGGGGACGGACGAAGCCGAGGTCGATGTCGCCGGACGCGATCGCCTCGACCTGGTCGGCGGTGACCAGCTCGCGCAGCACGAGGTCGACGTGCGGCAGCTCGTCGGCGGCGCGGCGCAGGAACGACCGCACGTACCCGTGCACCGACACGGCGGTGAAACCGACCACCAGGGTCCCGCCGGTCCCTGTGGGGATGCGCCGCACGGCGAGCGTGCTCTCCTCCGCGAGCCGCAGGATGCGCCTGGCCTCGGCGAGGAACACTCGCCCGGCGGGCGTCACTTTGACCGCGCGGCCGCTGCGGTCGAGCAGTGACACGCCGACTTCCTGCTCGAGCAGCATGATCTGCCTGCTCAGCGGGGGCTGCGTGAGGTGCAGCCGCGCGGCCGCCCGGCCGAAGTGCAGCTCCTCCGCGACGACCACGAACGCCCTGATCCGCTCCATGCTGGGCAGCTGAACGGTGGCGATGTCATCGATCCCCGCCCGGCCCTTGGACCTCGCCGCGCGCCGGTCCGGCTCGTTACTCACGCTAGCCGAGCGTAAGCGACTACACGGGCACGCCAATGCACTTGTCGGCTGGACGCTGCCGGGCAACGTCGCCGCCCGCCCCTGCACTCGCTCGCCGGGCCGGGCTGGCACCGAACGTCATCGATTCAGTTTCTGTATCGGTAGGCAGCATTTTCGACTTAGACGTGAATCGTCGTCCGGCCTAGCATGGTCCCATGTTCAACGGTCTGCTGTTCTTTCCTGTGACGCCGTACCGGGGCGACGGGTCCGTCGACCTGGACGAGCTCGCGGCGCACGTGAGGCGCGGCGTGGACGCGGGAGCGGGCGGGGTGTTCGTCGCCTGCGGTACCGGCGAGTTCAGTGCGCTCGAGCCGGAGGAGTACGCGGAGGTGGTGCGGGTCGCCGTGGCGGCGATCGGCGGGCTGGTGCCGGTGTTCGCCGGCGCGGGCGGGCCGGTGGGCACGGCGCGGCGGTTCACCGACCTCGCCACGGGCGCGGGCGCCGACGGCGTGCTGCTGCTGCCGCCCTACCTGACCGAGGCGGCCGGGCCCGGCCTGGTCGATTACGTGCGGGCCGGGACCAGGGAGGACCTGCCGGTCATCGTGTACAACCGGGCGAACGCCCGGTTCGACGAGGCCAGCGCCGTCGCGGTGGCCAGGCTGCCGCAGGTGATCGGGTTCAAGGACGGCGCCGGCGACCTCGACCTGATGATCAGGATCGTGCGGGCGGTGCGAGACGACGCGGTGCGGGACGAGGAGAGCAAGCATCCGTTCTTCTTCTTCAACGGGATGCCGACGGCGGAGGTGACGCAGCGCGCCTACCGCGCCATCGGCGTGCCGCTTTACTCGTCGGCCGCCTTCGCCTTCGCGCCGCAGGTGGCGCTCGCCTACTACAACGCGCTCGAGCAAGGCGACCAGGCGACGCTGGACGCGCTCGAGCGCGCCTTCTACCACCCGCTCGCCCGGCTGCGGGCGAAGGGGACCGGGTATGCCGTCTCGCTGATCAAGGCGGGCGTCGAGCTCGCCGGCTACCCGACGGGCGGGGTCCGACCGCCGCTCACCCCGGTGACCCGGGAGCACCGCGAGGAACTGGCCCGCATCTTCGCCGCCGGGCTCGCCGCGCTCCCGGCCACCGTCGACCGCTGAGCGGCCGACGGTGCCGCCGCACGGGGGAAGATCCGGGACCGCTTTGGAGGCACGATGAGCACCAATGGAAGCATCCGCATCACGAACGTGACCATCACGCCCGTCGCGTTCGCCGACCCGCCGCTGCTGAACTCCGTCGGCGTGCACGAGCCGTTCGCGCTGCGCGCGATCATCGAGGTTGCCACCGACGCGGGGCTCACCGGCCTCGGCGAGACCTACGCCGACGAGAAGCACCTGGCGGCGCTGCACGCGGCGGCCACCGCGATCGCAGGCGCCGACGTCTGGCACACCGGGGAGATCTACCGCCGCGTCCAGGCCATCGCGGCACCGGACACCATGATCGCGTCCGGCCTCATCGGGCACAGCGCCGCGACCGACCGGGTGTTCTCGCCGTTCGAGGTCGCCTGCCTGGACATCCAGGGCAAAGCCGCCGGGCGCCCGGTCGCCGACCTGCTCGGCGGCGCGGTCAGGGACCAGGTGCCGTTCTCCGCCTACCTGTTCTACAAGTGGGCCGGGCACCCGGGAGCCGAGCCGGACGACTGGGGCGAGGCACTCGACCCGGACGGGATCGTCGCCCAGGCCAAGCGGATGGTCGGCGAATACGGGTTCACCGCGATCAAGCTCAAGGGCGGCGTCTTCCCGCCGCACCAGGAGATCGCCGCGGTCCGCGCGCTGCGCGAGGCCTTCCCCGCCCATCCGCTGCGGCTCGACCCGAACGCGGCGTGGTCCCCGTACACGTCGCTCAAGGTCGCCCGCGAGCTTGACGGCGTACTTGAGTACCTGGAGGACCCCACGGCCGGCATCGACGGCATGGCGGAGGTGGCGCGGAAGGCCCCGATGCCGCTGGCCACCAACATGTGCGTGGTGGCCTTCGACCACCTACCGCCCGCGGTCAGGGAAAACGCAGTCCAGGTGATCCTCTCCGACCACCACTACTGGGGCGGGCTGCGCCGCTCGCAGCTGCTCGCCGGGATCTGCGACACGTTCGGCATCGGCTTGTCGATGCACTCCAACTCACACCTGGGCATCAGCCTGGCCGCGATGGTTCACCTGGCCGCCGCCGTGCCCAGCCTCAGCTACGCGTGCGACACGCACTGGCCGTGGAAGACCGAGGACGTGGTAGCCGGCACCCCGTTCACCTTCGCGGGCGGCGCGCTCGGCGTGCCGCGCGGTCCCGGCCTCGGTGTCGAGCTCGACCGGGACGCGCTGGCCCGGCTGCACGAGCAGTACCTGGCCTGCGGCCTGCGCAACCGGGACGACACCGGCTACATGCAGCGGGTCGTCCCCGGCTACCAGCGCGTGCAGCCCCGCTGGTAGCGACGGTCCGTCGCACCCGCCTGTCATACCGAACGGAGGCGGGTTCCTCGCCCTCGTCAATCGGGCCTGCACAGGCGAGCAGGGCCGTCAGGCGGCGGACCTGACGGCCCTGCCCGCGAACAGACAGCCGCTGGACGGCGGGCGGTAACGGCAGCCGAAGGACACGCTCGGCGTTACCGCCGGCGATCTTCGCCCGGTCCGCTGGGCTGAGGGGCAGCATGTCGAGCAGCTTGCGGCCGTCCTGGTTGGAGCCGAACGGGTAGTCCACGCTGAACAGCACCCGGTCCACCCCGAACACCGCAACCGTGCACATCACGGGCGGCAGGCTGAACATGCCCGCGGTCGTCACCCAGACGTTGCGCAGGAAGTACTCCGACGGGGACAGCGCGAGCCCGGTCAGCCCGTGCAGGATGCGGTCGATGCGGTCCAGCATGAACGGGATCATCTCGCCGCAGTGCCCGATGATCATCCGCAGCCCCGGGTGCCGGTCGAAGACCCCCGCGGTAACCATCCGCAGCGCGTGCAGCCCGGCCTCAGAATGCCAGCCCCAGGCGGCCGTCGCCAGCCGGCCCGCCAGCGGTTCTGCCAGCCCGCCGAACAAGATCTCGTGCAGCTCAGCGGGCGGCGGTGCCGGGTGCAGGTAGAGCGGGACGTCCAGCTGCTCGAACCGGGCGAGCAGTGGCTCGAACCGCGCATCGTCGAGGAACGCGCCGTTCGTTCCCAGCGTGCTGTTGACCAGGGCGCCGACGAAACCGAGGTCGCTGACCGCGCGCTCCAGCTCGTCCGCGGCCGCGGCGGGATCGCCGGTGGGCAGGGTCGCGAACCCGGCGAGCCGGCCCGGGTGGCTGGCGACCGCGGCGGCGAGCTGATCATTCGCGCGCCGTGCGGCCTGGGCGGCCTCCGCCCCGCGGAGCTCCTGCGCGGCCGGGGCAACGTGCGAGATGACCTGCACGTCGATGCCCGCCGCGTCCATCTCCGCGAGCCTGCCCGGACCGAGGTCAAGCAGCACGTCACGCAGGCCGGGGTGCCAAGGCTGGCGGCCGGCCGCCGCGAGCCCTGCGGTCAGGAAGTGCTCTTCGAGCGCGACGGTACGCATGCGCTCATTGTGCCGCCCCGCTCCTACCCGGGGAAGCTCGGCCGGCCGGGAATCAGGCGGGCTGCTTGTCCACCGACGCCTGGTAGATCTCCTCGACCGAGTGCTCGAGCGTGGCGCCGAACTCCTCGTCGCTCTGGCCCTCGGTCAGCCCCTCGAGCAGCGCGCGGGAGAAGCTGGCGATCAGCGACTGGTCATGCTTGAGCAGGGCGCACGCCTCGTCCCTGCTGTACCCGCCCGACAGCGCGACGATCCGCAGGATGCGAGGGTCGGCCGCCAGCTCGGCGTACAGGCCGGGCTGCGTCGGGATGGTGACCTTGAGCATGATCCTGGCGTCGTCGGGCAGCGTTTCCACGTGCTTGGCGATGGCCTCGCGCAGCAGCGACTCGGCGTACTCCTTGTGCGGGCTCGAGATACTGACCTCGGGCTCAAGGATCGGGACCAGTCCCGCCGCGCGAATCCGGCCGGCGTAGTCGAACTGCTGGTCCACGATCGCCGCCACGCCGGCCTCGCTCGCGTCGTTGATCACCGACCGCATCTTGGTGCCGAAGATCTGGTGCCTGTTCGCCCGCTCGAGCAGGTCGTCGAGGGTGGTGATGGGCTTCATGAGCTGGACGCCGTCCTGCTCGGCGGCCAGCCCGAGGTCCACCTTGAGGAAGGGGACGACGTTCCTGGTCTCCCAGAGGTACTGGGCAGTGGGCACGCCTTCGATGGTGCGGTCCATGGTCTGCTCGAACAGGATCGCGGCGAGAATCCGGGTGCCGTCGAACGCGGGGCTGGTCATCACCCGGGTCCGCATGGCGTGGACCAGGTCGAACATCTCCTCGTCGGTCCCGTACCGGTCCCGTTCGATGCCGTACTCGGCGAGCGCCTTGGGCGTGCTGCCGCCGCTCTGGTCGAGCGCGGCGAAGAAACCGCGGCCGGCGCCAACCTTCTCAGCCTGTGCAGTGTTCACCCTTCCGCATTGTGTCACCAGGCCGGCCGGGTGGCGAGCGCTTCGGCCGCTTGGCGCGTCAAGGGATGAACCTGATCAGCGGGGACACCACCAGCTCCCAGGCCAGCCTGGGCCCGATGACCATGGCCATGACGCATAGCCTGGCATCGCCCGGGCAGGGTGTGGTCATGACCACCACCGGACTTACCAGCGATATATCACTCGACGTGGTGGCCGACCTGGCCGCGCAGCTTCGGGTCGACTCGATCCGCAGCTCGACAAGCGCCGGGTCCGGTCACCCCACCTCAAGCATGTCGGCGGCCGACATCCTCGCCGGCCTCGTCACCCGTCACTTGCGGTACGACTGGGACGACCCGCGCTCTCCGGCCAACGACCACCTGATCTTCTCCAAGGGCCACGCGTCGCCGCTGCTTTACTCGGTATTCAAGGCCGTCGGCGCGATATCCGAGCACGAGCTGCTCAACGGCTACCGCCGCTTCGGCGAGCGGCTCGAGGGGCATCCCACGCCGGCGCTCCCCTGGGTTGACGTGGCTACCGGGTCACTCGGCCAGGGCCTGCCCGACGGCGTGGGGGTCGCCCTGGCCGGCCGGTACCTCGACCGGCTGCCGTACCGGGTCTGGGTGCTGTGCGGCGACAGTGAGCTCGCCGAGGGCTCCATCTGGGAGGCGCTCGACAAGGCGTCCTACTACCAACTGGCTAACCTGATCGCCATCGTCGACGTCAACCGGCTCGGCCAGCGGGGCGCCACCGACCTAGGCTGGAACACGGCCGCCTACGCCGAGCGGGCCATGGCCTTCGGCGCCCGGACCATAGAAATCGACGGGCACGACCTCAGCGTGATCGACCACGCGTTCATCGAGGCGGCCAGCCACACGGGCGGAGAGCAGCCGACGGTCATCATCGCCAAGACGATCAAGGGCAAGGGCTTCTCCGAGGTCGAGGACCGCCCCGACTGGCACGGCAAGCCGTTCCCGCCGGACATGGCCGACCGGGCGATCGCGGAGCTGGGCGGCGTGCGCAACCTGGTCGTCCGCGGGCCGGTGCCGGAACTCGCCGAGCAGGGGCCCGCGCGGCAGCACCCAAGCACGCTCCCGCAGCAGGGGGAGAAGTCACAGCCGAGCAAGGACTGGCCGGAGTACAAGCCCGGCGACAAGATCGCCACCCGCAAGGCCTACGGCGACGCGCTGGTGGCCCTGGGCGCGCGGGACGACAAGGTCGTCGCGCTCGACGGCGAGGTGAGCAACTCCACCTACGCCTCGGAGTTCGCGACCGCCTTCCCCGAGCGGTACTTCGAGATGTTCATCGCCGAGCAGCAGCTGGTGGCCGCCGCCACCGGGCTGGCCGTCCGCGGCTACAAGGCGTTCGCCTCGACGTTCGCGGCGTTCCTCACCCGGGCCTACGACTTCATCAGGATGGGCGCCATCTCGGGCGTGCACTTGCGGCTCGTCGGATCGCACGCGGGAGTCGAGATCGGCGCCGACGGACCGTCCCAGATGGCCCTGGAGGACCTGGCCATGATGCGCGCTGTGCACGGGTCCACCGTGCTGTACCCGGCCGACGGGACCAGCACGGTCGCGCTCACCGCGGCGATGGCCGACCTGCCCGGCATCAGCTACATGCGCACCACCCGCGGCTCTTACCCAGGCCTGTACGAGGCCGGCGAGCAATTCCACGTCGGCGGGTCCAAGGTGCTGCGGTCCGGCCCGGCGGACCAGGTGACGCTGGTCGGCGCCGGGGTGACGCTGCATGAGTGCCTGCGCGCCGCGGACCAGCTCGCGGGCGAGGGCATCGCGGTCCGCGTCATCGACTGCTACTCGGTCAAGCCGGTCGACGCGGCCACCCTGGCGGCGGCCGCCGCGGCAACCGCCGGGCGCGTCGTCGTCGCCGAGGATCACCACCCCGAGGGCGGCCTCGGCTCATCGGTCGCCGATGCCTTGCTCGCCGCCGGGCAGCGCGACCTTAGCTTCGCGCACCTCGCGGTGCGCGAGATGCCCGGCTCCGGCTCGGGCAGCGAGCTGCTCGCCTGGGCCGGCATCGACGCCGAGCACATCGCCGACGCCGCCCGCCGGCTCACCGCCGGGAAGTAGCTCACGGGCACGTCACATCATCGTGTGCGTTTGATGGCCGTTTTCCGCGATCAAGTGCACACGATGATTCTCAACGGGCCGGTTGGGGGATCAGCGCCAGGGGCTTCAGTCCGTGAGGTCGTCGATGAGCAGGCCGAGGCCGATGCCGGCCAGCCAGACGTCCTTGGCTAGGGGAATCCCCTCCTGGGTCGGCTGCGGGCTGCCCTGCTTGCGCAGGCCGGGAGTCCTGGCGTACAGGCCGAGCAGCCCGCCGGAGAACGCCGTCAGGCCGGCTCCGGCGAGGGCGGCGGGAACCACGGGAATCAGCAGCGCCGCGCCGAGCGCGATCTCGGTCACCGCCAGAGCCCGCGCGAAGTCCTCCGGCTTGACCTTCTTCAGGAACGGATAGGTTCCGGCGGCGAAGCCGTGCAGTTGCGCGGCGGTCGCCTCATCGGCCGACAGCTTGCCGATGCCGGAATTGAGGATGAAGGCCCCGGCCGCGATGCGCGGCGGCAGCTGCCTGAGCTTGATGAACGTTCCCACTTCTCCCCCAGTGTCGTCACGGTGACTACGTGTTACCTTACGACCGCACCGCCGCCGCGTTACCGGCAGCACGCTCGCCGGCGTCACCCGTCAAAAGTGTCCGGCATGATGGACAGCCCCCCATAAGTGTCCTACGGTGCTCCTATGGCCTCGATGGTGATGCCAGAAGCCCGGACGGCTCGGGGAAGCCGCGGACGGTGACGGTCCCCGGACCAGTCGACTGCGACAGCCCGGAGGTCACCCGCCTGTTCGAGCTGCGGGGCGGCCCAGCCCGCGACCTGGCCAGGCAGGCCGGCTCGGTCGCCGAGGCCTGCCACGCCATGGCGGTCAGGTTTCACCGGGGCGGCAAGCTCATCGTGTTCGGCACCGGCGGGCGCAGCGCCGACGCCCAGCACGTCGCGGTCGAGTTCGTCCACCCGGTGATCGTCGGCAAGCGCGCGCTGCCCGCCATCGCGCTGACCACCGACGTGGCCACGCTGACCGGCATCGCCGAGGCCGAGGGCATCGACCAGGTCTTCGCCCACCAGCTCCGCTACCTGTCCGACCCCGCCGACATCGCCCTGGGCATCTCCGCCGACGGCGACAACGGCAGCGTGCTGGCCGGCCTGGCCACGGCGCACGCGCTCGGACTGCTGACCATCGCGCTGACCGGGGGTGACGGCGGCCGGATCGCCGCGGCGCACACGGCCGACCACCTGCTGACCGTGGCGTCCGACGACCCGTGCGTGGTCAAGGAAATGCAGGTAACCACGTACCACATCCTCTGGGAGCTGGTGCACGTGCTCTTCGAGCAGCCGGGGGTGCTCGGCCCGGGAGTAGTGCAATGACCGGCACGGAAGGGACCTTCGGCCCTGCCTGCTCCAACGACCACTCCGTAACGTCCGGTGATATGGCGGTCGAACAACGGGGGGTACGGGGGGTCGTCCCCCCGGAAGACAGCAGCGCGCCCGATACGATGGCGGAGCCATCGGGCGCGCACCGGGGGGTACGGGGGGTCGTCCCCCCGGAAGACAGCTGCATAACGTGCGGGGATATAGCGGTGGAGGTGCGGGTCGTGCGGCTGCTGCCCGATGAACTGGCCGACGTCGACACCGGCGAGGGCACCGAGCGGGTCAGCGTGGCGCTGGTGAGCGCCGCCGTGGGAGACACGATCCTGGTGCACGCCGGCGAGGCGATCGCGGTGCTGGGGAGGTGACCAGGTGGCCGACGACGGAGGGACGGCGGCGATGGAGTCGCTGTACCCGTTCCTCTACCCCGGCACCCGCGACCTGTCGGCCGTGCTTGACCAGGTGCGCGCGTCCACGGTCGCCAAGACCGAGGAGATCACCGAGCTGCGGCGGGTGATCGCCCGGCGGGACGGGGCGCGGATCGCGCGGTGCGCGCGGGAGATGGCGGCCAGGTTCGCCGCGGGCGGGCGGCTGTTCGCCTTCGGCAACGGCGGCAGCGCGACCGACGCGGCGCAGCTCGCGACGTTGTTCCTGCATCCTGGAGGCCGCGCGCCTGGTGAGGCCGCCCCGCCGCTGCCGGCGTTCGGGCTCGCCAACGACACGTCGGTGGTCACCGCGCTGTGCAACGACATCGGGGTCGACGTCGTGTTCGCGCGCCAGCTCGGCGCGTTCGGCCGGGCCGGCGACATCGCGGTCGGCCTGTCGACGAGCGGTAACTCGGCCAACCTGCTGCGCGCCTTCGACGAGGCAAGCCGGCGCGGCATGCTCACCATCGGCCTGGCTGGCTACGAGGGCGGGAAGATGGCCGAGCTGTCGAGCATCGACTACCTCTTCGTCGCGCCGTCGGCCTCGATCCACCGGATCCAGGAAGCCCAGACCACGATCTACCAGGTGCTATGGTCACTCACTGCCCAGGAGGTGTCGCGTGTGCCTCGGCATACCGGGTGAGGTTGTCGAACTCCACCCTGAACATTCCGACCTTGCCAAGGTGAACGTCAGCGGCGTCAAGCGGCTGATCAACATCGCCTTGCTCGCCGACGACCCGCCCAAGCCGGGCGAGTGGGTGCTGATCCATGTCGGCTTCGCCCTGTCCAAGATCGACGAGGCCGAGGCGGCCGCGGCCATGGAGTTCCTCGAGGGCATCGGCCAGGCCTACGAAGACGAGATCGCGGCGCTGCGCGGCTCACTGATCGAATAGCTGAATGGGGGCGTACCGACAATGCGGTTCGTCGATGAGTTCCGTGATGCGGACAAGGCCCGCGCGCTCGCCGCGAAAATCGCGGCGCTGTGCGCGCCCGGTCGCGAGTACCAGTTGATGGAGGTGTGCGGCGGGCACACGCACACGATCTACAAGCACGGCCTCGAGGACTACCTGCCGGAGGCGATCACCCTGGTCCATGGCCCGGGCTGCCCGGTGTGCGTGATCCCGATGGGACGAGTGGACGACGCGATGCACCTGGCGTCGCGGCCGGAGGTCATCATGACCTCGTTCGGCGACATGATGCGCGTCCCTGGCTCGCAGGGCTCGTTCTTCGACGCCAGGGCCGCGGGCACGGACATCCGCATGGTGTACTCGCCACTCGACTCGCTCAAGATCGCGCGGCAGAACCCGGACCGCCATGTGGTGTTCATGGCCATCGGGTTCGAAACCACCGCGCCGTCCACCGCGATGACGATGCTGCGCGCCCGCGCGGAGGGCCTGCCCAACTTCTCGGTGTTCGGCAACCACGTCACGATCATCCCGGCGATCAAGGCCATCCTCGACTCGCCCGACCTGCGACTCGACGGGTTCATCGGGCCCGGGCACGTGTCCACCGTGATCGGCTGCCGTCCGTACGAGTTCATCGCCCGCGACTACGGCAAGCCGGTCGTGGTGGCCGGCTTCGAGCCGCTCGACATCCTGCAGTCCATCTACATGCTCATGGTCCAGCTGTCGCAGGGCCGCTCGGAGGTGGAGAACCAGTACTCGCGCGTGGTGCCGTGGGACGGGAACCCGGTCGCGCTCAAGGCAATCGGCGAGACCATGGAGCTGCGGCCGTACTTCGAGTGGCGTGGCCTCGGCTTCATCTCACACTCAGCGCTGCGCGTCAGGGAGTCCTTCGCGTCGATGGACGCGGAGCGGCTCTTCGCGGTGCCCGGGGTCCGGGTCGCCGACCCGAAGGCGTGCCAGTGCGGCGAGGTGCTCAAAGGCGTGCTCAAGCCGTGGGAGTGCAAGGTGTTCGGCACGGCGTGCACGCCGGAGACGCCGATCGGCACGTGCATGGTGTCGCCCGAGGGCGCCTGCGCGGCCTACTACAACTACGGGCGGATGAACAGGAACCGGGTGGCCGAGGCGACCTCATCGGCGTCGGTGGTGCGGTCATGACCGCGGGCTCCGGCTGGGTCGAGGAAGCGCTCCGCGAGCACGATCACGCGCAGCGGCCGGAGAGCCCGGACAGGCGGACCGAGCTGCCCGTCACGGACCGGGAGCAGCAGGTGCTCGACCGGATCGACCGCGCCAGGCGGCGCCGCCCCCGGGTCCGCGAGGAGCGGATCACGATGTCGCACGGCGCCGGCGGCAAGGCGACGCAGACGCTGATCGAGGCGATCTTCCTCGACAAGTTCCGCAACCCGCTCCTCGAGCCGCTCGAAGACGCCGCCGAGCTGCGCGTCCTCGGTGGCAGGCTCGCGCTTACCACCGACTCCTACGTCGTGTCACCGCTGTTCTTCCCCGGCGGCGACATCGGTGACCTGGCGGTCAACGGCACGGTCAACGACCTGTCCGTATCGGGAGCGACCCCGTTGTACCTGACGGCGGGATTCATACTCGAGGAGGGCTTTCCCGTCGCCGACCTGACCCGGGTCACCGAGTCGATGCGCGACGCCGCCGCGGCGGCTGGCGTCTGCATCGTCACCGGGGACACGAAGGTGGTGCAGCGGGGCAAGGCCGACGGCTGCTACGTCAACACCGCCGGCGTCGGGGTCATCGCGCGGGACGTCTCGCTCGGCGTCGCCCGCGCGGGGCCGGGCGACGCGATCATCGTGTCCGGGCCGGTCGGCGACCACGGCATCACGATCATGCTGGCCCGCGGCGAGCTTGACATCGAGTCGGACGTCCGCTCGGACACCGCGCCGCTGAACGGCCTGATCGCTGGCCTGCTCGACGCGGTGCCCGGGGTGCGGGCGATGCGCGACGCGACCCGGGGCGGCGTGGCGACCATACTCAACGAGATCGCGCGGGCCGCCGATGTGGGCGTGCTGGTTCGCGAGGACGACATCCCGGTGCGTCCCGAGGTCCGCGGCGCGTGCGAGCTGCTCGGCATCGACCCGATGTACGTGGCGTGCGAGGGCCGGCTGGTGGCCGTGGTACCTGGTGACCGCGCGGACGATGCGGTGAACGCGCTGCGCGCCCACCCGCTCGGCGAGCAGGCGGCGGTCATCGGCAAGGTCGTCGCGGACCAGCCGGGGATCGTCAGGCTCAAGACGTCGTTCGGCGGCACCAGGATCGTCGACCTGCTGGTCGGCGACCCGCTCCCGCGCATCTGCTGAACCGTGAGCGCGTTATCGTCGCGGTGTTAGCTTCTGGCCGGGGAAGCGCCTGGTGCACGGCGCTGGATTACTCGCCTGGTAGGTGAAGACGGCGGCCGGGGTGGCGGCGCTGCGCGGCGTCCCCGCCAGTTCTCCGCCCAGCGTGGTGATGGTAATGCTCACCGTGGTGCCGGCCGTGCCTGGCGGGGACAGGACAGTGATCGGGCCGCTCGGCGTCAGGGACGGCTGGCTGAGGATCTTCGCGGGCACCGATCCGAAGAAGACGGTTCTCACCTCGGAGTCGAGCGCTCCCTGGATGGTCACCGTCGTGCCGCCGTGCGCGGGACCGGACGCGGGACTGCTCGAGTTGACGACCGGCCTGCCCTCGTAGACGAGCAGCAGCGTGTCCGCCGCGGGATCGGGCGCGCTGCACCCGGTCACGCTGCAGACGAGCACGTCGACCGGGACTTCAAAGGTCTGCGGTACGGCGACGGCCAGAGACGTGTCGGTCTGGGCCGAGATGGCGGTCGAGGTCGAGGTGAGGAAGCCAAGCGCTCCCTGCGCCTCGAAGACGACGCTGGTCACGTCGGCCAGGCCCTGGCCGGTGATTCGCAGCTGCCCGGGCGCGGCCTGGCTGGCCAGGTGCTTGGAGATGCTGGTGAGTACCGGGGTGCCCGCGTAGTAGAGCGCCGAGACGTTGGACAGCTGACCGGCACTCAGCACGGAGAGCGGCACCGCGAGCGGTTCCACGGTGGTGGCCTCCGGCGCCGCCGCGACCGAGATGACCAACTGCGTCGGCGTCATGCCCAGGATGGCGAAGTCCTGCGAGGAGCCAAGCCCGGCCGGGCCGACGTTCACGTACTCGAACGTGAGCAGGTTGAACCCGCTGCCGGAGATGGTCTCGACTGATCCGCCGTCCTCGCTGGCGAACGCGGGGCTCACCGAGCTGATGACCGGCGCGGGAGCGTAGTCGTACTCCTGCGGCGCGGCCGCTATCTCGCAACCGCACCCCGCGGGCACGACGTACGCACCGTCGGCACCAAATAGGACTGGCCCCTGGTAGGCAGGCCGGATCGGCGGGCCCGAGCTCGCACCGAACGGCGTGGTCACGGTCACCGCGACCGCGCACACTCCCTGGGCCGCGGACATGGCGCAGTTGTCGTCGCTCGCCGGGACGGTGGCGCTGATGTCGTTGTCGCTGAGCACGGTGAAGGTGGCCGGGACGTCGCCGAAGCGGACGCTGGTGGCGCCGGCCAGGGCCGCGCCGGTGATGTGCACCGTGTTGCCGCCGGCGAGCGGGCCGTTGGGCGAGCTGACGTAGTCGACGGCCGGCGACCCGGACGAGTCCGCCGTGTACTGGTAGACCGACGCGCTGCCCGGCGCGCTTGACTGGCGCGGGGTGCCCGCGGTGACCACCGTGACGTTGGCCCGTCCCGCGAAGCCGGACGGCGTTCCGCCGGGAACGTAGTACGGCGGCACGTCGACGGTGATGCCGGTATCCGACCAGGCGGTCACCGTCGCCCGGACGTCACCGAAGAACACCGAGCCCGTCTTCGGGCCGAAGCTGGTCCCTGCGATCTGCAGTGTCCCGCCGCCGGCCACCGACTGCGTGCCGGTGAGCTGGGTGAGCGAGGTCACCACCGGGGCCGGCGCCGGGTTGGCGACGGCCGCCGCGCACAGCTGCGCGGCGAGCCCGGGGGCGCCGCCGGGGTTGCTGACGCGCGGCGTGCCGAGCCCGGTGGCCAGGTCGTAGCCGGTGGCAGCCGGGTAGTCCACGGTGCCGCCGACGCCGAGGTTGTCGTTGTTCCCGCTGGTGACGTCGTTGAACGCGGCCGCGTAACCCGCCGCGGAAGCGGATGCGACCTGGTAGAGCAGCGGGTCGGCGAAGCCGGCGCCGTGCGGCAGGGTGGCGCACCCGCTTGAGGCGTTGATCTCGGCGAGCATCGCGGCCCACATCGGCGCGGCCGACGACGTCCCGCCGAACTGCGCCCAGGACCCGTTGTAGAAGATCGTCGGGCCGCTCTGCGGGTCGGCGAGCGCGCTGACGTCGGGCGTCTCCCGGCAACTCGTCCCCACGGGAAGGGTGGTGGGGATTCCCGCTCCGTGAAGGTTATCGGCGATGCCGGAGGGGTCGTCGCTGCAGGCCTGGCTGGCCGACGTCTGCGGGACCGCCACGGAGTCCTGCCACGGCGGCATGGCCCAGGTCGCGGAGATTCCGCCGCCCCCGGCGCCGCCGCTGTTGCCGTTGTTCCACACCGTCTCGAGCGGCGGCTGCGACGCGTTGGTGACGGTGGTGCCGCCCACCGAGGTCACGTAGGGCTGGCTGGCCGGGTCGAGGACCGACAGGTATGGCGCCACGGCCGCGGGCCCGTGGTAGGCGCAGGAGTCGGACCCGTCGTCGCCGGCCGCGGCGAAGACGGTCTGGCCCTGCGCGGCGGTCTGCTCGAAGATCTCGTTCTCCACCTGCTGCGCGCCGGGCGCGCCCTGCTGCAGCGCGGCCTCGCACAGTCCCCAGCTCGTCGAGACCTGGCTGGCGTCATCCGCCTCCGCGATCGCGTTCTCGTCGTCGAGCGCGCTGAACATGCCGTTCGCATTGGGCGCCTGGAACACGTGGATCTCCGCGCTCGGGGCCAGGGCGGAGATGTCCTCGATGTCGAGGGCGGCCTCGGCGCTGCCCGGGCCGGTTCCCGGTCCGCCGTCGACCGAGGTCACCGTGACCTGGCCGGCGTGACCGGCCCCGAAGTAGCACTGGTCGAACGCCGCGATGTCGGAGACCTCGAAGGGCTCGTACTCGATGACGTCGATCGTCTGCGCGGCGGCCAGGTCGCCGGCCTGGTACAGCGGGTCGAGCCCGTACGCCGCCGTCACCTGGTCGAGGGTCAGCGCGCCGTCCGGCCGCAGTGCCGCCGCAGCGGCGCAGGCGGCCGGCCCGCCGGGCCCGGGAGGCATGACGGTCGCGGCGGGATGCGCGGTCGCGGCGGGCGCGCGGCGGGCGGCGCGGGCGGCCGGTGCCGCGCTCCGCTCGCTGACCAGCCGGTCGAGCCCGATGACGGCGGTCACGTCGGGCGCGATAGCCGCCGGGAGGCTGACCGCGGACGTCGTGGCCTGCCCGGCGCCGCCCTCGGCGAGCGCGACGCGCCGCAGCCCGGTGTGGAATGCCGCCTCCGCCGCCGCGGCCGTGCCCGTGAAGCCGACGAGCAGGTGATTGCCGGACACGCCGCGCACCGTGAGCCCGTCGCCGCGCAGCTCCCGTTCCACCGCGGCCACCGCCGCCGCACTCGGGCCGAACCTGCGGGCGAACTCGCCCCGGGCCAGGTAATGGTGATAGGCGGGCGACCGCGGGCTGGACACCGCGTCGATGAAGGCGGTCACCGCCGCGGGATCCCGCAACCGCAGGGCGACGACCCCGGACACCGCGGCGGTCCCCGGCAGGGCCCCGGTCACGCGGGCCCCGGACGGCAGCGCGGGCGCCGCGCCGACCGGCACCAGGCGCCCGGTCGCCGCGGACGGCCACGGCGCGGCGAGCGCGGCGGCGGGAACCGATACCGCCAGTGCGCCGGACAGCGTCAGCGCGGCGGTCAGCACGCGGCCGGCACCGGACCGCCAAGGCAGCCGCAGCGCCCGGGCCATGAGTCCCCGATACGGCGCGTTCTGCATGCTTCCCCCGGTTGGCAAACGCGAACGACTACGTTCAGTGATTAGCTGGCTCCGACAGAGATGATCTTGGACAGAACTGTCCTGGTCAAAGCGCCACGCTGGGGTTCGCCATCACTGTGGGCGATAGGCCGTCGCGCTGCTCCACCGGGCGGCCACGCGAGC
>Ga0265337_1000449_pt1 | contig 21917 bp, 18 predicted proteins | sample 42122metaG_FD_192441 | JGI IMG/M metagenome (GOLD analysis project Ga0265337, IMG submission 192441) | Rhizosphere microbial communities from Carex aquatilis grown in University of Washington, Seatle, WA, United States - 4-21-22 metaG | ecosystem: Host-associated > Plants > Roots > Rhizosphere >... | reverse complement strand
GGAGTAAATTTTTGATCCCCGGAAGGCGAGCCAACTGACGGAGCGGCCAGGTCCACCAGTAGTGCCGACTGATTTCGAGCAGGGCATCCACGCCCCCAAACACTTTCCCGCCAGGCAGCAAAAGGCGCATCTCGGCTAGCAATTCTGAATCCGGGGCGTTAAGACGGGTGCGAACCCAAGACGTTTGCAATGGCATGAGTTCGAAATGCCGTCCGACGAGCCAGGGCCGGAAGCAACGGGCCAGGCGAACACAGAACCGGCAGTCCCCATCATAGAGAACCCAGCCCTCAATGTTCACATGTTCTGTAATTTCAGTATGCACAGAAATATAAAGTTAAAAAAAAGGGAACTTAGCCCCCGAATTTCAATACCTTCAACACTTTGTCTCCCAATTTTACAAACTTAACGATGGCGCTGGTTGGCCATTGGCGGATTTGGACATACCAGGCGGACGTCGTTTCAAAGAATTCACGCAGATCACACAGACGTTGCTGCGTATAGGCGTCGATGGGTTTGGTCTGTTCATTTTCCGCAATGCACTCATTGAGCATCTGCATCGAGGGGTCGATTTCACGGCGTTTGCGCTCGTTGAGCACCACCCGGAACATTTCCCACACGTCCTTCATTGATTCGAAATGATCACGTTTGTCTCCCAGGATGTGGACCATCTTCACGATCCCCCAGCCTTGCAGTTCCTTGAGGCTGGTACTCACGTTCGAGCGGGCCACCGCCAGCGTCTCCACGATGTCGTCGGCGTTCAGCGAATTGGGCGAAATGAACAGCAACGCATGCACTTGGGCCACCGTGCGATTGATGCCCCAGCGCGTTCCCATTTCCCCCCAGTGGAGGATGAACTTTTGTTGGACTGGTGTGAGCGCATTCATATTTCTTACATTTCTGTTACTTCAGAAAATAACAAATATACTGTCATTGTCAACATCTTTTTGTCGAAGAGTGATTAGGGCTGCATTTGCGGCTGTTGCGGGACGGAAAATAAGAACTTGGCAATGCACAACCTTGGTCAAGATGCTTGCTTTGTCTTTTTGTCGCTGAGATCGAATGCCCACTTGTTACCGGGGCTTATTATTGTAGCCACAGCAAAGAACTCAAAAAACATAACAATGATCACAACCGGCAATCCTTCAATCACAGTGCGTGGCTCATACAAAAGTGACAGCCACGGATGAGAGGCGGAGAAATACACGACCGATTCCCCACCGACCGGCACCTTGCTATATTTTTCAATTTTCCAATTCCGACCGCTTCTACCCGTGTACTCCTTCTCATTCACCGTGTATCTGTAACCGACGGCATTGTGTCCTGACCAAAGTTCATTGGTAACAATGGCCATACCTTGCTGGCCGTCTTGAAGCAACCAGTAGTTCGTCCAAGCTGAACGTGCTTGAAGAAACAAAAAATCTCCGAGCGCAATTGCTATAACAAAACCTACCAATCTTGGTGAGATTGATTTCCCCTGTTTTTCTGATTTATCAATTGTAAGATTTGAAATGTCACGATCATGACGTCCATCGCGTTTGCTTCCCACGATTCCCAGAATCCAGCCGCTGACGGCAAAAATAATAAAGAAGAGTACGCATGAACTCGGCAGATGAAATCCACTTGATAAAGTCGCTGCTCCTAGTCCGGTGAAAAACGCCGCAAATCCGGTGCAACTTAGCGGACCGAAGGTCACGGAAGAGCCTTTCCATCTCGGCCGTATTCGCGGAAACCAAATCGCCATCAGGCAAATGAAACCCGCCAAGATGAGCAGGCTCCCAATGACGATTTTGTCCATAACGAGCTGTAGTTATAGTGTGGCCCACGCAAAACCACCGCCACCGGTGGCTCGGCCAGCAATGAAACCATGATATACGAATTCAGCATCTCGGTCAAAACTGAAGATCAGGGTTAATCCCCCGTTGCCTTTTTGCATTGCTCCAACAGTTCGGATTCACCGGTTGCGACTAGATATTCCTCGGCTTCCTTGAAATTTTTCCTGGCACCAGCCTGATCGCCTTGTTTTGCAAGAACCCGGCACAGGTAAGCTTTGGTTACGCTGATATGTCCAGCCCGATATGGGATATTCGGAGTCTTTTGCATAATCGCCAGCGAAGCTTCAAGTTCACGTCTGGCGGTGGAGTAGTCTTCTTCCAGAAGAGCTGATATGCCCCGGCAACGCAAATGGAATGGTTCTGCGAGATCTGGAAGTGTGCTTTTCTCGGCTTCCGCCAGTGCTGCGCGCGCTTTGACTGGGTCGCTTTTGTATCGTGCGTAGCGGTTCGCCAAATCGAGATAGAGCACTGGGGTCGGCTTTTCCCGGATTGATTGCCAGGCGTATTCCAGTGCTTTGTCGTGCTGTTTGGCGGTATCGTAAATCCCGGCCACCTGCGCTTTGTAAAGCCAGCTTGGGCAGCCCGGTTGATTTTCATATTGGCTGAATTCCACGAGCGATTGGGGCAATTGTCCCAAACCAGCCAAGGCTTTCGCCCGGTATTTACCCAATTCCGGCGGTGGTATTTTGGTGAAGTGAAATTTCTCGATCTGTTTCAATTTATCCACAATTCCCAGAACCTCCTCCCAGCGATTCCAATCCGCAGCCTTGTGCAATCGGTGATAATAGATCGAGGGTAGACGCACCCCAATGAGAAAGGCCAACCAAGCCAGCAGTCCGAGCCCGAGAAACATCAACGATGTCGTATGGCCACAATAGATTTCGAACCCAGCCAAAATAAATATCAGGATTATGAATCCCTTGGTCTGAACAATACCCTGCCACAACGCACTGAAAAAGGTCGGCGCAGGGTTCCCTCTGTGTTTGAGCTTTTCCGCCTCGGTGACCTTGTGTTCTTCGCCCAAGAATCTGACGCTGCGGGGCATGCCCGCCGTGGCAGCATCCATGATTTCATCTCCTTTCAGAACGAGATCGGTGCAGCCTTCGGCCAGCAGCGCGGATTTTGATTCCTCGATGGTGCTGGCAGAAATCTCTCTGACCACGGAGATCCCGAATTTGTCCTTAGCTGTCCAGACGTAATTGGCCATTTATCCTCCGGTTGTTGAATGATTCAGTGTTTTTTCTTCTGACGTGCATACTTGGCGTGAGCGCCAGAAAACTCGCCGGAAGCCAGGGCGCCCATGATGGAAATTTCGCCAGCGAGGGCAGTGGCGGTGCAAATCTCGGCGAACTTGCGAGCCGTCCCTTCGCCAATACAACCGAGCATTGACAGACACTCATGTGCCGTGGGCAGATGAGTTCCACCACCAACGGTCCCGACAATGACGTTCGGCAACGTGACTGAGGCATAAAGATCGCCCTGCTCGGTGACATCCATGTCGGTAATGCCCGTGGATGCTTCTGAAACACAGGCGGCGTCCTGACCGCAGGCGATAAACATGGCCGCCAGGGCATTGGCATAATGGCCCTGAACACCGATGGAACCGCTCTGGGTTCCACCCAGCATGGCGGCATGGCCGTATTGAATCATCTGCAGGGGCGTCACGTGGATGATCTTTTTCAGGAGTGCTGCCGGGATGACCACCTCGGCTATCACCTTTTTTCCGCGGGCGGACAGGAAGGAAAGCATGGTTGCCTTTTTGTCACCGGACATATTGCCCTCGATATACCATTGCACCGGATTCACTGGGGCCATTTCGACAAGAATCCTGCAGAGCGCATCGGTGGCGATGGTGACCATGTTCTGCCCGGACGTATCGCCGGTTTGGTAGTCGAATCCAAGGAAAAGATTCCGGCCGGCCAGTGCGCTCCGGAGTTCCAGGAACTTGCAATGCCCTGATGTCTTGGAAATGCGCTCCTGAAAAGTCGCCGATTCCTGCATGGCGAATTCCAAGAACGAACAGGCATCAAAGGTGGACTTGAAAACGAAACAAGGTGCCCGGGAAATCGTTTCCGTCAGACACATGGCCGCGGCGCCGCCTGCGTGACTGATGACATACGCGCCGCGGTGATACGACGCCACAAGTGCGCCTTCACTGGTCGCCATGGGAACAAAAAAGTCACCGTTGGCCTCAATGCCGTTGATTCGCAGTGGGCCAATCACGGCCACCGGCACCTGAGCAAATCCAACGAGATTCTCAATGTTGTTGGAGAGCGTATCCGGCGCCGGTCGCCCTGCTGCGCCTGCCAGACAATCCACGGTAATTCCCATTGTTTTGAGGAAGCCCTGACGTTTCTCAAGCCCGGCGGCAGTATGGTCGTTGCACAGAGGCAGCCTGTCGGCGAGCGGTTCTGCGGCGGGCAAGCGTGGGGACAGCCGTTTTCGCAGCCCATCCCGATCTGATTTTTTGAGCAGCCTTTCCCGGATGTTTTGGGCTGTTCGTTGGGATACGCTCATATTTGATAATTTGAAATTTTTGCTGTTAGAGGTGTTTTTGATAACGCGGCGTCAATAGAATAAAGCGTCCACCCCGCACCACTTTGCCCACTCGTTTATTGTGGATGTCCAGCAGGTAGATGTAACCGTTGGCTTCGAACAGGCACTCATTGCAACCCTCTAAAAAAGCGACATCACCAAAATAAAACTGGGCGATGTGCAGGAGTCCGGGATTAACTGCAAGATATTCGACTTGGGCCTGCCAGTTGGTCCCGGAATAGATTCTGAGATGGCTTCCGAGTCCGGGTTCGGTGTAAACACTCAAATTTCCACATGAATCGCTGTTGTAAGATCTGCCCCAATCATCTGAACCATACCAACCGCCGCTGCCAGTTCGACCATAACACGTCAACACGTCCGGTGCGTTGGTCTGCGTTTCGGGAGTTTGCGTCAGTGTTTCGGTCGAAAGCAGGGCTGTGGGTTGAATCGCACATTGAATTGTTCCCGCCTTTCCAAAACCGCCCACATAGAATTTTGTTTCATTTGTTGACCACGCAACGGATGCCTCACCAAAACCTTCCTTTTGAATGAGCGGTTGGTCAATGTGTTGTCCGGTTTCAAGATTCACCACCTCAAGTGTATTGCTGTTTTCGTTGGCATACGCCACATATTGTCCCGTTGGGCTAAATGCGAGCTGATTCATCACAAAACGTTCAGTGGATTCCAGGACGAATTTGCACTGTGCCGTCACTGGCCGGTAAAGGTAAACATTGCCGTTGGTGCCGCGAAACAGGCAAAGCTTGAGATCGGCAGATAGCAAATAATCTCTCACGGTCATGGGAACGATTGTCTCCGGGGTCGAACCGCCCAATTGCATCGACTTCAAGTTGTCGTTCGTGCCATCGGTAAAAAACAGCCTCACTGCCGGATGACTGGACCAATTGGCCTTTTGCGTAAACTCGTGTATCGATTGTGGAAGCGGTCGGGTGAGATAATAGTGCAACGGTGCGACCACGGCGTAACTCGCCAGGTTTGCCAGCAGAATTCCCTTCCAAATTCTGCCGGGAGCGATTTTATGTTCATTCCTTCGCAGCCATCGGAATGCATATGCACCTTCCACACCAATAGTCACTCCGAAATAAATAAGCGTTCCGACGGCGACAGCCGACGGGTAGCGGGCAAAAAATCCTGGCAGATCCTCGGGCAACAAAAAGCTGTAAAGCCATGCATTCAGAATCTTGACGGGAATGCCGGCGAGCAAAGAGAGGCAATTGGCAATAAATGTGAAACGGCACAAACTTCTGAATGGGATGGACCAGACTTTCTTGAGGATTAACGCCTCGATACCAATCTCGAACAACAGCAATGGTATCAATACAACCAACCCGAGACCCAGGACCAGAGGGAGGTCAATTGCATCGGCAAATATCGGGCTCATGGTCGGTTAATATTTAGTCCAATCCAGCGGCTTTGCACAGTGCCGGGTAATTCCAAATTTGGAGGTAATTAACCCTTTTGTTTTGATTCCTGATTTTTGGGCGAGAACTGCAATGGCAACACAGCACTTGCCGGTCGCTGGTCAACTCGAAATGCCAGATACAGACCTCATCCGGCGGTTTCAAAAGCGTGCCGGATTCGCCATTGTTGACGTTCAAATACTGAATCACCCCGGCCAAACAGCTTGAAAGAAGAAGATTGCGCCCGGGGTCAAAGCGGACACAGTAAGCCAAAGGCCGAGAATTGAGATCATTCTCGTCATCCTTGGGTGCATCAACGGAATAAACCGGGGCAGGCGCATCCTTCGCCGCCAACAGAAGTTCTTTCCAATCAAATATCCGCATTCCATTGCCTGCAATAAACAATTGTTCGCCAGCCGGACTGAATTGCACGTCAAATAGACTCTCTTTGGTTTCAAATGACCTGAGTGAGCTCACGCGGACTTTTTCTACCATTGATTTGATTTTTTGTTGCGCCTCAGCGCTCAATTGTTCAACCGCCTTGGGATCCTGTAAAATAGACGTGCGTAATTCCGGGTTAATCCCAAGTTTCTGCATGATTTTGGGAGACTCCAAAAATGTCTCCAGGCAGCTGCGGATGAGCGTGCCCGAGGTATCCTTGGCAAAGAAATCAATAGTTTCGACCTTTCGACCAACACAAAGTTTTTTGACCAGTTCACTTTTTTCCAAATCAACGATTGCAAGTTCCTGTTGAAAAGCGATGGCAGCGAATTTGCCAGACGGATGGACTGCCGCTTTTCTGGCCCCACCAAGACCCTTGACGTTGATGACCGGGCGTTTCTCCGCCATCGAGCTGACGATAAACTCGCCACCTCCCAGACTGTAAACCCATTGCTCATCCTGACTGAATGACACCGAGTCAACAGCACACGTATGGGCTATTTCAAAGGCCAATTCCTTACGTTGCCAATCCCAGACGCGCATTTTCCAGTCACCCGCCGCGAAACCGCCGGCCAGCCACTTAGCGGACGGACTCATGCAAAAAACATGAGCCGTCCAGTTGGTCTTCAGCCCGACCGGTTGAAGAGGGACATTCCAAGGCGGTTGAATGGTAAAAAATTCCGGCGCATGCTCTGGGTCGTCAACCGGCCTGGTTAGGTGATAGGATTGCCACACGAGCAGGAGCCCGTTCGTGGCGGAATCGGTTCCCCAAGCGATTGAAATTGGCAGGCCGGGACCTTTCTGAGCGGGCGGTTTTATTTCGGCCAGGAGAAGGCCTTCCTTTTGCAAACGCTTTTTCTCGGCGGCAATCTGGGCTTTGGCGGCCCGCTTCGCCGCCTTTTCGGCGCTCAAGTCTGGAATGTGAACGAATTGCTTCCAGCCTATGATTTCATCCCGCTCGCCAGCCTGAAGATATTCATAGCTGCTCAAAGCATTTTGCAGGCCGAGCGATTCGACAAACTGCGCCATGCGCTCGTGCTCAAAAACAAATTCATTTTTTTTGTCGGCAATGAGAAGGGCTTGAATTTTCCCTAAGGACTCCGGTTTGACCAGCAGGTCTTGAAAAAGTTCGGGCTTGCCTTGGCATTGTTGCTTTTCCTCATCAGAGACTTCTTCGAAATAATCAGGGCAGGAATTATATTGGTCGATCAACTTCCCATCGCGAAAAAAGAAATAGCCAAAAATATCATCGTCATGGACGATCAGATGAAAAATATCATTGGGAAGACGCTTTGCGATTTCGACCGAAATCCGATCGTTTTGTCCACTTTCGTTTGGGAAAACACTGATCCAGCCGTTGAGCGGTGGACCAAGAAGGAATCTGCAATTAGCTTCTTTCGCTAACTGATCGAGGGCCTTTTGAACTGCGGCAGAGTTTTCGGTTCTGATATGGATCGATCCGTAGAATGCGCCCATGCCAATTTATTACGCGAATTGGAGGTCTTTGACCAGATTGATCTGTCCAGCCGAATTTCTCGTTGGGTCATCCGGCAGCGGTTTCCAAATTTAATCGCGGCAATAGTGTTAAAATGTTCGGGAGCGGATTCTGTCATGCCTTGATTTGTTAAGTACTTTTTGTTCGCGGGTGGGCGAATCCCCAATGGCCGCCATAATATATCTTCTCGTGGCGCTCTTGGGCCACCGACGGATTGATAAACTGTGGCGGACGGCAAAAATGCTCATAAGCCAAAAACAGCTGGAGCGCCGCCTCGAGAGCATCCACCCCCCCTGTGCCAGTTCCGAGCCCGGGGCACGCCACCGAATCAATCTTCCGCGATTGCGAACGATTGTGGCGATGGACGGCGGTGAGAGTCGCCCACAAGGCGAGGTAAATGTGGTCTGTGCCTTTGATGTTCATCGGCACACGCATGGTTGGAGCATGTGCAACAAACGGATGTGTCGGATGACCGGTTGGCACGATGATGCAGCTGCCGACCGGCTGCTCTCCAAGGTAATCGTCTAGAATCTGGTTCTGAATAATATCCATCACCTGGCGGCCAAAATAACGGACCACAGCCAGGTCCATGCCCGCATCCATCAGACCGAACGAATTGCCAGCCGTCACGACGCAATCAAAAGTGGGCAAATCCTCGAATCGCCCGCATACGACCTCAATCTCAGGGTGGGATCTGAACTGCCAGCGCAGCACATCACAAAATTCTTTCCCTTTATCTACAAATATCAACCGCATATAAATTGTGGGCGAATCCCCAGCTTCTTCGGACGTTGTGGATCGTGCCAATCCATGTTGCCGTGCGGACGCTACTTGGCAAGCAAGGTTCTCATCGGCGCGTCACGGAGCATCTGGGTGCATGAAGTTGAGGGCGTCTTCGTACGTTTGCAAACCTTTCGCCTGAAAGGTTGATTGCGTAACCGTAGCCGGGTCGGTTGGATTGTCGCTGTTTTGACGGATGGCACCGGCGATCAAACTGTGCTGCACCCCGTTCAACGGCGTTTGCAGCGATTTGTCGTCGTCGCCAATGGTGCAGGTCGCGGTGATGTCCGGCCAGTTCGTGTTCTTGTTTGTGTCATCCAGCTTCAGGACAACATCCAGCGTCGGCGCACTCTTGATGCGCGGACTGTTCAAGAACGGATTCTTGGGATCGGCATCCAGATTCAGCCAGTCGCGCAAAGTGGCCAAAATTGACGTGTGGTCGAACGGAGTTTGTCCCGATGGTGCGCGGAATACCGTGCCCGGTTGCAAATAGGACGAAACCAGAATCGTCGGCACCCGCACACCAAACCGGCTGAAATCGAATGTGCCATCACGTGACTTGGGCCACGGATAAGGCGCGGCGGCTCCGGTCGGTGGCGGCACATGGTCATAACAGCCGCCGTGCTCGTCAAAGGTGATCACCAGCAGGATTTTGTCGCGGTAGGGACTGTTCTTCACAGCCAGATAAACATCCGCCAGAAACTGCTCTCCACGACAGATATTGTGGGGCGGATGGTAATCAGCCGGAAAATCAATCGCAAACAAACCCAGCTCCGGTGTGAAACGTGGTTCCACGAATGAATACTGAGGCAATTTTTGAGCCGGTGCGGCGGTTGCACCGGCGGCACACCGTTGTTTGAAAATATCGTATTTATGAAAGCAGCTGTCGTGCAGGGTCAGGCGAGGAAAAAACTGCGTCAACGTGAGCGATGGAATCAATGTGGTATCATGAAAAACTCCCCACGTCTTGCCCTGACTTTCCAAGACATTGAAAATCGTTGGGATGTCATAAAGTTCATAATTATCATTATTGAGATGGCCATCAGATGAACCGGTGTGGACAAATGCCCGGTTCGGCCACGTCTGCGAGGGCACGGATGCATGCCAGTGGTCGCACATGGCAAAATTTCGGGCCAGATCGTTGAGGACATTGGCATCCGTCGGGCCAAACGTCTGCATGATCTGACCCGCGCTGGTGCCGCCGGCATCCGGTGCGGAATAATCCAGCAGGAAACCGCTCATGTCCGCCACGGCACCAGGCGCGGGGGTGGCCGTGCCGAAAAGTTGCATTGTAACGAATTGAAATTCCTCGTGAGGATCGGGGGTGGGCACCACATTGGGATTGTTGGCGGGCGGCCAGGACGTGGGCGGATGACTGGCAAATACCTGGTTCCCCTTCAAAACATTGGAATAGATATTGGGCTTCAATCCCTCAAATATTGGTGAGAGCTGGGCCGGGATATTGAACTTCGGCGGATTGGACTGATTATCGTAGAGCCAGCCCAGCAGGTTGTCGAAGGAGCGATTCTCCATCATCACCACAACAATGTGCTCAATGTCTTTCAGGGCCATAATATTTTCCTTTGATCGATGTTCTCATTCACTGCCGGCGATTTCAAGGCCGGTCAAACATTGGTCAACCGGAGCGCCGAAGCCGCCGTTTCATGGCGGCTTCGATTTGGTTATGGGCTATATAGCGCTTGGGAAACCACTGGCCGGTTTAGGAGCCTCTTTAGGAAAAGTAGCTAACAATTTCTCCAATTGTTCCCGGCTCTTTGCAATGACAATCTGTCTCGCCGCTGCGGCAAATCTGACATTGGCATTCCACACCTGCTTTTCATCCATCTTGGAAAAAAGCATGTGATTTCCAGGCAGTCCAAAGCCAACGGCCACCTTTGCAGAAAGTGGTACCCACTTCAAAAATGACGTTGCACTGATGCTTGGTGGTTCATCAACTTTCACCATCTGATCAAAGACGAAAGGATTATCGCTGGTGATGAATGGCTCATTTGGAGCCGAAAACATTACGTGCGTGTTGAACGTCATCAAAATTTTGCTGGCCTCAATACCGATTTGCCCCATTTGGTGGAGTGCATAGTTTTTTGGAATTATTGCCGGGATAAAAGCGGTAGTGGTTCCTTCGGGCAATGAGTTAAGGGAATTCGCGGTAGAATTTTTACTTTTGAATCTGAGCGTTACATCGGCCAGCACTTTTGTGATGGCCTCCCGAAACACCGAAACGCGGGTAAATAAAAACGCAGCAAAAACAATAATCCGCTCCCGTTCCGCTCCCGTAGGAATTTGTATTGGTATTTTCTCTAATTTATCCAAAACTGGCCAAAAGGGGGCTTCTACATGTTCCGCGAGGACATCCTCCATTATTGCGGGATTTTCGCTGCCAGCGCTTTCACTCGTATAGAAATTCGTTTCGACAGCGACATTCAGAGGATTTTCGCAGGCAATAATTCCTCTGCGCCTATCATAGTACCAAACGAATCCATCGCTGCCAGCAAATCCCTTTTGGTATCGCTGAGGCAGAATATGATGGCGCTTCTTCTTGCTCATTGGCAAAAAAGTAAACTGATTTATGGCTGGCATCAAGTGATGTGGTGTCTACCACGTGAAAGCGGCACGGTCGCTGTCATTGGCATCATCGTTACGTAGCGGAACGCCCGAATATTACTTGCAGATGGGTTGGCTACACTGAAGGCCAGTTCACGCCTATTGAAATTTGAAATAAATATGACCCGTCTGCGAACACAGACACCCAACCGCGAGGTCGTGTCCGGGTTTTCAAAGTCTTAAGAATGTGGAAATTGACGCTGGGAGATTCCATGCGCACACTGGTGCATCATAGGCACTCAGATTAAACAGTTTTAGCCCAGGCGCAAAAGCAGCGATCAACTCAGCCCATTGCCAAAAATTTATGCTCAAGAGCAAGCCGCCGGTTAATGTCCGTAAAAACCTGACGCGGGCTCTGGTCAAAAGCCTGCTGGTTCCAGTGCTGCTGCTGGCGTTTTTCATCGCGGCACCCCATTGGTTGAACAGCAAAATTCGCACGGAAATCACTGATGCGGTCAAGGCTAGCCCCAACCTTTCGCCTGCCGAGATGGAAGATCGTTTAGACAAGATTGCCAATATGGATTTTCGGCAGGTCTGTTTTAATCCACCTGCCGGACTCGAAAAGTTGCACGACAACCTGGTGCACGCGGGACTGGCGGCGAGATTTCGCCGGTTGCAATGGGGGCTGATTCTTTCGTCGGTGTTAGTAGCCGGTTTGGCCGCTGCCATTTGGGCAATTTTTGCGCTGAACGGGAAGGCTACAAAATCCCAAGAAGATTTGATCCACGGTTATCGGTTGAGCTGGAAGATCGGAATGGTCGCAGCGCTGGCCAAGGTGTTCCTCCTGATACCGCTGCTGGCTTATGGAACATTTGAACTCACAGTTCTGTCATTTGGCCAGTTCTTCCCGAAGTTGCTGTTGGTAATCATCCTGGGCGGATTGTTCGCCCTGTGGCGGAGCGCGGCAATTCTGCTCAAAAAGGTGCCGTTGGAATTCAAGGAGCCGATGTCGCGGGAGGTCACGCCGGCAGAAGCGCCCGAATTATGGCAGGCTGTCAGGTATGCCGCAGAGCGCCTGCAAACCTCGCCGCCGGACCGCATCGTCATTGGATTGCAATTCAACTTCTACGTGACGGAATTGGCCGTGTGCCTGGATTCCGGGCGCACCGAGGGCAAAACGCTCTATCTCTCGTATCCGTTGCTAAAACAACTTTCGAGTGACGAAGTGCTGGCCATCATCGGCCACGAGCTGGGGCATTTCATCGGCGAGGACACGCGGATGACGCGCGAATTCTATCCGTTGCGGTTGAAGATCCACGCAACGATGGTAACCATGGCGCGGTCGGGCTGGGTTGGCTGGCCCAGCTTTCAATTTCTCAACTTCTTCAGCTGGTGTTTTGGCGAGACGGAACAGGCGGCCTCACGCAAGCGCGAATTGCTGGCGGACCAAAAGGCGGCGGCCTTGACCTCACCGCGAACGGCGGCCAACGCGCTTGTTCGGTTCCAAGTGGCCACCGAGGCATTTCAGCGCGGCCTGGCGGACGCGATAAGGAACAAAATCGAAAATCCCCTGAACGTTCCGCTGCAAACCGTCGTGCAGGAGAAACTAGCGGCAGATACGGAGTTTTGGACCCAGTTGTTTGAGAAAAGGACGCCCCATCCGCTGGATTCTCATCCGCCCCTGAACATCCGGTTGGGAGCGCTCGGCCAGAACATCAGCGTTGACGACGCCCGGAACCTTGCGCTGACGGAATCGGAGAGCGCCTATGCGAAATGGTTTTCCACCCGCGACGCGCTGTTCGCCAATCTGTCGCAGCAGGCGCAAGCAATCTTCGGCAAGGTGCGCCTGGCCAAGGCCGACTATGCCACGCCGGAAGGAAAAGCCATGCTGGACGAGCATTTCCCGGAGAAAAAATGGCGTTACAAACAATCCGGGTTGTGGGCGGTGGTCGTGCTGCTGGGATTGGTTGTGGCGGGCTGTATGGCGGGTGCCGTCTTCATCAATGACATTGCGGCACGGGTCATGTTTGCTGTCTTCGGAGTCCTTCCAGCACTTGGAATCACCCTGGTCTGGAAACGTCACCGGCACGGGGAATTGACCCTGAACGCCCAAGGCATTTTTTATAGCGGCTGGACGCGACCGCTGCATTTTCAGGAAATCGAAAAAACCTTCGCCCGCCGTTCTTATTCCAACGTGATTCTGTCGTTCCGTCTCAAGGATAAGCAGCCGCCAATTTGGAAATGCAGCATCATTCGAGCGAAGACGAAGGGGGTGACCTTTTCACTCAGCGGCTTGGAGGGAAAGGCGGTGCCGACCGCCCAAACCATCTTGCGCTATCTGGCCCGCCAAACCGAACCGGCCGACCCTGCGGTCAAACCGACCAAGGAGAATTAAAATTATTCAAAAGACACTAAGCAGCCTGGCAATGTTCGCGGTGGTTCTGGCAGCGTATTGCCAATTGCATGCCGCCAGCGTCCCCTCCGAGGATGAGATGCCGACGCATCCATTTGACGACAGGCTTTCAACCAATTGGTATGCGTCCGTCATAGCGGCCGTGCCAGCCAGATACCGGGGAAACACCAATTTCAATGTCGCGGAGGCGACTAATTATATATGTCAGGCCAGCCGACAGGGAAATGCTGTTGCGCAAGCGCTATGGGGATTTGCCTTTGTTGTTCAGAGCAATTCTCCGGAAGCCTCGGTCACAGGTTTGCAGTTGCTGCGCGGTTCGGCTGAAAAAGGCTGCATCGTGGCCATGTTGAATCTGGGCTATTTGTTGGAAGGAGGCAAATTCGTCCCCAAGAATGACAACGAAGCCTTTCACTGGTTCAGCCAGGCCGCCGACACCGGAAACACCGAAGCGGAGCTTCAGTTGGGCGGCTGCTATCACTACGGCCTGGGGACGACCCAGGATTTTTCGATGGCGGCAAAATATTATCGGCTCTCCGCCGAGCATACCAATTACGTGGCCATGAAGAGCCTGGGCTACCTTTTGATGAACGGTTATGGCATAAAAACCAACATGGCGGAAGCCGAAGAGTGGCTCATGCGGGCGGCGAATGAAGGAGGAAACCGCCGGGCAATGTATGATCTTGGCGTGATCTACAGCCTCAAATATCCCGACACCAATGCGATGGTTGAAGGCTTCAAGTGGATGAAACAAAGCGCCGAACTCGGGGACGCCCTGGCGGCGCAGGAGTTGGCGAATTTTTATTATCGCGGCTGGGACGGCACTGAAACCAACCTGGCCAGCTACCATTACTGGCGACTCAAGGCCGCATCGCTCGGCGCAACCGACTCGCAATTTTTCACGGGGCAGTTCTACCGGCTGGGCGACGGCGTGCCAAAAGACCCTGAAACCTCACTGGCGTGGTATGGCAAGGCTGCGGCCAAGAATCATCCCGAAGCCCTATACGATCTGGCCCTGCATTATCTGGAGGACAAAACCAACCGCGCCTCATTGCAAATGGCGCACGAATTCATGGTCCGGGCGGCGCAGATGGGGCACCGCGAAGCGCAATTGCAATGCGCTTTGAGTTGTTTTCGCGGGGATTTCGGAGTGGATTGTGAATCGGGAAATCAATGGCTGACCAAGGCCGCGGAAAACGGCTGGCACAAGGCCGAGTTCATTCTGTTTCAGCTATATTACAATGGAGTGGCCCCGGGGAAGGATTGCCCCGCTTATCCGAAAGACAAAATCGAGGCAATCAAGTGGCTGCACCGGGCGGCAGACCACAGAAATACTCAGGCGCAATCCACCTTGGCCGTAATGTTGATTCGCGGGTTGGATGTGGAACCAGACAAGGCGGCAGCAGAGAAATTGCTGCGCAACGCGGCGGAACACGGGTTTGCCCCAGCGCAGAACGATCTGGGCTTCGCCATCCTGAACGGCGACATCGCTTCGACGGACCCGGAAGAGGCGGCGATGTGGTGCAAGCTGGCGATGCTGCATTCATCTGATCCAAGTATTTCAAAACGCGCCAACGTCAACGTCTCAAACGCGCTGTCCCGCCTGACAGTTGACCAACAGCAGGACGTTGAACAGCGTGTGGGAGGCTTCCACGCTCTTCCGATCCCTGAGCTCGATCCGAAAGTCACGGACTGGCAAAAGAACCCGGCGTATCAACAGCAAGATGGCCAGTTTGGACATTGAAATGGACAGCTCGATAAGGGCTCTGCAAATTTGTAGTATTAATCTTCCGGGCGCTCGCCGCTGGGGGCCATCTTCACGAGCTTCGGATCAAACTGGCCAAGAACCGTCACCAGATCGCTCTGCGCCGCCATGACTTCGCGGATGTTTTTGTAGGCCATCGGCACTTCGTCAAGACCGGCGGAAATTAAGGTCACGCCGCGCTCGCGGAGTAATCGGTTCACTTCCTTCCAGTTGAACTTCTCGTTGGCTGCCTTCCGGCTCATCGCCCGGCCTGCGCCGTGCGACGCTGAGTTCAACGATTCTGCATTACCTTTGCCGCTCACCACGAAGCCCGGCGTCGCCATCGATCCGGGAATGATTCCCAATACGCCCGCACCCGCCGGCGTGGCGCCTTTGCGATGTACGATGACTTCGCGCTCGACACCGTCGATGACGTGCCGTTCTTTCCACGCGAAGTTGTGGTGGTTCTCCAAATCCAACAGCACTTGCGCGCCAAGATGTTCGGCGACGTGATGGTGGATGCAAGCATGGTTCGCCGCGGCGTATTGGCCCATTAATTCCATTGCTGTCCAATATTCCTGACCTTCGGCGGAATCCAGTGACAACCACGCGAGCCGTTTCAGTTCGCTGGGCCGATCAGGAAACTGGCTAACTGCAATTTTGCTGTAATGATCGCACACCGCCGAGCCTGTGCCGCGACTGCCGCTGTGCGACAATAGCGCCACGTAAGTTCCCGCTTCAAGGTTGTTGATCTTCGAATGGGCCGTGAACAGGCCAAACTCCACGAAATGGTTTCCGCTCCCGCTCGTGCCGAGCTGCGACCACGCGCGGTCCTTGTTTTGTTTCGTGATCGGGCTGACCGACCAATCCGCGTCCAGCACGTCATGCACGCGGCGTTCCTTGAAATTAGCGCCAATACCAAAGCGCGTCTCCGCCTCGATGGCGCGCGTGAGCCGGTCCTGCTTTTGCTCCAAGTCTCGCACCGGGATGTCCAGCACGGTCATTTTCATGCGACACGCGATGTCCACGCCGACGGCATAAGGAATCACCGCGTTGTCCGTCGCTAGCACGCCGCCGATGGGTAGGCCGTAGCCGACATGCGCGTCCGGCATGAGCGCGCCCGCCACCGACACTGGTAGCAAACACGCCTTCTCCATCTGCATCACCGCGTCATGTTCCAGATGCTCGCCCCACTGCCGATACTTCACCGGCACGGTTCGCGGCAAAGGCGGAGCCTTCAGCAACGCCTTGGCAAACTCCTTCCGGATGGGGTCTTCGATGAAAGCCGACGGGTTCGCCACGATAGCTGCGACCTCCTCGCGCAATCGCGATTTGTCGCCCCTACCGAGGATGAATTGGGCAACAAAATCCGTCGCCCGTCGGCTGGCTTCACCCAGCGGCACGCCAAGTCGGAGAAAATCTTTAGTGTTCATGCGTTCAAAGACAAATCATGGTTTGTTGTTACGAACGTCGGATGACGATTTTAGAAATGGTGGGATATTCTGAAAATGTGGTTCCCCCTTGTTGCCGCGCTTTGGAATGTCGCAGCGATATGGGTATTGCGGCTGAAACGACGGGCTAGGTTGATTGTCAGGAACGATGGCAAAAATAACACGCCCTTGTTCTGGCAAGCGCGCTGGTTTTTTGAAAGCGGCTCTTTCTTCGCGGAATTTTCGGTTAAAGAGAACAGGATAACAAGGTGGATACTCACAAAGTTCCGGGTATCGAATCAAAGCGAAGATTTGTGCGACTATGTCTTTGTCCAAACTGCATACGTAGATTGGCCCAAGCAGGGAGCGATAAAGAATTGCATCCAGTCCGGGCGTCGACAGGAGTTTCTTCTCGCATAGGGCGAAGAAGCTATTGTCTGCATCGTCATGCCTTGGCTCTGCGAATCCCGTGATGGCTGCAACACACTTGCGAAGCGCAGACTTCTCGGACGGAAACTTATGTCCAATCTCGCCAAAAAACCCTTCGTCAATTGCTTCCCCTCCACAATCCTGAGTTCGCATCCAGTCTGTCGGTCTGAATTTTGCCTCAAGATAAATAGGCGTTCCGCGAGAGATGAAAAACCAGTCAACGTCACCAACCTTGTTCCCGTTTACTTTTGGAACAAGTTCGCCTCCTCTGCCTATTTCTGTTTGTTGCTTCCAAAGCGTCAGCCATAACAATTCCTCTACGCAAGCGAAGTGGTTTCTGCGTGCTCTGATTTGGGCAAGCGGTTCTTTTTGGTCTTCAGATTTCAGCGAGAACAAAACGTCCAAAGCATGAGAAAGACGGATGGGGCAACCCATGTTCAGCCCAATGCCGTCTGAGGCAAAGGCGTGGGCCGGATCACCTGCACCAACAGGAATTTTTTTCACCGTGCCAAATTGCGTGCCGTAAATGTAGTAGTGGATGAACGACGGAAGACCACTTGGAAAACTCGCTTGAGGTGGTGAATCTAGCACGTTGATACTTGCCTCAACATCAAAGTCCAGCTGAGCTTCCGCAAGATGTTCGCGGAAGCGCTTCAATGCGATTGAGCCATCAGGATAATGGCGATCAAACAAAGTTTCTAACGCATGCTTCATTTCATTGCTGTGACATGTCGAGCTAATCATAACTCAAAATCACCGATACTCTAGCTTTCGTGTTTCGCCCTAACAGGGCTTGCTAATTCTTATTTCGATTACCCAGGGCGGCGCTTCCCGCAGCGCGGGATCGCTTGCCCTGGGCTATTTTCTTTGCGGCTTTCAGCCTTTTCATTTGAGTCAAGCCACTGCCTTGTCATTCGTTCAGGAACAGCTTCCATTCCGCGACGCCATGGGCGTTGCGGATGAGCGCCGATACCGGCAGCTCCTTCGGGGCGCGCGGCACCTTGAGCAGCTTCAGGCCGGCTTCGTGCGGCAGGCGGTTGCCCTTGCGGGTGTTTACCTGCTTGCTCGACCACACCAGGTTTTCCCACGTGTCCGGGCCGCCGCGCGAGCGGGGCACGACGTGGTCCAGGCTACCTTCGTCCGGGCGCAGCAACGCGCCGGTGTATTGGCAGCGGTTGCCGTCGCGCTCGCGGATCGTGCGGGCGCACAGCTTCGGGCGCTTCTTCGGCACCTTGGCGAAGTTCACGGCCACGATGACCGTCGGAACGCGAATCGCACCGCGCACCGTGCGCACGGCGTTGTCGCCGTCGCGGATGGGCAGCGTGATCCACTCGTCCCAGTTGACGGGGCGGATGTGGTTCTCACCTTCGATCTCCAGGCCGGTGGCCACGTTCGTCGCCATCTGGCAAAAGGCCTCCTGCGGCGTGCGAATGTTGATCGCCTGCCAGTTACGGTTGAGCACCAACACAATCGACTTGTTCAATATGTCGTTCATAAAGCTGTTTGGTGTTTGTTCCTTGTGGAAACTGGCTGCCTCGCTTGGATTCGCACCAAGACATCCGGTGTCAGAGACCGGCGCACTGCTGGTTATGCAACGAGGCAATGAATGGTCGCCCGAGAAGGAATTGCACCCTCAACATCTCTTTGTAGGAGAGACATGATCCTGTTTCACCATCGGGCGGAATTGGCTGCCGGGGCTGGAATTGCACCAGCATTCGCGCCTTCAAAGGGCGCTGTCCTACGATTAGACGACCCGGCAATAAATGGTGGCCCGCCAGGGTAACGCGCCCTGTTCTGCGGATTAAAAGTCCGCTGCATCACTTTAATGCTTGCAGGCCGAAAATTGGTGCTCGTGGCAGGATTCGCACCCGCACTGGCGACGCTCTCGACGTCGTGCCTCTTCTGGTTGGGCTACACGAGCGGAATTTGGAGCCCCCACCCGGAGTTGCACCGGGCTTTCTCCCATACCAAAGGAGTGCATCGCTCAAAATGCTTTGAGGGCGTGAAAATTGGTGCCCTGACCGGCTTTGCTCCGGTGATCTCCTGCATGAGAGGCAGGCGTGTTGGCTGAACTACACTACAGGGACAAAAAATGGCGGGAGCTGAGAATGTTGCCCTGCCATCCCTCAATCAACGCTACAAAGTGCGGCTCGACAGCTGGGTCTGCTGTTGTTACCCCAGTGGTGTGAATCTCCTGTGCGTTGGCGGCGTGGCCCAATTACATCCCGGGAATGAAAGCTAAACGTCTTTTTAAGCTCGCCGCGGTTGGGATGCTGCTGATTATTGCAGTGGTCTGCTACTTGTACTTTTGGCAGAGCTGTCCTATTGGAACCGGACCTGCCGGACCACAAGTTCCAAAAGTGATGTTCTCGAAGGCTTGGACCGAAAAGCCATTTCTATTGGTAGGCCTGGGTGATAGCGTGACCGCAGGATTTGGCGCGCGGCATGGTTATTCTTATTTTGACCGGTTGGTCACGAATCCTCCTGATGATTCAGGAGACATGAGTGGTGTATGTCTGCGGACGGTTTTGCCGCATCTGCAATTTACCAATCTTGCTGTTTCCGGCAGCACGTCCGGACAGCATATTTCCAAGCAGTTGCCCCGTTTACCTGTGGTGGGTTCAAATGTGGTCGCATTGGTTGTCATGACCACGGGGGGCAACGACCTCATTCACAACTATGGACGAACTCCGCCGCACGAACAGGCGATGTACGGAGCAACTTGGGAGCAGGCATCTCCATGGATCGCTGATTTTGAGCAAAGACTGAATGCCATGGTCGATCAGATCGATGCCCATTTTCCCGCCGGCTGCCACATTTTTCTCGCAAACATTTTTGATCCGACAGATGGAGTTGGCGATGTCGAGCGTGCCGGACTGCCTGCTTGGAAAGATGGGCTAAAAATTGTGGCCGCTTATAACGACGTGATTAAGAGATGTGCAGAAAAGTATGCCTTTGTTCATTTGGTGGATATGCGTGAAGCTTTCTTGGGGCATGGAATCCATTGCACTCAATTTTGGTCAGCTCACTACGACGCCAAAGATCCACATTATTGGTATTTCGTGAATTTGGAGGATCCAAACGAACGTGGATACGATGTCATCCGAAGGCTGTTCCTTCTCCAAATCGCCAAGACGGCCGACCAGCTCCGTTGACTTTAGCCGTTGAGAGCGTCTTGGCGAGGTCTGCAAAATTGGTGTCCCCAGCCGGATTCTCACCGGCAACCTGACGCTTAGGACGCGACGGCTCTGTGGTTTGAGCTATGGGGACAAAGCATCACACCTCCGGTCGGTCTCTTTCACCGACTCATGTCCTGCATGCGGATCGCTTGAGATTCTTCGCGCTCGGAGGTGTAAAAATGGTCGGCGTGCCGGGTAACGCTCCCGGACCCGGCACTGATCTAGTGCGATTCCGTTTATAAGACGGACGGTTCTCTTTGAACTACACGCCGGCGCTTGCGCACGGCCACAAAAAAGTGACGGAATGCCGTGGACTTGTTGTTTCGTCGATTTATCCTAAAATCTATCCGGTTGAGTTTGGAACGCTTAGCGTGACTTGTTGCAGAAACAATTTTATGCACCAAAATCAATTACCCTCGAGTTTTCATGCCACAAACTGAACCTCTCGCGCCGCCAAGCACGCCACGCCGGCCGGAGCCAACTCCGCAGCCTCCGGCCACGCCGCCAGTCCAGCCAAAACCCGCACCCGATCCGTTCAAGCCTGATTGGCCCAAAACACGGCCAACGCCACCACCCAAGGCATAGATAGGACCATGAATGACGAGCAGCTTGAGATTCAAAAACGGCACACGCTGAATTGGCTCATTCAAGGCGCGGCCCAGCACGCCGGCATGACCTTTCATCATCTGGTGCGGGACGAGCTGAATGCCCTCGATCCGCAATTGCTTCGGTATTATGACCAGTATGCGCTGATCAACTTACTTCAATACTGGCAAGTCGATTGCACCCTTCTGATCGGTTGGCCGCCATGTTTTTGGCGGCAGGCGGCATCGAAACGACGTCATCCATTCTTCGGTCATCCGCTGCTATCCAAATACGGCGGCATGCTCGCCGAAGCGGGCAGACAGCGCGCCTTGGAGCGCTGCAAAGAAAAAGGGCTCACCCGCCTGCCCTTTGTCTTCTCGTTTCAGGTCTTGCATGTCATCGGGCGCCTGCGCGCATTGGAGGCACCTCATCGGCCTCAACTGGTCCAGCTTGCCAAGAGGACAGCTTCAACCGTTTGGGGGATTCCACGTGAGCGGCTCGACGGGGAATTGAGTGGCGGCATGATGCTGGGTACAGGCAGGCCTCCCGCGCGAGGATTTCGAGGCGCGGTAATGCGCGCCGGCATCGTGGGCCTTGGGGGCGTTGTGCAGCGAGGCGATGACCTGGTGGTGGTTGGCCGGGGCACAAACTGGCAATTGCTGGCGAAAGAGCTGGTCAAAGGGACGGCCGAGTTGATCTGTCTGCACGGTCTTAACCAGCTTGGCGATGACATGTATCAACGCGTTCTGGCTGTCACCGACCATCTCGATTTGGAGCCGTGGATGCTGCAATCAGGCGGCGAACTGTGGCGACGAATACTGCTGGCTTTTCCCGACGGTCAGCCGTTGTCAAAAACCTTAATGCATCTGGCTCAAATGCCTCCAGGCATACTGGAAACGATGGTTGCTGAAATGATCGATCATCCCGAAAGTGCTAGGTCTCGGCTGGCTGAGCTTTTCTGATGACGATGGAAAACTGGCGGAATGCCGTGGACTCGCACCACTTGCCCGAAGGCACGCACTCGTTAGCACCGAGGCCCGGCTCGCTTGGCCGGTTGACATTCCAAATTGGTCCGCG
>Ga0265337_1000448_pt1 | contig 21961 bp, 18 predicted proteins | sample 42122metaG_FD_192441 | JGI IMG/M metagenome (GOLD analysis project Ga0265337, IMG submission 192441) | Rhizosphere microbial communities from Carex aquatilis grown in University of Washington, Seatle, WA, United States - 4-21-22 metaG | ecosystem: Host-associated > Plants > Roots > Rhizosphere >... | reverse complement strand
GCGGGGATCGAACTGGCGCGCGCGCGCCGGCCGGAAGTCGTCGTCATGGACATCAATCTCCCAGGATTGAGCGGACGCGAGGCACTGAGGGCGCTCCGCGACGCACCGGAAACGAAGGAGATCCCGGTGATCGCGTTGACCGCGGCCGCCTCCGAGCGTGATAGGCAGCAAGGGTTAAAAGAAGGCTTCTACCGCTACTTGACGAAGCCGGTGAAGGTCGATGAGTTCGTGACTGCGCTCGAGGGCGTGCTCGCGTCGCCGGGCTGATCGTACGACGGCAAGGTCAGCCTGAACGTGCTGCCCTTGCCCACTTCGCTGAAGACGTCGATTCGGCCGCCGTGCGCCTCGACGATGAGCCGCGCGATGTAGAGCCCGAGACCAAGACCCGTCGCGCGCGCCTTCCCCGCCGTCGTCCTGAAGTTCCGGTCGAAAAGGTTCCGGACATCGCTCGGCGCGATGCCGATGCCGCGATCGACGACATCGAGCTCGACAGCACCCTCCTTGCGCGTGAGGCGGGCGATCACCGGCGCATCCGGCGGCGAATACTTGAGCGCGTTCGTGAGGAGGTTGACGATCACACGCTCGATCCGCGGCGCCTCTGCGAGAACGACGTAGTGAGGCGTGCCGTCGGTCTCGATCGTGATTCGCCGCGCGACGGAGTCGTCGACACTGTCGACGCCCGTGGCGACGAGCTCTCGCAGATCGCACGGCACTCGTTCTAGCGCGACGTTCTGCGATTCGAGGCTCGTCGCCTCGGTCAGCTCATCGAGCATTTCGGCCATGCGCCGGACGTTTCGAGCCGCTCGCGCGACGAAACCCCCTTCCTCGGTGAGCCCCTTCTTCTCCAGGGGCGCCTTCAACATGAACAAGCACGTCAGCACGGCGCTGAGCGGACTCCTCAGATCGTGGGAGACGAGCGACACGTATTCTTCGCGCTGCCGCTCGAGGCGTCTCAACTCCGTGACGTCGCGAAACACGACGATCGCCAGCTCCACGCCGTCGTTTTCGTCTCTCACGCTCGTGCCCGTCGACACGACACGCCGGCGCTCGCCATTCGGCCGGAGCAGCGACACCTCGTAGTCCATGAAATGCTCGCCTCGGAGAGCTCTGGCGAGAGGGCGCTCGTCGTCGTGATGGGCGACTTCGAGCTCGAGAGGCACCCACGAGTGGAAAGCGTCGACGGTGTGCAGTTCCTCGTCCGCCACTCCCAGGATGGCGCGCGCAGCATCGTTGATCATCAGGAGCCGTCCGCTCTTGTCGGCAATGACCACGCCTTCTTTCAGGTTCGCGACGAGCGCGTTCAGCTGCGCGTGGTGCCGCGCCTCGACCTCGGCGTGCTCCCGTTCGCGAATGCTGCTCAGCACGAGGCGCTCGTTGAGCTGACGATAAAGCTCCGCGCGTTCGAGCTTTTCCGCGCGTCGCGCCCTGGCGCGCTCCACGCACCAGAGGACTGCTTCGTGCTGCAATGGCTTGATGAGGTAGTCCTCGGCTCCCGCCCGCAAGCTCTGGATGACCGACTCCATGTCGGTGCGCGCGGTCATGACGATAACCGGGAGATCAGGATCCATCTCGTGGAGCTTCTGGCAAAGGGCCATGCCACCGATCCCCGGCATTTGCAGATCCGTCAGAACGACGTCGGGGAGCGCGCGCCTGGCTTCGGCGAGTGCCGCTTCTCCACCCGATGCAGTCGAAGTGACGAATCCCTCCATCCGCAGCAGCTCGTCGAGCGCCCTGCACGCGGAGGCGTCGTCGTCGACGACGAGGACGCTCCCGCGCGCCGCGGACTGTCGCGAGCGAATTCGATGCACCCCGGAGAGAGGATCCAGATCGCGATCAAGATTCATGAAACCCATTTCGGTCTCCTACAAGTGCCCACAAGCACGAGGCGCGCCAAGCCAGCTGATCCGGGACCACCATCTATTTAGACCAATTTGTGAGCGCGACGATGACGCGTCCATGACGGCACCGTTGCTTCACGTCGAGCCTACGCGATCCACGGTCCTCGGCCCTATCGCCGACCAAGAAGTCCGTGCCCCGCTTTCGCTGCCGAGCGCATGGTTTGCGCGCGTGCGCAAACCATGCGCCCACGACTACTCTTTCGGAGTCTCCACGCCGCTTTCGGCGAAATCGATGGGAACGCCGGTGAGGACCCGCTGGTTATGCACGGTCTCTCCGATTACGACACCGGTCGTTTCGATCGCATAGTGGCGGATGCTCGTATCGTGGCGGCTGGTGCGCATCTTCACGACGGCGAGCACCTTCTCGAGTTTTCCTCGTAGCTCGACGTATCGCTGGAGGACGAGCACGTCGGCCAAGAATTCGGTGATGTGCGGCGAGAGGCCGAGCTCGGTGAACGATTGCACTATGTCGACCGTCATGAACACGGTGACCCCGAGGCCGGTAAGCGCCGAAATCGTGCGGAAGAGCGACTGGCGAAAGTCCTCGCGATAGGACGGCACGAGCGCCAGCTCGAACTCGGACAACGAGTCGATCGCGACCCTTTGCGCGCCAGTGCGCTCCACGGCCATGCGTATGGCAGCAAGGGCCTCGTCGACCGTCAGGTCGAGCGACCGAAGGTACAGAACTTCGACGAGCCCCCGCTCGATGAACGACCCAAGCTTGGGCCCGAAGGCACTTGTCTTCGCAAGATAATCCTCCGGGTGCTCTTCGAAGACGACGATGAGCCCCGGTTCGCTCGCCTCGGCGCCCGCCGCGATGAAGTGCCGGGTGAAGACCGATTTGCCCGAGCCCGACGGACCCACGAAGAGCGCCGTCTCGCCCACGGGAATGCCGCCCTCCATCATCCTGTCGAGGGACTCGATGCCCGTCGACGCGCGCGAACCTGCCGGTGCGCGCGAACGTGGCGCGGCTCGCGGCAAGATCCGCGGAAACACGCGAATACCGTCCGATGAAATCAAGAGCGTGTGCAGTCCGGGCATCGTCGCGCACGCGCGCATCTTCGAGACTTGCATCCTGCGCACCGAGGCATGTCCCTCGATGCTTTGCGCGAGCCAGATGATACCGTCCGCGATGGTGAAGATGGGGTTGCTGTGCGACTCGGCGGTTTCGTATTCGCCCACGAGGAACGTCGTCGCTTGCCAGCCGGTCAGATGAAGCGCGAGCCGTTGTACGAACTCCTGGAGCTGCGTGTCGGACCCGCTCGCGTGCGCGACCGTGCGAAACGAGTCCACGACGACCGTCGCGGGGCGGACCTCTTCTATTTCGGCGAGCATGCTCCGCATGATGCTCTCGAGGTCGTGATCCATGGCTTGCACGCTCAGATTCACGAACCGAACCGCGCCGCCGACCTTCGCGCTGTCGAAGAAGCGGTACTGCTGCAAGTGCCGGAGCATCTTCAGCGGTGGCTCTCCGAGCACGGTGAAATAAAGGGAGGGCGTCTCGGCCGAAGCTCGCGAAAAGGCGATCTGCTGCGCGAGCGTCGTTTTGCCGGCTCCGGGCCCGCCGGCGATCAGGTTGAACGAATACTCGGGTAGGCCGCCGCCAAGCACGACGTCCAGACCCGGTACTCCGCTCGGAAGCAGCCGGATTGTCGGACTACGCTCGGTCGTCATTTCTTTCTTCCTCTACCGTCGGCCAGACGTCGCGCAACAGACGCATCGTGAGATCTTCTCCAATGAGGACGACGAGGAGCTCGATGAAGTGAGCCACGATGGCCATTGCTCCCTCTTGCAGGGCGACTCGATCGCGCTCGCCCTTGTCAAAACCGATAAATGTACCTCCCGGACCAGCCATGATCCCGACGAGGACCGGGTGCGCCCGGCGCGCCACTACGAGTGAGCGAGCGACGAGAACGTCGAACCCGGCCGGACCGATGAGCTTTCCGAGAGCCCCGTGTAGTCGCACCATGATGCGCTGGGCGACGTCGGCATCGTGCGCATCGCCAGCACGAGCGAACTCGGCTCGAACCACCGCCCCAACGAATTGCATAACTGAGGGGCGAGGCTCGCTCATCCGGTGCTGTGCCGCGATGTTTCAACGGCATCCAACCCGCCGTCCAATATGCCGACTGTATAGGAATCCCCGACCGTTGGCCACGGCGCGGTTCGCCCTGCGGAGAGAAGCCGTGCGGCGTGTTCGCGCGGATCCGGACGCAGCGTCATCGCCGTGCATCGAGCGAGCGACGAACGCAGATCCCACGAGCGCAAAACGTTCGCCTAGCGGCAAACCGTTCGTCTCCTTTGCGGGCTCACTCACGATTCGGCGGATTTAATCCCGAGTGCGGCGCTGGCCTGCCCTGTGCACTGCGCTCGCACCTACGCCGGGCCAAAAAAGCGGGCCCACTCAGCGCCTCGAGTTGGGTCCCGCTGCGGGGAGATGCACGTGAAGAAACGCATCCTATTTGTCGACGACGAATTCGAAGTACGGGACCTCGTCAGCAAAGCGCTCGCGCGCCGTGGCTTCGACGTAGATGCCCGTGGCTCCGCGAACGAAGCTCTGTCGAGCATGCAGGAGAACCCCTCGGATGCCGTCATTACCGACATCCATCTCGACGGAACGAGCGGGCTCGAGCTCTGCCAGCGCATCAACGAAAGCCACCCGGACATCCCGGTGATCGTGGTCACGGGGTTCGGCAGCATGGAATCCGCCGTGGGTGCGATGCGCGCGGGCGCCTACGACTTCATCAAGAAACCCATCGATATGGCTCAGCTCCTCGACAAGCTCGATCGCGCCTTCCAACTTCGGGCGCTGCGCGACGAAGTGAAACGCCTACGTGAGGGCGTGGACGCTCCGCGAGCGTTCGAGGAAATCATCGGAGACAGCCCGGCAATGAATGACGTGTTCGAACTCTTGGAGCGAGCGTCGAACTCCGAAACGACCGTTCTCGTGACCGGCGAGAGCGGCACCGGAAAGGAGCTCGTCGCCCACGCCCTTCACAAGAGAAGCAAGCGGGCGGCGGGCCCGTTCGTCGCGATCAACTGCGCGGCAGTAGCCGAGAACATTCTCGAAAGCGAACTTTTCGGGCACGTTGCCGGTTCTTTCACCGACGCCAAGCGGACGAGGGTCGGTCTTCTCGTTGCTGCAAGCGGGGGAACTTTGTTCCTCGACGAGATTGGCGAAATGCCGCCCGCGATGCAGGCTAAGCTACTACGAGCGCTCCAAGAGCGAGTGGTGCGCCCAGTCGGCGGAAGTCGAGAGATCCCGTTCGACGTGCGCATCGTGGCCGCAACGAACCGCGACCTCGAAACCGCTGTAGCCAAGGGCCAATTTCGCAGCGATTTGTACTACCGCATCGACGTGGTGCGCGTGCACATGCCGCCGCTCCGCGCTCGGGGCAACGATGTCCTACTCCTCGCTCAATGGTTCATCGGGAAGTTCGCGAGCGAATCTCACAAGCCCGTCCGCGGGCTCTCGACCGAGACCGCAGAAAGGCTTCTCGCTTACCGATGGCCCGGCAACGTACGAGAGCTCCAAAACTGCATCGAGCGCGCCGTCGCGCTCGCGCAGTTCGACCAAATAACGGTTTTGGATCTGCCGGAAGAGCTCAACGACCACCACACGCTACCCCTCGTGCGACCCATGAAGAGTCCGATGGCGAATCTCACCCCGCTCTCGTCTCTGCACGAGCACGAGCGGAGCTACATACTTCGCGTGCTTCGCGAGCTGAAAGGCGACAGGGCACTCGCCGCACAAGTGCTCGGTTTGGACCGTCGGACGCTCAACCGCAGGATCGAGGGGCTCGAGCAGGAGCACTAGAAGAGTGTTGCCGATCGCTCGAGGAACGCGGCCCGGATGGAAGTGAATGGCGGAAGATGCGGCGAACGACGGCGGAAAACTGGTGGAAGAGAGGTCCAGTTTCGTAGTGCTGGCCGTACCTCGCCGCGATCTCTTTCACCTCCTTCGCCATTTCCGCATAGCGGTTGGCTGGGACGTCAGGAAACAGGTGATGCTCGATCTGGTGACTGAGGTTGCCGCTCATGATGTGAAACAGCCCTCCGCCCTCCAGGTTGCTCGAGCCTTTGAGCTGTCGGAGGTACCAGTCGCCCGACGTTTCGTTTTCGAGCACAGACTCCGGGAACGTCTCCACTCCTTCCGTGAAGTGGCCGCAGAAGATGATGAGAAACGCCCAAAGGTTGCGAACGACGTTCGCCGCGACGTTGCCCGACAAGACGGCCAAGAAGAAGGGTCCTGCGAGGGCGGGAAAAACGACGTAGTCCTTTGCGGTCTGGGTGCCGGCCTTGCGCAGCACGAGCCCCAGGTCACGAGCGCCGGCGGCCAGCGACTTTTCGCCGCGAAAAACGAGATTCAACTCGACGTCGTGGAGCGCCAAACCCCACTCGAAGATCGTGGCGAGCGTCAGCGCGTAGAATGGCTGCAGTAGATAGCCCGCGTGCCAATCTTGCTCCGGGAAGAGCCGCAGGAGCCCGTACCCCACGTCGCGGTCGCGCCCTACGATGTTCGTGAACTTGTGGTGGAGATAGTTGTGCGAATGTCTCCAGCCCGCAGACGGACAGACGGTGTCCCACTCGTACGTCTGCGACCGGAACTCGGGATCGTGCATCCAGTCGTATTGCCCGTGAATCACGTTGTGCCCGAGCTCCATGTTGTCCAGGATCTTCGAGACGCCGAGCAAAGCCGTCCCGGCGAGCCACGCGGGCGGGAGAACACCAGCGAAGAGCAACGTGCGTCCGCCGAGCCCGGTCCATCGCACGGCGCTTCGGATCCGGCGAATGTAACGCGCGTCGTTCTCGCCGAGATCGTCGAGCGTCCGTTTTCGCAGAGCGTCCAGTTCGGCTCCGAATGCGTCGATTTCTTTTGGGTCCAGGGTTCGGCTCATGAAGTTCTTCATGGTTCTACTCACAGGTCGAGGGTCACGTCGGAAAGAGGGATGGATACGCACAAGCGGATGTCCTCGTCCGGCTCGGACGAGATCGCACCGCTCGAGATATTTCGCACGACGCCGCTTCTCTTGCGGCACGAACAGCTGAAACAAATGCCCTGGCGGCACCCACTCGCGGGCGACAGCCCGGCTCGTTCGGCTTGGACGAGGAGAGACGAAGCGGCGTTTGCCGCGAACGTCTGCGCGGAGCGCGCGGCCGTCACCTGCACGGCGGGGACTGTCTCATCGCCGTCCGCGGTCAGGGGCTCGATCGGTGCGAACGTCTCCGCCTGGAGCGGCGCCGTCACTCCGCGCTCCTTCAAGAGACCGCGTACTCCTTCGATCAATGCCGGGGGACCGCACACGAAAATCCGGCGTTCGCCCGCGTCGGGTGCGACGTGATCGAGATGCGCTGCGGAAAATCGACCCATCAGCTCTCCGCTTGCGGCGCTTGCGCGGGTAACTGCGAACGTAATCCGGACGCCTGGATGACGTCGGGCCAGAGCTCTCAGCTCATCGGCAAAGATCAGATCGGAGCGCGTCCGCCCGTAGACGAGCACCGCGATGTCGTGCGCCAGGTCACGCGCTGACAGGTCGCGAAGCATGCTCGCAACCGGCGTGATCCCGCTGCCACCGGCGATGAGCAGCAGCTTGTCTCGCGGGTTCGAGGGTGCAACGAAGTCGCCGCGTGCAGGTCCGAGCTCCACCCAGTCTCCGGGGCGCAAACGATCGTGCAACCAGCCGGAAACCTTACCCCCCGGATGTCGCTTCACCGTGAGCACCACCGCGCGCGTCCCGTCGGGCGCGTTGGAGGGGCTGTAACAGCGTGTGTGCCGAACCCCATCGATCTCGACGGTGAGATTCACGTGTTGGCCCGGTCGGAAGCCGCGGAAGTGACCGTTCGGCCTGAGAACGAAGCTCTTCACTCCCCGCGCTTCGTCGCGCGTCGATTCGACTCGAGCGCGGATCCTTCGCGCCGTGAATCCCGGACTCAATGTACTCGCGTAAAAGTCGAACACGGGTTCGCGAACGAGACCCGTGACGAGCCGCGACTCGAGTAGTTTCCAGAAACGAAGGCCTGTCGGTCGTTCAACTGCCGCGCTCGCGCGTTCGTCGCTCATGCTGCGATGCGTAGCAAGGCAGGTGCCACTCCGCCGACTTGCCCTTTCAAGTCGGTCGAACGTCGACCAGTGGGGGGAACGTCGCACGGCTGGACGAACCGCGCCGACCTGCGCAAGAAACCGCACCCGGGCGAAGGAACACCGAGCGGCCCTTCGGCGCGAGCGACGCACGAGCAGCGATTGCGCGGTCGCGCAGAATTTGCAGCGACCGGATTGCGGTCGACAGCCTTTTTCGGCGCGAAATGCTCTCGAAAAGATGGCGCCGCTCGCCGTCGGTCGGCTGACGTCCATGTGACAAAAGGTGGCACGCACACTGCAACGACGGGCGAGCGCTGGGAACGACATCGAGGAGTGCCCATGAATCCGAAAACGGATGAAGCATCGAAGGTCTGGACGATCGTGCTCGCTGGCGGTGACGGGACGCGGCTTCGTCCGCTGACTCGCGCGCTGCACGGCGAAGACTTGCCGAAGCAGTTCGCGACCCTTCAAGGAGAGCGTTCCCTCTTGCAAGCGACGCTTGCCCGAACGCTGAGCACCAGTCCGCCGGAAAGAACGGTCGTGGTCGTCGCGGACGAGCGGCAATCTCTGGCGCGCGAGCAGCTCGCGGAATTTCCTGGGCTCGACGTCGTCGCGCAGCCCAGAAACGTGGGAACGGGACCAGGCCTCTTGCTTCCGCTCGCGCGCGTCGCTGCCCGGGATCCGGAGGCGCTGGTCACTGTGATTCCGTCGGATCACTACGTCGAAAACGCGGGTGCGTTCGTCGCTTCCGTCGAAGTGGCGATGAGCGTCGCGCGCCGCGAATCGGCGATCGTGCTCGTCGCTGCTGTCCCCGAAGGTTCGGAGCGCGAATATGGCTGGATCTCGATGGATTCGCACGACGGAAGACAGGGACGTCGCGTCGCCCGATTCATCGAAAAGCCCGACGAAGAAGCCGCCAAACGGCTATTTCAGTCGGGGGCACTGTGGAACACGTTCATCATGGTCGGGCCCGTGCAGCGCTTTCTCGAACTCACGCGGCAGCACTTGCCTCACACGAGCGCGCTCTTCGACGCTTACCGGCGCCGCATCGGCGCGAACGACGAACATCGCGCTCTATCCCAAACGTACGCCGCGCTCCGCCCGGCGGACTTTTCGCGTGACGTCCTCCAAAAGGCAAAGTCGTTGCGAGCTGTCCCTCTCTTGCCTTGTGGGTGGTCGGATTGGGGCACGCCGGAACGCGTGTTTCGCAGCTTGCACGGAACGCCGGACCTCGAGGCACTTCTGGGCCGGATTCGCGAGCGCGAAGCATCACTACCGTCGGCTCGAAGCGGTCTCGGCAGGAACAGCCACGCACCTGATGGGCTCGCCGCCACCAACAGCTAGCCAAGAACGGATGCTTCTGCACCGCTGGCGGTTGTCCAGCGGTGGTTCGCGGGACGCGCTCGCGTCAATGGTACGGACGCACAATCGTCGGCGCCGAGTGATCGGTTTTCGATGGTTCGCTCCGAGACGAAGCGACGTCCAAGAAGTCCGCTCCGAATCGTCGATCCATGCTCGAAGGTAGCCACGACACCGCAGCCTTGGAGGGCGGTGCTTCGCTATCGCGGGGGTCGTGACGAAGGTGTTGGCGGGCTTCACGTCGCGGTGAACCAGTCCCGAGCCATGGACGGTCGTGAGCGCGGAGGCGATTTGTCGCACGATTGCTGCCCGACGGCCTTTACGACTTTCTGTGCGGACTTCTGCGCTGGCAAGCACGGCTGCTCGCGTATCATTCGTCCCTCGTCGCAGAATACCCGCCGTGGTCGTTCGACTACGAACGGCTCTCAGCAGACGACTCATCCGCGGGCACGACGACCTGACCCGTGATCCCCCTGCCGTCGATCTCGAGGCGGAGCCGCGCGCGGTTTGCGCGGCGATGCAGATGATTCGCACCATGAGTCGGTCCACCTCTTCATCACCTCGAAATACGGGAGCGTGACCACGTGTGGGGCGGAGGCACGCAACTTGCTCCTTCCGCCCACTCGAATGGCGTCCTCCACGAAGGTCCACGATCTGATCGTCGAGCGGCTCTCGCAATTGGGTGTCCGGCACGTGTTCGGCGTGGGCGGCGCCAACATCGAAGACATGTTCGCGGCCGTGCAGCGACGCCGCCCGGAAATCCGAGCGGTGCTCTGCAAGCACGAGCACGCCGCGGGCACGGCCGCGGATGCTTACGCGCGGCTCCGCGGATTCGGCGTGGTGATGACCACTTCCGGCGGCGGCGCCATGAACCTGGTGCACGCGATGGCGGAGGCGCGGGCGTCGCGAATTCCCGTTCTCGCGATCGTCGGTGAGCCGCCGACGAACCTGCAAGGCAAGGGCGCCTTCCAAGACACGAGCGGAAAAGGCAGCGCGGTCGACGCACTCGCGGTGTTCCGCGCCGTCACGGTGTACGCGGCTCGCGTCGAACGAGCGGCGGACGCGCCGCAGCTTCTGGAAGAAGCGCTCGAGGCCGCGCTCGGCGGTTTGCAGGGACCGTCGCTCTTGCTCATCGCCAAGGATCTACAGTGCGCGGAAATCGCAACGAGCCGATCGGCGGTCGGGCGAACGGGAGCGCCGACGGCTCGCCCGAACCAAGTGGACCTTCAGCTCGCTTCACGGTGGCTCTCGAATCGTCCCGTCGTGGTGATCGCCGGCCCCGAGGTGTCGCGTTGCCACGCGGAGCTCGACCTGGCTCTGTTGGCGACGGAGCTCGACGCGACGGTGGCAACCGCTCCCGACGCCCGCGACGCCTTCGACAATCGAGATCCGCGGTTTCTCGGGGTCTCGGGAGCCATGGGGCATCTCGCGGTGTCCGAGGCCATCCAGGCGGCGCAAACCGTCCTCCTCGCGGGCACGACCCTTCCACTCCTCGCGCGTCAGGGGCTCGAGAGCGTGCTCTCCGAAAAGGCAATCGTTTCCGTCGGGCTCGAGCGTCCCTTCGTTTCGTTCCCTCGTTGTGTTCACGTGGACGGGGATCTTTCCACGTCGCTTCGGACGCTCGCGACACTGGCGACTGACTCCCCGCGCACTTCGCCCGCGAGCGTTCGTTTCGATGCAGCTCAGGGACCCCCGATTCGTCCGCCGTCGTTCACCATGGCGTCCTTGCTCGACGCTCTCGACCGGAGCGCCCCCGCGGGAAGCGTCATTCTCGTCGACGCGGGCAACACGGGCGCGAGCGCCGTTCATCACGTTCGCTCGCCGCGCGGAGGTCGGTGGTTGCTCGCCATGGGGATGGCCGGCATGGGTTATACGTTTGGCGCAGCGACGGGAGCCGCGTTTGCCACCGGCAAGCGCTGCATCGTGATCGCTGGTGATGGCGCTTTCTTCATGCAAGGCATGGAGATCCACACCGCCGTCGAGCACGGGCTCCCCATCACGTACGTGATCTTGGACAATCGCGCACACGGCATGTGTCTCGTGCGCGAGCGCCTCTTACTCGGCGAGAACGCGGGCTACAACGCGTTCCGTTCCTCGCGCCTCGGCGCGGGGCTCGCGGCGATGTTCCCGGGTCTTCCCGCTCACGACTGCGAGACGCGGAGCGAGTTCGAGTTGCTGCTCCAGCGTTCGTTCCGCGAGAGCGGGCCCTCGGTCGTGTGCGCGTCGATGCCGGACGTGGAAGTTCCCCCGTTTTCGGCGTTTCGCGAGCGGGCACCGACCGCACTCACCGTTCCTCGAGAGGTCGACGATGGTCGTGTCGAGAACGCGCGCTGAGCTCGATCCTTCGGGTCTAGGCGGGATCGAGGGCCTCGTTCGCTGCGAGGAGTTCGATCGCGAAGCGCTCGGTGAACGGATCACGGAGATGACGCACACCGTGTATCCGCACGACCAAGTCTACGGGCCGTTCATCACGATTCACGCGCATATCGAGTGTCCGCCGGAGCAGGTGTTCGCGTACATGGCAAACCCCTACAGCCTTCTCGAATGGACGTATTCCGTGCGTGATCTCCACCCGACAGGCGATGGCGACACGTTGGTCGGGGTCGACTCCGGAAACACGCCCATCTATTGCAAGACGGTTGCGTGCAAAGAGGCACTCACCGTCGACTACCATTGCGCCTGGGATCAGGGCGACGAGTTGTGGATGATCTATCTGAACCGGATCGTGCCCGCCGAGACCGTCCTCAAACGCCCTGGCTCGGTCGTGATCTGGACCAACTGTCGCCATCCTTATTACAAAGAGAATCCATTTCCGAATCTTTCGAAGGACCCCAAGCGCGAGTGGGTGGGTGACTGGTGGCCGCTGTTTTACGCCGGACACTCGATCGAGTTTCAAAACCTCAAAGCGATTCTCGAACACCGTCATCGACTCGGCTTGCCGATGGGCCCGTGTTTGCGTGAAGGGCGTCCATGACGACCGTGAGTTTGCTCGGCGTCGCGAGCTATTTGCCCGAGCGGGTCATCACGAACGACTTCTTCGCGCCGGGCGCTTCCGAACGGCGGGGCATGTTCACGGCGCCCAAGACACGCCGGCATGTCGGCCCAGGCGAGTCCGCGGCCGAGATGATCGAACGCGCTGCTCGGCGGCTGGTCGAAGAGCAGAACTTGAACCCGGTCCGAGACATCGACGTCCTGTTCACCAACGTCGCGGTTCCCGACGAGGCGTTCACGGGGTGTGGCGCCGAGGTCGCTCGACGGCTCGGTTGCCGCCCGCGCTGGATCCTGGACTTGCACAACACGGGGTGCGTTTCGTTTCTTTACATGATCGAGCTCGCGCGCTCGATCATGTCTGCAGGCGAGGCGCGGGGCGCTCTCTTGTGCAACGTGCAGAACGCGGCGGGTCGCGTGTTCTCGAACGAGGAAGTTCGCCTCCAGTCGCAGGCGCCCGTCCCCGGGGATGGCTGCGGCGTCGGCTACGTCGCCGCGAGTGAAGCGTCGCCCGTGCTTTCGATCTTGCACACGTGCCACCCCGAGTCGGCAAGCGACATGGAGGCCTCTGCCGCCGACGGACGTCGCTATTGGGAGCCGGGGCTCCGCCCGATCAGCATTCGGTTCACCGATCAACGAGTTGCTTCTATCATCGAGCGCGGCAACCGATTGGTTCCCGAGAGCGTCCGAGCCGCGTGTACCGCCGCAGGTCTCCACACGGGAGACATCGACCTATTCGTCAGCAATCAGCCGAATCCCATCTTCCTTCGCAACTGGCGCGAGGCGCTCGAGCTCCCGCGCGAAAAGCACCACGACACCTTCGACTCTTTGGGAAACCTATTCGGAGCCGCGATCCCCATCAACATCGAGGACGCGCTCCGCCACGGGAAGCTCAAAGCGAACGATTGCCTCGCGCTCGGCGGCTTTTCCCACGCGGGAGACTATACGGCCGCCGCGATCGTCCGCTGGCATCCGAGCACGCGTCTCGAAGGCATCGATGGCTTGGGTTGATCATCTCCGGCCCGGGCTCGCCTCCGTCACGTCGCTGAGAACGTACGACTATCGATCGGCCCCAGGGCTCATCCGTCTCGATTGCAACGAAGGTCCGCCAGCGAGTGCCGCGGAGGAGGCGCAGCTCATCCAAGAGCTCGGTCCGTTGGCGCTCCATCGATATCCCGACGTGAGCGGCGCGAAGCTCCGCTGCGCGCTCGCCGAAAGATGGAAGGTGGACCCTGGCGAGATCCTCCTCGGAAACGGCTCGATCGAGGTACTGTCGCTCCTCGCGATGGCGTTCGGCGGGGCGGAGGTGGAGCGACCTCCGCGGCTTCTGTACCCGGACCCCAGCTTTCCGCACTACGAGGTAATCGCCCAAACCCACGGCTTGGTTCCAGTGGCCGCTCCGCTCCAGCCGGACTTTGGGCTCGACGAGCGAGCGCTCACTGTAGCAGTCGATGTTCACCGTCCCGCGCTCGCCATTTTCGCCTCGCCGAACAACCCGACCGGCAACAGCTTCGATCGCGACGTGCTCGTCCGTCTGGCAAGAAGAATGGACGCCGCCTTCGTCGTGGACGAGGCGTACGTGGACTTCCGTCAGGGCGGCGCATCCGCGCTCGTTCCTCTGATTCGAGAGATCCCCGGGTTCTTCGTCACTCGCACTTTCTCTAAAGTTGGACTCGCCGGGTTGCGCGTGGGGGCGCTGCTCGGCGCGCGCAACGCGATCGCGGAGTTGGACAAGGTTCGCCTGCCGTGGAACGTGAACGCGGTCTCGCAAGCGCTCGCGACGGCGTGGATCTCCGATGGCGGCCAGAGGCTCGAGTCACGGGTTCGAGCGATCGTCGCGGCGAGAGCCGAGCTCGAGTCCGGTCTCCGCTCGATTCCCGGGGTGATCGTCTATCCGAGCGACGCGAACTTCGTGCTCGTCCGGACGCCCGAACCGGCGCATCTGATATTTCTCAGGATGCTGGCGAAGGGGGTTCTCGTGAAGGACGTGTCACGCCCCGGTCTCCTCGATCGATGTCTGAGGATCACCGTGAGCACCGGTTTCGAGAACTCGCGTTGTGTGCACGCGCTCGAAGAGTCGCTGCGATCGTAGCGGCGAAGCGAGAAACGAGGACGACATGAACCGCAATTTGGAAGCTTCGCGCGCCCGGATGGTCGAACGGCATCTCGCCGGCCGTAACATACGCACGCCGATCGTACTCGAAGCGTTTCGCCTTGTGCCCAGGGAGGATTTTCTCCCCGAGGACCTCGCCGAGTTTGCTTACGACGACGCGCCGCTTCCCATCGGCGAGGGGCAAACCATTTCGCAACCGTACATCGTCGCGTTCATGGTGGAGGCGCTCGAGCTACGCGAGGGTGACCGAGTGCTCGAGATCGGAACCGGGTCGGGATACGCCGCAGCGATCCTCGGCTGCATCGCCCGCGAGGTCTACACGGTCGAGCGCATCGAATCGCTGGCAGTAACAGCGCGCGAACGGCTCGAACGGCTCGGATACGCGAACGTGCACGTACTCTGCGAAGACGGATCGCTCGGGTGGCCCGAGCACGCGCCGTACGACGCCATCGTCGTTGCGGCGGGCGGCCCGAAGGTGCCCCCCGCGTTGCGCTCGCAGTTGCGAATCGGTGGACGATTGGTGATGCCCGTCGGTCCCGACTCCTCGAATCAGAAGCTCTTGCGCGTCACGTGCGAAGGGGAAAGCGACTTTCGCGAAGAGGCACTCACGAACGTGCGCTTCGTGCCTCTCATCGGTGAGCAGGCCTGGAACGAACAGGAATCGCACATGATTCGTGCGGCGCGTGAACACAGCGACACGCACGCCGTCGCCAGGTTGATACGCGAAGCGGCCGAGCCGATCGACGACATCGAAACGGCTTCGATCGACGCGCTCATCGAGCGGATCGGAGACGCGCGCATCGTGCTCCTCGGGGAAGCGACCCACGGCACGAGCGAGTTTTACAGAATGCGGGCGCGCATCACGAAAGAGCTCATTTTACGTCGCGGTTACCATTTCGTGGCCGTCGAGGCGGATTGGCCCGACGCCGCGCGCGTCGACGAGTACGTCCTCGGCGATACGCGCCGCTCGCGGCTCGCGTTCACCCCGTTTTCGCGCTTTCCGACTTGGATGTGGCGCAACGAAGAAGTGCATACGTTCGTCGACTGGCTACGCGTTCACAACGCGGGTCGCGAGTCGTATCGCGTGGGCTTCCACGGCCTGGACTTGTACAGCCTGTTCACCTCGATCGCCGCCGTCCTCACGTACCTGGACGACGTCGATCCCGCGGCCGCTCGTGTTGCCCGGCACCGCTACGGTGCATTGACGCCCTGGCAAAAAGATCCGGCGGCGTACGGCAGGGCCGTTCTTGCGGGCCGCTACGAGAGTTCGGAACAGGCGGTCGTCACCATGCTGCGCGACATGCTGAAGCGACGACTGGACTACGCGCTCGAGGACGGCGAGCGGTTCTTCGACGCCGCGCAGAACGCGCGGGTCGTCGCCGACGCGGAACACTACTACCGGGCCATGTACTACGGCTCTGCTGCGTCGTGGAACCTGCGCGACACGCACATGTTCGAGACACTCCGGTCGCTTCTGACCTACCATGGGCCGGATTCGAAGGGAATCGTATGGGAGCACAACTCGCACATCGGCGACGCGCGAGCGACCGAAATGAGCGCGCACGGGGAACACAACGTCGGCCAGCTATGCCGAGTTGAGTTCGGAGGGCGCGCGTACTCGATCGGGTTCGGGACCGATCACGGCACCGTCGCCGCCGCTTCGACGTGGGGCGAGCCGATGGAACGAATGCGCGTGCGACCTTCGCACGCCGATAGCTACGAACGGATCTTTCACGAAGCGGGGATACCAGCGCTGATGCTGCACCTCAGGGAGCCGGCTCGGGGCGCGGTGCGCGACGAGCTTCTCGCCGAGCGCTTGGAGAGGGCAATCGGCGTCGTCTACAAACCCGGAAGCGAGCTTCGGAGTCACTACTTCTACGCAAACCTGCCGCGTCAATTCGACGAGTACGTCTGGTTCGACGAGACGCGCGCGGTGCGTCCACTCGAAACTACGGAGCTACCGAGTGGACTGCCCGACAGCTACCCATTTAGCGTCTCTGCGTGACGCTCTCGCCTCAATACTCGGGTAAAGGCACCGGAGGACGGGCGAGCGGCAAGACGCGTTCATCGGCCGCATCGACACGTGGCTCGCGTCCGAGCGGGGACCGAGAGCCGAGCAAGGCGTCGATTTCGGCCTTTTCGATGGTCTCCACCGAGAGCAACGCTTCGAGGAGCTTGCGATGTTCACTGCGGTGCCGTTCGATGATCGACGTAGCTCTTTCGAGGGCTTTCACGAGGAGCGCGCGGGCCTCGGATTCGATGGTGGAAACGGTCGAATCGCTCGCCCCGCTCTCGGTGGCCACCAGGTTCCCGAGGAAGGGATGTTCGGAACCATGCTCGTAGTAAGCGGGTCCGAGCGCCCGGCTCATGCCGTAGTTCGAGACCATGCGCGTGGCGAGCTGGGTCGCTTCCTTGAGGTCGTTCTCGGCGCCGCTCGAGACGTCTCCGAGAACCGTTTGCTCGGCAGCGTAGCCCCCATGAGCACGCTGAGTCGCGCCTCGAGCTCGGCCTTGCCATCTTGGATCAAGGCGTAGAATTGAGAGTAGGGCACATCGAACGGCTCGTCCGGCGTCGGAGTTCCTGCACGCCAAATCCACCGCGCCATCACATCAACGGCAAGAGCAGGATCAGGAGCCACGCCGCCCCTGAAGGCCGTTTCCAGATGAGACGCGTCCCGTTCGGTTTCGGTGGCTCCGCTGCGCGATTCGGAGGCGTCGGAGGGATGGCTTGCGACATGGGCGGGATCTTCTTCAGAGCGTTTCGGCCGAGGCCGAAGCTCGGATCATGGGGACCGCTTCCGCGAGGTCCCGCACGATTCGTGGAGAAGTCGAGTGGCTTCGCCCCGCTTCTGGAGTCGCTCGACCTGACTGGTGTCGTCGGAGGTGTAGGTGATCGAGACGCCGTTCGGGAGCTTCTTCACGTCGACCTTCGTGGACGACTCGCAGGAACAGCTCTCCATTACGTCGTGACCGCTCGCGCCGTCCGACATCCCGCCCATCATTCCGTGCCCCATCATCATTCCGCCGCCCATCTGGCCGTCCATGGAGTGCTGCGCACTCGTCGAAGGTGCGGGCGACGCCTTCGGTGTGGCCGTCTTCGGGGTGCTCTGGGCGAGGGCCACCGCGCTGCCAACGGTTCCGAGGACCAACGCACTTCCCACGATCAAAAACGACTTCTTCATGAATGGTCTCCTGTCTTCGGGCAAAACGGCCCGTAACCGTCCCTCTGAGCAGGGTGTGTGCCAAAGGCGCAGGAGCGATTGCTCGGAAGGCGGCCGCGCGGATCTGCGCTCTCGAGCTCCATTGCGGGGTACGGGCTCGCAACGAACACGCAAATCTGGCGGTCGAGCGAATGCTTTGCGCGGCCTTACAGCGCCGAGATGCGCCTGCTCGGTCAACGCGCGAAGGGTTGCGTATTCCGGCGCGACTTGAACGCCGATTCCGGAACGACTTGAACACCCATTCCGAAATCACCTGAACGGTCATTCCGACGCACTTGAACGCGTCGGAACCCGGCGATCGGAGCGAAGAAACGGGGGATCGGGGCGACGGCCAAAGAAGCTGTCGAGCGCGCCGCGAAGCGGTGCGACGGCGGCGGAATGTCGGAACGCCTGACCATGCGCAAGATTCGAGAAGTTCTTCGGTTGGCCGATGAGTGCGGCCGTAGCCAGCGAGAGATCGCGAGCTCGTTGTCGGTCGCGATCGGCACGGTCTGCGGGCACCTGAAGCGGGCACGGGCGGCGGGGCTGACGTGGGAGCTGGTCCGGAGCCTGACGGACAGCGAGGTCGAGGCGTCGCTGTACCGGGACGGCGGGCGGAACAAGGCGGCTCGTCGCGCGCCCATCGACTACGCGCACGTGCATCACGAACTGCACAAGAGCACGGCGACGACGCAGCTCTTGTGGGCCGAGTACCAGGAGGCGGTGGCGGCGCGGGGGGATGGCCTGAAGCCGTATCAGTACAGTCAGTTTTGCGAGCTGTACGGGACGTGGCGCGGGCGACTGAAGCCGTCGATGCGCCGAGTGCACCGCGCAGGAGAGAAGGCGTTCCTGGATTACTCCGGGAAGAAGCCGAAGTTGTGCGATCGCGAAACGGGTGAGGTCCGAGAGGTCGAACTCTTCGTGATGGTGCTCGGCGCGAGCAACTACACGTACGCGGAAGCGACGAACACGCAGAGGCTTCGAGACTTCGTCGGCGCGACCATCCACGGCTTCGAACATTTCGGCGGCGTCCCGGAGATCATCGTGCCCGATCAACTTCGAAGCGCGGTGAAGGGGCCGGACCGGTACGAGCCGGACATCAACGCGACGTACCTCGAGATGGCGCAGCACTACGGCGTCGCCGTGATGCCCGCGCGACCGCGGCGGCCCAAAGACAAGGCGAAGGTCGAAGGCGCGGTGCTCATCGTGCAGCGATGGATCCTCGCGCGGCTACGCCGGCGCAAATTCTTCGAGCTCGCCGAATTGAACCAAGCGATCTGGGAGCTGCTCGACGAGTTGAACGAGAAGCCTTTTCAGAAACTGGATGGATGCAGGAATTCAGCATTGGAGAAGCTGGATCGACCCGCCCTGCGAGCGCTGCCGCCGGTGCGTTACGAGTTTGCGGATCGCAAGGAAGTCGGCGTGAACATCGACTACCACGTCGACTACGAGGGTCGTTACTACAGCGTCGATCACCGACGCATCCACCAACGAGTGGAAGTGCGGGCGACGGCGACCATCGTCGAGATTTTCCACGACAGCGAACGAATCGCATCGCACCGACGCAGCTACGGCCCACGAGGAACGGCCGTCACCGACCCAGCACATCGACCGGAAAACCATCGGGATCAAGTGTGGCCACCGGAGAGGCTGATCGCCTGGGGCGCGAAGTTTGGACCCGACGTCGCGCGAGTGATCGAGATGACGATCGAGCGATACGTGAACCCCGAGCAGGCGTACCGCGCGTGCCTTGGCTTCTTGCGAACGGCGGAACGCTACGGCGGCGGTCGCATGAACGCCGCGTGCGAACGCGCGCTCAGCGTGAGCGTCCCCGGCGGTCCGAGACGCAAGTACATCGAAGCGATCTTGAAGAAGGGATTGGACCAACAACCACCGACTGCGTCACCGAACAGAGGATCGACGCTCGAGCACGAGAACGTGCGAGGCGCCGACTACTACGACAGAAAGGACACGACACATTGACCACGATCGAAGAAACCATCACGAAGCTCGTCGAGATGAAGCTCGTCAGCATGGCCCAGGCCGTGCGCGAGCTCATGGACACGGCGCCGGGACACCAGCTCTCATTCGATGAGAAGCTCGGTCTCGTCGTCGACCGGGAATGGACCGAGCGGGACAATCGACGACTTTCGCGCCGACTCAAGGATGCGAAGCTCGCGACACGAGCCTCGCTCGACAACGTCCTCTGCGACCCCGAACGCGGCATCGACAAGGCGACGATGCGCGGCCTCTCGAGTTGCCAGTGGATCACGTCGAAACACAACATCGTGATCGTCGGCAAGACCGGCGTCGGTAAGAGCTACGTCGCATCGGCGCTCGCCGACGCGGCTTGCCGGCACGGGCATCGAGCGATCTTCTTCCGCGTCCCGCGGCTCCTCGAAGAACTCGCGCTTGCGCGAGCGTCGGGCGTGTACGCTTCGTTGCTCGGCAAGCTCTCTCGTTTCGACGTGCTCGTACTCGACGACTTCTTGCTCAATCCCATGACGGACGTCGAGCGGCGCGATCTGCTCGAGGTCATCGAAGATCGATACGACAAATCATCGACGGTGATCGCCACGCAGATGCCGACGAAAACTTGGCACGAGGGTCTGGGCGATCCGACTATCGCCGACGCCATCTGCGACCGGCTCGTCCACAACGCCCACGTCCTCAAACTCGGCGGCCCGTCCATCCGCAAAAAGAAAGCACTGGAGCCTCAACCCCAACCGGCCTGACCCCCATCACTCGTCGCTTCGCTCCGATCGCGTTCAAGTGACCCGGAACGTCTGCTCAAGTCCCGCCGGAACGAGCGCTCAAGTTGAACGGAATCCGCAAAGGGTCGCGCCGTTCAGGTCCAACGCGAATCGTTTGAACGACTCTCACTCCGGAAAACAATCGACGAGGTGAAGGGCGGACGGTGCGTCGTAGGGCACGCTGAACGTGACGGATGTCCGCGTGTTGCCCGAAGCCGACGTGCCGCCGTCGCTTTGATAGCTCACCGTCGCCGAGAGCGTCAGTTCCTGGGACGCTTCGCCGAGGAGGGACAGCCCGTAGTCGAAGCGGTCTCCGTGCACGACATCGACGACGTCGACGGCGCTCTGCAGGAACGTGCCCACCAATACCGGCGCGCCCAAGAGCGTTCTGTCGGTCGTGTACACCAGCTGGCACGCGAGACCGCTCATGCTTTGCGTCCACGCGAGAGCCCTTCGCGAATTCGTTCGGCACGGGACGTGCTCGACGCGAATATGGACAGTTCGATTCGAGGTATCGACGTTGGCCTTAGAGTCACCGTCGGAATCGTGTTCGTTGCGGCCGGTGCGTCGAAGCTGTTGACGCTCGGGACCACGACGGCGCTCTTTGCAGTCCGGAGCATCCCGGTCTCGACGTCGCGGCGCTCCTCGCGTTGTTCGCGATCGTTCGGGCGCCTGGAGGCACGCGGGGTGCATAGCTGCGACGCATGACCACGACGGAACCCCTAGTCACCTCGAAAAATGAACGCCCCATGCCGCAACGCCAGGAAGCGATCTTCAGATGCATTCTCGTCCCCATCGACTTCGGAGAACCGTCGCGAAAGGCGCTCGAGCTCGCCGTCGGCCTAGCGAAGACGTATGGATCTTCGCTCACCATTCTCCACACGTTCGAGTTCCCGGCGTACGCCAGCGTCGGGTCGCTCGAGGTTGGAGCGGACTTGCTGTCACCCGTTCGCGACGCGGCGAAAGATGAGCTCGACCGCGAACTCTCTGACTTGCGACGACAGTTGCCCAGCGCTCAAGGAGTCCTCGTCATGGGCGTTGCAGACGAAGAAATTCTCGGTGCGATCCGCGAATACCGTGCCGACCTCGTCGTCATGGGCACTCACGGTCGTCGCGGCTTGAGTCACGCCCTTCTCGGCAGCGTCGCTGAAAAGGTCGTGCGGATGTCTCCGGTCCCGGTGCTGACGGTTCGCGGTTCCTGAGAACTTCGCCTCACGACGCGGCGAAGGTCGAGACCTGCAGTTTTCTAAAGAGACTGCGCTTCTTGTCGTGATGTTTTTCCATCCGGCGCAAGATGTTACAGAGCACCAAGACGGCCTCGCCGATGAACGGCCCCTTGTTCAGCATCACGCATTCGGCGCCCACGGCCGCTGCTGCGTCGGTGACTTCCGCGCGCGACGGAACGCCGGTGCGCGCCAGCGTGTCGAGCACCTGGGTCGCCCAGATCACGGGAACGTGGCTCGCTTCGCAAAGCCAGAGGATCTCCTCTTGTAGTTCCGCGAGTCGTTCGAAGCCCACCTCGACCGCGAGATCTCCGCGAGCGATCATCACCGCGAGAGAAGGACGTCGCAG
>Ga0265337_1000447_pt1 | contig 21961 bp, 22 predicted proteins | sample 42122metaG_FD_192441 | JGI IMG/M metagenome (GOLD analysis project Ga0265337, IMG submission 192441) | Rhizosphere microbial communities from Carex aquatilis grown in University of Washington, Seatle, WA, United States - 4-21-22 metaG | ecosystem: Host-associated > Plants > Roots > Rhizosphere >... | reverse complement strand
CCCGTAAGCTTTGACTGGATCACGAACGGCGTGTCCCCCAAGACACGCCGTTTTATTTTTGACGAAACCGCCCGCCAATCGCGTCAGCGTCCTGGACTGCGCCAGCCCTCTGGCGCTTTTCGATGGGGCGACGCGCGCCCCAAAGCGGCAGTGGGCTGCCGCAGTCCAAAACCTGGCGGCAATTCATCTGCCCCCCAAACAGGTCCGCGTATGTATTCCGCTTTTCACCCAAAATGACGGGAAAACGGTTTACTTCTGTTCCTCCGCCACCCGGCGCAGATACTCGAAAGAGTAAATCCCCGTGTTATGCCCGTCCGCCCAGACCGGCTGGATCGCATAGCCGCCCACGGCAACAATCCGCATGAGTTCAAACGCCCTCGGCGACAGCGGCTGCGCAGGATTTTTATAGACGTTGCCCATGATGTCCGTCTCGCCCTTGCAACCGGCGCAGGGACAGCAGCGGCGCAGCGTTTCCAGTGGAATGAAACTTTCGCTGCCGTCATCCCATTTGACGGCCAGTTCGTTACCGATGGACTGGATGTCGAGCGGTCGCATCAACTTTTCCCCAACCGGCGCTCAAACACGGCCAGCGTTTCCGGGCTGACGTGATGCTCGATGCCCTCGGCGTCCATCTCCGCCGCCTTCTCCGAAACGCCCAGGGACCGCAAAAAGGCCACCACCGTTTCATGCCGCCGCTTGCATTCACCCGCCAGCCGGTGTCCGGCGTTCGTGAGAAAAATGGCGCGGTAAGGCTTGGTATTCACGTAGCCGGCCTGTTGCAGCCGCGCCAGCGTGCGGTTGACGGTCACATGCGTCACGCCCAGCCGCCGCGCCAGGTCCACCACCCGCGCCTCGCCTTGGGATCCGGTCAGGTCGGCGATGGCTTCGACGTAATCCTGGGCGGTTTCCGCCGCGCGGTCGCGCCGCGAACGGCGGAACGTTTCGGCCGGCGGCAGTGCTGGCCGCCCGGGCGAAACGCGCCCGGCGGCCGGTGGTTTGCGGATGGAACGTGGCATGGTTTTCTGAAATGAAGCAAACGGCGGTTTTTTAGTCGAGGTTTTATTTTGTAGCCAAAGCTACATATTCCAGTTGACGGCGCGCGCTTCAAATTGTATCTAGAACAACATCAAAGTGTGAAAGGTGAAAATCCCAACCCGGGCGCAAACTCCGGCCAGAGCAATCCGGCGGGACAAGTCTCGCTGTCGGAAGTCCATCACACCGTGCCCGTGCCACATGCCAAAGCCCGCTTCTGGCGGCAATGGCTGGCGTTCTCCGGCCCGGCGATCCTCATCAGCGTCGGCTACATGGACCCCGGCAACTGGGGCACGGACCTCGCCGGCGGCGCGCAGTTCAAATACGGGCTGCTCTGGGTTGTGGCCATGGCCAGTTTTATGGCCCTGATTCTACAGGTCATTTCCGCGCGGCTCGGTATGGCCACCGGCAAGGACCTGGCGCAATGCAGCCGCGATTTTTATCCCCGCTGGGCGCGCTGGCCCAACTGGATCACCATGGAAATCGCCGTGTGCGCCACGGACCTGGCCGAGTCGCTGGGCAGCGCCGTCGCCTTGAATCTGCTCTTTCACATCCCGATTTTGTGGGCGATTGTCATCACCGCGTTTGACGTGCTGCTGCTGCTGTCGTTGCAGGGAATGGGCATGAGGATGATTGAGGCGGTGGTCGCTGTCTTCGTGCTGACCATCGGCGTGTGCTATGCCATTGAAATTTTCATTTTCCCGCAGACCCAGCCCGTCTTCTCCGAAATGGCCGGGGCGCTCGTGCATCCGGACCTTCATCAGGCCGGCATGCTTGTGATTGCGGTCGGCATGATTGGCGCGACGGTGATGCCGCACAACCTTTATCTGCATTCGGCCCTGGTGCAGTCGCGCAATGTCGGACGCGATGAAAATTCCATCCGCACCGCCATCCGGTTCAACACCATTGATGCCAGCGTCGCCCTGACCATTGCGTTCTTTGTCAACGCGGCGATTCTCGTGCTGGCGGCGATGGTTTTCTACGGCAAGACCAGCGTCACCGTGGCCGGCGGGCAGGTCGTCACGTTTAATCCCGACAGCGACTGGATCCGCGTTGCCTATCTGACGCTGGCGCCGCTGCTGGGCACGGTGGGCGCCAGCACCCTGTTCGCCGTGGCGCTACTCGCCAGCGGCCAGAGCAGCACCATCACCGGCACCCTGGCCGGGCAGGTGGTGTTGGAAGGCTTCATGAACTGGCGCATCCGGCCGTGGCTGCGCCGGATGATTTCGCGGCTGCTGGCCGTTATACCCGCCATCGTGATCATCGGCTTTCGCGGCAACGGCAGCATCACCGACCTTGTGAACTTGAGCCAGGTCTATCTCTGTCTCGTCCTGCCGTTCGCCATGTTTCCGTTGCTGCAATTCACCTCCTCGCGTAAAATCATGGGCCGGTGGCGGAACGGCTGGTTCCTGCTGGTGCTGGGCTGGGCCAGCGTGCTGGTGATTACCGGGATGGATATTTACAGCCTGCCGGAGGCGCTCAAAGAAGCCTGGCATGTCATCCTCGGCAGATGAGACAAACCAGTGAATTAGGAATCTGGATTTCATGTATAAAAAAATCCTCATCGCCCTCGAAAATGGCCCGGCGGATGAGACCATCCTGCCGCACGTCGCGGAACTGGCACGGCGCTGCGGCTCCAACCTCCTGCTGCTGCACGTCGCCGACGGCTGGGCGGCGCGGAATTTCAACAAGCTCGAACTCGCCGAATCCGAGGAAATGAAGAATGACCGCGAGTATTTGGAAAAAGTCGCCAGCCGCCTCCGCGGCAACGGCCTTTCGGTTGAAACCAAACTGGCGCTCGGCAATCCACCGACAGAAATCCTCAAGGTCGCTGAAGGCGAACATTGCGATTTGATTGCGATGACCGGACACGGCCACAGGCTATTCGGCGATTTATTTTACGGCAGCACCATTACCGAAGTGCGGCACCGGACTTCGATTCCGATTCTCGTGGTCCGCGTGAGAAAAAAGTGAAGTGGCGCAGGCATCTTGCCTGCGAGTTTCGGCGGTATCCCGGCCGCAGCGCGCATCAAGGTTCCCCAAAGCGCAGGCTGGAAGCCTGCGCCACTTATCATAATTTGAAATCCGCCGGCCGCTCGACGAGGTGCAGCAAATTCCCCTCCCCATCCTCGAAGAACAAAACCCTGCCGCCTCCCGCCGCAGGACGGATTTCTTCCGTGAACTTCACGCCGCGCTTTTCCAGTCCCGGCTTGGCTGCGTCAATCGAGTCCACACGCAGGGCGATATGCCGGAATCCGGCGAGCTTGTTGTTGCCGCGTTCCGGCAATGGCTGCTCCGCCGCGTAAATCTCAAACCAGCCGGTGCCGGGCAGGGCAATGAGCAACGTTGGTGGAGTCTTGCCGTTGTCAAAAATTGTCCGCGCGCCCAGCACGCGTTCATACCAGTTTTTCAGCGCGACGGGATTCGTGGCGGGAATGGCGATGTGTTCGATGGAGATGTTCATGCCGGAATTTAACGCCAAAAAAAGAAAATTAAAAAACAAAATCGTTCATGCCGCGGCGTCAGTTTGCAGTTCACTCGCGACGCCGAACGTGTATCATCGCGGGAAATTCTATGAACACCGATTCTCTTCTCAAACAACGATTGATCTGCGTCGCCGTGATTGACCAGCCCGATGATGCCGTGCCGCTGGCCGAGGCGCTGCTCGCCGGCGGCTTGAGTGTCATGGAAGTCACCTTTCGCACGGCCACCGCCTCCGAATCCATCAAACGCATCCGCCAGCAGCTTCCCGCGATGGGCATCGGCGCCGGCACCCTGCTCGCACCGGACCAGGTGCAGCGCGCGGCAGACGCCGGAGCGCAATTCGGCGTCTCGCCCGGCCTGAATGAAGCGGTCTTGGCCGCGGCGAATAAAAATCAAATGCCGTTTTTCCCCGGCGTCATGACGCCGACGGAAGTGGGCCGCGCGCTCGATCTCGGCAGCAAACAGTTGAAATTTTTCCCGGCGGAAGCCGCCGGCGGCGTAAAAATGCTCAAGGCCCTTGCCGGGCCGTTCGGACATACCGGCGTCAAATTCATTCCGACCGGCGGCATCAACGCGGCATCATTGGCGGATTATCTCGCCGTGCCGCAGGTCGCCGCCATCGGCGGTTCCTGGATGGCCGAGCGCAAACTCGTCAAGGAAAAGGCCTGGGCCAAAATCACCACGCTCACCACCGAGGCGATGAAGGTGATTGCGACAGCGAAGGTTTGATGTGGTAGGGCGCGCAGTCCCCTGCGCGCCGTCGTGGAAAACTTGAAGTTCTGATCTGTAAAAGCGGCGGGCAGAGGACTGTCCGCCCTAGCTTCAATTCCCAATCGTCACCTGTAGCGGCTGGTCGCGGCGCTCGGCGAAGCGCTTCACATAATTTTCCCACTGCATGTGGTTTGTGAAATCGCCGCTGCGATCCCAGCACGCGCCGAAATAATAGGTGAACGGCTTGCCGATTTCCGCCTGCGAAATCGCCAGCATGTTGCGGATCGGCGGATAACCTTCGTGCGTCGGCTGCGGCACTTCGGCATGGACGACTGAATCCGGCAAATCCGGCGCGTCGTTCGTGAATTCGCGCACTTCACCTTTTGGCAAAATCACCGCCACGCCCATGATGCCTTTCGGTTTGTCTTCCGGCTGCCAGTAAGCCGTCCAGCCTTCGGTTTGATCGTGCGTGATGAATTCTTCGCGGTTCGTGCTGCACGCGCGCTCGGCGAGACCGACACCGACCGTCAGCGGCGAATTATCTTCGCTCGCGAACGTGTCCTGCGCCCTGCTCAACCATGAACCGGCATCAATGCTGATGCGTTTCGTATCGGAAACTTTTCTGCCGCTGCCGGCGTCCCACGCGTCGTAAGTGACTTCAAATTCGGAGCGAATGGGTCCGGTCGTAATGAGTTTCCAATTGCGGTAATTGATCGCCGCGTGAAGTTTTTGGCCGTCCCAGATGCCGATGCCGCCGTCGCCGCAGCTCTTGCCAACGCGGTAATCGTCCATCTCATCGCCGTTGTCCATGTGGTAATGGCCGGTGCGATACATCTCGTCCATGATGAGCTTGTGAGAATCTTTGATCCACGCATCAATGCCACTGGTGATTGTGCCTTCGCCCTTGATGAGCGCCTGGCCGTAAATGCGATGCGCCGTGCGGTCGCTTTCCCACGCGAAATCGTCCATGCGCTCCGGCACATAACGCGCAAACGTCTTCACGATGGGCGGCGGCACGGCGGCCAGAGCCGAAGCGTCCAAAATATAAAACGTCCGCGTCTCGCCCGGCGCAAGGTCAATCTGGAAAAGTTGATGCCCTTGTTCGTTATCTGAAAAATAAAATTGCGAATCCAAAATGCGTGAAGAAAGCCCATCCATTACTACATGATTCCACCCATTCTTATCGAGTGGCTCTTGATTCATTTCCGCAAATTTCCGCACTAAAGATCTTGCATCAAGTTCGACAGTTTCTGAATCGCGATGGAAAATAGATGGATTGCCGACTTTAATTGTAATCGGTTTCCAATTTTTCAAAACCGCCATCCGATAAACCTCGCTGCCCGCGAGCAAAAAGACGCCGCCGCCATAAGGCTGGGTGGAATCGGCATCAAACCTCACCGGATGGTCTCCGGCGGGCTGGATATGCGTGAGTTTGCCGTCGGCATCCACGCAACCGACAAGCGCGGGCCATGCCTTGCGGACGGCGGGTTCATAAGTCGCGCGGTCAAGCAGTCCCTGGTTCACGCCCCACGCGAGGCCATAGGTGAACAGGCCGGAACCGCTGGCTTCCGGCATCGGATAATCTTGCGGATCGAGCAGGCTCGCGCGCCACATCCCGTCCGGCTGCTGGAGTGAAAGGATTTTTCCCGCCATGTCCTTGAACAATTGCTCGAAGCGCGGGCGGTCGGGATGGTTCATCGGCAGGTATTGCAGCATCCGGACGGTCGCGGCGAAAACCCAGCCGTTGCCCCGGCTCCAGAAAATTTTCGCCCCGTTCGTCTCGGTCTTGTTGAAGAACGAGCTGTCGCGGAAAAAGAGGTGGTCGTTGGTGCTGTAAAGATAATCCGCGGTGCGCCACCAGTTCGTCACCGCGAAATTCAGGTAACGCTCGTCGCCCGTCGCCGTGTAAAGCCGCAGCCACGCCGGCGGCGCCATGAAGAGCGCGTCGCACCACGACCACGTTTCCTGATTTCGATCGAGGCTTTGGTTCGCGGACGGATTCGCCAGAATCCAGTCAAACTTCTCGCGCATCGGCGCAATCATCCGGTTTTCGCGGTAGAGAAAATAAAGCTCCGCGCAGACCTGGCCATAGCACTGGTCGTCGGCGTGGTATTTGCGGCCCTGATATTCCGGCAACTGCCAGCCGTTGGTTTCGCCCTTGGCGAGCATCGCGTCGCGGTATTTCGGGTCGCCGGAAATGCCTGCCAGCGCCATCATGCCAACGTCGCCGACACTGCAAATCCATCCGGTCGGGCGATTCGTCACGGGATGCGCGAGCTGCCAATCGGCCACGCGCTGCATATCGGCCAGAACATTCTGGGGTGTGATGTCGCGTGAAAGGCTGCCGGAGGTGGTGGACTCAGTGATCAAATATTCTGAACGGCCAACGGGTAGGCCCAACCCAAATGGACCACCACCACCCTGTCCAACGCCACCGGGCTGCGCCAGCAATTGGAAATCGGTAGCGAGGAAAATGGCGGCGAAAGCAATAGAACGAAGCGAGAAGATTTTCATGGGCGAAAATTATTGGTGGTCAGTCAGTTGTTGCAATTCAATTCCCGCGAGGATGAACGGCCCGACGCCCTTGAGGTCGTTCTTCACGACGGGTTCGCTCACGTAATAATCGAACGAGCCGTCGCGCGGACGGCCGGCGGAATTGGCGAAACCCAGACCGGCCACGGAACAACACTGCGTCAGCGACCATTTTCCGCCGCCATCGTCCTTGATGAGATTTTTCACGATGCCGTTGTAGCCCTTTTCAGCGGCAGCCGCGTCGCTGCGCGGGAGATAGCCGCGATTCACACCTTTCGCCAGCGCATAGACGAACATCGCCGAAGCCGTGGCTTCCTGATAATTGCCCTTGCGCCCGCCCTGATCCATCACCTGCCACCAAAGCCCGGTCTGCGGGTCCTGCCATTTGATGATGCCGGCGCAAGTCTTCTGGAATGTGGCGATGATTTGCGGGCGCGCTGGATGGTTCGTCGGGAAATAATCCAGCACGTCCACCAGCGCCATCGCATACCAGCCGACCGCGCGGCCCCAGAAATTCGAGGAACAGCCGGTCGCCGGGTTCGCCCACGGCTGCACTTTGGCCGCGTCCCAGCCGTGATAATTCAATCCGGTTTTCGCGTCGTAGGTGTGTTCGTCAATCAGCCGGAGTTGCTTTGCAACGTTGTCAAACGAATTGGTCTCGCCAAACAGTTTCGCATATTCAGCGTAAAAAGGTTCGGCCATGTAAATGCCGTCGAGCCACATCTGGTTCGTGTATCTCTGCTTGTGCCAGAAGCCGCCGTCGAATGTGCGCGGCTGCGTGTCGAGTTGTTTGCGCAAAAGCGTGGCGGCCTTTTGATAACGTCCGTCGCCCGCAAGTTGCCAGAGCGCTAGAAGCGTTTTACCGGAATTGAGCGCATCAAGCTGGTATTCGTCCACTGCGTAAGTCTGGATTTCGCCGTCAGCCGTGATGAACGAACCGATGACATTGGTTGTGAACGCGACGTAACGCAGATTATTCGCCTGCCCATTCAATTTCAACAGCGAGAGCGTGAACAGCCCGACGCTGTAATCCCATTTGGCCCGGCCGCCCGGCTTGTATGCGGGGGCATCGCCGCGCTGCGCGATTACGGAATCCGCAAGGCGCGTGGACCATTCGAGTGGCGTCGCGCCGGAAAATGTCTGCGGCATGGCGGCAGCGGAAGCGCCGGGAACACTCGCAACTGAAAACAGAGCAAACCCAAACAGGATCGTGGTGCGAGACAAAATCGTGTTCATAAATCGCCGGAGATGACACCACAATCTATCAAATCTCGCCCGGCGGCGAAGAAAATTCCTTCCGCTGCCCGTTTTCGGGAAGCGAACTAATTTGAACGGAGCGCGGGTGTCCTCACCCGCAGCACGCGAAACTTGAACAGGACCCCGGAATATTTCAGGGTCTTCCACCCGCTGCGGCTGGGACAGCCGCGCTCCAAAAAAATGCAAATCAGGACGCTGCCCGTCTCTGAATCCGATTGACCAGCGGCGGGCCTGGAACTTAAACTGGCAACATGTTTGAAAACACCATCCGCCGGATGCCGCGCGCCCAGGATGTTGCGCGCATGACCACGCAGGAACTCCGCGACACTTTTCTCGTCACCAGCCTTTTCGCGCCGGGACAACTGACCGGCACGTTCACCGACCTGGACCGCCTCGTTGTTGGCGGCGTCATGCCGGCAGGCAAGGCCGTGAAATTGCCGAACCACAGGGAAACCGGCCGCGCGTTCTTTCTTGAACGCCGCGAATTCGGCGCCATCAACGTCGGCGGCGCGGGCGCGGTCCACGCGGACGGAAAAACATTTTTGCTCGACCCGCTGGGCTGCGTTTATCTGCCGATGGGCACGAAGTCCGTCACGTTCGAGAGCAAGGACAGCAGCAAACCGGCCAAGTTTTATTTCTTGAGCTGTCCGGCGCACGCGGCGCATCCCGCCGCGACGATGAAGCCGAAGGACGCCTCGCCCGTGCCGCTCGGCTCGCAGGCGGCGGCCAACAAGCGGACGATTTACAAATACATTCATCCGGGTGGCATCCAGAGCTGCCAGCTCGTGATGGGTTTTACGGCACTGGAGGAAGGCAACGTCTGGAACTCATTCCCGCCGCATACGCATTGGCGGCGCACGGAGATTTATTTTTATTTCGACCTCGGCGCGAACGTGCTGACCCATTTCATGGGCGAACCGCAGCAGACACGGCACCTGTTCGTCCACAACGACGAGGTCGCGCTGTCGCCGAACTGGTCCATCCACTGCGGCTGCGGCACGGGCAATTACAAATTCATCTGGGGCATGGCCGGCGAGAACCAGGTGTTCGATGACATGGACGGCGTGAAGCCGCCGGATTTGCGGTAAAAATTTCCAGGTAGGAACGCCACGCTGCGGCGTCCGGTCAGCGCAGCGCGCTGACCCTACCAAACTAAAAATATATGAGCACAAAACGATTCGAGAACAAAGTAGCCATCGTCACCGGGGCCAGCCGCGGAATCGGCCAGGCCATCGCCCTCGCGTTTGCGCGCGAAGGCGCCCACGCCGTCAGCGTGGACATCGGCGACCAGTCGGAAACCGGTGCGAAGGCCAGGGAACTCGGCGCGAAGTTCAACGCCTACACCGAGGACCTCGGCAAGCTCACGCAAAAGGGCGCCGCCGACTTCATCACCAAAGTTGTGAAGGATTGCGGGCGCGTGGACGTGCTCGTCAATTGCGCCGGCATCATCAAACGCGCGCCGATTGCGGACCATCCGGAAGCCGACTGGAACGCCGTGCTGCAAATCAATCTGACCGCGCCGTTTTTCCTGACGCAGGCCGTTTGCAAATGGTGGCTGACTGGCGGACGCGAGAAATCCCCGGCGGACGCGCGCCTCAAGGTCGTCAATATCGCCTCGATGCTGTCGTTCCAGGGCGGCATTTTTGTCCCCGGCTACACCGCCAGCAAGAGCGGCATTGCGGGCATCACCAAGGCGTTCGCCAATGAACTGGCCAAGGAGCGGATGAACTTCAACGCCGTGGCTCCCGGCTACATCGCCACGGACAACACCAAGCCGTTGCGCGAAGATCCCGTCCGCAGCAAGGCGATTCTCGACCGCATTCCTGAAGCACGCTGGGGAACGCCTGAGGACGTTGCGGGCGGCATCCTGTTCCTGGCGTCGAAGGAGGCGGATTACCTCAACGGCACCATCATGAACATGGATGGCGGCTGGCTGGCGCGTTGAACTCGTTTTGGGAGCGCTGGCGTCTCGCCGGCAGCCGCCGGGACGGGCGGCGCTCCCAGAATCAAACATTTTCGGGCAACGGACACTGAAGGGACAAAGAACAAAAATGACCAAACCGACACTTCTTATTCTTGCCGCGGGCATGGGCAGCCGTTACGGCGGCCTCAAACAGATTGATCCCGTCGGCCCCGCCGGCGAAACCATCATTGATTACTCGATTTACGACGCGTTGCGCGCCGGTTTCGGCAAACTCGTCTTCGTCATCCGGCACGACTTCGAACAGCAATTTAAGGAAATCGTCGGCGCGCGGTTCGAGAAGCGCATTCCGGTCGAATATGTCTATCAGGAGCTCGACAAGCTGCCGCCGGGATTTTCCGTGCCCGCCGGTCGCACCAAGCCGTGGGGCACCACGCACGCGATTCTTCAGGCTGAAAACGTCATCCACGAACCGTTCGCCGCCATCAACGCCGATGATTTCTACGGACGGCAGGCTTACCAGGTGCTCGCGCGGCATCTGACTTCCGGCACTGCGGATTACGCGATGGTCGGATTCATTTTGCACAACACACTGTCCGAGCACGGCACCGTGGCGCGCGGCGTCTCCCGCGTGGACGGTAATAATTACCTCACGTCCATCGTCGAGATGCTGAAGATCGAACCGGACGGTGGCGGCGCGAAGAACACCGGCGCCGACGGAACAATCACCAGCCTCACCGGTGACGAGGCGGTCTCGATGAATTTCTGGGGCTTCACGCCGGCGGTATTCGACCAGTTGCGGGTGCAGTTCACCGCGTTTTTGAAAAAGAGCGGCCAGGAGGAAAAATCCGAGTGTTACATTCCCGCCACCGTGGGCGAACTCGTCACCGCCGGCCGGGTGAAGGTGAAAGTGTTGCGCACGAACGATTCGTGGTTCGGCGTCACCTACCGCGAAGACCGACCGCGCGTCGTCGAAAGCATCCGCAAGCTCATCGCCCGCGGCGATTACCCGGAAAAACTTTGGTAAAATTTGCAGCGGTTAAGTCACGGCCTTTGGTGTTGGCGGTGGAGATCATTCGTTCGGCAACGGGATTAAATGAATTTTTGCGGAGACGCAAGGCAAGTCCATACGGTCAAAAAAAATCTGGTTTCTTCCAACCTTGAATAAAACCGGGCAAACCGTAAGTGTGTAATCACCCTCGTTTTTGATTAAATACACATCACTTAGCCGGAAATTGCCTATGCATTCTGGCGGGCCATCGCTAACAAATCCAAAATCGCATTTTATTTCACCGTCCGGCCATTTGGGAAATGCCCCGCTGGATATTTCTTTCGGAAAATTCTCCTCCAACGATGCGCCCCGATGGGATGGGAAATCCGTTCCGTATATTTCCTTTTGAGAACGATCTAGCGTCGCAGATGCGTTCCTTTTGGGCGAGACAATTATTCCATTGCTGTCCGACAACTCAAATTTTGCAAACTCTCCATTGGGTGTTGTATAGAATCCTCCTTCATCGCCTGAATTTTTGACTGTGCTCCCCACTTCAACCGCCAACGTTATATCAGGGGTATTAGTTTTGTAAAAATTTAACTCAACTCTCCAGCCATTGGTGTCTTCCTTCCAAACGCCACGCCAGAACTGCTCAGTGTTGGTGTTCCAAATATGTTCTCCGTTCATGCCCATAATATAATAGCCCGGCACAGAAGTATCTGATTTGACCTGCATATCTGGCCCTGCCCAGCATGGATAACAGGTGTTCAATCCCAGAATAAGCACCGCCAGCAATATTTGGTTCGGGTTCATAAGATTGGTTTTACTATGCGCTCAATCCCGTCATTTTTCCACGAGAAAAAACTTACGCCGGACCGGTTTTTCTGGCTAAACTTTGCTTTCACAATGAGCAGCAACATCGAGCAGCTTGAACAGCAACTGGACAGTTTCGACGTCGCGCAACGCAAGGACGCGCTGGCGAAATTGTGGGACCTCACCAAGGCGGGCAAAATCGCGCTGGCCGGACCGGGCAGCGACGTCAACCTCCACGCACACACGTTTTTTTCCTACAACGCCTACGGCTATTCGCCCTCCAAATTCGCGTGGCTGGCGCGCAAACGCTGGCTTGCGGTCGCGGGAATCGTGGATTTCGACGTGCTGGATGCGCTGGAGGAATTCTGGGCGGCGGGAAAGCTCATCGGCCTGAAACGCTGCGCGAGCCTGGAATCGCGCGCGTTCGTGCCGGAATTTTCCACGCGCGTCATCAATTCGCCCGGCGAACCGGGCATCGCCTATCACATGGGCGTCGGGTTCCCGCACAACGTCAAACATCCCCTGCTCTCGCAAATGCGCCGCACAGCGGAAGCGCGCAACCGCGAGCTGGTCCGCCGCGTGAATGAATTTCTCAAACCCGTCGGGTTGGATTACGACAAGGATGTCCTGTCGCTCACGCCGAACGGCAACGCCACCGAACGCCACATTTGCGAAGCGTATTCCAAGAAGGGCGACGCGGCGTTTTGGAAACAAAAAATCGGCGACTGTCCGCCCGACGCTGGAAAATTTCAGGCGCTCATCCGGTCTAAAACGATGAAGAAGGGTGGCCCCGGTTACGTGCCGCCGGGCGAGGATTCCTTCCCGCTGATGGCCGATATGAATCGCTTTGTGCAGGAGGTCGGTGGAATTCCGACGATGACCTGGCTCGACGGCACGAGCGAAGGCGAAAAGGCCATCGAGGAGCTTATTCAAGTCGCCACGTCCAGCGGCGCGGCGGCGATCAATGTGATTCCCGACCGCAATTACACGCCCGGCGTGAAAAGCCAGACGCTGCAAAATCTTTATGACGTCGTGGCGCTGGCGGAGAAACACAGCTTCCCCGTCATCGTCGGCACCGAAATGAACGCGCCGGGCAACAAGTTTGTGGACGCGTTCGACACGGCGGAATTGAAGCCGCTCGTGCCCGTTGTTTTGAAGGGCGCGCACATCGTTTATGCCCATTCCGTTTTGCAGCGCGAAAGCGGCCTCGGCTATTTGAGCAATTGGGCGAAAACAAATTTCAAATCAATCGCCGCCAAAAACGATTTCTTCGAAAAACTGGGCCGCAAACTACAGCCAGCCGGCGAAGACAAATTGAGCAATTTGCCATCAAAGGTGACGCCGGAAAAACTTCTGGCCAAAATCAGCTGAGGCAAAAGCTATCGGTTCGTGTTCACTTGAATGGAAAGGGCTTTTGCGCCCTGCGCCGTTTGCTGCATCTGGTTGTCCGCGTCGGGCATTTGCGCGGCGTGTCCGAACGCGGCAGCGGCGTCATCAACGCGACCGGCGCGTTCATAGGCGACTCCAAGATTATACCACGCACGGGCGGGCGCATTTCTCCTTTGCGCGGAAATCTCCAGCAGCTTCACCGCGCGCGAAACATCGTCGTGATCCAGCGCATCCAACCCGGCCCGCTCGATTTCCGATCCGGCAAATTTTGAAAGATTGACCTGCGGCCAAAACACCGTCGCGCCCAGCAAACTTAAAATCAATAACGCCGCCAGGCCGGCGCGGCTTTTCCATTTCACGGAGCGATTGCCGGTCACGGCCAGTCCCAGAAGCATTCCCAGCACCGCTCCGGCGCCATGCGCAATGTTCGCCACCGGCATCACATTGGTGACGGTCAGAACGATGCATAGAAAAAACCAGCCGATGAACAATTGGTTGGTCTGCCGGTCCACGGCATCGGCAAACCGCGCATCGCGGCGTTCCAGCACCATCAACATTCCCCAGAGGCCATAACCCACGCCGGACAAGCCGACGCCGCCATCCAACAACGCGAAATCCGCCAGCATCGAACCGAAGGCCAGCAGCAAATAAATCCCCGCGCATTTCAAATGCCCATACACGCGCTCCACAAGCGTCCCGAAGGTCCACAGCCAATAGATATTGAAGGCCAGATGGAAAAAATTCACGTGCGGCAGCGTGGAAGTCAGCGCCCGCCACAATTGCCACCGGTTCCAGACATCGCTGTTCATCAATAACCTGCTGATGTCCTGTCCCGACCACGACGTCCCCGTCACGACGATGGCGCCTGCCGCAACGCCGGCGGTTATCGGGTAATACGGCGCATATTTTAAGGACGGCGGTCTTAACATTTTACGAAATGGTAGAGGCGTGACCGTCCGCAGAAAAGAATTTCCTCGCCTGCCGTCTTGGGGTCGAAAGTTTCATTGAAATGGTCGGATTAAATTTTTATCTTGTGCTTCCATGACTGCCATTCCTGAAAAACAGCGCGCGGTGCAACTGGTCGCCTCCGACCAGCTTCGCGTCAATGAATCCAAGCCCGTGTTCCAGCCAGGACCGCACCAAATCCTCTGCCGGGTCGAGGTCTGCGGCCTGTGCTTCTCCGATTTGAAGCTGCTCAAACAATTTTCCGGCCACGCGCGCAAATCCGAAATCACTGCGGGCATTGACATCGCCGCGCTCGCGCAAATGCCGCATTACGTTCCAGGCGAAAAGCCGGTCGTGCCCGGCCACGAAACCGTCGTGCGCATCGTCAAGGTCGGGCCGGATGTGAAGCGGTTCAAGGCCGGCGAACGCTATCTCGTCCAGACCGATTACCGCTGGCTGCCGACGAAGAATTCCAATTCCGCGTTCGGCTACAATTTCGAGGGCGCATTGCAGGAATATGTGATGGTGGACGAGCGCGTCATCACCGCGCCCGACGGCGAGTCCATGTTCATTCCCGCGCCGGAGGATTTATCCGCGTCTGCCATCGCGCTGTGCGAACCGTGGGCCTGTGTCGAGGATGCCTATGTCGAGAAACAACGGCGCAATTTCAAGAAGGACGGCAAAACACTCATCGTCGCCGACGGCGAGCCAAAAGTGGACGGCACTTGCAAAGTCACTTACGCCAAACCCGCCGCGTTGCCGACGGGATATTTCGACGACGTGATTTATTTCGGCAGCGACGCCACGGTCGTTGAAAAACTTTTCGCCAATGTCGGCACGAGCGGGCTGTTCGTCATTGTCCAAGGCGGCAAAAAGTTTGGCCGGCCGGTCGTCACTGCAGTTGGCCGCGTTCATTACGGCGGCATACGCATCATCGGCACGACGGGTAATAATGTGGCCGATGCGCTGGCGACGATTCCCGCGACCGCCGAAATCCGGCCCAGCGACAAAATCAACATCATCGGCGCCGCCGGGCCGATGGGCACGATGCACGTCATACGCGATTTGTGCCAGGGCGTGCCGAATGTCACTGTTTTCGCCGGCGATTTGAGCGACGAAAGGCTGGTCGCGTTGCGCAAGCTGTCCGAACCGCTGGCCCAAAAGAACAAACTCACGTTGAAAACTTACAATCCATCGAAGGACAAGCTCGCGGAGAAATTTAATTACATCGTCCTCATGGCTCCGGTTCCGGCGCTGGTCGCACAAGCCGTCAAGGACGCCGCGCCGAAGGCCATCATCAATATTTTCGCCGGCATTCCCGCCGACAAGACCGGCGAAATTGATTTGGATACTTACATTGAGAGGCAATGTTATTTCATCGGCACCAGCGGCTCGACGCTCGACGACATGAAGGCCGTCCTGAAAAAGGTGGCTTTACGCCAGCTCGACACGAATTTGTCCGTCGCCGCCATCGCCGGTCTGGATGGCGCAGTGGACGGCATCCGGGCGGTCGAAAAAAACCTGATGCCCGGAAAAATCATCGTGTATCCGTTCGCAAAGGGTTTGAAGCTCACGGCGTTGACCGAGGTAGGTAAGGAACATTCCGGCGTGGCCCAGGCGCTCGATGACGGCTATTGGAACAAGAACGCGGAGGCGGCATTGAAAAAGGAGTTTGGAGCGCAATGAATCTTCCACTCGAAAACAAAATCGCCGTTGTCACCGGCGGCGCACAGGGATTGGGCCAGGCGATTTGCGGAGCGCTGGCAAAGGCCGGATGCAACGTCGCCATAGCCGACATGAAAGACGAGGCGGCGCAGGCGACGGCGGCGGAAATCGTCAAGGCGACCGGCCGGAAGGCATTCGCGCTGAAAACCGATGTGACGCAGGAGGCGGACGTTGAAACATTGTTCAATCGCGCCGTCTCGGAATTTGGCCGCGTGGACATCGTTGTCGCCAACGCCGCGATTTTGATCGCCGAGCCGATTGCCGAGGCCAATGCCGAAAAATGGCGCGCAGTGATGAACGTAAATTTGTTCGGTAATTTTCTGACGATGAAACATGCCTGTCGGGTGATGAAGCCGCGGCGCAGCGGCGTCATCATCCAGATCAATTCCAAGTCCGGCAAAAAAGGCAGTGCGGCCAATTCCGCCTATGCGGCGACGAAATTCGGCGGCATCGGTCTCGTCCAGAGTGTCGCGCTGGAAATGGCGCCACACGGCATCCGCTGCAACGCGATCTGCCCCGGCAACCTGCTCGATTCGCCGCTGTGGACCGACCCGAATAGCGGCCTGTTCGTGCAATATCTCAAGGCCGGCAAGGTGCCCGGCGCAAAAACCGTCGGGGACGTGCGGCAATTTTACACCAATCAGGTGCCGATGAAGAAGGGCTGCACCTACGACGACATTTGCAGCACGCTGATTTTTCTTGCCGGTGATGGCGCAAGTTATCTCACCGGCATTTCGTTGAGCGTCACCGGCGGGCAGGAGATGAGTTAATAATGTCCCTGCAAGGCAAGACGGCCATTGTCACTGGTGCCAGCCGGGGCATCGGCCTCGCCATCGCCAAGGCACTCGCGCGCGAAGGCGTGCGGCTCGGTCTGCTGTCCCGTTCCAAGCCCGGCATCGGCGGCGAATTTGTCGCCTGCGACCTCGCGGATTTGGACAAAATTCCAGGAGCCGTCCGCCAGCTCGTTGACCGGCTCGGCACGGTGGATTTTCTCATCAACAATGCCGGAATTTTCCTGGAGAAACCCCTGCCGGAAATCCAACTGGCCGACTGGGAGCGTGTGCTGCGCGTAAACGTCACCGCGCCGTTCCTGATCACGCGGGAAGTTTTGCCGCAGATGATCGCGCGCCGGAAGGGACGCATCATCAACATCGCCAGCACCGCCAGTTCACAGGGTTATCTGCACCAGTCTGCTTATTGCGCCAGCAAACATGCCCTGCTCGGCTTCGCCCGGTCCCTGGCAATGGAAGCGAAGCCGCATGGCATCCACATTTATAATCTTTGTCCCGGCGGTGTGGATACTGACTTCATCAAGGGCACCTACCTCGGCGAACGGTTGAAGGGCCAGCCGATGATCAATCCCGAAGACATCGCCGAAATGGCGGTGTTCCTTCTGCGCCAGCCGGAGAATGTTGATATGCCCGAAATCATTGTCCGACGGTTTGATTCAAAGGCTAAAGGCTGAAGGCTAAATGCTAAAGTTTTCAGCCTTTGGAATGCTTATCAATCGTGGTGAATATGGCGATCAATTGCCGCGTTTCATCAAGAAGGTCGGCCATTTTTGCATTGGAAACACTGCCGCTATCCACGAGAAGTTCGAGCCAATATTCGGTTTCCTCGATTTCCTTCAGGCAATCGCCGATTTTGGAAATAAATTCGGCTTTTGAGCGGCCACGAGATGCTTCGCGGTAATTTGCTCCGACGGAAGTTCCTGACCGCAAAACTTGCTTGCCCAAAACCTGCGCTACTGCGTCAGTTTTCGGCAAAGCGGAACACATTTTGATAATGCGAAGCGCGAACGTCTTTGTTCGCGGCTTTAAATCCTTCGGGTGTTCGCTCATATTATTTAGCCTTCAGCCTTTAGCATTTAGCCTTTTCTAGCGCGGCGTCGCGTCTGGCAACCCGCCATCCACGGGAATGCATGCGCCGGTTGTAGGCGTCTGGCGCGTGACAAAAAACAAAACGGCGTTGGCAACGTGCTCGGTCGTGACCCTGGCCTTTAGCAGATTGCGATTGCGGTAATATTCCTCGAGACCCTTTTCATCGAGGCCGCGCGCCTTCATCCGGCCCGGACCGACTTCGGCCCAAAGTCCCGACTTGTGCGCGCCGCCGGAAAACACGGCGTCGGGCGCCACCATGTTGACGCGGACGCGCAAAGGCGCAAATTCGAGGCTGGCGATGCGCGCCAACTGATGCGCCGCCGCCTTGGTCGCGCTGTAGGCTCCGAAACCCGCGCCGGGGGCAAAAACATTCTTGGTGGAAATCAAAATCACGTCGCCGCCGATGTTCTGCCGCGCGAAATGCCGGCCCGCCTCGCCCAAAACCAGAAGTGTGCCCTCGATATTCACGCGCTCAAGCCGTCGAAACGCCTCCAGGTCAATCTCGACCAGCGGACAAGCCAGCGCGAGACCGGCGTTTACGACGACGATGTCCACGCCGCCCCATGTCGCGGATATTTTTGCGAAGGCGCTGGCGACGGACTTCGAATCGGTCACGTCCATTGGCACACCGATGACGCGCTCAACGTCGCTTTTCCGGAATTCCTCTACGAATTTTTCGAATCTCTCGCCCGGCAAATCCGTGATTGCGACGTGACAGCCACGCTCCAGCAGTCCCCGGCAAATGCCGTAACCAATAGCACCCGCCGCGCCGGTGACAAGCGCCGTGCGTCCGACAAGCCTCGGGTCGTAACCGGAAGCCACCTTCGGTTCAACGACTTGGAACGCGCCGACATTGGGCAGAGAAACAATTTCCGGTCTGGCTTTGTGCTTCGTCTCATAATTTTGAAGCGACACAGCTAAATGCGAACGAAGTTCTTCGTCTGTTTCATTGCCCCGAAACGGATCAAGTTGAAGCGCGCCCCGCGATTTGTTCTTGCCGGCAAGACTTTTCAAAATCACCGGCTTATGCGGATGGTCTTCATCCCCGGTCGGCTCCGCGAGCAAACCGCGCAGCATCGGCGCGACGCGGGCGATGGCATCAAGCTGTGACGTTTTAGCCATTGCGCTTCGTTTTTTTCATCTCCTGATTTTTCAGCGTCTCGAAAAGATCGAACGCATCCTTTGGCTTCAGGTTTTCGTGAACGACCTTGGCCACGGCCTGCATCATGGCTTTGGGCGCGTCGCTCTGGAAAATGTTTCGCCCCATGTCCACGCCTGACGCACCTTGCTGGATGGCGTTATAGGCCATCGTCAACGCCTCCAGTTCCGGCAGCTTCTTGCCGCCCGCCATCACAATCGGCACGGGACAGGACGCCGTGACGGTCTCAAATTCTTCGGGAATATAATAAGTCTTCACAAACTGCGCGCCCAATTCGGCGCAGATGCGGCAGGCCAGCCGCAGGTATTGGGCATCGCGTGTCATCGTCTTGCCCACGGCGGTGACCGCCAGCGTCGGAATGCCCGCGCGCAAGCCCATGTCCACGAGCCGCGTCATGTTGTGGACGGAGCGCGTTTCAAATTCGCCGCCGATGAACACCTGCAACGTCACCGCCGACACGTTCAACCGGATGGCGTCCTCGATGTCCACGGCCAGTTCCTCGTCGGACAATTCCTTCAGGATGCTCGGTCCGCCGCTGCAACGGAGCACAATCGGCTTGGTCAGCGCGGGCGGCACCGTCGTGCGCAAAATGCCGCGCGTGAGCATCAACGCGTCGGCCATCGGCATGAGCGGGACGATGTTCAGGTCAATCCGCTCCAGCCCGGTCGTCGGCCCCTGAAAATAGCCGTGGTCAATCGCCAGCATCACCGTGCGGCCCGTGGCGGGATTGAAGATGCGCGAAAGGCGGTTTTTCATTCCCCAGTCCAGCGACCCGGCGCCTTTCAAGAAAAAGCCCGGCGTGGCCTGCGGGATGTGTTCGTAATAGTGCTTCTGCTTTGTTGGTTTCGTCGTGTCTGCTTCCGGCATAATTGCCTCCGGGTTGAATTGTTGGTTCACCGAGCCTAAATCTTCTGCCGCCGGTGTCAATTACAAGCCGAGGCGGGGAAGCCAGCACGGCACATGTGCCTTGTAGTCCAGGTATTCTGCTCCGAATGTCTGTTCCAGATACTTCTCCTCCAGAGCAACGACGCGGTAATGGATGATCGCGATTGTGGCCGGCAACAGAATCAGCGCCCAAACAACCTGAAACCAAAGCGCCAATCCCGCATAGAGCAAACCGAGGCTGACATACATGGGGTTTCGAATGAAACGATACGGACCAGTCGTCACCAGCGTCGTGCTCGGTTTTATCGGCAACGGGCTGGTGCGGACCAGCCGGAAACAAACCAGCGCCCATGTGACCAGGATTGCCGCGGGGAGGACGCACACCAGCGCCAGCAAATCGCCAGCCATTTTGGGAAGCACTGCCAGCGGAAGGAAATGCTGCACCAGAAATCCGACGGCAAAGACACCGGCATAAATCGAAGGTGGAACAATTTTCACTCCTGACCGAAAGGCTGTGTTTGGGGGCGTTGAACCCGCCGCACCTGACGGGCTTGGCATTTGCGCTTTGGGCGCTGAGCGGGAAGCGGGGTTTGAATTCTCATCCGCGTTCATGCCTGCGATCATATTTCACCACGCAGCGGCATCAAGCGGTTAATCATTACAATCCAGACCGCTGGATCAGGAAGAAAATCACCGGCACGGATAGCAGGCTGAAAAAGGTGCTGTAAAAAATACCCTCGGCGGCAAGGGTGACGTCGCCATGAAACCGCTCGGCCATGACGCTGCAACTGATGGCAACCGGCATCGTCGCGATTAAATAAATAATCATCCGCGTTTCCTCCGGAATCACGAAACCCATTCTCATCAGGGCAAACCCGATGGCCACCGTCGCCAGCGGCGCGAACAGCAGGCGAGCCAGCAGCACGCCCCACAGCACGCGCGGAAAGCGATGCACGGCGATGGTCAGTTCGCCCAGTTGCGCGCCGATGGCCAGCAGCGACAATGGAATGGTCAGGCTGCCGACCATTGCCAGCGCCTGCACCAGCGCGCCGGGCAGCATCATGCCCGGCGGGAGCGACGCCGGGTTGATGGTCTCCAAATCGCGCGCGGCGGGAAACGACAGCGCCATGGCAATCCCCACCGCCGTCGCCCACAGGCCGATGTTCGTCAGGAGATTTTTTGCCGCCTGCCGCATCGCACCGTGCAGTATCCAGACGCCGAAAGACCACAGGACCAGTTGCGCGCCGACGTTGCACAGCAGCACGGTGCGGACACCGGTGTCGCCGTAGAGCGCCTGGGCAATCGGCAGCGGCAGAAATATCCAGTTGGGAATCGCGACGAGAAAAACAAAGGTGTTTCGCTGCGCCTTGCCGCTGAACATGGGCGACAACAGCAGTCCGACAAAATACGCAACCATGATCACCAGACCGCACATCACCGGGCCGATCCAGCCTTCGCGCAGCGCCGCCGTGTCCACCGTCCGCAGCATCTGCGTGAACACGAGCGCGGGAAAAGCGACGTCCACCACCAGCCGGCTCAATGTGGTCGTGAAATCCGCCGCCAGAAATCCGCGACGCCGCGCCAGCCAGCCGGCGACGATCACGAGGAACATCGCTGTGATTTTGAGAAAGACCACGTGAACCATTCACCAAACCCTAGGAAATCCACCGAATCCTGTCAAAAATTTAGTTGAGCGATTTTGATTGACTCGAATCATAAAATGATTAAAATCGGTCTTAATCAATCAGCCCATGCTGAACGGCAAACACAAAGAGCTGGCGCCCCGGCGCCTCGACAACCTGCGCGAGTTGATCCGCGGGAAGGGCGTCATCCGCGTCGAGGAGATTTGCAGCCAGTTGCGGGTCTCGCCCGCCACGGTGCGGCGGGACCTGGATCAACTGGAGGAGGCGGGCACCATCCGCCGGGTCCATGGCGGAGCGGTGAGCGTCGAAAGCCGGATGGAGGAGCCGCTGTTTGACGACAAGGCGTCCATCGCCGCGCGGGAGAAACATCGCATCGCCGAAGCGGCGCTGCAATTTGTCGAGCCGGGCGACACGATTTATCTGGATGGCGGCAGCACGGTCCTGGAGTTCGCGCAATTGTTGCACGACCGCACGAACCTCACGGTGGTGACCAATTCCCTGCGCGCGGCGCACGAACTGGCGGGACGCGGGCCGCGGCTGATTTTGATCGGCGGCGAACTGCGCCGGTTGAGCCAGACGATGGTCGGGCCTCTG
>Ga0265337_1000443_pt1 | contig 21990 bp, 24 predicted proteins | sample 42122metaG_FD_192441 | JGI IMG/M metagenome (GOLD analysis project Ga0265337, IMG submission 192441) | Rhizosphere microbial communities from Carex aquatilis grown in University of Washington, Seatle, WA, United States - 4-21-22 metaG | ecosystem: Host-associated > Plants > Roots > Rhizosphere >... | reverse complement strand
GAGATCAGCGTCGCTCCGAACGCGCCATATCGTTCGAACAATTTGGGCTCGCCCTCGAACTTGTCCGGCAGGAGCGTCCAGATCCCCATGGCGAGAAACGACGCGGTGAGAATCCAGCGCAGATTCATGCCCAGCCATTCGCCGATATAGGTGCCGAGGAGGGCCGCAATGGAATGGTTGAGCGCGGTGGCCACCGCGATTCCCAGAATGATCGGCAACGGTGTGCGAAATCGCGCGGCCAGCAAGATCGCAAGCAACTGCGTCTTGTCGCCGAGTTCCGCGAAAGCAATCACGCCCGCCGAAATCAGCAATGCTTCCATCAGTGCACGGCCGCGGGAACCGGCCGCCCAAGCCGCCGCCAGGCGATCGTAAACGCGATCAGATTGAGCACGGCGCAGGCGTAGAAATTCACCCCGAGCCTCACATCGCCGGCCGGAAGATCGGCCACCTGCGCGAGCAGCGCATTGCCGATCAAGGGACCGAGCACCGCCGCGAGGCTGCTGATGGATTGCAGCGCACCCATGGTGACCCCTTGCGTGCTGGGATCAGCCGATTTCGACACCATGGCCTGGATCGAAGGGCCGGCGGTGAAGGTGAGGAAGCCCGCGAACAGTACCGGAAAGATCATCCACCCTTGGGGCACGATTCCGTAGAGCGTCTGGATGACGACATTGCTGCCGACCGCCATCAGCACGAGCCGCTCCTCGCCAAAGCGCTTGACCAGCCGCCCGATGAGGCCGCCCTGCACGATGGTCGAGAGCAGCCCGACGCAGAAGAGCAGAATTCCGTTCTGGAACGTGCCCCAGCCGAAGCGGAAATGGGTCGCGAGCACGAAGCTCTGCACCATCGTCATGTGAGCGATGAAGAAGAACGCATAAACGAGGACCAGGCTTCCCACGGCATGATGGCGGATAAGCGCGATCAGCGCCCGGAAGGGATTGGCGCGGGCCCGCGAAAAACCGGTGCGCCGTTCGGGCGGCAGAGATTCCGGCACCATCAGATAGCCGTATAGCGCGTTCGCCAGTGAAATCGCGGCTGCGACATAAAATGGCAGGTGCAGATCGATGCCGCCCAATATGCCGCCGATCATGGGTCCGAAAATGAAGCCAAGGCCGAAGGCCGCACCCACAAGGCCGAAATTCTTCGCCCGCTGTTCGGGCGGCGTGATGTCAGCGAGGTACGCATTGGCGACGGAAAAACTCGCTCCGGTGATGCCGCCGATCAGCCGCGCCAGCAGCATGATGAACAGCGAAGGCGCAATCGCGATCAAGAAATAATGGATGCCGAGGCCGATGATCGCCGCAATCAGGACGGTGCGCCGTCCGAGCCGGTCGCTGATGGCCCCCAGCATCGGCGCGCAGAGAAACTGCATCAGGCCGTAAGCGGCCATCAGGATCATGTTCCAATAGGCCTGCATCTCCCGCGACGCGGTATAGGCGCCGATCAGAACGGGGAGCACCGGAATGGCGATACCGATGCCGACCATGTCAATGAAGACGGCAACCAGGATGAACCAGATGCTGCCGCGCTTGGCCGTGGAATTCGGAGAATCAGAAACAGTCATGCAGAAGAGGTCCCGAGGAACGTGGAACGATGCCGGAAGAATTCTGGTTCGGGCAGTCCCCCTCGCCCTGCCCCTCTCGCCCCAATAGGAGACAGGGCTTGGACTACTCTTCCGCGGGCGGATTATCCATCGGTTCGGCAAGAAGGTCGCTTTCCTCCTCCGCCTCGTAGGGGTCTTCGTCGGGGCCGAGCGCATCGGAGGGGTTGGGAACGGCAAAGCTCGACGGCGGAACTGCGTCGAGGAAGCCTGCCGCTTTCAGCTCTTCCATGCCCGGAAGATCACCGATGGCTTCGAGCCCGAAATGGGTGAGGAATGCCTCCGTCGTGCCATAGGTCACCGGGCGGCCCGGCGTGCGGCGCCTGCCCCTGATCCGAACCCAGCCCGCTTCCATCAGCGCATCGATGGTGCCCTTGCTGACGGCGACGCCGCGGATGTCCTCGACGTCGGCGCGCGTCACCGGCTGGTGATAGGCAATGATGGCGAGCGTCTCGATGGCCGCGCGCGATAATTTCTTCTCCTCGACCGCCTGTTTGCGCATCAGGAACGCGAGGTCGTTGGAGGTGCGGAACTGCCATTTGCCCGCGATGGGGACAAGGTTCACGCCGCGCGTCTCGTAATGCGCCTGCAGCTCGGCCAGGATTTCGCGCATGTTCGTGCCGGCCGGAAGCGCCTTTGCCAGCGCCTGCTCGTCCACCGGCTCGCGCGACGCGAACAGCAGCGCCTCGACAATGCGCACATGCATCGGGTCGAGGGCAGGCCGCGCGGCGGTTTCCTGTTCGCGCCCGGCCTCCTCGAAGTCCACCTCGGCAGGTTCGGCCATTTCAGCCTCGCTCGGACGGATGATGCGATTCATTTATGTACCCTCCCCCGCCGCCTGCATTGGCGGCGGCACACGGTCCTTCAGGAAAATTTCTCCAAACGGCGTCGACTGGCGCATTTCGAGCTTGCCGTCGCGGGTGAGCTCCAGAGCTGCCGAAAAGGTGCTCGCGAGTGCGCTCCGCCGGCGCGGTCCCGTGCCCCAATCGAGGGGCAGAAACCGCGTGAGCCCGCTCCAATCGGGGATGCGTCCGAGCAGCCGCTCAATGCGCGCGCGTGCTTCCTCGATGAGATAGACCGGGGCGCGCGCGACGTCATAGACGCGCGTGCCCAGTCTGCGCACCCGCTCCCGCGAATAGGCGGTCAGGAGATCGAACATCGTATCGGCATGCTTCTTCGTGCGTACCACCACGATGGGTTCGGGTTGCCCGCGCGGGAACACATCGCGGTCGAGGCGGTCGCGCGCGAGCAGCCGGACCGCGGCTTCCCGCATCGCCTGCAGCCGGGCAAGCCGCCAGCGCAATTGCGCCGCCATCTCCTCTGCTCCCTGGGCTTCCGGGCCCACGGGCTGCGGCAGCACCAGGCGCGACTTGAAATAGGTGAGCCAAGCCGCCATCACCAGATAATCGGCCGCAAGCTCAAGCCGGCGCGCCTTCACCGAGTCCATGAAGGCGAGATATTGATCGGCAAGCTTGAGCACCGAGATTTTCGCGATGTCCACCTTCTGGGTACGCGCAAGCGCGAGCAGGAGATCGAGCGGTCCTTCAAAGCCGTCCAGTTCGACGATCAGCGCTTCCTCAGCCGGAACCGGCGTCGCATCGAAGGAGTCGAACGTACTCAACTCGGGCTCTGTCATGCGAGATTTCCCACCATTTCGGTCAGTCTTGCTTCGGCCTTTTCGTAGTCGAGTTCGGAAGGCACACGCGCACGCGCCAGAGCCGCATCGGCGCGCGCGAGCGCCTTTCCGGCGAGCGGTTTCGCCTCTCTTGCGATCTCCATCATTTCGTCGAGCTTGCCGTTGCAGTGAAGCGCGATATCGCAGCCGGCAAACAGCGCCTGTTTGGCGCGCACGCTCAACGGGCCTTCGAGAGCTGCCATGGAAAGATCGTCGCTTATCAGAAGGCCATCGAACCCGATTTCGCCGCGGACGACATTGTGGATGACGCGCGGGCTCGTGGTGGCCGGCCGTTGGGCGTCGAACGCCTCGTAGACCACATGGGCGGTCATGGCGGCGGGCGCGCCGTTGAGACTGCGGAAGGTGACAAAATCATGGGCGGACAATTCGTCCTTGCCCGCCGAAACGCGCGGCAGCGCCAGATGGCTGTCGGCGAGCGCGCGGCCATGGCCGGGAATGTGCTTGACGATGGGAATCACGCCGCCGTCGAGATGCCCTTCGATGGTGACGCGGCCAAGCTCGATCACGGTCGCGGGGTCCAGGGAGAATGCGCGGTCCCCGATGATGTCGTGGGCGCCGGGAACCGGCACGTCGAGGACGGGAGTGCAATTCACGTTCACGCCGGCACCCCTGAGCTCGTGCGCAATGAGGCGGGCAGACAGATAGGCCGCGTCGCGCCCCTCATCGGGGTTGCTCTCGAACAACTCGCCAAACCGCCGTGCGGGCGCGCGCAGACGCCAATGCGGCGGCTTGAGCCGCGCCACGCGGCCGCCTTCCTGGTCGATGAGGATGGGCGCATCGAAACCCACGCAATCGCGCAAGGATTGGCAAAGCGCGCGCATCTGGACGGGCGATTCGCAATTGCGGGCGAACAGAATGAAGCCCCACGGTGACGCATCGCGGAAGAACGCGTGCTCGTCCCGGGACAAGGTGGTCGATTGGCATCCATAGACCGCAGAACTCGCCGGCATGGGCGCCCCGTTTGCTGGTTCCACTGTCTCAAGGTGCAGCCACGAAGCAGGTTCCGCCTGCGGCCTTGAGTTTCTCGCAAGCGGCGGCGGCGGCCGCCTTGTCTGCGAAGGGCCCGACCCTCAAGCGGTACCAGATGCCCTTGGCGCCAAGATCGGCCTTCTGGACGTCTTCGGCCAACGGACCAGCCACCTCGGCGTAGCGCGTCCTGAAGCTGTTCCAGGCGCCATTGGCGATGTCCGCCGATTCATAGGCGCCAATCTGCAGCACGGCCTTGCCGGCAAGCGCCGATGAAGCGGCCCCAGGTGCGGCGGGTGCCGCCGCCGGCGCCACCGCGCCAGGTGAGGGAGGGGGGGCTGCTTGGGCCACCTGTCTCGCCGGTGCAGGCGGCGGCGCGGGAACGGCGGCAAGCACGGGCGGGGTTTCCGGATTGAGCCGCACGGGGGGCGCCTCGGCGGGGCTTGGGGGTGGCACGAGGGCGGCAACCGGGGGCGGCGGCGCAATCTGCGCCTCTTGCGCGGGCGCCAGGGCCGTGCCTTGAGCGGCGGCATCGGGCGTTTCAGGGCGGCCATACACCTTTAGCCCGGTAAAGGGAGTGGTTGCGGCGTCAGCATCGGGAGGCGCGGTCCGCACCGGGCCATCGGGCGCCACGATGACGATGGGCGCGCCTGACCTCCCGCGCGCCACGCCCTGATTGTAGGCAAGCCAGATGACGCCTGCGAACGCCGCCAGAACCAGGAGCGCAATGACGATCAGGAGCGGCAGGCGGGAATGCTCCTCCCCGTCGATCTCCTCGTCCGAAAGATCGTAGATCGGAAGGTTGTCCATGGACGGCTCATACACGCCGCGTTGATGAGTGTTCATGGTGGCTACTTTCGCCGAATCGCAGTGACTGACCTTTTAGCATCCGGGCCGCGCCCACGCACCCCGAAGGGCCCTTGTGCACGCCTCACAATAGAAATTCCATGTGGAAGATTCGGCGATATTCCTGCAAGGCGAAGCGGTCGGTCATGCCGGCGATGTAATCGCAAACCGCGCGCGCGATGGCCCGGTCCCCGGCGCCGCTTGCGGAAACCGCGCAATGTTCCATCCAATCCGGCGGCAGGAGTTTGGGATCGGCCATATAGGCGCCGAACAGATCGGTCAGCGCGACCTGGGCATTGTCCATCACCTGAAGCACACGGGGATGGCGGTACATCCGCCGGAAAAGGAATTCCTTGAGCTGGACCAATTCGGCGCGCAAGGCCGGCGAGAACGCGGCTGTGGGCTCCTTATTGCGACGGATATCGGCGGCGTTTTGGGGACGGGCAGCATCGAGCCTTCGTTGCGTCTCATCAGCCACGTCGCCCACCATGCGGCCGATGAGCCGGCGGATGGCTTCCCCGATCAGGCGTCCCTTTTCCAAGCCGGGATGGGCGCTAACCACGTCGCGAAAAATCGGACCCGCCAAAGGCACATCGACCAGATCTTTGACTTCGAACAGCCCGGCCCGAAGGCCATCGTCGATATCGTGGTTCAGATACGCGATATCGTCCGAAAGCGCCGCAATCTGCGCCTCCGGACCGGCATGGGTGGAAAGTTCGAGGTCCCAGGGGAACGCGGCAATTGCTTCAGGGAGCGATTCGCGCGAGGCGCCCTCCTTCAGCAGCGGCCCGTTATGTTTGACGAGGCCTTCCAGCGCCTCCCAGGTCAGGTTCAAGCCGTCGAAATCGGCGTAGCGGTGCTCCAGCCGGATCACCAGCACGAGTCCTTGCGCATTATGGTCGAAGCCGCCATGGCCTCGCATGCAGGCGTTCAGCGCAGCCTCCCCGGCATGGCCGAAGGGCGGGTGGCCGAAATCATGCGACAGGGCCAGCGCTTCAGCCAGGTCCTCGTCCAGGCCCAGCACCCGCGCAAGCGAGCGGGCAATCTGGGCCACTTCGAGGGAATGGGTAAGTCGCGTCCGGTAATAATCGCCCTCATGCTGCACGAAGACCTGGGTCTTGTGCTTAAGCCGCCGGAAGGCGGTGGAATGGATGATGCGGTCGCGGTCACGCTGGTAACAGCTTCGCGTCGGGCTCTCGCTTTCCCGAAAATAACGGCCGCGGCTGGCCTTTGGGTCGGTCGCAAAAGGCGCCCGCGCAGGGGGCTCGAACAGCGGCCCCAGAAGACGTCCCGGCGACTCAGGCTTGGACATGGGCTTATCAGCGACTACATAGGATGGATCATGATAGGCTGTTCCCGATGAGCGTTGAAACGATCCTTGAGCCCCTGCCGGTGCGAATCACCGACCGCGCGGCGCGGCGCATTGCCGAAATCCTGAGCGAGGAGCCCGGCGCGCCCAGCTTGCGGGTGGCCGTGACCGGCGGCGGCTGTTCGGGCTTCCAGTACGATTTCTGCATCGACGATGCGCGGAGCGAAGACGATCTTCTGATCGCGCAGGGCGGCGCGAAGGTGCTGATAGATGCGATGTCGCTGGATTTCCTGAAGGGGGCGGAGATCGACTTCGTCGAGGAAATGATCGGGGCGGCATTCAAGATCAACAATCCCAACGCGACGTCTTCGTGCGGCTGCGGCACCAGTTTTTCGGTTTAGGCTCATCGCGCGAGCGATTCGAGTTGCGTGATTCGGCAACTCGCGTTTAATCGCGCCATGAAGATCGCCACCTGGAACGTCAACTCGGTCAAGGCGCGGCTCGACACGGTGAGAACCTGGCTCGCCGAGGCCGGGCCCGATGTCGTTTGCCTGCAGGAGATCAAAACCACAGACGACTCCTTCCCGTCGGAAGCGTTTGAAAGCCTCGGCTATAATTGCACCGTACACGGACAAAAGAGCTACAACGGCGTCGCCATTCTTTCCAAGCGTCCGCCGGAGGACGTGACCAGGGGCTTGCCCGCGGTCGAAGGCGACGATCATGCGCGCTATCTCGAAGCGCTGATCCCAAGCGAAACGGGCGGCGTCGTGCGCGTGGCTTCGATCTATGCGCCCAACGGCAACCCGCCGGGTACGGAGCGATTCGCCTATAAGCTGGCCTGGCTGGAGCGCCTGATCGCCCATGCGACCCGCCTGATGCGTTTCGAGGAACCGCTGATACTCACCGGCGACTACAACGTAATTCCCACTCCCGACGATTGCCACGACCCGAAAGTCTGGGCTCAGGACGCGCTGTTCCAGCCGGAATCACGCGCGGCGTTCCGTCGCATCCTAAGTCTCGGATTTACCGATGCGTTTCGGATTTGTCATATAGAACCTCATTCCTACACGTTCTGGGATTATCAAGCGGGTGCATGGGTTAAAGACCATGGCATCCGAATCGATCATATCTTATTGTCGCCGCAGGCCGCCGACCGGTTGGCGGGGTGTTCCATAGAACGCAAGGTTAGATGGTGGGAAAAACCCTCCGACCATGTCCCTGTCCTGTGTGAGTTGCTTATTTGAGCGTTGAGTTTGAACGGAGTCTCCATTACTCAGTAGACTCCATCCCGAATCCGCTTTTCATTTTTTCCGCCTGAATAGGAGTCAACGACATGAAGTCTGCAAAAATCCTTGCTGCGCTCGCGACGGCGACCTTGCTGGTCGCGTGCAATCAGAATGCTCCGGCGCCAGCTCCGGCACCCGCCGAAGCACCTGCTGCCGCGCCCGCGCCTGCAGAGCCGCCAGCTGCTCCGGCAGAGCCCGCGCCTGCCCCTGCGGAGCCGGCTCCGGCACCCGCTCCCGCCCCGTAAGCAAGGGCAAATTCCTGACATGGGCCACCCCGGCCGCCGAAACGGCCGGGGTGTCTTGCGTTGTCATGTGAGCATTTGGAACCGAGCGCGATTGCGCGTCCGGGTCGTTTAGCCCGAACTTCTCGCCATTCGCCGGAACGCGCCTTCCGGTCTTTCCGCGAATACAGAAATTTCACAACCGCTCGCCCTCTTCGCGCGTTCCCTTCGGTCGGCGTGATCCCTCCCGTTCGCGCTGCATCAAGGAACATTTCAGAGGGACTCCTATGAAAGCCAATGCCTTCAATGTGTTGCTCCTATCGGCTACCACAGCGCTGCTGATCGGATGCAACCAGAATAACCCGCCGCCCGGTTCAGCTCCCGCCCCCGCCGCCGAACCCGCTCCGGCCGTTCCCGTCCCCGAACCCGGACCGCCGGGCCCTCCGGGAGCACCCGGTGCGCCAGCTCCCGAACAGGGACCGCCGGGGCCGCCGGGAGCCCCTGGCGCGCCTGCGCCGGCACCAGCACCATAAAATCAGGTTCAAACGCCTGAAGCACCCCGGTGGGTCAGTTGACCCGCCGGGGCTGCTTCGTCTTTATGGATGCGATCCCGGCTGACGCCTTCAAGGATGTGCATCCTATGGGTTCGCTTTTCAGAGTCTTGATCGTTGCGTGCGCGGGGCTCGCCCTTGCCGGGTGCAATCGCAGCCAGCCGCAGACCGCGCCCGCCTCCGCACCCGCCCCCGCTGTCGCCGCGCCGCCGGCCACGCCCCAGCCCGCGGCCCCCGCTCCCATACCGCCCTCGACCGAGTTGCCGTTGAACAGTGTGGACAGCGTCATGCTGAGCCGCCCCGCCGACGCGCCCATGGCGATCGTGGTTCAAGTCTCGGGGATGGCGCCCTCGGCGGGTTGGACCGGCGTGAAACTGGTCGAAGACACCGAAGCGAACGGCGACGCCAGCATCAAAACCTACAAACTGGTGGCGACATCGCCGGCGATGCCCGATGAGAATCGCAACCCCGAAACGCTGCAAGCCGAACTGCGCGTCGACTCCCTCGCGCCGGAGGTAAAGACAATCCGCATCGTCTCGGCAACCAACGAGATCTCGGCGCCGATCGCCGAGTAGCCGATTTTCCAGTTTACGTATTTCGATTGATGGGGGGCCGTCAGGCGGCCTCGGAAATCACCCGGTTGCGGCCCTCGCGCTTGGCGCGATAGAGCGCCTGGTCGGAGCGGCGCAGCAGCGTATCGGCGTCGTCCTTACCGCCCGTGGAAGAGGCTATCCCGATGCTGGCGGTGACTTTGATCTTGTGCGGCGCACGCGAAATCGCGAACGGCGTCAATTCCACGCTCTGGCGCAGACGCTCGGCCACCGAATAGGCAAAGCCCGTATCGGTGTCCGGCATGACCACGACGAACTCTTCTCCGCCGTAGCGGCAGGCGAGATCGATCCCGCGCACATTCGCCGAGATGCGGCTTGCGAATTCGCGCAGCACTTCGTCGCCGATATCGTGGCCGTGGCTATCGTTGACCGCCTTGAAGTAATCGATGTCCATGATGAGGAACGAGATGGGCTTGGCCTCGCTCGCATTCTTCATCAGGGTTTCCAAATGGCGCGCCATGTAGCGCCGATTGTGCAGACCCGTCAGCTGATCGGTGATTGCCATCTCCAGGCTCAGCTGCATGTTGTGCCGGAGCTTGTCGGCGTAGCGCTTCTTGCGGAGCTGCGTCTTGACGCGCGCCATCAACTCGTTGCGGTCCACGGGGCGCATCAGATAGTCGTTCACGCCCATGTCGAGCGCCTGGGCGAGCTTGCGGTTTTCGCCCTCGCTCACCAGCACGAGGATCGGCGTGTTGCGGACTTCGGCCATCGAGCGCAGGTTCGAGCACAACCGCAAGCCGTCGAAGGCGCGAATCCCGAGGCTCGCCACGATCAGGTCGTAATCGCCGCCATGGGCGTGCACGATCGCCTCATCGAAGGTGGAAACGTCGGCAACCTTGTTGGCCGGTTCAAGTGCGGCGCGGAACCAGGCCACCGATTCGGGCCGGTCCTCGACGATCAGGATGCGGCCGGTGGGATCGGTCTCGAACATCGGGCCGACGGCATCGGAAATGCCCATCCTCTGGCCCGTCTCTTCGCGCATGCGCAACTCGTCGGTCATCATCTTGAGCCGCACCAGCGAGCGCACGCGCGCGAACAGCGCCATGTCGTCGACCGGCTTGGTCAAGAAATCGTCCGCGCCCGCGTCGAGTCCCGTCACGCGGTCGCTTGCCTGATCGAGCGCAGTTACCATCACCACCGGAATATGGGCGGTCTTGGGATTGGCCTTGATGCGGCGGCAGACCTCGAATCCGTCCATGCCGGGCATCATCACGTCGAGCAGCACGATGTCGGGAAGCTCGGCGGCGACGCGGGCAAGCGCCTGCGCGCCGCTGCCCGCGGTGATAACTTCGAAATATTCGGCGGCGAGTTTAGCTTCCAACAGTTTGACGTTGGAAAGAATGTCATCGACGACGAGAACGCGAGCGGTCATTGCAAGTGCCCGATAGCATCAGCCGAGAAAGCGGCGGACGGTCTCAAGGAAGCTGGTCACGGAAATCGGCTTCGAGATATAGGCTTCGCAACCGCCCTGCCGGATCACCTCTTCATCGCCCTTCATGGCGAAAGCGGTTACCGCAACGACCGGAATCCCCCGCAGCGCATCGTCTTCCTTCAGCCATTTGGTGACTTCCAGGCCCGATACTTCGGGAAGCTGGATATCCATCAGGATGAGGTCGGGGCGATGCTCCCGCGCAATATCGAGGGCTTCCATCCCATCCTTGGTCTGCAGGATATGATAGCCATGGGCGTCGAGAAGATCGTGGAAGAGCTTCATATTCAGCTCGTTGTCCTCGACGATAAGTACAGTCTTGGCACTGGCATCCATACGTCAAAACTCCCGCGACCGGCGCCCGATAGGCGGCTTGCCGGCATCCCCCTCTGTCTGCTGGCTCCGGCCAAAGCTTGACGCCCTATCCGCCACCTCGCATCGTCAGTAGGTAACTTTTAAGCCGAATGTCTTAACGGTCGATTGACGAATGGACGCTTCCGCGGCTGAAACCCTCGCCTTGAGGGGGCTTGCGCATCTCGCCGCGGATGGCGACGCGCTCGTCCGGTTTCTGACGATTTCCGGACTCGATCTGGACGATTTGCGGGACCGGGCGGCCGATCCGGAGGTTCTGGCAGGCGTGGTCGATTTCATCTTGTCGGACGAAGCCCTATGCGCGGCATTCCTTAATGCGGAAAGGTTGGAGCCCCAAATGCTGCACGCCGCGCGGCGGGCGCTCCCAGGGATCGCGCCCGAAATGTGAGCGTGGGAGCGCAAGGCCTTCGCCTCGCGCCCCCCTTGGGCTCCATCACTCCGGAATATGCCGGCCGACGGCATTTTCTTCGCCGTTCAGCAGCCGCTGCTCGGGCCTGGTGATGCGGCCGTCATGAGCGCGCGCGAAACGCTGCTCCTGGCGCACGATCGCGTGATCCTCCGCGTGCAGGCGCCGTGCCTGAGGCCCGGTGAGATCGCCCTCGCGCCTTTCCTCGTTAATGTCGCGGCTCTGATGGGCGGCACGCCCGACCACTTCGGCGCGCCGGGGGTGATGCAATTCCCAATTCGTAGCGGCGGAGGCTTGCGTCAAACCGGCCAGCAAAACCGCAAACCCAGCCGATACCGTCAAAAGATGCTTTTTCCAGTTCATGGACAGCTCCATTCCAATTTCGACGCCCCATGCGAGCGAAGATGGAACGGGGTGCTTGAACCTGAACTGACCGCGACCTTCAGGCGGCATTCAGCCATTGGGATCAGTTAACACCGTCCGAGGTCAGGATGGGGCCGTAAAGATCCGGCCGCCGGTCCCGGAAGAGGCCCCACGAGGCGCGGGCTTTTGCTATCCCGGCGAGATCGACGCCCGCTACGATCACGCCTTCCTCATCGCGTCCGAGTTCGGCCAGGATTTCCCCGGTGGGACCCGCAATGAAGGAGGAGCCGTAGAAGCGGAGTTCGCCCGCCTGGCCCCTTTCCACGCCCACGCGGTTCGCGGCCACCACCGGCGCATAATTGGCCGCCGCATGCCCTTGCATGACGCGCCGCCAATGATCGCGCGAATCCACCGGCGGGGCGGGCGGCGGCTCGCTGCCAATGGCCGTGGGATAGAACAGGACCTCCGCGCCCTTCAGCGCCATGATGCGCGCTGCTTCCGGAAACCATTGGTCCCAGCAGATCGCGGCCCCCAGTTTTCCGTAGCTTGTGTCCCAAACCTGGAAACCGGTATCGCCCGGCCTGAAATAGAACTTTTCCTGGTAACCGGGCCCGTCGGGGATGTGGGATTTGCGATAATTGCCAAGCACGCGCCCATCGGCATCGATCATCGCGAGGGCGTTGTAATAGACATTGTTGGCGGCTTCGAAGTAGCTCAGCGGCAGCACGACGCCAAGTTCGGCCGCCAACGCGGAAAATTCCGCGATCACCGGATTGTTGTCGAAGGGCCGCGCCAAGGCGAAATGATCGGCCGATTGGTCCTGGCAGAAATAGGGCGTCTCGAACAGTTCGGGGAGGAGCACGATTTGCGCGCCCTGCCGATGAGCGCGGCGCACCATCCCTTTGGCTTTCTCGATATTGGCAGCCTGGTCCCAGCCCATCGCGAATTGCACCGCGGCCAGCGTTACGATGCTCACACCGCCGGTTCCTGCTGCGTGATGCAATGGATGCCGCCGCCGCCTTGCACGATGTCCAGCGCGTCTATCTGCATGATGTCGCGCCCCGGGAAGCATTGCGCGAGAATGGTGCGCGCGCCCTCGTCATTGGAATCGCCGAATGCCGGCATGATGACCGCGCCGTTGACGAGGTAGAAATTCACATAGCTGAGCGCGAGCAGCCGCCCGGACCAGGATTGCCGGTGCTTCTTCGGCTGCGGCAGACAAACGACCTCGAACGGATTGCCGTCCGCATCGCGCGCGGCCTGAAGGCGCGCCTTGGCTTCCTTGACCGCGGCGTGGTCCGGATGGCTTTTCACGGGCATCCCGAGGATCACGCGACCCGGCCCAGCAAAGCAGGCGATGTTGTCGACGTGGCCATCCGTCTCGACATCGGAAAAACCCGAGCCCAGCCAGATGACCTTACGTGCCCCGAGATAGATCTTGAGGATGTCCTCCACCTCGCCCTTGGTGCGGCCGGGATTGCGGTTGGGATGCAGCAGGCATTGCTCGGTGGTGAGCACGGTTCCGTTGCCGTCGGCGTGCAGCGCGCCCCCTTCGCACACGAGAGGGGCGGCATAGACAGGAGCGCCGGCCATTTCCAGCACCCGCCCGGCAAAGGATGCATCGTTCGCATACGGATGATATTTCTGTCCCCAGGCGTTGAACACCCATTGCACGCCGGCCAGCCGCCCTTTGCGGTTCTTGAGGAACGTCGGGCATATGTCGCGCGCCCAGGAATCATCGAGCGCCATGTCCACCACTTCAACCTTGCCGCCGGTGGCGAGCTTCGCTTCGGCCACCTCCGAGGATCGCGCCGCAAGCGTCACCGGCTCGAATGCCGAGATCGCGCGGGCCACGCGCGCATAGGCCTGCTTCGCACGCAAGGTACCATCACGCCCGCCGAAACACTCCGCACGCGCCGGCCAGCACATCCAGGTGCGCCGGTGCGCCTCCCATTCCGCGGGGAACAAAAAGCCGTCCTGCAACGGCGAAGGCGATGCGGCATCCAAAGTCCGGTTCATGCAGCCACCATCTCGGCGGCTCCAGCCTAACCACTTTTCGGCCGCACTGTGGAGCCCCCTCGCATCAAAGACGGTGCCGGGTTAGTTTCGAGCCGGAAAACGAGGATAAGCATGAGCGGACATGTTGCGGCAAACTTAAAGGAACTCGGGATTACGCTTCCTGTTCCCACGGCGCCACAGGGCGCGTATGTGCCATGGGTCAGAACCGGCGCGCTGCTGTTCGTGTCGGGACAGATCACCCTTGGGCCGCAGGGCCTCGAATATGTCGGCACGGTGGGGCGCGAAATCGATCTTCAGAATGCGAAGAATGCCGCGCGGCTCGCGGCAATCAATGTGATAGCGCAAGTCTCGGCGGCGCTCGACGGCGATCTCGACCGGGTCACGCGCGTGGTGAAAGTCACCGGCTTCGTGAACGCGGTCCCCGAATTCACCCAGCATCCCGAAGTGGTGAACGGCGCCTCCGAATTGTTCGCGCAAGTCTTCGGGGAGTGCGGCCGGCATGCGCGCGCGGCGGTGGGCTGTGCCTCTCTGCCGCGCAATGTCGCGGTGGAAGTCGAAGCCATCTTCGAAATCGCGTGACGCGTTTCGCCACCCGTTTCGGCAAGAGTGCGCGCTACATCGGTGCCGGCGTGTGGGATCGGCTGGCCAATCCTCAAGGCGCGCCCCTTCCTCACCCCTTCACGCGGCACGCATTTCTAACCGCGCTCGAGGAATCGGGCTCCGCGACGCCTAAGACCGGATGGCGGCCGCAACATCTCCTGCTCGAACGAGGCTCTGCGCCAATCGCGCTCTTGCCGCTTTATCTCAAGAACCATTCCTATGGCGAATATGTTTTCGACCACGGGTGGGCGGAGGCGTTTCAGCGCGCAGGCGGCCGCTATTATCCGAAATTGCAGGCAAGCGTGCCGTTCACGCCAGTGACCGGGCGGAGACTTCTGATCGCGGCGGGAGAGGACGAAGCGGTTACCGGACGTCTCCTGCTGCAGGCCGCGGAAGGCGCGGTGGAAACCTTCAATGCCTCGTCGCTTCACATCACCTTCATGACGGAGCCCGAATGGACGCTCGCGGCAGGCGCCGGTTATCTCCCCCGCACCGACAAGCAATTCCATTGGGAGAACCGCGGCTATGACAGCTTCGATGGGTTCCTCTCCGATCTGGCGTCCGCCAAGCGCAAGAACCTGCGCAAGGAGCGTGCGGCCGTACTGGCGCAGGGCGTATCCTTCGAATGGCGAACCGGGAGCGATCTGACGGAGGGCGTATGGGATGCGTTCTTCGATTGCTACACGACGACCGGGAACCAGAAATGGAATCCGCCCTATCTGACGCGCGAATTCTTCAGCCGCGTGGCGATGAGCATGGGAGAGCAGATCCTGCTGGTGATGGCGAAACTGAACGGACGCTACGTGGCGGGCGCGCTCAATTTCTTCGACAACGAAACTCTATACGGCCGCAATTGGGGATGCGTCGGCTACGTGCCGTTCCTGCATTTCGAGGCGTGCTATTACCAGGCGATCGATTTTGCAATCGCGCGAAGATTGGCTCGCGTGGAGGCAGGCGCCCAGGGCGGACACAAGCTGCTGCGCGGATATCTGCCAAAGCCCACATTTTCGGCGCATTACATCGCGCATGCGGGCTTGCGCCGGGCGGTTGCGGATTACCTCGACAACGAGCGCGCCGCGGTCGCCGAACACATGGAAGAGCTGATGGAGCAGGCGCCGTTCAGGAAGGCCGACTAAGACGGCTCTCGTTTCACCGTTTGTTATGATGTATTTTCGATGCAGCAATCCTTCGAGGACACCATGACCCCGACGTCACGAAGACATCGCGCGGCGCTTATTGCCATCGGCGCGGTGCTTGCAATCGCGCCCGCTTACGGGGCAACCGGCAATGGCGTGACGGGGCGATGGTTCACCGACGGTTTCGAGCGCGGCGATCATCTGGAGGTGTTCTTCGATATCAGGGCGAACGGAACCTACGAGAAGGATATTCGCATCATCGAGAATTGCGACATCGCGGCCCACGCAAAGGAAGGCGGCAAATGGACCTTCCAGCGCGGAAGCCTCGCGACCGTGAGCGAGACCCTGGACGGCAAGCCGGTTACCGGCAGCCCCACGGACACGCACGACCTTTTCACCGTGACCCGCGTGGACGAGGAGCACATCAACCTCTTCGACACCGAAACCAAGATCAATTGGGGATTGATGCTGGTTGCGCCGGATTTTCCGTTCCCCGCGGCACGCGGCTGCGGAGTCTGAAATTCCCATGCCCTATGACACCAACAACGTGTTCGCGAAAATCCTGCGCGGAGAGATACCGGCGTTCAAAGTCCATGAGGACGAAAGGACGCTGGCCTTCATGGATATCATGCCGCAGGCGGACGGCCATGTTCTGGTCATTCCCAAAGAGTCTGCGGTCGACCTGTTCGATCTTTCGCCCGAGGGCGCGGCCGCACTGATGGCCGCCACCCAGAAGGTAGCGCGGGCCGTGAAGAAGGCGATGAACGCGCCCGGCATCATGCTGGCCCAGCTCAACGACGCGGCTGCCGGCCAGAGCGTGTTCCACATGCATTTCCACATCATTCCGCGCCGGCATGGGATCGACCTCACCCTGCATGCGCGCGAGATGGCGGATTTCGCTAGGCTGAAAGCCTCCGCCGAGAAGATCAAGGCTGCGCTGGAGTGAGCGCGTGATCGTCGAGTCCGCGATTCTGTCGGTCAAGCCGGGGCAAGGGCCGGCGTTCGAGGCAGCGCTGAAACAGGCGCTGCCGCTCATCGAAGCAACCCCGGGCTTCATCGGCTTGGAAGTGCGGCCCTGCATCGAAAAGGGCGACCACTATCTGCTTCTGGTGCGTTGGGAAAATCTGGAAGATCACACCATCGGCTTTCGTCAATCGGACCGCTATCCGAAATGGCGCGAGGCGCTGCATCATTTCTACGACCCGATGCCGGCGATCTTGCATTACCGCGAGCCGGTCTGAGGCCGCCCTCGCCCGCCCCCAAGAAGACTCCGGATTTACACTTCTTCCTTGGGCTTCTTTTTCCCGTCGCTGGCGAGCGCGGCCTTCTGATCAGTAACGAACTCGAAGGCGAGCTTGTCGTTCTCGCGGTCGAGCAGCACGCGCACCGTGCCGCCATTCTTCAGTTTGCCGAACAATATCTCGTCGGCCAGCGGCTTCTTGATGTGCTCCTGGATCACGCGGGCCAATGGCCTCGCGCCGAAGGAATCGTCATAGCCCTTCTCGCCGAGCCAGCGCGTGGCCTCCGGCGTCAGATCGAAGGTGACGTCGCGGTCGATCAGCTGGGCTTCGAGTTCGAGCACGAACTTCTCCACCACGCGATCGATGGTGGAGCGCGTCAGAGGTGCGAACGCGATGGTCGCATCCAGACGGTTGCGGAATTCCGGCGTGAATAGGCGCTTGATCGCTTCCTCATCCTCGCCTTCGCGCTTTCCGCGGCCGAAGCCGATGGATTCCTTGGCGGCGTCGGAGGCGCCCGCATTGGTGGTCATGATCAGCACCACATTGCGGAAATCGATCTTCTTGCCGTTATGGTCGGTGAGCTTTCCGTGGTCCATCACCTGCAGGAGGATGTTGAAAAGGTCCATATGAGCCTTTTCAATTTCGTCCAGCAGCAGCACGCAATGGGGATGCTGGTCGACGCCATCCGTCAGCAAACCGCCCTGGTCGAAGCCGACATAGCCCGGCGGGGCGCCGATGAGGCGCGAGACCGTATGCCGCTCCATATATTCGCTCATGTCGAAGCGCAGAAGCTCGACGCCGAGCACGCGGGCGAGCTGTTTGGCGACTTCGGTCTTGCCCACGCCCGTGGGCCCGGAGAAGAGGTAACAGCCGATCGGCTTTTCCGGCTGGCGCAGGCCCGCGCGCGCGAGCTTGATCGCCGAGGTCAGCGCGTGGATCGCCGAATCCTGGCCGTAGACGACACGCTTCAGATCGTCTTCCAGCGTCCGCAGCGCTTCGGCGTCCGTCTTGGACACCGACTTGGGCGGGATGCGCGCGATCTTGGCGACCACGTCCTCCACTTCGCGCACGCCGATGACTTTTTTCCGCTTGTTTTCCGGCAACAACATCTGCGAGGCGCCGACTTCATCGATCACATCGATCGCCTTGTCGGGCAGCTTGCGGTCGTTGATGTATTTCGCGGCCAATTCCACCGCCGCCTTCACCGCTTCGTTGGTGTAGCGAACCTTGTGGTAGTCCTCGAAATAGGGCTTCAGCCCTTTGAGAATCTTGATCGCATCGGGAATGGTCGGCTCGGCCACGTCGATTTTCTGGAACCGGCGGACGAGCGCGCGGTCTTTCTCGAAATACTGGCGGTATTCCTTGTAGGTCGTGGAGCCCATGCAGCGGAGCGTGCCGGCCTGCAGCGCGGGCTTCAAAAGGTTGGACGCATCCATCGCGCCCCCCGAGGTGGCGCCCGCTCCGATCACGGTGTGGATTTCGTCGATGAAGAGGATGGCGCCTTTCAGCGCCTCGAGTTCCTTCACCACCGATTTCACGCGCTCTTCGAAATCGCCGCGATACCGGGTGCCCGCGATCAGCGCGCCCATATCGAGCGAATAGATGGTGCAGCCTTTGAGCACCTCCGGCACTTCGGACTTGACGATCTTGCGCGCGAGCCCTTCGGCGATTGCCGTTTTGCCCACGCCCGGATCGCCGACGAAGAGGGGATTGTTCTTGCTGCGGCGGCAGAGGATCTGAATGGTGCGCTCGACCTCGGGTTCGCGTCCGATGAGCGGATCGATACGGCCCTTGCGCGCCTTGTCGTTCAGATTGACGCAATAGGCTTCGAGCGCATCGGTGCCCTGTTTGACGGCCTTCTCGTTGCCCTCTTCTTCCTCTTCGGCGCCGCGCACGGGCTTGGCCTGACTCATGCCGGGCCGCTTGGCGATGCCATGACTCATATAGTTCACGGCATCGAGCCGCGACATGTTCTGTTCCTGAAGGAAATAGACCGCGTGGCTCTCGCGCTCCGAGAACAGCGCCACCAGCACATTGGCCCCGGTCACTTCGTCGCGGCCGGAATTTTGCACATGCAGCACCGCGCGCTGGACCACGCGCTGGAAGCCGGTGGTCGGTTTAGCGTCCTCGCCATCGTCGATGGTAAGCGTGGCGAGGTCCTCGTCGACATATTTGGTGAGGCCGGCCCGGAGCGCGTCGAGATCGACATTGCAGGCGCGCATCACCTGGGCGGCATCGGTATCGTCCACCAGCGCAAGCAGAAGGTGCTCGAGCGTGGCGTATTCGTGGTGGCGTTCGCTCGCGAGACGGATCGCGCGATGCAGGGCTTGTTCGAGACTGCGGGATAGGGATGGCATCTACCGGACTACTCTTTCTCCATGGTGCATTGTAGCGGATGTTGGTGGCGGCGCGCCAATTCGATCACCTGGGCCACTTTCGTCTCGGCCACTTCGAAGGTGTAAACGCCGCAGATCCCGACCCCGTGCCGGTGGACATGCAGCATGATCTGGACGGCCTCCTCGCGGGATTTGGCGAAGAACCGCTCCAGCACATGCACCACGAATTCCATCGGGGTGTAATCGTCGTTGAGGATGAGGACCTTGTAGAGCGACGGCTTTTTGGTCTTGGGCCGCGTCTTGGTGACGATGCCCGTACCCAGACCGCGGTCTCCCGAATCGTCGCCCTGTCCGGGCCCACGCGTGGGACCCGCACTCATAGGGTGAAAAACGATTCCGACCTGGCCTTCGCGCATCGACCTCAAGCCTAAAGCCACCGGAGTGGCACAAATAAGACGTTGGCAACCAAGATAAGGTTACGTGCGCCGCAAAAAAAGCGAAAGGCCCCGAACGGTCGTCCGAGGCCTCGCGCTTATTCACCGGAAAAATGCCGTGCAAGCGTTACGCGACGCGCACAAGTTCCGCAAAGGCCGATGCGCGGGCCTGGATGGGCTCGGCGGTGTGCCTTGCGGTGGCGAGCGCCATGTCGCCGAACTTCGCAAGCTGATCGACATAGGTCTCGAACAGGGTCCTGCTGAACTCGCTCTGCAACTGGAACGCTTCCTCGACCGATCGGGAGGCCAGCACGGCCTTGGTGACCGTCACGCCTTCCTCGGCGGATTTGCGGGCATAGGCAAAGACTTCGCTGTTGAACGTCTCGATGCCCTTGCCTGCGGCGTTCATGCACTTCAACATGGCTTCGGCATTGTCCCGGCCAAAGGTAATGAACTGGTCATAGCCCTTCACGGCCTTTTCGAAGCCTTCTTTCATGGCTTCGGTGCCGTTATGGAGCGCGGTCTCGATGGACTCCGCGCCCGGGGTAGTGGTTTTCTTGGTGGCCATCTGTTCCTCGCTGGGGTTTTATGCTGCACTGCAGCATTGCCCATATGTGAGGAGTCGACTGCCATTGTCAAGTGAAAATGCTGCAGTGCACAAGAACTGACTGGATTGTGAAGAAATTTTTGATTAGAATCAGGAACTAAGGACAGTATACTGATTCCCGCCGAGGGCCGTTAACCCCGTTTTGTTGAACAGTCGCTTAGCTTAGGAGCTTGGGCCTTGCGCGATCCGACACAATTTGGTCTCATTTCGCGCCTGGTTTACGCATCCCGAGCCGAAGGGAACGAGTAATGAGGAAAGAGAGTCGAATCAGGTCTGGATTGCTGGCGTGCCTGACGGCTCTGATGATGCTCCTCCCGGCGGCGGCGTCGGCCTCTTCGGGCGCCGATGCACCGCAGAAAAAAGTTAGCCGGGCGATCAAGCCGCTGCTGCCCTCGCCGGAAAAGGACGCAGCAATCGTCGTCGATGGCGCCACCGGCAAAGTGCTTTACGATCGCAATCCCGACGCCATCCGCTACCCGGCGTCTCTCACCAAGATGATGACGCTGTATCTGCTGTTCGAGGCCCTGGAAAAAGGCACGATCAAGCTGGACACGCCCATGATCACATCCGTCCATGCGTCCGAGCAGGAGCCGACCAAGCTCGCGATGGGCGCGGGCGCCGCCATCCCGGTCGATCTCGCGATCAAGGCGATCACGGTGCTGTCAGCCAACGATGTGGCCGTGGTGATCGCCGAAACGCTCGGCGACGGCAGCGAAGAAGCCTTCGCGCACATGATGACCGACAAGGCCCATCAGTTCGGCATGATGCACACCAATTTCCACAACGCGTCGGGTTTGCCCGATCTGCAGCAGCTCACCACAGCGCGCGACATGGCCATTCTCGCGCGCCATTTGGCCTACGATTTCCCGCAATATTTCCATTATTTCTCCGTGCCTTCGTTCACCTATAATGGCCGGGCCTACGGCAATCACGACAATCTGCTCGCAGCCTTCGATGGCACGGACGGAATCAAGACCGGCTATACGCAGCTTTCCGGCTTCAATCTCGTGACTTCGGCCGTGCGCGACAACCGGCACGTCATCGGCGTGGTGTTGGGCGGCCCGACGGCGGCCGTGCGGGACCGCGAGATGATGCGGCTGCTGACGGCGGTCTTCAACGTCGAGAAGCAGAATCCCACCTATCTCGCCGAGGCGAATGTTCCTTGGAAGGGCGGCCGCGGTCCTGAAGGCGACCTTTTCCGCGTCGATCCAGGTCAAGACGAATCGCTGATGCTGGCCGCACTCGATGCGAAGCCGGGCTCCAAATCCCGTAACGCCGCTCCGGTTCTGATGGCGAGCGCCAAGGCGGGGCCGGCTATCGCGTTCGCGCCAGCAGGGACCGGTCCGGCCGTTGCGCCCATTCTGGAGCCGGCCGTTCAGACCGCGGGACTGGCGCCGTCGCTTAACCATGAAACCGGCATCGAAAAGAATCCGGCACCGCGCATCGGTCCGACCCAATCCCTGGCGCTCGCAGACAATTCGGCTCAAGTCGCACAGGGCGACAGCGGCGGCGCGGCTCCGGCCCTCGATCCTCCAGCCGTCAAGCAGGGCCTCGTCAAGCGCTGGGCCGTCCAGGTCGGCGCTTTTGCGAGCGAAACGCTGGCCCAGACGAGGCTTGCGGCATTCCTGAAGCGGGGCGGCGATATAGTAGGCGAGGCCCAAGCGCTCATCGTGCCGTTCACGACCGCGAATGGCCGCATCATGTACCGGGCGCGCGTCGGCATGTTCGCGGAGGATCAAGCCCGCGACATCTGCAAGCGCATGGTGAAGCGGGGCCAGAGCTGCTTTGCCGCGGTTGCCGACGCGAGCTAACGCCGGAGCAGCACATCCTTGGCTTCGTTGATCTTGGCGGCGAGATAATTCGTCCCGCCCTTGTCGGGATGCGTCTGAACGATCAGCCGCTTGTGGGCCGCCCGAATCTCCTCCTCGCTGGCCCCTTCCTTCAGGCCGAGCACACTCAGC
>Ga0265337_1000442_pt1 | contig 22037 bp, 20 predicted proteins | sample 42122metaG_FD_192441 | JGI IMG/M metagenome (GOLD analysis project Ga0265337, IMG submission 192441) | Rhizosphere microbial communities from Carex aquatilis grown in University of Washington, Seatle, WA, United States - 4-21-22 metaG | ecosystem: Host-associated > Plants > Roots > Rhizosphere >... | reverse complement strand
CATTCAGAGAGGTTGTCGCACAACTCAATCCTCATTTTCTCTACGGGCTCACTGCCACTCCTAAACGAAAACACAACGATGAAAAACTGATCTATATCTATATCGGGGAAATCGTTGCACAAATGGATGTGACACATGACGCTCAAGTGTCGTCGATCGCGGCACAGAATACTCCTGAAATCATCGTTAGAGAAACGAGCATTACCCTCCCTTTCAAATTCACGACCGATCTCTTTCAACTTCTTGCGAAGGTCGTCTGCTTTGATACATCTCGAAATCAGTTAATCGTCGAAGATATTCTACGTGAAACCGCTGCGAACAAGAAAGTCCTCGTATTGAGTGAGCGGAAGGAGCATCTCGAAGTTCTCAATCTGTATCTCAAGGGCAAATGTGAAACCATCGTAATTTCCGGGGATGATTCAGCGCGAATGAGAATATCGAAAATTAAGCAGATCGAGGGAAGGCAATATCAGACAATTCTTTCCACAGGGCAATTTTTTGGCGAGGGAATAGATATCCGTGGAATTACTTGTCTGGTTCTTGCTTTCCCCTTCGCGTTCGAAGGTAAGCTTGCACAATATATTGGACGATTGCGAGAGTCTGGAGATCAAAAACTCATTATTGATTATCGAGATAAGAAAATTCCATTCCTTGAGAGGCAATTCAAACAGAGGGAGCGGTTTTACAAACGATCATCTGCGAGGATATTGATCAAAGAACTGAGGGATCATTCACCCAATGACGATGCTTGATTCGTATATAGGGCGATTTGCAATGCAGATCGGAAAATGAGTGTCTGAAAAAGAATTAGCTGAATCTTCTGAAAGTCAGGTCACTAGTTACACGCCCAGTGTGTAAATCGAGCCAGAATCAAGAAATAACTTGACATTCTTCGCATTTTCTTAGATATTCGCAGAGGTCAATTCTTGTTTGGGGACAATCAGGGAGTCTCACCATGCGAAAGCTTTTCACGAAAACATCTCACGCTATTTGTACTACTCTAGTTCTTTTGCCTTTCCTTATTTCAAATTCTTTTTCTCAGATTGTAATTAAGGATAGCATAACTATTTCACCGCGTTGGGGTGGGGGCCGTTTCTTGCCTCAATCGACAGATAGAATGTACATGGTTTCTTTTGGCTTTCAACCCGAAAGAACGCCGAGACCTAGAATTGTTTTAACAGTAGGTGATATCGTTCATACGGTGGTTTGGTCCAATAGCACGGATTGGCACCCAATTTACCCTCCGGAAAATATGCTACCGATCGGCCCGGTATTGTTGTCGGCCAATGTATCGTTAACATATTCTGAGGCACCTGATGTGGACGGGACCATAGTATCCTATCCTACAGTTGAAATTCAAGATTGGACTCCGGAGTGTTTTGACGGGAGGCTTCTAGGTGTCTATCTACATTATGATCCCGTTTACTATATTCCTTCTGTTGATTATTTTGGATGGATTGAGTTCGACCCTGTTGAGCCCATCACTCTCTCATCCGACATTTTGCTTGGTCAAGAAAAGTACTTTTATTGCGCAAAATCGTGTGGTGATAATATTACCATCAAGGAGACAACAGGACATATCCTGCCCCCGGATGGACTGGCGGATGTTTCGTTTGATGATCCCATGGCGACCGCCGAAAGTGACTTAGAGCAATCCGTCTATTGGGACAACCAGTACCCGGTCATATCCTCAGACAATATACTACAAGATACGAAAGAGTTACCCGCTGGAATGATCCGCATCGTCGGCAGATATTGGCACCTTGGTGAAATTAGCCAGGTGTCAATGATGGCACACGAAGGCAACGATGATGGGGCTCCTTGGGCACAAATTACCATTACTGTACAGAAGCCCGATTTATTAGGAGACAATCCTCACCATGTTAATGATGTCCTAGGGAATGATTTTGACCTAGACGGGAAGATCATCACTCTTGCCGGAGATTACGGAATACCGCCTCAATTGATCAAAGCACAAATTGAAAAAGAAAGTAGCTTTTTACCCGCCTATCGCTGGGAACCATTTTATGATGTATGGATGCAACTCAATTGGGTGGATTTTAGGGAGAACACATCTCTATACAAGGTAACACCTTCTAGCGACGGAGATCCTGGCGTTCCGACTAACCACTCCAACGCTCATCCCAATTATCCTCATGACCTGCACAATACAATTTGGGATAAGTTTTACGGTGAATCGAAAGCACTAAATTCTGCTGCGACGGCAAATAACTACCCGCCTTATGCCAACGACGGCCGACCTCTTTGGAAACAACCCGCATTAGATGGTTGGCAGGGTGCATTCCTTACAAATGCCATAAATGCCGCTCATAATAATATTCCGAATTATATAGATCAGGGAAGGCTCGCGGCAAATGATTGGCTTCAGAATAAATATGAAGCAGGGAACATGAAACTCACGGCGCAGACGCGTTTGGCAGCGTCTTATGGCTTTATGCAGTTATTATATACTACTGCTGTGCAAATGCATTATCCTATGGATATCGTCGCTGGAGGAAGTAACGGGAATTTGCCTGAAAATATTAATATTACCGAGACAAACTTCGGCCTGGCAATTCCTTGGCTTGAAAAACAGCTAGAATCAGAGCTTAAGACCGAGAACTATCCTAATAGCAACCCACAATGTTACTGGCAGTTAGGATATGAGCGAACATGGATTATCGCATTGAATATGTACAACGGGGTGACTAATGCAAATAAGGATGCCGCGAGAAATAGATATAATTGGCCTTACGGGCCAGAAATATTTCCGCTCGCCTATAAGTATAATCCGACCATGACAGACAATTGACTGAAAAAGAGGCCTAGCATGCATAAAGTTAAATTATTTTTATTTGCAGCACTTATCATCTCAGGGTCTGGCTTTTCGTCAAATCTGATGAGCCAGAACATTGACCAAGTTCAAACTGAAATCAAGGCCGCGCTATCTTCGCTTGCGGATGGCAGGTATGCGTTGGTTGGGGCGATAATAGACATTGACAGTGCAAGCCTTGAAAAATGGGATTATTTTGACCAAATATCGAATCCCTATCACACATTGACCGGTTGTTTCTTATTCACCACGCGCGTACGTAATGACAGCGTGGGTAGATTCGCGATTGGTGTTTTCAAGAGCAATACGATTCTTTGGATGTCAGATACCTTGATGGGGGATTATTCTTCCGGGAATATTAGCGCGGTATTTGATATAAATCGGGATGGCAATGTCGACATTGTAACGTATTGGGAACATGCCACCGATCCTGATGATTATGATATGTGGATATTCAGTTGGGATGGAGTGAGAGGGTGGGCGATAAATGATGCAGCTGCAGATGGCGGTTCAGAAATCAACACATACTGTCATTTGAGCGATATTGATGGAGACGGTATCTATGAACTTGTGGGCGAGATCTCCCATTTCGACGACCAGGGTAACGAAACCTCTAGAGAGAATGTTATTTACAAGTGGAATGGAACCAAGTATTTTTTTTTGCAAAACCCAAACGGTCTTCTAAACAATAAGTTTGCAGTTGCCAATAATCTCACCGCGACGGTTTCATTTAGCATGTCAAAAATTGGCGGACTCTTCAATTACTGGTATGGCGTTACTAACAGCAGCTCAAGTGTACAAGATATAAAGCTATTCGGAATCAAAGATACGGTCGTCTCAGCTATTGGGATTGTTCCCTTCGATTGGGTATTTGCTCACCGCACATCCCCCTCAATTTCAATATTCTCAGATAGCGGAATTTCGTCCGTTCGGGTTGGCGGCGAGCAAGATTCATTTATCGTAAGAACGAGTGGGCTTCCTGTCATCTCTCATTATTACGCCCAGGCATTTCTTACGATGATTGAGCCGAAACTATCCGACACTGCAACGTTGCAGGAAGACGTATTCAATAATATCTTCAGTAATTCTTACGTTGGCACAACTGTTGGCCCTGCAGACCCCCCTTATCCCACCTCGCCATTGGCCTTTGTCGACTCACTAATCGGCTACACAAATCAATCCCGGTCATTGGGCTGGATCAAAGACCAAGCCACGGGAAATAAATATCTCGGCTATTTTTCTTCAGCATTAACACATCTTCAATCTAATGATATAGGCGGAGCGCGCTCAATTCTTCAATCGATATTGATCAGCGCAAACTCCGATAGCGCTAGCAATCTTACCAATGAAGCCTATGCGCTCATCGAATACAACACGCAGTACTTATTGGCTCAATTACCACAATCTTCGTCGGGTCTTAACGTAAAACTCATCAACAGTCTCGGCACTAAACTCACCGGCGGATCGCTTCAATACTATGAGGGCAGTTGGAAACCCGCCGTGAACAACAATGACGGAACATTCACCGTCAACACCACGCTTAAAACCATGAGCTTGCAAATGACGTATGCCTACGGCGTGCAAACAAAATCGAACGTTTTTGTCGGGAGCGATACAGTAGTATTTCAAACCGTCAGCGCACAGGTCAAACTCCAGAACAGCCAGGGGAGTTTAATGGATACCGGAACCGTTCAATACTATGCTGGAGCGTGGAGAAATCTCGGGACGACAGTCAATGGCGTCGCAACGATGGAACTGTTGCCGATCAGCTACTCGTTTAGAATGAACTATGCATTTGCCAGTAACGATAAGGCTCAGGATTTGAGCGTGAACCCTATTGTCGTATTCCAAACAACGAGTACATCTGTTCAATTAAAAAATAGCCAAGGCAATCTGATGGATACCGGCACAGTACAATACTATTCCGGCGCATGGAGGGCATTTGGCACCACAACAAACGGTGTGACCACCAAAGAGCTTTTGCCGAACAATTACTCTTTCAGCATGACCTATGCCTTTGCTAGCAACAACAAACAACAAGATATAGGCGCAAATTCTACCGTCGTATTCCAAACAGTTAACGCGGCAGTTCAGTTGAAGAACAGCCAAGGAAGTCTTATTGATCAAGGGACTGTCCAATATTATTCCGGTGCATGGAGAACATTTGGGACAACCTCGGGTGGCGTTACTTCCAAGGAACTTCTACCCAACAGCTACTCTTTTAGTATGACGTATGCTTATGCAAGCAATAATAAGCAGCAGGATATTGGAGCGAATTCTACCGTCGTATTCCAGACAGTTAATGCGGCTGTTCAATTGAAGAACAGTCAAGGGAGTTTGATGGATACGGGAACTGTGCAATATTATTCTGGTGCATGGAGAACCTTCGGTTCAACGTCGGGTGGCGTTACTACCAAGGAGCTTTTGCCCAATAATTACTCTTTCATGCTGACGTACGCTTACGCTAGCAACACCAAGCAACAAGACTTGAACAGCAACCCAACTGTAGTTTTTCAGACCGTGAATGCTACTGTTCAATTAAAAAATAGCCAAGGCAACTTAATGGATACAGGGACAGTGCAATACTATTCCGGCGCTTGGAGGACATTTGGCACTACGAAAAACGGAGCGGTTTCCCTGGAATTGCTTCCGAATAGCTACCAATTCAGCTTGACCTATGCGAATGTCAGCAACAACAAGACGCAGGATGTCGGCAGCAATAACACCGTAAGCTTTTCGACTGTCTTAGCTACGGTGAATGTAATAAATACCCTGAACAATCCCGTCAATAATGCCGTGGTAACTTATTATTCCGGTGCATGGAGACAGTTTGGCAACACAGTGAACGGAAATGCAACAAAAGAACTGCTTCCGGCAAACCTGCAATTCCGTGCGCAGTCTGGTTCTGTTTTGCAGAATAAGACGCAGGATCTATCCACGAATCCGGTTGTCGTGATCACGTTGAATGTTGGACAATGATCCCCGCAAAAAACGCGGGGGACGCTGAGAAGCACGCAATCAACAATGAACAGGAAAATGAAGATTTCGAACTATGGACTACGAACCCAAAAGAGGGGATTATGAACGCACTCATTGTCATCTTATTTTCACTTTTCACTTTTAACTTTGCACTCTCCCAGCATCAGCTTCCGTTTGAGTCGAAGGACAATAGCATAGAATTGTCCGTTCGAAATACTTCCACTGTTGCCGCATTAGGAATTACGGTTGAAGTTTCGAATGTTCCCGGATGGCTCAAATTTGCGTCTACCTCTCAGACAATAGGACAGCTGAAGGGAAAAGGAGATACCACGGCGGCATTTTCTTTCACAGTAGATAAATTAGCCCCGATTAACAAGCCGCAGACGCTTACTTTTACTATTACAAGTTCAACGGGTGAAAAGTGGACCAAGCAGCTCGACGTCAGCGTCAATCCTCCCGATCATTTTGAGTTGTACCAGAATTATCCAAACCCGTTTAATCCTTCAACGACCATATCCTACTTGGTTCCGAACGAGACTCGCGTCGTTCTAAAAATATACAACTCCATAGGCCAGGAGGTCACGACGCTGGTGAACGACGATCGGTCTGCAGGCTTCCATCAAGAGGTTTGGAATGCATCACAGGTTGCAACTGGAATGTACATCTATCAATTAACAGTGAACGATCAAAAGGGAAAGAAAGAGAACTACAGGAAGAAGATGCTGATGGTGAAATAGCGGAATAGAACGTTTGCTGCATAGCGCACTTATATTCTGAAAGGTCACGGTTCGTGCTTTTAATTTTTGAACGAGAAGAGATTTTTAGTAATTAGTTAGTTACGTTTTGGTTACTTGGCGTTGCAACTAACGCAAAGGCCCCTGTAAACACAGGGGCTTTTTGTTGCTTCAAGGGTATTAGAAGGCTGGTGCTCTATCCAGTTGAGCTACGGGCACGAAATGACCGCGTATAATATAGTCAAAAAGTGTTTCGCTCTCAACGGGATAATTTTTCTTGACGGTACAATTTTGTTTGTCTGTACCATCGAACAAGAAAACCTTTTATTTTATTGGGCATTCTTACCAGCTCTTGTGGCTGATGTTGGGGATGAACGGCAATCAGTCATGAACACGTTTCTTGGAGTGAGGACTCCTAGAACTATTCACAATTAGCTGAAACATAAAAAAGCGGAAGTTCTCGCGAATTAACTTCAACCCAATACCTACCCTCCTTTGTGTGCAATTCGACGTAGTCCTCAACTCCAAAAGTGAAAGAACTTAGTCTTAAAAAAGCCGAATGTAAGAAATAACTTGACATTGTTCGCATTTTCTAAGATATTCGCAGTAAGTAAAATCGTTATTGGGGAAATTCAGGGAGACTTACCATGCAAAAACTTTCCACAAAACTCATCCATTTCGCATACGTGTTTCTCTTTTCGACATTGTTTTCTTCTGTTTCATTTTCTCAGATTGTTATCCGGGATACTGTGACAATTGCTCCGAAAAATATTTTGCTGAAACCACAATCGGTGACCGCAACGTCACCTGTTGTAGATGTCTCCTTCATGGTCGCTGGCGACGAGCTCGATGGATCGCTCATTCAGATTCAAATGCCGGACACGACTTGGATAATGTATGCCGCCCCTTGTACGGGAAAGGCAGGAGCTCTTGCGGCAGATATGGGAATTTTTCCTGAAGACGGGACCTATATTGGGCAGCTCCTGTACAGCGACTGCGCCGGAGAGAACGGGACTTTTACATATTCACCGTATATCAAGTCCAGGCTACGGCTCATTTACTCAGGTCAGCGTAAGCCTGCTTGGGATTGGATCGATAACGCGATATGTCGGATATTTCACATACGAGAAACCGCCGTTGCCGACGATTCAACTCCAGCACGGGAATTTTTACATAAGTCAGGAGGTTCATCCGGTCATTCAGCTTACGCCGGAATATTCGCCCCTGCCCGGTGAAAAATATGCATCGGTGCTCGTCTGCTCCCCCTCAGCTGTGATTAACACAGCCGACTATGTTCCTCAAGTCTTGGCACAAGGGTATGCACCGTTTTTCTTTACTGCTACAGCGACCAATCTATCGGGGTTCGCGACCGACACAACGACGATGATGTTGCTTGGGCTTCACCATTTTGCCTTAACGCCAAATCCCCAAAGCGTTGAGCACGGCCAGACTGTTAATTTTTACGTTCAGGCCCAAGATATTTATAACAATCTTATTGACAATTTTTACAACCCTGTGTATTCGACCGATTACCCTTATGACATTCCTCTTACGATATCATGGAGTCCCGATTCATTAGGAGAAGTAATCCTTGCACAAGGGGGAGCATCAGTAGCAGCAAGATCCATGGATCATTTAAGCAAAGGGGAAAGTGTGCACAAATTGCAACCTTTGGACAAATTTTCTGTGATAGGGCAGAAGAAATACGCTATAAAGATTTTGAACAACGAAGTCTCGAAAAATGCTGCCGTGAATTTCCCAAAGAGCAGCACAAAAACGATGCAGGCTACATCACAAACGGGGACAAGCTTTTTAAATTCCACATATGGGGATGCTAGCGCCTTGGAGTTCGTGGCTGATGGAAAATTATCGGCTCTTCCAGACACGGTGACGATTACTGTAACATCAATGGATGGCTCTTCTAAAACTGGAACTGGAATGGTGATTGTATCATCTCCCCAAGCGAATTTAGAGGTAAAGTTTTCTGAAGATGATCAATTCATTTCTGGCGATGACCTCCCCAAGATGCCAGATTTGACAACCAAAATAAAAGCGCAGTTACCTTATATAAAGACTATTCCTGTCCAATATAAATGGGAGATAACCATCAAGTGGCTAAGTGACAAAGATGGATGGACGACCCCGCAGAACGATGAAAAGTATAAAGGCGAAGCAGATGGGCAAACAAATAAATGGACGGACTTAAACGTGGACTTAAAAGCCTATATTCGCGGCGGGCAAACCGTCACTCTGCACGTTGAAGCTGTTACGGCTGAAAATTCCGGTGTGAAAGATTTTGACAAGACGTTCAACATTAAGGGTAAAAACCCCGAAGTGGCAACTGTGCTCGCTGAGCTTAAGAACCACACAAGCGCCACAGTTGATCAGTATGCAGCAGTGGCGTGGCAAGAATCTTCGTTCCGTCAATTCAATATCAACAAAGGAGACAAAGGAGGATATCCGTTACAGGGAGGCAGTGATTTTAATGATTTTGGATTTATGGGAATTAGGTTAGCTGGTCACCCCACTTGGGATTATTCTTATGATGACCTTATTTGGAATTGGGTTGCAAACGTACAGCAAGGGCAGGTTTATTTTGATAAATGTATAGCAAAGGCCGAAAACTATCAAAATAGATCTGACTTTAGTAAGTATGATCCACAGCCGACAGCATTAGAAAACAACCAAGAAAGTACAGAGCCGATTCACAACCAGGTGTTCCTACAATCATATTGTTATTACAATGGGGGGTTTGGAAAATCTGGTAATAGCCCTCGGTACTGGAGATGGTCTCCAGCGAATACGCTCCTTGCAGTTTTTGGGGAAGCAGGACACTGGACGAAAGAAACAGAACACTGGAAAACGGTCGTTGGAAATGCAGACAATGTGTGGAAATGGTTTAATTCAAAACCGTGGCTTAAAAAATAAGTGAGGATATTATGGGATTCAGAAAATGTTTTGGTTTGATGCTGGTATGTTGCTTTTCCTTGTTCAGTCAATCATTTTCTCAGTCGTACTATTACGCGGGCGGAAAGGATACGACTAAATTCTGGCGCGTCAACCTGAAGAATGGTTCAATGGAAGTGTTTTACTCCAACGCTATAAATCCACTCGGCAGTGTGTCCTGGGATCCTGCTCAAAAATGGATTTTTGTTCGTAGTGATAACAGTTACAAGAAACTAGGCGACGATGAATATTGTGAGTCAATCACGGCTATTAATGCCAGCAATTATTTGACAGTTCATACCTTCCCTGACCAGTTCCCTCACCCATCGGGAACAACTCCCAATACATTTTACACTGGCGCTATCAATGGTAGGGAGGCATACGATGGAATAATTTACAACTCAGTAAAGAACGTTTTTTATGTTACATGGAATCTTCCATCTCCTGACAGCCTGGTGAATTGGGATGAGCTTTCACCGTATCAGCGAACTGTCATCTGTGACGCTTCAACATTCTCAGTCCTTGATACATTGGCGGTTCCGCCTGACTGGATTACTTCGTCGAGCTCGGTTTCCGACGATGGGAACTATTTGTACATGGAGAAGTGGAGTCCTCAAAAACCGCTTGCCATTGGAAAATACTCACTTATTTCACAACAACTCCAGATCACTCGGGATTTGTCAAGCATCGTCGCTCCAGGAACCGAGAAAATGCTTCATGACAGCAAGAAAGGGAAGTACTTATTGTTCTATGCATACCCTCAACTTCAAATCACAAACGTAAAATACGCGTTATACAACATCGATCTCGATACATCGGTCGTTATTCCACTTCCTCTCCTCTCTCATGGCTCGATATCCAGCGACGGAAAATATGTCATCATCGAAGAAACACCCCTTAGGCCAGATTACAAATCGGCGTCCGATGAATATTTCCATCCCGGCAGAATATCCATTTTCAGCGGTGTTTCTGGCCGGCTGCTGCAACATTTACAATTACCTGCCAACGGTAAGCTATTGGTTTTTGATAATTATCCCGATTCAATTTTCTACTATCTCGAAAAGAAGCATACGTCCATCAATATCGACCTCACAAAACTGGTCACCATTGCAGCAATAGTCCCACAGACTATTCTCACAGGGAGCGGGGGCGGCACACTTATTGTGACCGGAAAGAATTTTACATCGGCCTCCAAAGTACAACTCAACGGTGCGAATAGATCAACAACTATTCTATCAGATACCATGTTACAAGCTACAATCCGGCCTGCAGATGTTGATACACCGATAACGGCATATATTGCCGTTCATGATGACAACGCCACTTCCGATTCCTTAGCATTGAGCGTTATTTCCATTCTACCGCAAACTCTTTATCCATTTCTGGATTGTGTTACAAAACAAAACGATACTACCTATACCGCTTGGTTTGGTTATGAAAATACTGACAGCGTTTCTGTCTCAGTTCCAGTTGGTCCGCAAAATAAATTCACACCTTCTCCGAACGATAGATCTCAGCCCATAGTGTTTGAACCGGGAAAGAAGGACAAAATGTTCGGAGTGATCTTTGACGGCAAGAACTTGACTTGGAAGTTGAATGGCAATGAGATTGTTGCTTCGAAAAAATCACCACAATGCAACTAGTACTCGAGAGATCATGGACAAAATAGGACTCTTTCAATGAAAACTTTAAGCATTCTCATCGCCTCTACATTTTTCACTTTTAGCTTTGCACTGTCACAGCATCAGCTTCCGTTTGAGTCGAAGGATAATAGAATAGAACTGTCCGTTCGCAATACTTCAACCGTTGTCGCTTCTGGAGTTAAAGCGGATGTGTCGGGTGTTCCCGGATGGCTTCACTTTACATCTGCCAACCAGACAATAAATCAGCTCAAGGGAAAAGGAGACACCACGGCCTCATTTTCATTCACCGTGGACAAACTTGCTCCGGTCAATAAACCGCAGACGCTTACGTTTACCATCACAAGTTCAACGGGTGAGAAGTGGACGAAGCAACTCGATGTAAGCGTCAATCCGCCTGATCATTTTGAGTTGTACCAAAATTACCCAAATCCCTTCAATCCTTCAACGACCATCTCCTACTTGGTCCCAAATGAAACTCGCGTCGTTCTAAAAATATACAACTCCATAGGCCAGGAGGTTACGACTCTGGTGAACGACGATCGGTCTGCAGGGTACCATCAAGAGGTATGGAATGCATCAAATGTTGCAACTGGAATGTACATCTATCAATTAACAGTGAACGATCAAAAGGGGAAGAAAGGATATTACAGGAAGAAAATGCTGATGGTGAAATAACGGGAAAGGAACATCACCTCTTTTGTGAAGCGTGGTCAGTCAACTCAGAATTCAGTATCGCGAATAAAAGTTTTATAGAGTGATTGTTCGTACAATTTTTTGCACTGGGAACAAGTTCTTAGTAATTAGTAAGTTACATTTCGGTTACTTGTGCTCGCCACAAATGCATAAGCCCCTGTAAATACAGGGGCTTTTTGTTGCTGCAACGGTTTTAGAAGGCTGGTGCTCTATCCAGTTGAGCTACGGGCACAATTGTAATCGCGTATAATATCGCGAAAAAGTGTTTCGCTCTCAACGGGATATTTTTTTCTTGACGGTACAATTTTATTTGTCTGTACCATCAGGCAAGAAAACCTTTTGTTTTATTGGGCTTTCTTACCTGCTCATAAATTTCCCCGATCGGTTACGCCTTATATTGCTCACATCTTCCCAGATTTAAAAATCCAGTCAAGGTAGCCATATCCTTCTTTCGCGAGATCTTCTTTGGGGATGAACCGGAGCGACGCAGAATTCATACAATAACGCAAGTGCGTCGGAGCCGGGCCGTCATCAAACAAGTGTCCAAGATGAGAATCACCTGCTTTGCTACGAACTTCAGTGCGCTCCATTCCCAGGGATGCATCACTTTTCTTGACAATAAATCGCGGATCGATTGGCTTTGTGAAACTCGGCCAGCCTGTGCCTGATTCGAATTTATCAAGCGAGCTGAAGAGTGGCTCACCAGAAGCGATATCCACATAGATTCCATCGCGGTGATTGTCCCAATACTCGTTCGCAAATGGTCTTTCCGTACCTTCGTTCTGCGTTACATCATACTGAAGATTGGTCAATCTCTTCTTTAGCTCTTCCTTTGCTGGTTTCTTGTAGTGTTCCATTTTCATGTCTCCCCAGATTCCTTTGATGTATTCTTCTCTGCCAGATCCACTTCGATAACTATAGTAACGAACAGGGCTTTTTTGGCAGAATTGTTGCTGATCCTCTCCGGCCGAATAGAACGCAGAAAAATGAACGATATCCGTAACTATCGGCCGGTCGAATATTTTCGCTTCGTTAAGGTCGTTCTTGGAACGACCTGCAATTGTTCTTTGCATTTCATTGTGAAAAAAGATGGCGGATCGATACTGACTCCCTCGATCAACAAATGAACCACCGTCATCTGTCGGATCGAACTCTCTCCAGAAAACGTCGACGAGCTCTGAATAACTTATGACCGCGGGGTCAAAGATGACGTTTACCGCCTCACGAGCCCCTGTGGTCCCGCTGGAAACAAGCTCATAGGACGGGTCTTTTACATGACCTCCTGAGAACCCCGAGATTACTTCTTTGACCCCGTCCAGCTTTTCATATGCGGCGTCCATACACCAGTAACACCCTCCGGCAAAGGTGGCCGTGTCCAGGCCGCTGTTGGAAGAGGGAATGAATCGTGTAGTATTTCCCTCTGCCGTTTCCCTGGCACATCCGTTGAGAAGAGAGAGACCTAAAAAAAATATCGCTGATTTTAGATTCATTTGTACCTTTTGAGCAGATATAAAAGTTAATGGCTTAAGTCTGGTTTATCCGGCATTCGTTTCCATCCAGTGATGATCGATACGAAGTTCGACCAGCCGGAAATAAGAACCATGAAAATGTGGCCGAAGAAGAAGAAAACGATCGACAGCATGAAAATGAAGTGCCAGGCTCTTGCAGCATCATAACCGCCAAAGACCGCCGCAACGAAACCAAATTGGACGGGCCAGTAGATTGCTATTCCGGTCATGACAGATCCGATACCGAGCAATGCAACGCTGCTGTATGCAAGCTTCTGCAGCGAATTGTATTTCTTAACAGGAGGGTGTTCCTTTCGGACTCTTATATAGTATTGAATCATCGGAAGCACTCCAGGTATATCTTCTTTCCTGAAGATCGTTGTTCGGCGGCCATGCCTCGTGACTATATTATAGACAACCCATAAGATTCCGTTAAGAAAAAGAATCCACATTGCAAAAAAATGCCACATCCTCGCTCCCGCGAGCCAACCTCCTAATGTCATGAATGAAGGGAACTCGAAACTCAAAATGGGCGACGCATTGTAAATCTGCAGGCCGCTTGTCACCATAATGCCAAGCGCGATAAAATTAATCCAGTGAGTGAACCGGATGATCAATGGATGATGAAATTCTTTTTTGCGAGTTGTCATCAGTTTGTTGAATCAGGTTTACAGCCGGGGCAGGGCTTATCATTGTCAGCTTTTGCTTTGGCAACTGTCATGATTGTTGTTTTGGCCATGTTCGTGGGAGGACAGCCTTCGCGGTGATACGTTTTTGTTTTCTCAATGACCACAACTTCTCCCTTCTTCACATGATTGGAGCAACCGGATTGCAAGGACGCGGCAACAATAACGAAAAGAACAAGTATGAGGGTTCGCGCTTTCATTTAGATTCCTGCAAACCAATCGTACCCCTGGTCTTCCCAATACCCTCCCGGTTTATCATTTGTCACGATGAGTTTATTGATCCACTTCGCGCTCTTATACCCGAGCTTCGTCGGCATCACGATCCGGACGGGCGCTCCATGCTCGAGTGTGAGGGGCTTGCCATACGCCTCGTAACACAACAAAGTCTGAGGATGGAGCGCACTCGGCATATCATAAGCGGTGTAGTAATCATCGCCGCATTGAACGGAAAGATATTTCGCCCTCTGATCGACCCCGACGGATTCAAGGATGCCGCGCAATGGTGTCCCTCCCCATTTCGGTATCATGCTCCAGCCTTCCACGCAGCAGTGACGGGTGTTCATCGCGTACTTTGGCATCGAGGCTATCTGCTGAAGTGTAAAACTTCCCGGGTGATCCACCAATCCTTCAACGCTCAGCGTCCAGTTCTCCAGGTCTATATCCGGGGTGTCTTCATCCTTACCATTCACTCGAAAACCGTCTTCGGGGGTCACATCGTTATCCGAAAACTCGGGCGCAAGTTTTGTTGGATTGAACACTTTCGCCTGAACCCAATCGTTGAACGTCTGAACGGAATGCAGAAATGATTCCGTTTTTCCCTCGGGGGCGACATCACACCCCGCAAGGAGCAATAGGGGGGAGAGCTTAATAATATCCCGACGGGAGAATCGAGAACTGTTTGACTCTTTCGGTTCCATAGGTTGCGTTTTGAAGGACTAGTTTTCCTACTTTGTCGAGTCGGCTTTCATCATGTTCGTCTTCATTTTCGGTTTCTTCGCCATCATCATGTGCCCCTTCATGTCCACCATATCCCCTTCTTTCATCGTCATTTTCTTTCCGCTTTTCGTCATCACCTCGCCGTTCGGCATGACCTTCGAACCGTTGGACATCATCATCTCTTTGTCCATTAACATCGAAGTCCCATCTTTCGTTACCATCATCTTGCCGTCTTTCATCATAACCCCATCTTTCATCATACTGCTCTTTTTGGACATCATGCTCCCCATCTTCATTGTCGTGTCCTTTTTCATATCCATTTTCTGCATGCTTCCCATTTTATCTTGTGCGTACGTAGAGGCGACAGCACAGAGGATGAGACAAAAGGTCAAGAGTGTGGCGGTTTTCATCCGGTTCTCCTTGGTATTGGTTGTGGTTTCTTAATTGCTATTACTGCTGGCAATAGATTTGACGTAGCGGCGGGAAAATCCTTACAAAAGGGAGAAGAAATATTGTCAGGCCAGTTTGAGCGCATCGGTCATCCTTTGCTTTTCTTCTGAGCTCAAGGAATCATTTGAGGTAGCGCGTTTTAATGCTTTTGTGATGATGTTTGTCTGTTTCAGGAATCTCCGGCAGAACTCACAGACGAGAAGATGAATGTACAAATGAATAGTCTCGCCGAAGGTAAGAGCATGGTCCTCTCTTTTCGACATCAAAAATGTAGCTTGTGTGCAGGGAATAATTTTCATATGGTCACCAAACTTTACGCCTTGAGCCAATTCTTTTCTATACACTGCCTTATCTGAAGTTTGGCACGGTGCATAATCACCCAATAGTTAGACGAAGTGAGATCCAATTGCTTACAAATCTCCTCAGAATCCAGCTCATCAATATATTTTGAAACAAAAACCGACCTCCCGTGATCAGAGAGTTTTGACAAACACCTCTGGAGTGTTTCGAGAAATTCTTTCGATCGGAGGATTTGGTATCCGCTGGCATTCCAGCTCACCGGTCCTGCCGACGACTTCCATTCTCCTTCTTCATCGAAATATTTGTCGAGTTCGGATGTTCCGTCTTCGTCAATAAACGGAACGGAGTTGGCTGTCTTTCTTTTTCGGTAGTAGTCGATGATCTTATTCTTGAGAATTGCGGTCAGCCAGGTCAACTGAGAGCTATCGCCTCTGAACGATTCAATGTTCTGCAATGCTGAAAGAAAAGTTTCCTGAACGAGATCTTTTGCTGTCTCTCTGTCGCCGACACGAACGCGAGCGAATTTAAAGAGAGCGTCGGCGTACTCCTCAACCCAATGCGTTTGCTGTCGAGCAGGATTTTTTTTCTCTTTTTCAGGCATGGATAGGAAAAGATCTGTATTTCTATCAGGTTCTATGAAAATATACAAGAAAAAATCAAGCAAACAAAAACGCGATATGAGAATGATCTTCCCGCCTGGCCCAAAATGGAATTCCCTTACTTAGCTAACTGGGGCAATGACGGGCGTGTTGACACACCATGAACTCATGCGTCTCCCTTCTACGCAGTTCTCTCAAATTCCACAAGTGTTAATAATTCCATCCTTTTAGGATTAACTACATATTCATCCTTTCGGATGATTCATTATGAGGATCTGTCTAGTACACTTCAATATGGACCGCTCTCCCCTCATCGGGCTCGAATAATTTCAAGCCTTCTGATGATCTGTGCTTGAAAGAAAGTCCTGTAAGGGACGGAGATCGCATTTAAGAAATGTGGAAGCAACGCAGGACTGATCTACCGCGTCAATCTCTTCGAAGGAAGAACAATGATCAAAGACAATCAGGCCGGCAAGACTGTAAAATTATTGATGGACATTTTGAAAAGCGAAAACGGTGCGAATCGCCAGAAAGCAAGAAAATCATTGGTGGCTATCGGAAAACTGGCCGTCTCATCTCTGACAAAAGCATTGACTAATTCCAATCTGGATCAAGTCCGCCGGGAGGCGGTCAAAGCCCTTGGCGCGATCGGGGATTCTAAGGCAATTTCACCGTTAGTGAGTGTGCTCGAAGACAGCGATCCTGATGTAGCATGGCTGGCGTCTGACGTGTTGAGAAAGTTCAAGAAAGAGGCCTGGCCGCCGCTTCTGCGAGCATTGCTGAAAAGTGGATCGGAATCTGTTTTGTTGCGACAAGGCGCACATCATGTTTTTCGAAATCAGAGAGAGAATGGGTACGACGACTTGCTCGCAATTCTGGTGAAGGATCTTGGATCCAGCATGGTTCAGGAATCTACTCCCGGTGCAGCGTATGACATGCTCAAGCGAATGGAGACGAATTCCTAATTTTTCCATTGCCTCATGTGTTCTAAAAAATTCCTTCCCTGATGGAAGCGGGCTGGCGGTGCAAAATTATTTTTCGGAATATTTTTGATAAGAGGAAGCAAGAACAATGAATACGGCTCATCAGCACACCAGTGGAGATCCGGATTGCAGCAATGCACAAAAGCTTCATCATCCTTATTGGAAACATGCACACCGTGATTGGCGCATTTGGGTTGCGGTAGTGTTCATGGTTGGAGGAATACTCATCTATGTGATGACCGATGACTTCTCAATGCGTTTTCACAGCCGTCCGACAGCGACTCTCGGAAGATAGCGGAAGGCCAGGTATCCACAAGGTGAGGCGCATTGTGTTCGTGGAATTGTATTGACCCCTACTCAAATTCTCGTTCACGATGGATATCATGATGTGATGAAGAGATGGTACTATGAAATCGCAGGCTAAGCATTGCAAAGTATGAAAGAAGAACATTTACCTCGTCGCAATTCGGGCTCAATGAATATCAACGCGCCGAAATATCCTATGCTTTTGGCACTCGCTAAAAAGCTCGAACTACCGATGCTGCTCCTCAGTTTTATCTGGTTCTGCATCCTCATCACCGAGCTGGCCTACGGCACTACCACGGCGTTATCAGATTTTGGTACAGGTATTTGGATTGTGTTTATTTTCTATTTCACCATGCGACTGGTGACTGTTGCGAATCGAATATCATTTCTTAAAAAGAATTGGCTCTTTGTTTTAGCTATTCTTATCTCAATGCTCCGATTTTTTCCCCTCTTGCAACCCTTCCCGCTGGTTCGTGCGCTGACCGCAACTTTCGGTATGCAGGTGATTTGGATTTTCGCTTCAGCTGACCAGGGAATGCGTTCCCTTCGTCGCGCTCTCGGACGTCGCGGTGCCGGTTACGCGATCGCATTGACCTTCGTGGTGATCTTCGCCGGTGCAGCGGGCATTCTCCATTTTGAGGGAATTTCGGATGATCCACAAAGTATCCACACTTATCCGAGAGCTCTGTGGTGGACGGCTATGCAAATGACGAACATTAGTTCGGCCTATTCAATAAAGACACCGGGCGGGCGCATTCTCTGCCTTGGCATATCTGTCTATGCGGCAGGGATGTTTGGTTATCTCACTGCTCTTTTTGCAACATTTCTCATTGATCGCGATGCAAAAGATCTAAAACCGGAGATTGCACGGCAGAAGTCGATTCAAGATATCCAAGAGGAAATCGTTAAGTTACGCCATTTAATAGAAGAGGTTTTGCCCCGTCTTTCTGATAAGGCTTGAGCATGAAAAGAAACATTTATTCCGGAATTTTGCAGGTTTGAATTGTATATGGTGTTCCCAATATTATGAAAAATAAAAGATAAACGGAAGTAGCACGCAAAACAAGACAAACATATCGAACATCGGTGAAGTTATCTCGGTACGCGGGAGTGTTGTAGACATACGGTTCGATGCACATTTGCCCCCTATCTACTCGTTGCTACATGCAAAGGAGGGGAAAATTGTCATCGAGGTTTTGGCCCAACTTGACGCGCATCGTGTGCGTGGAATTGCACTTACCCCGACCCAAGGACTCGCTCGCGGCACGGCGGTGGAGGATACAGGCGGGCCATTGAAGGCGCCGGTCGGTGAAGCAATTCTCTCGCGAATGTTTGACGTGTTCGGGAACGCCATCGACCGCCAAGCCGCGCCGACGGATGTCCAATGGCGCTCAGTCCATCGAGCCCCGCCACCGTTAGCACGGCGTTCCACAAAATCAGAGATCTTCGAGACGGGAATCAAGGTGATCGATGTGTTGGTGCCGCTTGAGCGCGGCGGCAAGGCAGGTTTGTTCGGCGGAGCGGGCGTAGGGAAGACAGTATTGCTTGCCGAAATGATTCACAATATGATCGGGCACCAGGAGGGCGTGAGTATTTTTTGCGGGATTGGCGAACGGTGCCGTGAAGGAGAGGAACTTTACCGCGATATGAAGGAAGCCGGCGTGCTGCCGAATATGGTGATGGTGTTCGGGCAGATGAACGAGCCGCCGGGCAGCAGATTTCGCGTGGGGCACGCAGCGTTGACGATGGCCGAGTATTTCCGGGACGACGAGCATCGCGACGTACTGTTGCTCATCGATAATATTTTTCGTTTCATCCAGGCCGGCATGGAGGTCTCCGGCTTGATGGGGCAGATGCCGTCGCGTCTGGGCTATCAGCCGACCATGGGCACGGAGTTGTCGCGGCTGGAAGAACGCATCGCCAACACCGATGCCGGAGCGATCACGTCCATACAGGCGGTGTATGTACCAGCGGACGATTTGACCGACCCCGCTGCGGTACACACATTTTCACATCTCTCGGCGTCCATCGTGCTTTCACGCAAAAGGGCGAGTGAAGGACTTTACCCGGCTATCGATCTGCTCCAATCGAGCTCCAAAATGGCTACGACCGGCATCGTCGGCGAACGGCATTATCTCCTGGCGCAGGAAATCAGGAAGACGCTCGCGCAGTATGAAGATCTCAAAGACGTCATCGCCATGCTCGGGTTGGAACAACTATCGCCTGACGACCGCAAGGTAGTCGCGCGCGCGCGCCGATTGGAGCGATTCCTCACGCAGCCATTTTTCGCCACCGAACAGTTTAGCGGGATCAAGGGAAAACTCGTCAGCCTCAAAGACTCGCTCGACGGCTGCGAACGCATCCTGCGAGATGAATTCAAAGACTATCCGGAAAGCGCACTCTATATGATTGGGGCGATTGACGAGGCGAAGAAAAATGCCCCGCCTGACAAACCTGTAGCCAAAGCCGAATCCGGTGCTAAACCAGAGGCGAAAGCCGATCCGAAAACCGCTGCCGATGCCAAGCCCAAGGCCAAACCTGAAGCGCAAACGAAATCCGAGTCCAAACCCGAAGCACAAGCCGAGCCGAAACCTAAACCTGAGGTCGAACATGCAGCCGACGCTCATGCATCTTAAAATTCTTCTTCCATTCCAAATCTTCGCCGAGAAAACCGGGGTTGCGCGCATTGTTGCGGAGACCCGGAAGGGTTCGTTTGGACTTTTGCCGCACCGGCTAGACTGCGTTGCTGCGCTTGCGCCCGGGATTCTCATCTACGAAAATGAAGGGGAGAAGGAAGTGTACGTGGCCGTCGATGAAGGAGTGCTGGTCAAGACCGGTATGGACGTGTTCGTTTCCGTTCGCAATGCGATCGGCGGGACCGACCTCGGCCAACTGCGCGATACAGTGGAGCGGGAGTTTATGAACCTGAACAAAAGAGAGCAAGATGTCCGCTCGGTGATGGCGAAAATGGAGAGCGGTTTCATCAGTCGCTTAGCGGAGTTTCATCATGAATGAAAAACCGGAAATCGAGGCAGAGAGAAACCGTACTACGTTCAGCCAAGAGGTTGGCGCCAAGGCAGCACGCAAGCTTAAGGCGCAACGCTCCAAGCAGGGCGTCTGGTTTGGATTGGGCATGATGGGACTTATCGGTTGGTCGGTAGTGGTCCCTACGCTAATCGGTGCGGCGCTCGGTATCTGGCTGGATAATCGCCATCCAGGAAAACATTCCTGGACACTGACACTTCTGGTCATCGGTCTGGTCATCGGCTGCGTGAATGCGTGGCATTGGGTGGCCAAGGAGGAGAACGAAATGCGAGATGAACAGGAGGATAAGAATGAATGAAACTTTGAGCCTGTTGCTGGCATTGGTGGCTGGTGTTTTGCTCGGCGCGATTTTTTTTGGCGGCCTTTGGTGGACGGTTCAGAAAGTGGTTTCGTCCAAGCGGTCGGCGGTTTGGGTTTTCTGCAGTCTCTTGCTGCGAATGAGCATTGTTCTTGCTGGATTCTATTTTATCGCACACGGTCATTGGGAAAGGATGCTGGTGTGTTTCCTCGGATTTGTTGCGGCGCGTCCGCTCGTGATGAGATTCACCCGTGCTCCTGAAAAGTCAACTCACGCAGCGCAGGAGACCAGCCATGCATCTTAGCACCGATGAGATGATTTTTTGGCAGCACGGAATTTTTAAACTCAACGGCACTATTCTGTTTACATGGGGACTGATGCTCGTACTTGCCGTCGGTTCAAAAATCATCACGCGCAAACTTTCCACCGGTCTGACGCATTCCCGCTGGCAGAATCTCGTAGAAATCGTCGTCACGAGCATCGAGAAACAAATTGAAGAGGTAGGCTTGAGTCAGCCGCAGAAATATCTCGGCTTTCTGGGGACGCTCTTTCTGTTCCTCGCGACAGCCAGCATCTTCACTGTTATTCCAGGCTACGAGCCTCCGACTGGCTCGCTCTCGACCACAGCTGCACTCGCGCTCTCCGTGTTTGTCGCTGTGCCATTTTTCGGGATTGAAGAGCAAGGGATAAGCAACTATCTCAAGTCCTATATGAAGCCGACGATCGTTATGCTTCCGTTCAACATCATCAGCGAACTCTCGCGTACGCTGGCCCTGGCCGTTCGTCTTTTCGGCAACATGATGAGCGGAGCGATGATTGTCGCTATTCTTCTTACCGTTATGCCTTTCATTTTTCCGATCGTTATGACGCTGCTTGGCCTGCTCACCGGGATGGTGCAGGCTTACATCTTCAGCATTTTGGCAGCGGTGTACATCGCGGCTGCTACACGAGTCAGCAAACCCAAACCAGAACCAGAGGCAACACATTGAAACATGAACTTCGACAACAAAAGGAGATTTATGGATAACATGACTATTATCGCGGTGGCATCAATTGTCGTCGCCGGCATTACCACCGGGTTCGGCACTATGGGACCCG
>Ga0265337_1000441_pt1 | contig 22052 bp, 17 predicted proteins | sample 42122metaG_FD_192441 | JGI IMG/M metagenome (GOLD analysis project Ga0265337, IMG submission 192441) | Rhizosphere microbial communities from Carex aquatilis grown in University of Washington, Seatle, WA, United States - 4-21-22 metaG | ecosystem: Host-associated > Plants > Roots > Rhizosphere >... | reverse complement strand
TGGATGGAGGTAGGCTCGATCCCCGGCGCGGGAAATTCCAATTCGCCGAGGACGTATGCATTTACGGACAAGGTTACAACGGCGGGCACCTACTCGTACCGACTGAAACAAATAGACCACAACGGCGTCTTCAAGTATTCACAGGAAATTCAGGTCGAAGTCGGGCTTGCGCCGAGGACTTTTTCGCTTTTGCAGAACTATCCGAACCCGTTCAACCCGACGACGACGATCGAGTTCACGGTGCCGAGCGACGGCCGTGCTACGCTGAAAGTCTACAATACCATCGGCCAGGAAGTTGCCACGCTCTTTAATGACGTTGCCTCTGCGGGAGAATACCATCAGGCAGTGTTCGATGCCTCGCGGTTCGCAAGCGGAATATATTTTGCCCGCATTGAATTTGCCGGACAGCAGATGACGAAGAAGATGATGGTGATAAAATAAAAGTCATTCGATGGCGTCGAGTGCCTGCATTCGGTGCACCAGCTCACAACAAGATTGCCGTCTTGTTGTGAGGGCGTTTTCTCAATGTTAGAGACTCTCTTCTAGAAGTATCTCAAAAACTCTTGATCGTATCGTTCCGAAGGAATACAGACAAATCATTGTCATTCTGAACCCTCGACGAGTCGTCTATCTACGATTCTACGAATCGTAGATTCGTTGAACGACCCTACGGGTCATAGACCCGTAGGGAGTCGTCGACCGTCGCTTTCAATACGGGGTGAATGCCGAAGGCATCTCCCAAGGGGATCGCTTCGCGACCTTCGGGAGAATCCATGACAATGACGCACCTTGAATCCAGAGGGCTTCATGTCATGGATGCTTCGCTGCGCTCAGCATGACATTTACGGCTGTTTTCTGGATGGCAACCATTTTTTAGATGGCTTCTAATAACATTCTTTCTTTTTACCTCCCCAGAATATTCAACGTAAGATGTACAAATATCAATTTAAGGAGAACCCAATGAAGGTTGTTAACGCTTTGTGTTATGTAGTATTGTTGCTTTTCGCATTTGCGTCTGCCGTGGATGCTCAGAGCACATCTCAAGGGAATTTTCGGTGGCGGAACGATGACGGGAGCGAAACAAGTGCTACATGGCGCAGGAATTATGATGTTAACGACTCATTGAATACCCAAGGCAACGTTCGACTTCGAATTGAATTATATACCACTGCAACTTATGGTGGAGATCTTAATGACAATAATCTCTCGTTGTATTACAGCACCGACAATTCAACGTACACGGAGATCACGACAGATGGCAGCACGAACGCATGGAAGCTTGCACCATCGTCCCATTTCACCAATAACCAGGCTACAACGCACCAATTGCCCGAAAACTCCCCCCATTTCGGCTACGGTTTCATGATACAATCCTCCTCAACCTTTGGATTATCGATTGATCCCAACTATTCATCTGAAATGGAGTTTTGTATCAGCCCGACATCTAATGCACTTTCTGGTAGGTATTATTTCAAAATTCAAGGTGGCCAAAACCCGGCATATCCTTTAATACCGTCAACAGTCTACATCAGTCCCGTCGTAACAACTGCGGCGACTGCCATTGGATTTACAACGGCTAATATAAATGGAACAGTGAACGCGCAGAACTTGAGTACGTCCGTGCGGTTTGTCTACGGCACAAGTTCAGGCAATTATCCCGACAGCGTCGATGCAGCTCCATTAACCGCGACCGGGAATACGGTCACCTCCGAATCAGGCGCACTGACCGGACTTCACCAGGGCACCACCTACTACTATCGGATTTCGGCGAACAGCAGCAATGGATATTCTCTTGGCGCTGAAAAAAGTTTTACAACCGGACTCCCGGAGGGATATGCGCTAAGTTTTACCGCGAGTGATAATGATTACGTGAGCGTTGGTTCACCGTCGAATATCCCGATCGAAAATTCCTCTTATACTCTTGAAGCATGGATCAAACCGAATTCGATGGGCGCGTTCGGCATTATCGGCTGGGGAAATTATGGAAACCAAGACGAGGTAAACGTATTACGGCTCGACCCATCGGGTATCGACAATTATTGGTGGGGCGATGATCAGATCGCTTCTGTGGGAGACTTATCGGGTGTATGGCATCATGTTGCGGCGTCATTCGACGGAACGACGCGCACGATTTATCTTGACGGCAATATCGTCGGCACTGACAACCCTTCAGGAACTCACGCCGTTCCTGACGCATCAAACTATACTGTAGGGGTAACGAATGGCGTCGAATTCTTTGACGGAGAGATCGATGAAGTGCGGGTCTGGGATAAGAGTGTGGGTCAGGATACGATCCAGGCATGGATGATCAAATCGATAACTCCGTCACATCCAGATTATTCTCATCTTGTCGCATACTATAAATTCGACGAAGGGACCGGAACCATCGCGCACGATTCGAGCAGTGCTCACGATAATGACGCTGTGTTTGGCAATTCGCCGACGTGGGTGGTCGCATCGCTGCCGGTGGAACTGACATCGTTTACTGCGGCAACAAACGGACTGAACTCAGTGCTGAACTGGAAAACGGCAACGGAAATAAACAATTCGGGATTTGAAATTGACCGGAAGTCAATGAACAATGAACAATCAACAATGAGCAACTGGACAAGGGTGGGGTTTGTGGCGGGTAATGGCACAAGTAGCGTTCCGCATAATTATTCCTATAATGAAAAAGTCGCCAGCGCTGGAACGTATTCGTACCGGCTGAAACAGATCGACCACAACGGTGCCTTCAAATATTCACAGGAAGTTATGGTAAAGGTCGGAATTGCGCCTAATGTCTTTGACTTGTCGCAGAATTATCCTAATCCGTTTAACCCTACCACGTCGATTCAATTTTCAGTGCCGAGTGACGGGCGGGTAACGTTGAAGGTCTATAATACGATCGGCCAGGAGGTTGCGACTCTCTTCAATGATGTCGCGAAGGCTGGCGAGTATCACCAGGCTGTGTTCGACGGGTCGAGGCTGGCAAGCGGGATCTACTTTGCACGGCTCGATTTTGGCGGGAAGCAGATGATGAAAAAAATGGCCATGATAAAGTAGTTTGGCTGATCTGTTGATTTTTTCAACAATGCGGCAGCAATTGTGAATGGATCGAGTGTTTTTCTGTGGGACGTTGTGTCGCAGGATACATCCGATAATTGACATGGCTGTCGCATTGTTGTATTATGTAGAAGATTTTTGCCGATAACCCAAACTCATTCAAAAAAGAATATTTTTCCGGAACTGACTGGATCATTTGCGCTGAGCCTTCGCGATGATACTGGCTATGTCTCGTTCCCAAACTCCGATTAGGAACGCTTGCAGCAGACGTTTATGAAAAAAAACGAAACGTTGCAAAGGAACAAGAGTAATCCAGCGTTTCGTTCGTGTGGATGGTTCTCATAATGACATTGTAAGGGGAATATGAAAAAATACACTTTGCTACTCTGTTATATCTCGTTCCCAATCTCCGATTGGGAACGCTCGCAAGAGATCTATTTCTACAAAAATCGCAACGAGGTGAGCGAACAAGAAGAATCCGACGGTCGAATCGCGTAGATGTTTTTCATCAAACCACTGTTGAGGAAAAATGAACAAATATATCTTGTTACTCGGCGCTATCTATGTCTCGGTTTCCTATTCACAATTTAGCCAGCAGGGAAATAAATTATTCGGTACGGGGAGTGCAAGCACTCCTGAACAAGGCACTTCTGTCGCGCTTTCTGCAGATGGTAACACTGCCATCGTCGGCGGAATAGCTGACAGTGCTGGTGTCGGAGCTGCTTGGATATTTACACGCTCTGGAGGACACTGGTCGCAGCAAGGACACAAACTTGTCGGCACTGGAGCTGTAGGTACTTCGCAACAAGGCTATTCGGTCGCAATATCGGCAGACGGCAACACGGCAATTGTCGGAGCGTACGATGACAATACACATGTCGGTGCTGCGTGGATATTTGTCCGTTCGGGAGAAACCTGGTCACAGCAAGGGTCCAAGCTCGTTGGAAACGATTATGCGTCGTTTTCGTATCAAGGTTTTTCCGTTGGCATTTCCGGAGACGGCAACACGGTAATTGTGGGCGGCCCATACGATAACAGTAATAGAATCGGAGCCGCGTGGATCTACAGAAGGACAGGCGGCACTTGGTCGCAGGTTGGGGGCAAGTTGGCAAACAATCAAGGCGGTTCATACGGTCAGCAGGGATACTCGGTAGCAATATCCGGCGATGGAAATACTGTTGCCGTCGGCGCCAACGACGATGCTCCGTACTATGGTTCTGTGTTCGTCTATGTCTGGAACGGCACCTCATGGGTGAGCCAGGGGAATAAGCTGGTGGGAGGATATTATTCGGCCTTCGGCAGTTCCGTAGCACTATCGTCGGACGGCAATACGCTTGTTGTCGGTGGGTCCGGCGACTATAACTCCGCCAGCGTCGGCGCGATTTGGATATTTAATAGAATGCCTGACGATTCATGGGTATTAATGGAGAACGAAATTCGCCCTAGTGATTACACTACCGGCACTCCTTCCATTGGTTGTTCGGTATCTGTTTCTTCCGATGGGGGTACCGTCATCGTAGGCGGGCTTGGTGACCATGGATATGACGGTGCCGCGTGGATATTTAAACGTTCCATTAGTACTGACACAGTGTGGACTCAGTCCGGGACTAAACTTATTGGAACTGACACAGTGGGCGCTTCGCGGCTAGGATGTTCCGTTGCAATTTCTGGAGACGGCAATACCGCGATTGCTGGCGGATTAGGTGACAGCAGCTTTGCGGGTGCAACATGGGTTTATGCCACACCGTCCGCCCCGCTTCCCGTCGAAGTCACATCATTTACGGCAATGCCAAACCGACTTAGGGTTGACGTAAGTTGGTCGACGGCTACAGAGCTAAATAATTCACAATTTGATATTGAAAGAAGATCACTTTCCACTGTTCTCCCCGCAAGCGCACAAACTCAAGCGTGGATCAGAGTCGGGTCCGTAGCCGGCTCCGGAACATCCAATTCCCCGAAAAGCTATTCGTTTTCCGACAATGTCGCCAGCGCCGGCACGTACTCGTATCACCTGAAGCAGATAGACCGCAACGGTGAATTCAAATATTCTCAGGAAATTCAGGTGCAGCTCGGCCCGGCACCAGCGGCATTTGATTTGTCTCAGAATTATCCCAATCCGTTCAATCCTGCGACGTCGATCGAGTTCACGCTGCCGAGTGACGGACGTGCAATCCTGAAAGTCTTTAACTCGATCGGCCAGGAGGTGGCGATCCTTTTCGATAACTTTGCAAAAGGCGGAGAATACTATCAGACAGTATTCGACGGATCGAAACTTGCCAGCGGCACGTACTTTGCACGATTGCAGTTTGGTAGTACCGTGCAGATGAAAAAGCTCCTTCTTTTGAAGTAAGTCCAATTACTTTGTATTGAGGAAATCAACTATTGCAGGCAAGTGACTTGTTAAGTACATTGGTGGTGTAACACCCTTCCCTCGGAATTGCCGTACAATATTGCGCGTTAGAATAACAGTCAGCGACGAAAACAGCTGATTATATATAACATCAAGGAGAAAATCCATGAAGGCTACGGTACGAATATTGTTCCTCGGCTTTTTGTTCTGCATCCCATATCTTGTAACAGCCCAGATCACCAATTTGAAAGTTAATAATGTAACCGCACCTACACCGTTCACCATGACGTCGGGTGATACGATTAAGTGGGAATACAATTGTCCCGTTGGTGCTACCATTGCCTTTGAGCTTTGGTATGATGTCAATCATAACGGAACGATCGACCCTGGGACCGATGTGGAGTATGGCGCATTTGCACAAACCGACGGGGTATCAAATCACAACGGTCCGGGGGATCTGGACGGACTTGCTAACGGGCACGTAATATTTTATCAACCCGTTGGAATTGCACCGGGAGACTACGTTCTCAGGTTTACGAACGGCGGAAGCAGCGTTACCGATGTGGGCACAGTGTCGCCGCTGGCCTTACCTGCACACACAATTTCCGGACACGTGACTCCTCCTCCGGGCAAAAGCGCTCAATACATCGACGTTCAAATCGACCGCGACGGTAATTTTGGGCAGCCCAATTCATGGGATGCGTATACCAATGCATCGGGTGATTTTCAAATCGCAATGAACGCCGATACCGCAGGCAATCCATGGTACGTTCAAATTCAAACCAACCCGTATCCTCCATCGATCATTACTCCCCAAGACTCGACGATTACGATTGTCGGTAATCCAAGCGGCATTAATCTTATCATGCTTCCTGCGGCTGCGCAAGTGGCGGGCTATCTAAAGGATGATTCGGGATTACCGATTCAAAGCAGTGTGTATGCAACTGTTCAGTCGTCCGGCAGCAACGCCCCATATCGTTATTCTCAAACTGATAACCTAGGATTTTTCGATTTGGGTCTTTTGCAGGGAGACATTGATCAAACTCAGAATCAACACTGGTCTCTTGCTATGTCTACGAATGGAGATTCTGTGTCCGATCATATATATCCCGAGATCTCGCTTCCGCTGCTTCATACCGGCGATAGTTTGTTCTATAACCTGGTTTCCTACGCAGTCAACTCCACGATTCAGGGCATAGTTCAGTTTAATGGGCAGAATGTAAATTATCCGTTTGAGTTAATTGCAACAAACCCGGATACGGCATATTCGATGGCGTTGACTGACAACGCAGGGAATTTCACGATGAAGGTCAGTAATAAGATCTTTAATTACTATTTGAATCCCCAATATTTGCCTCCCAATGAGCAGTCCCCGACGGTTGTTGTCCATCCGGGAGAGACGGGCGTCGTGTTCAATATTACCACAACATCCGTGCGCGATGCATCGGCAAAAATTCCGACGGTCTTGGCTCTTTCGCAGAATTATCCGAACCCGTTCAACCCGGCGACGGAGATTCAGTTCACCGTTCCGTCGAATGGAAGGGCAGTGCTGAAGGTATTCAACGTGCTCGGGCAGGAGGTCGCTACCTTGTTTGACGGCGAAGCAGCGGTCGGCATGATCCATCAAGCTCAGTTCATCGCGGCAAATTTGTCGAGCGGAGTCTACTTCTCGCGGCTGGAGTTCGGCGGCAGGGTGCAGATGAGGAAAATGCTGCTCTTGAAATAAATCACGCACTCGCAGCAATAAAGAGACACATTGCTCCCAAAACCGCGAAAGCTTTGGGAGCAGTTTTTTACTTGCACGCGTAACAAACAATCCTGGCACCGTGGGATGAACCTATGCCGTACGAGGACTTAACCGATGTCGCTCCCAGCAAAGATATTCGTCGCGCTCGTAGCGCTTGAACACTATTACATCCTATGGCTGGAGATGTTCGCCTGGACGACACGCGGGAGGAAGGTGTTTTCATCCCTTTCCGGGGATATGTTCGAAAAGACAAAAGTGATGGCGGCTAACCAGGGACTCTATAATGGATTTCTCGCAATAGGATTAACCTGGTCGCTGCTTGTCTCTGATCCCGTGTGGTCGAAAAACATTGCCCTTTTCTTCACCGGCTGTGTTATCGTCGCAGGCTTCTACGGCGCATGGACGGCGCACCGGTCGATCTTCTACAAGCAAGCTCTTCCCGCAATTCTAGCCTTCGCATTATTGTTATTGTAAAAGTGATTGACTCTGCATACCTTCGGAATTGTGACGGCGGTAGATCTCGCCGCCAAAGATAAATATCAACCGTTACGGAGTCCTGTGTTATGAAAAGTATCTCAAAACCGGCAGGGGGGGAATATGCCCCGTATGCGATCATGTACATCAGTTTGCTCCCCGATGACGGCTCCGTGCTGGGTCATTTGAAAGATAATTACGACGCGTTGAGAAAATTCATACTCGCCTTGCCGGATCACAAGCTCGCGTACCGTTACGCTGCGGACAAGTGGACGATAAAAGAAATACTCGTCCACATTATGGACACGGAACGGATCTTCGGTTACCGGGCGCTGCGGTTTGCGCGGAACGACAAAACGGCATTGCCCGGTTATGAACAGAACGACTATGTCCCATACTCCAAAGCCAATGAACGAACTCTCACGGATATTTTTCAGGAATACGCGGCACTCAGAAGCGCGACCATAACCATGTTTGAAAGCTTTTGCGATGAGGACTATGTTCGAAACGGCATCGCTAATGGAAACCCTGCAAGCGTTCGGGCGCTCGCGTACCAGATCGCGGGACACGAATTGCATCATTGGAATCTGATCAAAGAACGATATGTGCCGGATCATTGGCCGAAATAACATTTTATCCGCAAGAACATGAGTTCAAGTCTAAAGCATGTCAGCGTTGAAAACGCCGAGCATTATCCTTGGGGAGACAATTGCGACGGATGGCATCTTCTTAAAAGAGACGATATGAGCGTTATCCAGGAGCGAATGCCGGCCGGGACATCCGAGAAAATGCATTGCCATAAGATTTCGCGGCAGCTCTTTTTTGTTCTTAAGGGAACGGCAACGATGCACGTGAACGGAGATAGGGTCGTTGTGGGAAATAATCACGCGATAGAAATTCCCCCGGGGGTTTTTCATCAGCTTCGAAACGATTCGAAAGAGGAATTATCGTTCCTAGTCTTTTCGGTCCCAATGAGCCATGGTGACAGGTACGAGTGCTGAGTGAAATGTGCGGATCCGGAGCAGGAAGGATGCGGCTTTGCTGAAGTGATTACTTCGTTCGTTCCATCACAAAATCGACAAACATCATCAGCGCGTCTTTGGCGGGTGACTCGGGGAGCGGTTTCAGGCATTGGCGGGCTTGTTCGCTGTAATATTCTGCTTTTGAGACTGCGTAGTCGATCCCGCCGTACTGTTGAGCAAACGCCACGACATACTCAACGTCTTTGCTCTTCGCGCCATTCCTGATCATCTTGAGAATACGGCGCGATTCTTTTTTTGGGGCTTGCTGGAACGAATGGATCAGCGGGAGTGTGATCTTCTTCTCTTTCATGTCGCCCCCGACCGGCTTGCCGATGATGTTCTTCCTGCTTGTGTAATCGAACAGATCGTCCCGGATCTGGAATGCCATTCCGACATTCTCGCCGAATTCTCTCATCAATTGCCTCATGTCCGTGTAACGCGTGGCACTTGCCGCACCGATGACGGAACAGGTTGAGAGGAGGGAAGCGGTTTTGTCGGAGATGATCTTCAGGTACGTTTCTTCGTCAATGTCGAGTTCCCGGCTCTTTTGGATCTGCAGGATCTCTCCCTCGCTCATCCTTCGCACGGCGTCGGAAACGGAGTTCAGAAAATAATGATCTTCATATTTCAGTGACAGCATGAGGCCGGTCGAGAGGAGGTAATCTCCCATCAACACGGCAATTTTGTTCTTCCACACGGCGTTGATCGATGCGAGCCCGCGCCGGGTATCGGCATCGTCGACGACGTCGTCATGAACGAGGGTTGCGGTATGAAGGATCTCGACAAGCGTTGCCCCGCGGTAGGTGCTTTCGGTGATTTGACCGCACGCCTTTGCCGCAAGGAAGACAAGGATCGGACGGATCCTTTTTCCTTTTTGTTTGACAATATACCGTGCGATCGTGTCGACGAGAAGGACGTTCGAACGCATCGAATGTTTGAAGTGACGCCCAAATTCCTGCAGCTCCTCGTTCACCGGAGCCTTGATATCGTCCAGGCTTATGGATTGATGTCGTTTCATGAAGCGGTGTCCGGGTCTTTCTTCTGCGCGAACTTCGAAACAATAATGCTGATTTCATACAACACGAACATCGGCGCAGCAAGCAGGCTTTGCGTCACGATATCAGGGGTCGGCGTTACGACGGCGGCGATGATCAGGATGACCACGATCGCATGACGGCGGTAGTGCCGCATGAACGCCGGGGTCAGAATGCCAAGCTTCGTAAGAAAGTACGCGATCATCGGAAGTTCAAACACCAACCCCGCTCCGACGACAAGGCTCATGATAAAACTGATGTACCGGTCGGCGGCGATGTTCAAGCTGATATTCTCAGTACCGAACCCGGCGAAGAATGTCAACGCCGTCGGAACAAGGACGAAGTAACCAAACGCAATGCCGGCAAGAAAGCAGAATGACGTAAAGAAAACGATCCACCAGATATATTGCCGTTCTTTCGGCATCAAGCCGGGGGCGACGAACTTCCAGATCTGATACAGAAGCACCGGCATGCTGACGATGAGCCCCGCGAAGAGAATGACCTCCATATAGAGGACCATGATCCCGTAGGGAGTGAGCACTTGCACTTTCAAATGTGCCACACGAAGCGGCCCGAGCAGGACGTCCTGCACAAGAAAATCAGAAAAAAAGGCGCAGGCGATCGATGCAAGAGTCAGCGCGATCAATCCTTTTATAATTCTCCAGCGCAGTTCCTCGAGGTGGTCAAAGAATGACATCTCTTTCGCATCGCCGCTGCCGGATATTTGTTCTGCCATAATACGTCGTCGTTTAAGTCGTTGATCGGGCGGATGTCGATGAGAGCGGGACTCCGCTCGCAAATTCTTCAGGGAATAATCTACGCCATTTCTTTATAGAGCGGATAGCCGGTGCAAAGGTCGGCCACCATTTTCTTCATCGATTCGTACACCGCAGGTTTGCCTATGTTGATGACAACTTCGTCGATAAAATCGGCAACTATTCGCATGTCGGCTTCTTGCATCCCGCGGGTTGTGAGTGCGGGAGTACCAACCCGGATCCCGCTGGTGATAAGGGGGGATTTGTCGTCGAAGGGGACGGCATTCTTATTGACCGTGATCCCTGCGGCGTCGAGAGCCTCCTGCGCGTCCTTGCCGGTGACGTTCTTGTTCCGGAGATCGATGAGCATCAAATGGTTGTCGGTTCCGCCGGAAATGATGTTGTACCCTTTTTTCACCATCGCATCAGCGAGGGCCTGGGCGTTCTTTATCACTTGCTTTGAGTAGTCTTTGAAACCCGGTTCGAGTGCCTCCTTGAACGCCACCGCTTTCGCCGCGATGATGTGCATTAACGGCCCGCCCTGAATTCCCGGAATGACCATCGAGTCCAGCAGTTCTGAGATCATCTTCTTTCTTCCCGACTTTGGCGCGACGACGCCGAACGGGTTTTCAAAATCCTTCCCGACCAGAATAATGCCGCCGCGAGGACCGCGAAGCGTCTTATGCGTTGTTGATGTCACGACATGGCAGTGGGGGATGGGATCATTCAGAAGCTTTGATGCGATGAGGCCGGCGGGATGGGCGATGTCGGCGAAGAGGAACGCTCCAACGCTGTCGGCAATTTCCCTGAACCTCTTGTAGTCGATATTCCGTGAATACGCGCTCGCGCCGACGGTAATAAGTTTTGGCCGGACGCGTTTCGCGGTCTCTTCGACGTCGTTGTAATCTATATGCCCCGTTTCCTTCGAAACGCCGTACGCAGAGAACTTATAGAACTGTCCTGAGAAATTCACCGGCGAGCCGTGAGTCAAATGGCCGCCGTGAGAAAGATTCATACCGAGGACTGTGTCGCCCGGTTTGATAAAGGTGAAGTAAACGGCCATATTCGCCTGCGACCCGGAATGAGGCTGAACGTTTGCATACTCGGCGCCGAATAATTCTTTTACCCTCGCGCGAGCCAGGTTCTCGACAACGTCCACGTACTCGCATCCGCCGTAATACCGCTTGCCGGGATACCCTTCCGCATATTTGTTCGTCATGATGCATCCGGCGGCTTCGAGGACCGCCTGGCTGACGAAATTCTCCGATGCGATCAGTTCGAGTTTCGTGTTTTGGCGGTGCAACTCATTCTTTATCGCCGTATAGACGTCATCGTCGGCTTGGCGGAGTTGATTCATGGTCATCTCTATGAAGTAGTTGTCGGAAGAGTTCCGTCCTGGCTATGGACGAAGTATCTGTACAGCCGGGGCAATCGTCAGCACGAGGTGAGAGAGTGGATCTTTGCAACCCTGCGCTCGTGCCGGCCTCCTTCAAATTCTGTCCGTAAAAAGATCCTTACGATCGCCTGAGCTTCGTCCCACGTGGTCAATCGCTCGCCAAGGCAGAGGACGTTGGCGTCGTTGTGTTTTCGCGAGAGCTCTGCCGCCTCGATCGTCTCGCAAGCTGCGGCCCGTACTCCTTTATGTTTGTTCGCGACAATGGACATGCCGATACCCGTCCCGCAGATCAGGATCCCCCTGTCGCATTCTCCATTTGAAACTGCGACGGACGCCGCATGCCCGTAGTCAGGGTAGTCGGTCGATTCGTTCGAATGTGTGCCGAAGTCGGTGAACGGGAGCTGCATCTCGTTAAGGACGGCTTTTATTTTCTCCTTGTACGAAAATCCCGCGTGGTCGCTCGCAAGCGCAATCATGTTATTGTACCTCCGGCTGAATAAACCAGCTATCGCTCCCCGTCAATGAGATCGTCAAACGGGTGATGGAATCTCGTTCGAGTCCGTTCGATGTTGATCCGCGAATGCCGTACTCGAGTCCGATGTTGATCCTCGCTTCGCTTCCCGGCGCGGAGAAGATCGGGACGCCGATGCCGCCGGTGACGAAATATTCACTAACGGTTTGACCGTTGATCTTAAGATACGATTCGTTCACGTAGCCGCCTGCACGGTAGATGACCTGCCGGTAGTACGGTTCGGCAAGGGTCCTTGTCGGAAGAAATTCCGCTCCCACTCCAACGCGCATGCTGTTCTGGACCTCCTGCGGATGAACGCCCATGTACGTGTATTGACTCCATTGCTGGAACTGAGCGTCGCCGGTGAAGATGATCTTGTCGCGCACGTCGTATTCCAACCCCAGCGCGATCCCGAGCGGAATTTTCGTCGTGCCGCTGCTGACGTTGGTCGTTTCCTGAGCAGTTGAGAAATCTTGAAATATTTGTTCGTTTGAAGAGAGCGCCGCTCCCGAAAACAGCGTGGCGCCGATATTCACATGCTTATCGTCCGAGACGCCGAGTGCCTTGTCGATCCCGGCAAACAAGCCGCCCAACGTAAAAGCAAAGCCGTGTGTTGAGATGTTCTTGTCGGCGTTCGTCGAGAAGTAGCCGACGCTGTCCAGCTGCTGAACGTCGTCGAAGTTTCCGAACAGGTAATGGGTCGTTATTCCGAAATACAGGTCTTGCACCGGCGAAAAGGAAAATGCAAACTGGGCCGACGATAATCCCCCTTTGCCTGTATACGTCTGCGTGAAGCCCGTCGCAAGGTCGTTGCCTGTTACATCGTACGCCCTTCGGCTGAACGGCGTTATGCTGAACGCGAATCCGATTCCGTAGTCGTTGTACACTGGAAACGCGAGGGCGGCCGACTGAAAATTTCCCGAACTGAGAAAGGTCGAGGCCGATCCGTCGTTGAGTGAATACCCCTGGTACTGAAAATCCCCTGAATACTGTGTTCGTGACAATTGTCCGAGCCCCGCAGGATTGAGCAAATTAATATACCCGCCGTTGAGCGACGCGATGCCCGTTCCTCCCATCGCCGCAGAGCGATTGCCCGCATACGTTGTGATATCGCCGACACCGAAGCTGGAATAGATCGACCCTTCCCCCGCAAAGAGACGACAAGGCAATGCTGTTATCAACGCTGTCAGAATGAAGAGCTGTACCGTTTTCATATCGGTGAATTATTTCCTGGTGTATGTGATAAGAAGCCTTGGAGCGTACGCCGTGTCTTTTGAAGAATAGAAGACGTGCGAGTCGATCGCGGAATTAGCGCTTATAGCGCGCAGCTGGGCGCCGAAATTGCCGTGTGGCGCGTTGATCCACTGCTGGATCATCGTCGTGAGATTAAATGTATAGACGATGTTCGACGTCTGAGTCGTATCCTTCCGGTAGCCGTACCCGAAGTAGGTCGCCGCGACAGTATCAAAGTTCGTTGCGCTCCCCGCAAAATAGGCCACGACGCTGTCCGGCATTCCATAACCGATCGACCTCTGGCCATTCTTCAGCGTCATAAGCATCGTTGCATTGTTGATCACTACCTTGTTCGAAGGAATTGAATCGAAGGCCGGCGGATTGAATTGGAATTTAACGAGGCTGTAGATCGAGATGCCCCCCTGCGTTTGAATTCCGGCGGAAAGCTGGATGGGGTTGCTTGTCGCAAAAAAAGTCCCTTCTCCGATGTTGAGACTCACCGAGTCCTTGATGCCGTTCTTTTCGTAGATGATTTCCAGATTCGGCGGAGTTGAGCTGCCGAATTGAGAGAACCCCCAGATACCGAAGTTTGTCATGCCGGGTTTTGTCACAAGCGCAATGCTGAAGAACCTCGGCAATAACGTATCCGCATAAATATTGATCCACTTCCGTACGAGAGAAGTATCGAATTGAGCGGTCAGCGTTTTTCCGGCACTGAGCGTGTCCAGGTTCGTGATCACAAAGTTCGCCGAATTGGTGGGCGCCATCGACAGTCCGCTCAACGAATCCACGGTGACAGTCGCCGCCGACCATGGCGACAATACCTCTTTGATCACAAATTGACCGGGCGCCGGCGGAACTGAAACGTTCCAGCCGTAGTCAGCGCTCAACGTTAATTCCGCTGTGTCGATCTGCACCGATGCCATGCTGTCGGGGAACGACGCGTAGAAGAGGAGAAGCGCCTTCGCATCGACCGACGAGGAATTACCGACGAGAAACGACCCGCTCGACCCATTGATCTGCGGGAACTTGAAGGTCGTGTCGCCGACGGATGTAAACGAAGTGTCGTGCGTGGTGTACTTGCTGCTGACGGGGATTATCTTTTTCCCGACCGATGTCGGACTTTGACTGCATCCGGCAAAGGCTGCGAGAAGACAAAGAACTGCGATGATACGTTTGGGGTACACATTCATGCGGTGTGAGACTGAGTAAATGAGCGTTCCTGGGATTCGATCGATTGTTTGATATACACGACGCCGTCCATCACGTCGCCGGCGAAGAGATCCGGCTGGTTCCGGCAATTGAGAATATCTTTGGCGCCGTAGCCCGTCGCAACCATCACCGTGTGTGCGCCGGCCGCTTTGCCCGCAGCGACGTCGATGCACCGGTCTCCGACGACATACGATCGGCTAAGATCGACCGAGTATTTCTTCTGGGCCTGAAGAAGCATTCCGGGTTTTGGTTTTCTGCAATTGCATTCGACATTGTAGCGTTCGTCCGCGGATCCCGGCAAATGCGGACAATAAAAAAAATCGTCGATGAATGCGCCTTCGCTCTTCAGTAGGTTCCGCAGCGCCGCATGGACGTCGTGCACCATGGCTTCAGAAAAATAGCCGCGGGCAACTCCTGACTGGTTCGTAATAATAAATACTTTGATCCCCAGATTGTTCAGTTCTCGGATGGCACTGCCGGCGCGCGGTATGAGCTGGAGTTGGTCTGGCGATGAAATGAAATTCTCTTCCACGTTCACAGTTCCGTCACGGTCGAGGAACACCGCGATATCAGATCGGGTCATCGGTTCTTATTGCTTGACAAGATTTCGGTAGAGGTTTGTATATTTCTTTGCGGACGACTCCCATGAGAAATCCTGAAGCATGCCATTCCTCATAATCTTTTTCCAACCGGGGCCGTCTTGGTACGACTTCAGAGCGCGCAGGATCGTCTTGAGGAGCTCTTTTGAATCGTATTTCTTAAACTTAAAACCTGTTCCGTTGGTCCCGTCGACATCCTGGATCGTGTCCTCCAGTCCTCCCGTGGCGCGCACGATGGGAACTGTTCCGTACTTCAGACTGTAGAGCTGGTTGAGGCCGCACGGTTCATAGCGGGAAGGCATGAGATACATATCGCACCCGGCTTCGATAAGGTGGGCAAGTTCGTCGTTGTAGCCGATGTAGACGCCCATCTTCGACGCAAATCGCTTGTGCATCGATTCGAAATACTCCTGGTATCGCTTCTCACCCGCAGCGAGCATCACGAATTGAATATCGAGCTTCATCATGTCGTCGGCAATTTCCTTGATGAGGTCAAGTCCCTTTTGGTCCACGAGTCGCGAGATGATACCGATGAGCGGGACGTTCTCCTTATAGACAAGGCCGAATTGTGACAGGAGTTCTTTCTTGTTGTCGGCCTTTCCTTCGAGCGTTCTGACGTCAAAACGCTTCACAATATGCTCGTCGGTCTCGGGATTCCAGATGGCGTAGTCGATACCGTTGGTAATACCGTGGAGGTGCGATTTGTTCTTCTGCAGCACCCCCTCCAGACCGCACCCAAACTCCTCGGTCGAACAGATCTCTTCCGCGTACTTCTCGCTGACGGTTGTGATCACGTCGGAATAGATAAGTCCGGATTTCATGAAATTGAGTTTCCCGTAGAATTCGACGCCTTCCTTTGTAAATTCGGATTCCGGCAGTCCCGTTTTCTCGAATGAAGCGGCGGGAAATGTTCCCTGGTAGGCGAGGTTGTGGATCGTGAAAACGGTCTTGATATGCTTAAAGAATGGGTCGCCGCTGTAAATTGTCTTGATGTATGCCGGTATCAGGCCGGTCTGCCAATCGTTGCAGTGGATGATATCGGGCTGCCATCCGAGTCGCTTCAGCGTCTCCAGGACGCCGCGGCAAAAGAAGATGAACCGAACATCGTTATCCGCATAATCTTTCTTCGTCTCGGGATTCGTGTAAATTCCCGGACGCTCGTAGAGCTCCTTATTCGCGAGAAAATATACCTGGACCTTCGATTTTACGTTCGCAATAAATGAAGAATTGACGTTGGCGATCTTTTTCTCGTCGCCGATGGGGACTTCAATGTCTTTCAAACGAATAACATCGTGGAGCTTAAATTTGCGCTCGCTGATGGATCCGTATCGGGGCATGATGATACGAATCTCATGGCCTGAATCTTTTATCACCTGGGGGAGCGTCCCTGATACATCTGCCAACCCTCCCGTTTTTGCGAACGGTTCGACTTCGCTTGACACAAAGAGAATATTGAGGGGTTTTGACATACTCGTATCGTTTGGGGATAAAACTGTGATCAATGCTTCTTAATTTACAAAAAATTCGTGCTATAAGCAATTCAAAAACCAGTGTGTGCCGTGAAGGGGATCGCCAGGCTCTTCGGAAAAAAGATTGACGCGAACCTTTATGAGGGAGGCAAACCGAATACATCGGCTAATCAAATGGTTCCCGTGCATAGGCGGCCAGAAATGCGTTGCGTACGATCCCTCTTTTCCAATATCCGGGCTCCCAAATTTTTTCTTGACAATACCATGCGTGTTGGCTATATTTTGACAAGAATATTAGGAGCAGCACGTATCGTCATTGTTAAAGGTTAGTAAAAGTTTTTGATCATGTTCTCGTTCTAAACCTTTGACGTTTCATACGGAGTTGCTTTTTTCTTGTACCGGACGTTTTTGGTGTGAGTGAAAAGCCAGAAAGTTCGGTATTTTATTTTTATCAAGGCCGTGAAAAAAATATCACAATATTGTCTGATTCTCGCTGCGGCAGCCGCCGTGTTCCTTCCTGTTCGAGGCCTTTCCGCAGCCGGTAATTTTTCGGACGTGCGCGTCATCTCGTCAACGGAAAGCGGTATTACCCTTGAGTTTACGCCGAAGTATAAATCGGGGCGGAAGGTGGTCGCCGGCGGCAGGGAATACGAAACTGTTGAGTTTGAGAAAAATTCCGGCAGCGATTATGCCGGCGCCGGAAAGCCCGATATTCGATTCCGCACGATCCCCATCGGCCTTTGGGGAAGCACGAATAACCGCGTGACGGTCATCAGTTCAGATGTCGTAACGATCGCAGGATTTGCACTGGCACCGGTACCCTCCTTGTTCTCTTCACCAAAGAACCAAAGCGGGAACTCAGAGAAGCTTGCACGTGAAAATTCCGTTGCTCCCGCTGTCGCAGCGCTCGACAACGTGGCGAGGGTAAAGGGAACGTACGTCGGATATCTCAGAATTTATCCGGTCCAATACAACGCGTTGACGAACACGCTGAAGAAATATTCACGAATAGTTGTTCGCGTGGATTTTGGGTCCCGTGAGCGCGCGACGGCGCCTAATACCGATGATGACTGGATGCGTCTGTCGCTCCTGAATTATCCGGTGATCAAGCGCTCGCTCCAGCCGGCCGGCGCATTTCGGCGCACGGCTCTTTCCAACAGCGTGTTGTCGACGGGTACCTGGTATAAACTCGAAGTCAGGGATGACGGCATGTACAAGATCGATGCGGCATACCTGAGTACTCTCGGTATTGATCGCTCATCCATTCCTTCCATACGTGATTTGAAAATATACGGCGGCAACGGAGTAACTCTTCCTGAGGATCTCTCGCAGCCAAGGCCGGCAGACATATCCCAGCAGCCCGCGCTGTATGTGGATGTCAACGGGAACTCGAAATTCGATGCCGATGACTATATCCTGTTCTACGGCCAAGGCGTAACCGGCTGGACGTACGATCCGGTGGCAAAACAATTCTCTCATTATATCAATCACTTTACGAACAGCAACGAGTACTTCCTTCAGTACGCGCCGGGTTCGGGCAATGGCAGGCAAATGGCGGTTGAGCCGAGCCCAGGCAGCGGGGCTCCGGTAAACACCACGAAGGGAAAAGTCTTCTTTGAAGAGGAAAAAACCAATCTTGTTCAATCGGGCCTTCAATGGTACAGCTCGCCGCTCAACCCCAACGATTCGCGTGTTATTGTGAACAAGCTGGATGGATATTACCCTGGCTCTGTGGTAGACTACAACTATGAGTTGCTTTCCCGCTCGGACGCCGCCGAGAGTTTTTCTATTCTGGAGACGGGCAAACAGATAGCGTCATTATACGCCGGCGTAACCCAGGACGCAATTACGCTCGCCGGGACCGAAGAGTATGCTACTGTCAGCGATGGCGAGACAAAAACGGTCCCGTCGCTTGCCGCCAATAACACCAGTACTTTGAAAATCATCTACAATGCATCAAGCGCAGTTGCCACTGGCTATATCAATTGGATCGAGTTGACCTACACCCAGCAGCTAACAGCGGTCGGCGATGCCCTTCTCTTCACTTCACCAGATACGACCGGAGCTGTTGAGTTCGACCTATCGAGATTCTCGGCTTCATCATTTTCCGCATTCGATATTTCTGATTCTGTTAAAGTGATGCAGCCTCAGGCCGACCAGCTGGCAGGTACATACCTTCTTCGGGACAACCTCAATTCCGGGAAAGTAAAACGGTATTGGGCCGGGACGACTGCGGCATATAAAACTCCCCTCTCGTTTATTAAGATTCCAAACACAAACTTGCGGGGGATCCCGGGGGCGGATTTTATCATTGTGACCCAACACGATTTTGTTTCGGAGGCGCTGCGGCTCAAGGCTCATAAGGAAAGCTTGCCGGGAAGTGAAGCACTGAAAACCGCGGTAGTGGAGATCGATACGATCTATAATGAATTCGGCAATGGTCTGCCCGACCCGGTGGCGATCCGCGATTTCTTGGCATATGCTACAACGAACTGGCAGCCCGCGCCGCGGTACGTTCTCTTTTTCGGCGACGCCTGTTTTGACTACAAGAATATCCTAAACCTCGACAAGAATTGGGTACCGACATACGAAACTCCTGAATCGAATTACCAGGTCTACACGTACGGCTACGATGATTTCTTCACATACCTCCAGCCCGGAAACACATCCACGGTGACACTGGCGACTGGAAGACTTGCAGTAAGGACTCTCGACGAAGCGCGGCTTGTGGTCGACAAGATCATTCAGTATGAAACAGCACCGACGTTTGGAGCATGGAGGAACTTAATAACGCTCGTGGCGGACGACAGGAACGTCAATGGCACGTTAGACGGGGCTGATAATCCGGAGCAGACAGAAACGTTGGCATTGAAGGATGTTCCAACCACATTTCAACTGGCGAAGATCTACGAGGAGGATTACCCGACCGTCATTGCTGCTTCAGGAAGGACGAAGCCGGAAGTGCGTCAGGCCATCATCGATCAGGTCAACAGGGGAACGCTTGTCATAAACTATGTCGGACATGGGAATCCTAAAGTATGGTCTCACGAAACAATTCTCACCCTGGATGATGTTAGCACCCAATTCTTCAACGCAAATGAACAGACATTCGTCGTCGCGGCAACGTGCGATTGGGGGAGGTTTGATAACGCCGCTGCGCAAAGCTCGGCGGAAGAGATCATCGTGAACGCAAACGGCGGCGCTGTGGGAGTCGTTAGTGCGGATAGGGAAGTTTATTCGCAGGACAATTCGGAAACGAATCAAGTTTTGTACACGTACTTATTTCCGACGGATCCATACAGTCTTACTCCTCGTTTGGGAGATGCCCTGATGCTTGCGAAGAACGATCGAAGATCTGGTTCACTCGATAACAATCGCAAGTACCATTTGCTGGCCGATCCAACAATGCGCCTGGCAGTTCCCCGGCTGGTCATGCGAATTGACTCGATCAACGGAAAACCCGTTTCGAATCTTTCGTTCGACACTCTTCAGGCTCTCAGTAAAGTTACCGTTACGGCTTCCATTCGCGACAACAGCGGCGTCCTCCAAAGCATCAACAGTGACTCAGCCCTTATTACGATCTTCGATGCCGATCGCTCAGATTCAGTGTATGACAGCGGCGTATACAGCGATAATACGACCTGGCAGCATAGCATGACATTTCTTAAACCGGGAGCGACGATCTATAAAGGAGATAATACCATTCACGCGGGAAGAGTTTCGGCGACGTTCATCATTCCGAAGGATATTTCCTATGAAAATAAGCAGGGAAAGGTTCTGGTTTACTTTTCGGGAAATGGAACTGACGGCCGCGGCTCTACCACGCACGTGATCGTGGGGGGAACATCGACAGCGCTCGCGAACGACACTCAGGGGCCTGCCGTTAAGATTTACTTTGACACGAGGTCGTTCCATTCTGGTGACCTTGTAACTGAGAATCCTCTATTGATTGTCGACCTCACGGACAGCAGCGGAATCAACGATGCAGGAAGCGGCATTGGGCACGGCCTCGAGGCATGGCTCGACTCAGATACAAAAAGTACTGATCTGACGGATTACTATACCGGTGCTAGAGATAACTATCAGGCTGGAACCATTCTGTACCAGTTCACCGCGCTGGCCCCAGGCCGCCATACCCTTACCCTTCGCGCGTGGGATGTATACAATAACTCTACGACAACCGAAACTGAATTCACCGTCGCTTCGGGGTCGTCCCTCGCGCTGGAAAATGTCTATAATATACCCGACCCGGTACGCTCAGCTACGACCTTTACGTTTCAGCATAACCAGTTAACCCCGATCAACGTTGAGATCAAGATCTATACCGTTGCAGGAAGGTTGATCCAAACTCTTTCGAGCAGCAATTACCTGGATAAGTTCGTCCAAATTCCATGGGATTGCCGCGATCACGACGGGTCCAGGATCGCAAACGGGACTTATTTCTATAAGGTAGTGGCAAAAACAATTGACGGAAAATTCGCAAACGAAGCATTAGGAAAGCTGTCGATCGTCCGGTGACGGAGCGCATACGGTCAGCGTAGTATATTGAACCTCAAAAATAATTACTGTACATTAACATATTGAATTTTTTGCGGAGGCTGTTTGAGTATGAAAACACTGAAGTTCTTGTTTGCGGGACTGGCAATCGCCGCCTTTGGTTCAGATATCGAATTCGCCCAAGGCGGAACCTCAGCCGTGCCGTTTCTCCTCATCTCCCCCAATTCGCGCGCAAGCGGAATGGGCGAGGCCGGCGCAGGACTCGCTGACGATGCGGGCTCAGTGTATTGGAATCCCGCCGGGCTGGGATTCCTGAGAGGAAGCGAAGTCAGCATCACTCACGCAAACTGGCTTCCGCAGTTCCACCTTGCCGACCTTTTTTACGATTATCTCAATTTCCGGCAGGATGTTCCTGAATGGGGAGGGACTGTTGCCGCCAGCGTCACCTATTTGAATCTGGGTACGTTCACGATCACGACCGAGTCCGGTCCGACCGGTATCGGAACATTCAAAGCGTTCGAAGTTGCAGGAACGGTCGGCTACGGCACGGCGATCACCGACGAGTTTGGGCTCGGAATTAATTTAAGATTTATCAATAGCAGCCTTTCACCGATCGGTGCGGGCTCTGAATCGGGGAACGGCATCGCATACGACATGAGCTTTGACATTGCGGCACTCTACAAGCCGAAAGCTCTAGTCATTCCGTTC
>Ga0265337_1000440_pt1 | contig 22055 bp, 15 predicted proteins | sample 42122metaG_FD_192441 | JGI IMG/M metagenome (GOLD analysis project Ga0265337, IMG submission 192441) | Rhizosphere microbial communities from Carex aquatilis grown in University of Washington, Seatle, WA, United States - 4-21-22 metaG | ecosystem: Host-associated > Plants > Roots > Rhizosphere >... | reverse complement strand
TACGCCGGGGAGGTGGCGCTCGCGATCGCGATGTCGCTGAAGCGCGGGTTGTCGTCGAAGAGCGAGTTGTCGGCCACCTGCACGGCCCGCACCCCCGGCGCGCACTGGCCGAGGGCACCGATCGCCCGCAGGTCCGCGCAGCTGACGGCGATCAGGGTGGGGCCAAGGGCCTCGTACGCGGGCGACAGCAGGTCGTACAGCGGGTAGACGGAGGCGCCGGGGATGGCCCCGATCCCGCGAATGAGGCGCTGGCCCGCCGCCGCGGGTGCCTCGACCCGGCCGACCAGGATGTCGCTGAGCGTCCCGGCTGCCGGCGTGGCGTCGGTCGCGTTCACCGCGGGCACGATCAGGCCGACCATCGTGCCGAGGAACACCGCGAGCGTGAGCCCGGTCACCGCGCGGAAGGCGCGCTTCGGGTTGTCGGCGAGTCGCCGGGCTGCGAGCAGCGCCGACGGCCCCCGGGCGGAGCGGCCGAAGAGCCGGGCCGCCTGCGCGGTGAGCCAGGGGCCCGCGATCACCAGGCCGAGCATGGTGAGCAGCAGCCCCGGGTAGGCGGCTGCGCCGATGGTCTCCCGGCTGGTCTTGCCGAGCCCGTACACGTAGACCCCGACGCCGGCGGCGAGCGCGAGGAGCCGCCAGAACGTCGGCGGCTTAGGCGTGGCCCGCCGCGCCACTCCGAGCGGGGAGACCTGCACCCGGCGCAGCGACACGAGCGCGGCGACTGCCGCCGCGGCCGGCACCCCGATCAGCATCGCGGCGTAGCCGGGGAGGGTGGGCGTCAGGTCCGACTCGAAGTACCGCGTCCCGGTCAGCGCGGCGGTGCTGAGGGCGGGCCGTACCAGCAGGAAGATGACCGATCCGGCGGCCGCGCCGGGGAACGCGCTGATCACGGACTCGATCGCGGCGAGGGCCCTGATGTCGCCGGGGGTACCGCCGACGAGCCGGAGCGCGGCGAACCGTTCCTCGCGCCGGTCGGCGGCGAGCCGGGTGGCGGTGCCGATCAGCACCAGCATGGGGAACAGCACCGCGAGCACGCCGATGCCGAACGCGTAACGGAAGAACGGGGTGAACACCGCCTGGGCCGGCGCGCGGTTGATCGATGTGACCCACTGGGTGCCGGGGATGCTCCTGACCTGCGCTTGCGTGCGCCCGATGTAGATGGCGAGGTCACCCGCCCCGTTGAGCCCGGCCTGGCCGATCGGGCCGGCCAGCCTGCCGGGGAAGCGCGCTCCGAGCTGATCAGTGGGCACGGTGCGCAGCAGCGCCTGCAGGGCCGGGGAGGCGTAGTACGTACCCGGCGCGGGCAGCCGCGTGACGCCCGGCGGGACCGGGGCGCCCGGGCCGAGCGCCGCGACGTCGAGCCGGCGAAGAGTCTGTCCCTGGTAGAAGTCCACGCTGTTGTTCCACAGCTCGCCGTGCGCAGGAAGCGATCGCGGCACGCTCGCGCCCTGCGTGCAGGACCAGCATGGCTGGCCGGCGTTGGCCTGGAAGGCGTGGAACTCGGCGAGCACGCCGAGCAGCAGCGCCACGCCGACGGCTACCGCGGCCGCGGTGATCAGCAGCCGGACCGTGGCCTCGCGGCCGCTGCGCAGAGTGAGCCGGAGGCCGAGAAGAAGCATGCCGCGAATATACACTGAGTATATACACTGAGCAAGTAATTAGTACGACGGCGCGGCTTTATGATCAAGGCCATGGCCGAACCACCGCGGATCAACACGAAAGTTCCGCATCCAGCGCGGGTCTACGACTACTGGCTGGGCGGCAAGGACAACTTCGAGGCCGACCGGCGGGCGGCGGAAGAATCCAGCGAGATCTTCCCCAAGACGGTGGAGTCGGCCCGTGCCTGCCGGGCCTACCTGTCCCGGGTGGTCAGCTACCTGACGGCCGAGGTGGGCATCAGGCAGTTCCTCGACCTCGGCTCCGGCCTGCCGTCCGGGCAGAACGTGCACGAGGTGGCACAGTCGATCGCGCCGGAAAGCCGCGTCGTCTACGTGGACAACGATCCGGTGGTGCTGCTGCACGCCGAGACGCTGCTCGCCAGCTCTCCCGAGGGCGCGACCGGGTACATCCAGGCCGACCTGAGGCACCCGGAGCTCGTGCTGCCGCGGGCGGCGGAGGTACTCGACTTCGATAAGCCGGTCGCGGTCATGCTGCTCGCGGTCATGCACTTTGTCTCCGACGCGCACGACCCGGCCGGCGTCATCACGAAGCTGATGGATGGGCTGCCGTCCGGCAGCTACCTCGCGATCGGGCACCACACCGCGGATATCTACCCGGAGCTGGTCGAGTTCGCCAGGTACCTGTCCGAGCTCAACCCTGACTTCGCCGCCACACTGCGCACCAAGGAGCAGGTGACCCGCCTGTTCGCCGGGCTCGACCTAGTTGAGCCCGGCGTGGTGCAGATCTCCAAGTGGCGGCCGGACTCCGAGCTGACCGCGCGGGCGGCCGCCGCGCTGTGGGGCGGGGTCGCCAGGAAACCGTGAGGCCAGCTCTCCGTGGGAGCAGCTAGTCCTAGATCGGCGCCGCCAGGCGGGCGGCCTCCGCCGAGTCATCGTCCGGCTTGGTCTGGGACTCGCGCTCGGCGGCGACGCGGGCCAGGTAGCGCTCGAGCTCGCGCTTCTTGTCCTCATCTGACCAGCCGAGCAGGCCCGCCATCATCTCGGCGACCGGCAGCGCCGCGGCCACGCCGCGGTCCCACGCCTCGATGGAGATCCGGGTGCGGCGGGTGAGCACGTCGGCCAGGTGCAGCGCGCCCTCGTGGGTCACCGCGTAGCGGGCCTCGACCGCGAGGTAATCGTCGGCGCCGGGCAGCGGCACGGCGAGCGACGGGTCGGCGCGCACCATCTCAAGCAGTTCGTGCGTGCAGGCGCCGTACCGGTTGAGCAGGTGCTCGACCCGGGCGACGTGGATGCCCGCGCTCACCGCGAGCGCCCGCCGCTGGTTCCACAGCGGCTGGTAGCCGTCGGCGCCGATCAGCGGGAGCTCGGACGTGCACGAGTCGGGGACCCGCGCGTCGAGCGACCGGGCGGCCTCGTCCACCGCGTCGGCGGCCATCACCCGGTAGGTGGTGAACTTGCCGCCGGCGACAACCACGAGGCCGGGGACCGGGTGCCCGACGACGTGCTCACGGGACAGCTTGGACGTCGATTCCTCCTCGCCGGAAAGCAGGGGGCGGAGCCCGGCGTAGACGCCCTCCACGTCCTGGATGCGCAGCGGCGAGTTCAGCACCGAGTTGACGTGCTCGAGCAGGTAGTCGATGTCCGCCGCCGTGGCCGCCGGGTGCTCCTTCGTCAGCGCCCAGTCGGTGTCGGTGGTGCCGATGATCCAGTGCCGTCCCCACGGGATGACGAACAGCACGCTCTTCTCTGTCCGCAAGATGATGCCGGTGCTCGACATCAGCCGGTCGCGGGGCACCACCAGGTGAATGCCCTTGGACGCGCGGACGTGGAACTGGCCGCGGGTGTCGGCCATCGCCTGCGTGTCGTCGGTCCAGACCCCGGTGGCGTTGATCACCTGCTTAGCGCGGACCTCGAACTCAGCTCCTGTTTCCAGGTCGGTGACCCGGGCGCCGGTGACCCGTTCGCCCTGGCGCAGGAATCCCGTCACCCGGGCGCGGCTCGCCGCCAGCGCGCCGAACGACGCCGCGGTCCGCACCACGGTCATGGTGAACCTGGCGTCGTCCATCTGGGCGTCCCAGTACTGGATCGCGCCGGTGAGCGCCTCCTTGCGCAGGCACGGCGCCTCGCGCAGCGCCTGCCTGCGCGTCAGGTGCCGGTGGTGGTGCAGGCCGTGCCCCGTGCCTGATTTGAATGCGCCCGAGGAGTAGGCCAGCACGTCGTACAGCGCGACCCCGGTCCCCGCGTAGCCCCGCTCCCAGATCCTGTGCTGCAGGGGGTAGAGGAACGGCACCGGCTTCACCAGGTGCGGTGCGATCCGGTCAAGCAGCAGCCCGCGCTCCCGCAGCGCCTCGCGGACCAGGCCGAAGTCAAGCATCTCCAGGTAGCGCAGGCCCCCGTGGATCAGCTTGCTTGACCGGCTCGAGGTACCGCTCGCCCAGTCGCGGGCTTCTACGATCGCGGTGGTAAGGCCGCGGGTGACCGCGTCAAGCGCGCTCCCGCCACCGACGACGCCACCGCCGACGACGAGGATGTCCAGCTCGTTCTCGGCCATCCGGGCGATCGCCTCGCGCCGCCCGGCCGGCGATAGCGCCGTCACTGCAGGGGTTCTCCCGTCGTCTTGGTCCGAATACTCTAATTTTGCGTTTCACCAGGAAAATTACTTATCAATGAGGGCAAAATTAGAGTACTCGTCAGTTGACCTCTACCCAATTCAAAGTGCGGTCCACCGCCTTCTTCCAGCCCGCGTAGCCGGCGGCCCGCTGCTCGTCGTTCCACTGTGGCAGCCAGCGCCTTGACTCGTTCCAGTTGGCGCGCAGCTCGTCGGTGGTGGACCAGAAGCCGGTGGCCAGGCCGGCTGCGTACGCGGCGCCGAGCGCGGTGGTCTCGGCGACGACGGGACGGCTGACCGGCACGCCGAGGATGTCGGCCTGGAGCTGCATGCACAGGTCGTTGGCGGTGACGCCGCCGTCCACCTTGAGCGTCTCCAGGTGGACGCCAGAGTCCTGCTCCATCGCCTCGCTGACGTCGCGGCTCTGGTAGCAGATGGCCTCGAGGGTGGCCCGGGCCAGGTGGGCGTTGGTGTTGTAGCGGGAAAGGCCGACGATGGCGCCGCGGGCGTCGCTGCGCCAGTACGGCGCGAACAGGCCGGAGAAGGCCGGCACGAAGTACACGCCGCCGTTGTCGGCCGCCTGCCGGGCGAGCGGCTCGATCTCCGCGGCGCCGGAGATGATGCCGAGCTGGTCGCGCAGCCACTGGACCGCCGACCCGGTGACGGCGATGGAGCCCTCGAGTGCGTAGCTCGGCTTGTTGTCGCCGAACTGGTAGCAGACGGTAGTGAGCAGGCCGTTGTCGCTGCGGACGACTTCCTCGCCGGTGTTGAGCAGCATGAAGTTGCCGGTGCCGTAGGTGTTCTTCGCCTCGCCGGGCGCGAAGCAGACCTGGCCGACGGTCGCGGCCTGCTGGTCGCCGAGGTCACCGGTGAGCGGCACTCCGGCCAGCGCACCGAGGCGGACCTCGCCGTAGCCGCCTGGCGCGGACGACGGCCGTATGGTGGGGAGCATCTGCCGCGGGATGCCGAAGAAGCCGAGCAACTCCTCATCCCAGTCCAGCGTCTCCAGGTCCATCAGCATGGTCCGGCTGGCGTTGGTCGGGTCGGTGACGTGGACGCCGCCTTCTGTGCCGCCGGTCAGGTTCCAGATGAGCCAGCAGTCGGTGGTGCCGAATACGGCCTCGCCGCGCTCGGCCGCCGCGCGCACCCCGTCGACGTTCTCCAGGATCCACTGGAGCTTGCCGCCGGAGAAGTACGTGGCCGGGGGCAGCCCGGTCTTGCGCCTGATGACGGCGCCGCGCTCGTCACGGTCAAGCGCGGCGGCGATCCGGTCGGTGCGCGTGTCCTGCCAGACGATGGCGTTGTAGTAGGGCCGCCCGGTCGTGGGGTTCCAGACGACCGTGGTCTCCCGCTGGTTGGTAATGCCGAGCGCGGCGAGGTCCGGCGCGGACAGCCCGGCCCGGTTCAGCGAGCTTTGCACGACGGAGCTTGTCCGCTCCCAGATCTCCACCGGGTCGTGCTCCACCCAGCCCGCCTGCGGCAGGATCTGCGAGTGCTCGAGCTGGTGCTTGCCGACCTCGTTCCCGGCATGGTCGAAGATCATGAACCGGGTGCTCGTGGTGCCCTGGTCGACGGCGGCGACGTAATCCGGCATCTCTGCCCCTCTCTGGGTCCGACCCTAGTGTGGCGCTTCGGGGCGGCGCAGCGACGGCCCACCCGGGCAGTGCATACTTCCTGCATGATCCGTGCCATGGTCGCCGCGCACCGCGGGGTCGCGGCGGGGGCGGCCGAGAACACCATCGCGGCCTTCACCAACGCCATCGACGTCGGCGCCGACATGATCGAGTTCGACGTCCGCCGGACCCGCGACGGTGAGCTGATCGCGTTCCACGACGCGGCCGTGGGCGGCGCGCCGGTGAGCGGACTGACCCGCGACGACATCGCTCTCGCGTCCGGCGTCCGCCCGCCGCTGCTCGCCGAGGTGCTGAGCGCGTGCACGGGCCGGATCAAGCTGGACGTCGAGCTCAAGGAGGACGGGTACGTCCCGGACGTGATGGCCGTGCTGCGGGCGGGGTTCGACCCGGCGCAGATGGTCGTCACGTCGTTCCTGCCGGCCGTGGTCGGCCAGGCGAAGCAGTCCTTTCCCGAGGTGAAGACCGGGCTGCTGGTCGGCGACGGCGGGTCGCTGATCGATGTCCCGGCCCGGCTGCGCGAGCTGTACCCGGTCAGCCAGGCCCAGCGGGTCCGGGCCGACTACCTGGCGCCGCACTACCGGCTCGCCGCGTTCGGCGTGCTGCGCCGGGCCGCCGCGGCGGGGCTGCCGTGCCTGCTGTGGACGGTCAACTCCCCTGAGCTGATCCGCAAGTACGCCACCGATCCGCGGGTGGCCGCGATCATCACCGACGTGGCGGCGCAGGCGGTGGCGATCGTGGCGGAGGTCGCGGGTTTACCGGCTGTCGTTCCTCCTGGAAGAGGGGCGCCTAGAAAAGGGTCGGGGGCCCCGCGGGGAGCGGCTCGGGGAGCGTGTCGACCTCGGGCAGCCGGGCGCGCACGTCGTCGTGGAACCGGCGGGCCAGGCCGAGCGCGTCGACATTGTCCGGCGTGTGGACGAAGACGGTCGGCGAGCGGCCCTCGCGCAGCCAGCCCGCGACCTGGTCGGCCCATGGCTGCCAGCCCGCGGCCGTTCGCTCGTTGTCGTCGCCGCCGATGTAGCGGACCACGGGATGGCCGGTGAGGGCGCGTGAGCGGCGGGGCAGCCGCGGTTTCTGGCGCTGCGCGGCCCGTTCGGCGTCGCTCGCCGGCGGGTTCGCGAACAGCACGGTGGTGTCCAGGTCGACCCATTCGGCGCCGACGTCGTTAAGCGCGGTTTCGAGCTGCTGCTGAGCGTGTTGGTCGGTGAAGAACGCGGGGTGGCGCACCTCCACGCAGTACCGGTGCTCGCGCGGCAGGCGGTGCAGGAAGCCGCTGAGCACGTCGAGGCCGGACGGGCCGAAGGACGGCGGCAGCTGGACCCACAGCGCGTAGGCGCGCGTGCCCAAGGGCTCGATGGCGGTGAGGAAGGCGCGCATCGGGTCGGCGACGTCGCCGAGGCGGCGCTCGTGGGTGACCGTCTTAGGCAGCTTGAGTACGAACCGGAAGCCGGGGTCGGTCTGCGCGGCCCACGACGCCACGGTGTCCTGGGCCGGCGTGGCGTAGAAGGTGGTGTTGCCCTCGACGGCGTTGCACCAGGTCGCATAGGCGCGCAGCCGGTCGCGCGGCGCCAGCGGGTGCGGCAGGAACCGGCCCTGCCAGGCGGCGTAGCTCCACATCGCGCAGCCGACGTGAAGCGGCCCTATGTTTGTGCTGCTCAAGACGACAAAACCGTATGTATACGGGGCATCGTTGTCAACTAAGCCGGTCACTTCGGAGGTCACGATGCCTGTCCAGCGACACGCCGCCTGTACTCAGCCAGCGCGGCGTCGTACGTCGCCTTGGCCTCGGCATGCCGTGGGCTGTCCTTCGGGGTCAGCGCCAGCTCGCTGCGGGCACTGGCCCAGTGACTAATGAGCGCCGGGTCGTCCATCCCGGCCAGGCCGGTGTCCGTGGCTGCGTCTGCGGTTCCCATGTCTGCCCCATCGCGGTTTGGTGGCTGGCTTCACAGCCGGCGGCCCCGGCTCGCGGACCATGCAGCCGCGAGCCGGGGCCTTTCCTGTGGGCCAGGCCACCCGAGGTGACCTCGCCCGGTTAGCTGGTACTACAGGAGACTGTGGGCCAGGTCCATGTCCCGTTGGTTGAGACCGTGAAGCCCCAGTTGTTGCCGCTGCCGTTGGGCGTGGCCTTCATCACGTACTGGCTGGGGTAGGTGGCGTTGACGTTCCAGGTCGAGTGGACCACGGACGGCGCGACCATGTTGACCGTCACGGTCCAGGTGTTCGAGCCGCTGACCGACACGTTGAGGTTGTACCAGTTGCTGCCAACCGTGCCAGCCGACAGCGTGGCCGTGCAGCCGCCGGAGCCGCCGCCGCCACCGCCGCCGCCGCCACCGCCACCGCCGGACGAGCCGTGGCTGACGGTGAAGTTAGAGCTGCCACTGCCGCCACCCCAGGCCTCGGTCGCGAAGATCTGGTAGTTGAGCGAGCCGAGGTTCATGCCGTGACTGGCCCACGCGTTGATGAAGTTCTGCGTGGTGATGGTCCCGCTGGTGGTGTTTCCCTGCCGGATGGCCAGGTACTGCTCGAAGGTGCAGCTGTTGCCCGTGATGCAGGGCTGGTTGACCTGCTGGTGCTCGTAGATGTTGTACGTGGCGCCGTCGCTGGTCGTGGTGCCCATGAAGGTGCCAAGCGAGGGGCTGCCGCCCTGGTCGTCCTCGATGACGTAGTACTCGACCAGCGGGTTGGTGGACCAGCCGTAGAGTGAGGCAAGCGCCGTGCCGCCGCTGGCGCTCATGCTTCCGCTGAAGCTCACCGTCTGGTTGCTGCCCGGCTGCCAGCCGACGCCGGCGACGAAGTCGCCGATGCCGCTCCAGTTCGTGGAGTACTGGTTACCACCGGAGCCGACCGTGACGCAGGCGGAACCCTGGCCGTTGCTCCACATCTGGTAGTAGTAGCCGTTGACCGTGCCGGTCTGGTTCGAGCAGGTGGCGGCGTGCGCGATGCCTGGCGCCGCCACCGTCGTGGTGGCCGCGGCCAGCGCTACCGCACTGCCGCCGAGCAGCAGCCGCAGGCGGCTGCGGCGCCGGCCTTTTCGTCCGGCTTCGGCGAGGGTGGGGGGACCGTTCATGTGCGGCGTCCTCCTTTGGGCGAGGCGTTGTCGACCGGAGGGGCGGATCGCCAAGCGATCCGGGGGACGGCCCCGGCTGGCCGTCATTGGCGTAAGTATTGATTCCGTTCCTATTTGTGGTCAATAAGTTTCGGGATTGTTTCGGCAACGAATACTTTCGACATAAGTGATGCGACAACCTAGGTAGAGGCGGGTTTTCCGCTGAACCGGATTAACCGCTCACGGGAGAGTGCGGGCAATCATTAAGCCGAAAATTTCGGCAATTACCGAAATCTTTCGAAGACATGAGCCGCGCCGTGCGGCAGGCCAACGGCTGTCAGCGCTGCCCACCTGCACCAGCCGCGGTACTGACGCAGCTACCGCTCGTGCTGCACGGGAGTTACCTCTTCGAAGATCAGTACCGTCTGGGTGGAGCGAACCTCGGGGATGTCCTGCAGCCGGGTCAGCACCACGTCGCGCAGCGACGCCGCGTCGCGGACGCGGACGCGCAGCAGGATGTCGTGCGCGCCGGAGGTCAGCGCGACGTGGTCCACCTCGGGCATGGTGAGCAGCTGGCCGCGCACCGACTTCCATGACCGCTGCGCGATGTCCAGGTAGACGTAGGCGGACAGCGCGTAGCCGGCCCGGACCGGGTCGATCTGCGCGGCGTAGCCGGTAATCACGCCCTCGCGTTCCAGCCGGGCGACCCTCGTGTAGGCGCTGGCCCGGGAGATGTGCACCAGCTCCGCTAGCGCCCGCATCGACAGCCGCCCGTCGGCGCGCAGCGCCTCGACTATCTGCCGGTCGGTGTCATCCATCACTGCCATATGTCCAAGCACGGGATCGGCAGGCAGGTCACTGTGAGTCATATGGCTAGACTAACCGGACAACTTTGGCAACTTGTCTCCGATTCCGGTTCACGACTAGAAAACCTGCTCGCGAAGTGGGCATTCTCTGGAAAAGAGCATTTAGAGGGGAGTGGCCGTGACTACCGTCGCCCACCCCAGCGGAACGGCCGCCGGATCCGGCCTGCTGCCGAGCGAGGCACCGCTGCAGTTGATTGACGCCGACGGCCAGCCCGGGGGCAACCCGGGCTCGCTCGCGCTGCCCGGGCCGCAGGTGCTGGTGGAGTTGTACCGCCGCATGGTGCTCGGGCGGCAGGTCGACGTCCAGTGCACCGCGCTGACCAAGCAGGGCCGGCTCGCGGTGTACCCGTCCTCGCGCGGGCAGGACGCGTGCGAGGTCGGCGCGGTGCTTGCGCTGCGCGACCAGGACTGGCTGTTCCCCACCTACCGGGACACGGTCGCCATCTTGACCCGCGGCGTGCCCGCCGAGCAGGCGCTCACCCTGCTGCGCGGCGACTGGCACTGCGGGTACGACCCGTACCAGTACCGGGTGGCGCCGCAGTGCACGCCGCTGGCGACCAACACCCTGCACGCCGTCGGCCTGGCGCACGGTGCGCGGCTGCGGGGGCAGGACGCGGTGGCCCTGGCGCTGCTCGGGGACGGCGCGACCAGCGAGGGCGACACCCACGAGGCACTGAACTTCGCGGGCGTGTGGCACGCGCCCGCGGTGTTCCTCGTGCAGAACAACGGGTACGCGATCAGCGTCCCGCTGTCGAAGCAGACCGCGGCACCCACGCTCGCCGCGAAGGGCATCGGCTACGGTATCCCGTCCCTGCTCATCGACGGGAACGACGCCGCCGCCGTGTACGCGGCGGTGCGGGCCGCCGTGCAGCGGGCCGCGGCCGGGGGCGGGCCGACGCTCATCGAGGCCCTGACCTACCGGATGGAGGCGCACACCAACGCCGATGACGCCACCCGCTACCGGAACGCCGACGAGGTCCAGGCGTGGCTCGGCCGGGACCCGATCGCCCGGCTTGAGGCTTACCTGCGCGGTCAGTCCCTGCTCGACGACGCGGGCGTCGCGGTGATCGCCGACGAGGCCGCCCGGCTGGCCGACGACGTCCGGACGACGATGAACACCGACGTGACGGTCGACCCCGTCGAGTTGTTCGAGCACGTGTACGCGCGGCCGACCGCCGCCCTTGAGCGCCAGCGCGCGGCGCTCCTCGACGAACTCCAATTGGAAGCGGAGGCGGCGCGATGAGCACCGTGACATCTCCGGCCATTGTTGGGCAGGCTCCGGTCGCGGCGGCGAAGGCGCCCGCGCCGGTCACCATGGCCGCCGCGCTCAACCAGGCCCTCGCCGACGCCCTGGCCGCCGACGACCGCGTCGTCGTCTTCGGCGAGGACGTGGGCCCGCTCGGCGGGGTGTTCCGCGTCACCGACGGGCTCGCCGCCCGGTTCGGGGAGCAGCGCGTCTTCGACACCCCGCTGGCGGAGGCCGGCATCGTCGGCACCGCCATCGGCATGGCCATGGCCGGCCTCGTCCCGGTCATCGAGATGCAGTTCGACGCGTTCGCCTACCCGGCCTTCGAGCAGGTCACCAGCCACCTCGCCAAGCTGCGCAACCGGACCAGGGGCAAGCTCGCCCTCCCCGTGGTCATCCGCATCCCCTATGGCGGCGGCATCGGCGGCGTCGAGCACCACAGCGACTCCTCCGAGGCGTACTACACCCACACGCCCGGCCTGCGCGTGGTCGCCCCCGGCACCCCGGGGGACGCCTACCGGCTGCTGCGCCAGGCCATCACCTGCCCCGACCCGGTCATCTTCCTCGAGCCCAAGCGCCGCTACTGGTCACGCGAGACGACCGGGCTAACGCTCGCGGGCCCGCCGATCGACCGCGCGACGCTGCGCCGCCCCGGCAAGGACGTCACCCTCATCGCCTACGGCGCCATGGTGGCCACCGCCCTGGAGGCAGCGGAGGCCGCCACCGAGGAGGGCTGGGACGTGGAGGTCATCGACCTGCGGTCGCTGTCCCCCGTCGATGACCAGACGTTGACCGAGTCGGTGCGCCGCACCGGCCGGGCCATCGTCGTGCACGAGGCCGCCGGATTCTGCGGGTACGGCGCCGAGATCGCGGCCAGGCTCACCGAGCAGTGCTTCTTCCACCTGGAGGCACCGGTGCTGCGCGTCACCGGCCTGGACATCCCGTACCCGCCGCCGCACCTGGAGCAGTACCACCTGCCGAGCACCGACCGCATCCTGGACGCGATCGGCCGCCTGGCCTGGGAGTGACAGCCCACGCTGCCGCACACCCTGACCTGAGCTGGCGCTCAGGTCAGGGCGTTCCCCAGGAGCGAGCGGTGCCGCACCATCCAGGCGGCCGACCGTGCGCGCCAGGCGATGGCCCACAGCGCATCGCAGTCGCCGGCCTCCGGCGTGACGCCGGCCTGGACGGCCTCGGCGGCGCTGTCCCGGATGGCGTACTCGATCATCGCCGTGACCAGGCCCTGACGGTCGCCGGCCGTCAGCCGGTAGCCGTCGGCGAAGTAGCGCAACTGCGCGGCCCGGGCCCGCGCGCTCGGCAGGCCCTGGCGCTCGGCGACGTCGTCATCGTGCAGTTGCGCGTTCAGCCAGGCGGTGGCGGCGATCTCCTCAAGCGGGTCGGCCGGCCCGGCGGTCACCCAGTCGATGAACGCGACCGGCAGCCCGTCGCGGGCCACGATGTTCCACGGCCCGGTGTCGCGGTGGCTGATGATCGCGTCCGGCGCGTCGCTGGCGAACGGCCAGGGATGCCAGGTCGCGCCCGGCGGCGGCGTGAAGCCGGCCGTCGCGTCGTGCAGCCCGCGGAGCAGCCGTCCGACCTGGAAGACGCCCTCGTCGCTCCACGCGTGCGGGTGGGCGGACTCGCCGGGGATGTATGTCACGACGTCCTCGCCGACGGCGCTGACCGCGCGCGGGCTGCCGGCGAACCCGGCTCCCTCCAGGTAATCGAGCAGGACGTGCACGGCCGGCGTCCATGGGCCGGCCGGGCGGCGGACCACGTCGCCGTCAATCACGACCGGGCCAGGCTGATCCTTCACCGCACCAGTCTGCCCGCGGTGGCGGCCCCGGTGAAAACATATTTTGACCTGGCGCTACTCGGCTCGCAGGACGATGGCGGGCTGGGTGCGGGCGGCGGTCCTGGCGGGGATGGCGGCGATCAGGTTGGCCAGGGCGAGGACGACGGGGAACGCGAGCAGGGTCAGCGGTGAGATGACTGGGGCGGGGACGATCGCGACCTGCCCGGCGAACAGCAGCCACGCGTCGCGGCCGGCGATGAGGCCGAGGGGAACGCCGACGATCAGCCCGGCGCCCGCGATGGCGGTCGCCTGCCAGGCCACGGTCGCGCGGACCTGCCGGGTGACGAATCCGAGGGTCTTGAGCACCGCCAGTTCCCGGCGACGCTGGCGCACCGAGGTGAGCAGGGTGTGCGCGATCGTGCCGCAGGCAAGCAGCATGAGCACGATGGCGAGCGCGAACGGCAGGATGGTGACCCCCGACAGGTCCCGCACCTCAGGCGGCGGGGTGGCGGGTAGCACGGAGCCGGGGAACTGCTGCCTGAGGCGGGTGAGCGCCGTCGGGCTGACTGGTTTCTGCAGCGTCACCAGGAACACGTTGCGGTACATCGGCGACCCGCTCACCACGGCGGCGGCGCCAAGCGTCATCACCGCGCCGGTGCCGAGCTGGGTCTGCTCGTTGGTGATCTCGGGCGACAGCACCACCTCGCCGGTGATGCGCAGCGAGACCGGCCCCTTGGAGCCGTCAGCGAGCACGGTGTCCCCGACCGCCTTGCCGAGGGTCCGCAGTTCCCGGCCGCCCAGGGCGATCTCGTTCGCCGTGCGCGGTAGCCGGCCGGCCAGCACCGGCGGGACGACCTGGCCCCGCAGGGCCTGCAGGCCCACCAGGGTCACGTCGTCGCTGCCGTCAAGAACCACGTCGCCCATGGCCGTCGCGGTGAACCCGGAGACGAAGTTGTCCGCGCGCAACTGGGGCACTGCCTCCTGGTAGACGTCACCTGAGTGCGGGTTGCCCACGGTCACGTCCCAGTCCCAGCCGACCACGGCCGGGTCACCGATCACATGGGACAGGCTTGAGGTGAACACTAGCGCCGCGAGCACCGCGGCGAGCGCCGCGATGATCCCGGCGATCGCCGCGCGCGCGGGGACGGCCGCGCGGCCCAGGCCCGGCTGGAACGCCATCCTGATCCCCGACATCGCGGCCGGCGACAGCCGCCAGCCGGCCAGCCGGCCCCCCGTCCGCACACCAGAGCGGGCGGCCGTGTCCCGGTGGGCGCCCGCCCGCGCCGCCCGCGGTGCCGCCAGCGCCGCCCGCCCGGCGAGCAGCAGCCCGAGCAGGGCGGCGCCGCCAAGAACGGCCGCGGCGTCGAACGAGAGTCCCGGTGAGATTTCCGCCCGGCGGGCCAGCCCGATCGGCATGAACACCGAGAGCACGTAGGCGGCCGGGACCGCCAGCGTCATCCCGGCGGCGGCGACCAGCGCGCCCGGGGCGAGCGCGGCCACGGCCAGCTGCCTGGGGGCCGCGCCAAGCGCCCGCAGCGCGGGGAAGTCGGCGGTGACGAGGTACACCTGGCGGACGAGGCTCTGCCCCACCACCACGAGCAGCGCCAGCGCCACGATGACCGCGAACACCAGCAGGGCCAGCGCCTCGAACGAGGTGCTCCGCTGCGCGAAGGCCGCCGCGGTGACGCTGTCGTTACCGAGCTCGAGCTGCGCGCTGTCTCCGCCCAGCCGTTTCACCTGCGCCGCGAACGCTGGCAGGCCGGCCGCGCCGTCCTTGAGCTGGAACGAGATGCCCTCGAAGTTGCCGATGGAGGTGTGGTACTGACGAAAGAACGCGGCCGTCGCGATGATGTCGCCCTGACCGAAGTAGGTCACGCCGGCCGGAGCGTCAAGGTTGTCGGTCAGGTCGGTGGGCAGCCTGATGATGCCGGTCACCCGGACGTCGCCCGGCGCCACCCGCGGGGGGACCGTGGTGCCGCTCATCACCTGCTGCAGCTGGTCAGGCCGGTAGCCGCGCAGCTCAAGCACCGACCCGACGTGCGCGCGCAGTTCCTGCGCGGCCGACTCGTTGAGCATGACCTCGTCCGCGCGTGACTGGTCGGCGTCCCGACCGGCCAGGATGATCGCCCGGGCCTGCGGCGGGCGGGTCACCAGCGCCTGCGTGATCGCGTTGACGGTGCCCTTCGGGCCGAGCGGCCGCCCGTCGACGGCTACCGGGATGAGCAGCATCAGCGCGCCGATCTCGCTGTATGCGATATCTGGCAGGGCGGCGATCTTGTCCATGGTGGCGGGGTCGGCCGCCACCTGCCCCTGCATCGGGCCCGCGTACTGCACGAACCGGCCGACGGCCGTGTCGGTCCGGCGGGCCCCCGCGAGCCCGGCCAGCGCCACCGACCCCATCAGCGCCGTGATCAGCGTCAGCACGGCGAGGCCGCGCCAGTCCTGCCGGAGCCTCGCCCGAACGCACAACCACACTGGTTTCACTGAACTGCCGTCCCCGTCCGCCCGGAACTTCTGCGGCGATTCTCCCGCTCCAGCCGCCCGGGTACGCGGGTGGTACCACGACAACCTGGGGCGGCTGCCTCTACCGAGGCTCAGGCCGGGCCGGTGAGAACTCCGACGCGAGGAGCTTCTTCACCATGGCCACGGCGGCGATGGCGTCGTCGCCGCCGGGGACCTGCGGGATGAGGTTGAACTCGGCGCAGCCAGCGGCGGCGTAGGGGGCGAGGAACTCGGCGACGTCCTCGGGGGTGCCGTACGGGCAGTAGCGCTCGAAGCGCTCGAACGGAACCTGGTAGAAGGCCTCCATGGCCGGTGCCAGGCACGCGCGCGCGGCTTCCCTGGAGTCCGCGAGCCCGCACCAGACCTGCATCGCGTGCCGTCGCGGCGGGCCGGGCCGGCCAGCCAGGACGGCCTCGTCCGCCGCCAGCTCGACGGCGGCGGCGAACCGGCGCGGTGAGTTCCAGATGCCGAGCCAGCCGTCGCCAAGCCGGCCCGCGCGCCTGACGGCCGCGTCCGAGCGTCCCCCGACGATCATTGGAACGGGCTCGGCCGGGGCGGGGGCGATCACCGCCTCATCGAGGTCGAAGAACCTGCCGTGCCAGGTGACTGGCTCGCCGGTCAGCAGCTGGCGCACGATGGCCAGGCACTCGTCCATCCGCAGGCCCCGGGTTGCCGGGTCCACTCCGCACATCTCGACTTCGCGGCGGTCCTCGCCGCCGATCCCGACCCCGAAGATGAGCCGCCCGGGTGCGAGCCGGGCGATGTCGGCCAGCTGGCGGGCGACCAGGACGGGATGGCGCAGCGGCAGCAGGTACACGCCGGTGTAGACCGGCAGCGTGGGGTGCAGCATCGCCAGCGCGGCGGCCTGCACGAGCCCGTCGAACCCGATGCCGACGAAGAAGCTGACGTGGTCGCCGCAGCAGACGTGGTCGATGCCCGCCTGCCCGGCCCGCGCCAGGAACGCGCCGGCCGTCTCCGGGCCGAGCTCGAGCAGGCCGTTCGGCGGGAACATGCCGACCCGGACGGGCGCCTGGGTTGTTACTGACATGCCTCGACGCTACGACCGCTCGCCCAGGATCGGCCATCGGGTGAACTGCCGGCGATTCCGGGGCACTCCCCCGCTGAAGCGGCCCGCTCCGGCCGCTTAGCCGGCTGAACTACCGAGGCGCCGCTCGGTCACCCAGGCCGCGATCTGGGCGCGGGAGCGCACGTCCAGCTTGCGCCGGATGTTTTCCACGTGCGCCTCGGCGGTTCGCGGCGCCACGGACAGGCGCCTGGCGATGGCCTGATTGGTCAGCCCCTCCGCGATGAGCCCGGCCACTTCCAGCTCACGGCCGGTCAACCGGGGGCCTGGGCTGACGGACTCGGACAGGAAGCCGGTCATCGCGTCGAGCACCGCGGGCCAGTCTCCGTGGTAGTACAGGTGGCTCGAACCATGGAGCGGTATCAGCGTCGCCCCCGGGATCAGCGCGGCGACCTCCCGCCCCAGGGCGAACCTGGTGCCCCGGTCCTCCTCGCGGTGCAGGACCGCCGTCGGTACCCGGATCGCCGGCAGCAGGTCCCTGATGTCGGTGTCGTAGTACTCCTGCAGCAGCCCGCTGGCCACGGCGGCCGAGGCGCTCGCCCGCTGGAACCGGTCCAGCGCCGCCACGTCCTGCGCCGTGGGATCGGTGAGGAAAGCCCCGGCCAGTGCCTTGAAGCCCAGGCCCCAGTGGGCGCGCACCAGCGCCACCAGCGAGTCCCTGATCTCGGCAGGGGCCAGGTCAGCGCCGTTCGCGCACGTCCCGTACACGACGAGGGCCTCGACCCGCTCCGGGTACCTGGCCGCGATCGCGGCCGCGACCTGACCGCCCTGCGAGGCACCGAACAGGCGCAGCCGGCCGGCGCCCACCGCGTCGGCCACGGCGAGCGCCGCGGCCACCTGCCCGTTGAGCGACAGGTCGGCCCCGTCCCGGTCGGACAGGCCGCAGCCGAGCTTGTCGTAGCGGATCACGGTGAACCGCTCCGCCAGCCGTTCGACGAAGCTGCCGAAGGACAGCAGCTCCAGTTGCGCCCGCAGGTGGGTGATCCAGCCCGGTTCGCACAACAGCGCCGGGCCCGTGCCGGTCGTCGTGTAGGCGACGCGGCCCGCGGGCGTGGCACAGTACCGGATCCTCGGCAGCACCCGTCTAGGCTTGCACTCCCGGCTGGCGTAGTAAAGCGAGCGGTTTCGTCAGGGATAATGAGCGCGTGCGCGTGCTGATCCCGTTGCCCGACCGCGACTTCGACGTGACCGAGGTCGCGGTGCCGTGGCGGGTGCTGCGGGATGCGGGGCATGAGGTGGTGTTCGCCACCGAACGGGGCGGGACGCTCCCGGCCGCCGACCCGCGGCTGCTGACCGGGGTGATCTTCGGGCAGCTGGGTGCCGAGCCCGCGGCCAAGCGCGTCTACGGCGAGCTGACCGGGGCGGCGGAGTTCACCAGCACCCAGGCGTGGGGGTCACTTGACCCGGCCGCGTTCGACGGGCTGCTGCTGCCGGGCGGGCACGCACCGGGGATGCGGCAGTACCTCGGTTCGGCGGAGCTGCGCGGCCAGGTGGCCAGGTTCTGGGCGCTTGGCCGGCCGGTCGGCGCCATCTGCCACGGCGTCCTTGTGCTGGCGCGCACGCTTGACCCGGCCACCGGGCGCAGCGTGCTGGCCGGGCGGCGCACGACGTGCCTGCCCAAGTACATGGAGCGCTCGGCCTTCCTGGCGACCGCCTGGCGGCTTGGCCGCTACTACCGCACGTATCCCGCCTATGTCGAGGATGAGGTCAAGGCGGCGCTCGACAACCCGGCCAGCCAGTTCGAGCGCGGCCCGCGGGCGCTCGCCGCGCGGGGCACCGAGTCAGACGACGGGCCGGCCTTCACGGTGACCGACGGCAATTACGTGTCCGCGCGCTGGCCCGGCGATGCCTACCTGTTCGCCCGGCGGTTCAGCGCGCTGCTTTTATCGGGTCAGGCGGTGGACTCGAGGTGCCTGCGGATCAGCGGGTACACGTCGCGGCTCGCGCTCGCGCCGAAGATGCAGTCGATGTGGCCGTAGCCCGGCAGGACGTGCCGCGTGTACGGGACCCCGGGGTTAGCCGTGCGCAGCGCGTCGTAGGTTTCCGCCGTGCTCGCGGGGAGGAAGCAGTCGTTCTCCGCGCCGTGCAGGAACGTGATGGGGATGGCCATCCGGTCCAGGTGCGGCAGGTAGGCGTCCTCCCCGGTCGCGGTGACCACGTGGCCGGACCGGACCATGTGCGCCAGGTGGTCGAGCGAGGCCATGTTCGCGATGCCGAACATCTCGTGCAGCGCGTCGTGAGTGGCGGTGTTGAGCTGCTGGTGCTGGTACAGCAGCGAGTAGATGAACGAGATCCGGTGACAGACGGCGCTGTCGCAGTCCTGGCCTGCCTGCCCAGGGAAGAGCTGGAGGGCACGGTCATACAGCTTGTCCAGCCAGCCCTCGTCGGTGCGGGCGAGCGCGGTCATGGAGGTGACGCCGAGCAGCTCAAGCAGGCCGGGCACGTGCAGCCCCGACTTCAGCCGGGTAAGACCGGGCGCGACCATGTGCGCGGAGACCTGCGAGCACACCGCGGAGCGGACTCCCTGCAGCCCGGACAGCATGGCCATGGTGAACGTCGTCGACCCGAAGCAGTGCACCATCGCCTGGACCGAGTCGGCGCCGGCGCGGTCGCGGATGACGGCCACGGCCGCCGGGTAATCGCGCCGGGCCACGTCGTCGGCGGTGAACTGCGTCGCCGACGCCGGCAGGTCGATGCTGGCCCGGAAGTCAAGTAGCCAGACGTCGAACCCCGCGGCGACCAGGTACTCGGCCAGCGTGGTCTCGACCGTGTCGATGGTGAAGATCTTGCTGGACACGCCGAGGCCGTGGGCGACCAGGACGGGCCCCTTGTCACCGCCACGGAACCTGGTCAGCAGCAGGTCCACGCCGTCATCGGCACGGAAGGGGTGAAGCTCGGGCGCGGGCAGCCGGAGCTGTCTTGTCTTCCGTGGCGGCGCCGCCGGGTCGAACCGCGACGGCTTGGAGAAGACCCCGCCGTAGGTCCGGTACAGTGCCCCGCCGAAGTAGCCGCCGAACTCGGTCAGCTTCTGCAGCCGGTGCAGCTCCGATGGCGCGTTCAGCACCCGCATGGTCCGCAGCTGCCGCAGGAAGTCCGCGGGCTCGATGCGGAGGATCCCGGTGGCGAGCACCGGCCCGCTCTCGTCCGGGCCGTCGGTGATCGAGACGAACAGCGTGGTCGTGTCATGCCACGCACCGGTCACCGGGCCATCGTGCACGTACTTGTAGCCGGTGAAGAAGTACTCCCGGCCGTCGGTGGCGGTCAGCCGCATCCGGTAGCGCATGTCGCGGGTGGCGACGTGCAGCTCATCCCGGATGAACAGGCTGAACCGGCCCTCGGTGACGACGAGGGGGTCCGCAGACAGCGCGGGCGCCTGGACCACGCCGAGCATCCGCGCCTCGTGGGCGGGGTCGTGGACGAGCTGGTTTGCGTCCTGCGTCGCGACCGTCAGCACGAAGCTGAACGTAGAGTTCTCCCGCTGGCCGGCCTGCTCGCCGCGGGCGTATCCCTCCGCCGATACCTCGGTCACGTTCGTGGATACGAATCCCTGCATCCGTTCGGTGAACTCAATACCGACCGTCCGGTTTGCGGCGGGCCCCGCCGGTTCCGAGGGGAGGGTGTAGTCGATGGTCCACTGCCGCTCCTGGGCGATGAGGGCACAGCACCGCTCGGTCAGGGCGGAGATGGTGAGCAGCGGGTTCACGCCGAGCGGAACGGGGATCACCGACCCGTCGGTGACGTACAGGCCCGCATGCGGCGCCCCGCCGTCGGCGTCGAGGACCTTCCCTTCATGGTTCACCACGCCGTGGCGGACGTCGGCCCCCATCGGGCAGCCGCCGAGCGGGTGCACGGTGACCAGCGAGTGGCCCATCATCTTGGCCCAGATCGGGTTGGGCAGGTACGTGCCGCCGAGCGGCCGGGTCGCGGCGACCAGGTTCCGCTGCACGCGCTGGAAGATCGGCTCGCTGCCGACGCGCGGCCAGTCGACAAGGAGCTTGTCGTTCACCAGCCGGAGCCGGCCGTCGCCCCGGTCGTGGGTCATGACCAGGTAGGTCTGCGTGTTCCTGTCGGCGCCCGCGTGCGGCCCGCGCAGCAGGCTGTCGATCTCGCGTTCCCGCTCCCTGACCCGGTCGGAGATACTGCGCTCGGTGTGCGTGCCGAGCATGGCGGAGGCATCGGCCCAGGCCTGCGGCAAGATCCCGCCGAGGGCGCCGGGGACCGCACCCTCCTCGATGACCATCCCCTCCTTGACGTCGGGGGTGCCGCGCAGGTCGATGACCCCGGTGATGGTCGGCCCGGTCCCCGGCAGGCTGCCGGGCCGCGCCGCCCCCCAGCCGACCCCGTCCACCCGGGCCTCGCCGTTGTAGCTGAACGCGAGCACGTCACCGTTGCCGGTGAAGTGCCTGCCGAGGCGGGAGGAAAGGCGCAGCCCTTTTTCCGCCGAGCGAAGCAGGATCTCCGTTGACCCGAGCGTGCCCGCGCTCAGGATCACGATGCCGGCCTCGACGAACTCGGTGGGAGCGTCGAACGCCTCCTGCCCGGTTTCCAGCATCTGGAAATGCACGCGCCATCCGCCGGCCGCCGACGGCTCGACCCACCGGACGCCGGCCAGCGTGAAAATCTCGGCCCCGTGATTAGCCGCGTCCGGCAGGTAGTTCATCAGCACGGTGTTCTTGGCCGAATGGTTGCAGCCGGAGCAGCAGTCGCCGCACATCTGGCAGGCCTGCTGGAATACCCCCACGTGATTGCGGCCGCCGGGCGGGTCGGTGAACGTGACATTGATGGGCAGCCGGTAGAACACCCCGTCGGGAAGCTCGCGGCTCGACGCCTGCAGCGCGTCGAGCTTGGGCAGCGTGACGTCGTCCGGCAGCGGGCTCGGCTTGAGCATTTCCCTGGCGCGCTGATAGCCCTCGGCCAGCCTGGTGGCCATGTCCGCCCGGATCTCATCCGGCCAGGCCGGGTCGGCGAACACCCGGGGATCCGCCTCGACCGCGACGTTCGCGTTGACCAGCGACGTGCCGCCGAGCCCGCAGCCCACGAACACGTTGATGTCCGGGTGCGCCCGCAGGTCGTAGAGGCCCGTTCGCGAGCCGACGTGCCCGTCGGGAAGGTCAATCTGGAATTGCCCGGCCGCCTCCGCCTGCGTATTCGGGTATTCGCCGGGCTGGAACTCTCTTCCCCGTTCAAGCAGGCATACCGAGCGCCCGGCTCTGGCCATCCGGGAGGCCGCGATGGCCCCGCCGTATCCCGACCCGACGACGATTACGTCATAACGTTCCCTGATGAGATCGAGCGGCATGGAAATGCGCCTGATCTCGCGGCCCAATGCCTCCATTGGCGTCCTCCCCGGCAGCGCGGCGCCGATATGCGCAGGCTACTCCGCGCCAAGGCGGACGCACGATGAATTACCCGAGAGGCCTGTTTGGCGGCCTCACGGGTTCTGATGGTCAGTGGAGCTGCGCGACTGGCAGGTCTTCGTGGGAGTCCGGAGCGTCGACGTGTCCGGCGGACCTCAGGGCATCGGTCAGCATGGCGGCCAGCGCTTCGAGCTGCACGTCGGCCGACGAGGAGACCTCCTCGTCGGACCCGTCAAGCGCCCGGGCCGCGAGCCCTGCCTTGCCGTCGATCAGTTCCGCGATCCGGGTGTCGATGGTCTGC
>Ga0265337_1000438_pt1 | contig 22095 bp, 21 predicted proteins | sample 42122metaG_FD_192441 | JGI IMG/M metagenome (GOLD analysis project Ga0265337, IMG submission 192441) | Rhizosphere microbial communities from Carex aquatilis grown in University of Washington, Seatle, WA, United States - 4-21-22 metaG | ecosystem: Host-associated > Plants > Roots > Rhizosphere >... | reverse complement strand
TTATTTCCTGCAGACGCCGAAGGAAGTGACGATGCTGTGGCAGCGCAACTCCCTGGCGCGCCATATCCTGCTGACGGACAAGCATTCGCCGAATGTGAAGCCGTCCTGGTCCGGCGAATCGATCGGCCATTACGAGAATGGCGACACCCTGGTCGTGGATACGATCGGGATCGCGGGTGGGAAATACCATTTCATCGACAATTTCCGCACGCCCCATACCGACAAGATGCATGTGGTTGAGCGGTTCACCGTCGCACCGGACGGCAAGAGCCTGAAAGCCGTCGTGACGGTGGAAGACCCCGACACGTTCAACGCGCCGCTGACGCTCACGCAGATCTGGCGCCGGACCAATCTGGAGATCGAAGAATCGATCTGCGCCGAGGACGGAGGCGTCGACCGTTTCTCGCAAGGCCTCGATCCGATTCCGGTCGCCGCCAGACCGGATTTCTGAAGAGATCAGCGTACCTCATGCTTCGCCCCTCGGCACGCTCGGGATGAGGAGGCTCCGCATGAGGATGGGTTCATTGTCCTCACCCTGAGCGTGTCGAAGGGTGAGCTTGTCGAAGGGTGATCTGAAAACACAGCGTACCTCATGCTTCGACGGGCTCAGCATGAGGATCGGTTGCAGCAAGGGAGCAGATGGACATGAATTGGCGAACGCTCCTCCTGACGGCAGCATTGGCGGCGCTGCCGGTATCCGGCCAAAGCGCAGCGCAAACCGCCTCTCTTCCGGATTTCTCCGGGATATGGGCCCACCCTTATTGGCCCGGTTTCGATCCGCCGGAATCGGGCCCCGGCCCCGTGCTGAACCGGTTGCGCACGCCGAGCGGCATTGGGAACAGCGACCGGCTGACCGGCGATTACACCAATCCGATCCTGAAGCCCGAGGCCGCGGCAATCGTGAAGAAGTACGGCGAAATCTCGGCGAGCGGCGTGACCTATCCCACGCCCGCCAATCAGTGCTGGCCGCAACCGGTGCCCTATATCCTGTGGACCATCGGCATCCAGCTTCTGCAGCAACCGGGCAAAGTCACCATCCTTTACAGCAACCCCGATCACGAAAGCCGCACCGTGCGGCTGAACGCGGCACATCCCGCGCGCCTAACACCGTCCTTATACGGAGATTCCGTCGGTCATTACGAAGGCGACACCTTAGTTGTCGATACGGTGGGCATCAGGACCGACCGGAAGTTCGCCATGGTCGATGTCTACGGCACGCCCTACAGCAAATCCCTGCATGTGGTGGAGCGTTACCGGCTGGTCGACGACGATGCCGCAAAAGCCTCCGAAGCACGGACGCGGAAGGAAAATCTGCTCGTTCCGTTCAACGATGCCGGACTGACCGCCGATCCCGCCTATAAGGGCAAGGCGCTTCAGCTCGAATTCACGGTCGACGACGCGGGCGTTTTCACCATGCCCTGGAAGGCCGGCATGATCTATCGTCGCGCGGCCGGCGCATGGCCGGAAGCCGCCTGCGCCGAGAACCGCAACGAATACTACAACAGCAAGGAATCCGAGGTCCCGCACGCGGACAAACCGGATTTCTGACGGCGGGTCCTCCCCCGCCTGCGGGGAAGGGGACCGGCGAAGCCGGTGGAGGGGGCGCAAATAATGGAGACTCGCATGAAACGGCACGTTTTAACGGGAGCCGCATTGGTTCTTGCCCTCGCCGCACTTCCGGCCGCAGCAGCGGACACCAAGCCGGGCGCGAAGGCCGTCCCCATCTTCGAAGTGGACGCGAACTTCCCCACCATGCCCGAACACATGCTGCTTGGCGGCGTCGGCGGCGCAACTGCGGATTCCCACGGCAATGTCTGGGTGTTCCACCGTCCGCACACGCTGGAGGAAGGCAACGCCACCGAGAACGGCTATGTCCCTGCCCCGCCCGTCGTCGAATTCAGCCCGACCGGCAAATATCTCCAGGGTTGGGGCGGCCCGTCCAAGACCGGCGAATACCAATGGACCAATCGCGGCGGCCTGCATTCGGCCTTCGCGGAATGCCCGTCCTGCACCGCCGAAAAGCGCCTCAACGGTGACGGCCGCCCAGGCAGCGGCGAGCACGGCATTGCGGTCGATGCGCTCGACAATGTCTGGCTCACCGGCAATGGAGACGGCGACGGACAGGTGCTGAAATTCACCAAGGACGGCAAATTCCTGCTTCAGATCGGCAAAGGCGGCGTCGGGGTCGACAGCAACGACACCACGCATCTCTCGCGCCCGGCCGGCATCACCGTCTACGACAAGACCAACGAGGTGTTCGTCGCCGACGGCTACGGCAATCGCCGCGTCATCGTGTTCGACGCCAACACCGGAGCGTTCAAGCGCTATTGGGGCGCCTATGGTAACAAGCCCGACGACAAGGCGTCGAAGGCCCGCCAGGCGACCGGGCCCGGGCCCGCCCAATTCAACACGCCGCACGGCATCGAGGTCGCCAATGACGGCACCGTCTACGTGACCGACCGCGCCAACAACCGCGTGCAGGCCTTCACGCTCGACGGCAAGTTCATCAAGGAAGGCTTCATCAAGCGCGAATCCCAAGGCACCGGCACTGCCTTCGGCGTCGGGCTGTCGGCCGACCCGGAGCAGCGCTTCCTCTATATCGCCGACGGATCGAACGAACGCATCGCGATCCTGGACCGCGCCTCGCTTGAAGAAATCGGCCACATCGGCCGGCCCGGCCGCAAGGCGGGCGAATTCTTCCACCTCCACAGTCTCGACGTCGATCCGCAAGGCAACATCGTGACCGGAGAATCGCAAGGGTATCGCGTGCAGAAGTTCATCTTCAAAGGCCTCTCCACCGCCGCCCGGTAACATTCCTCCCCCGTTTACGGGGGAGGGGGACCGGCGAAAGCCGGTGGAGGGGGCGTCGGATCGAACGGACCGGAATTTAGGCTTCGCACAATGTTCTCCGGCTGGGATAATTACTACATCATCATCGGTCCGTCGGCGGGCGCGCTGCTGGGTATCATGTTCGTCGTGGCGACGCTGACCGCCGGGCTTGAATCGAACCGCGCGTCCCAGGGCTCGCAGATTTACATAACGCCCAACGTCTTCCATTTCGCGATTGTCGTTGTCGTCAGCGCGATCACGGCGGTGCCGAACCTTGCGCCTGAAGCTGCGGGTGCAGGCATCGCGCTCTGTGCCGCGGCCGGATTGTTTTACTCGACGCGGACGGCCATGCGCGTATTCCGCGTCACCCTCGATCAGCCGCCCGATTGGGAGGATAAAATCTTCTACGGCCTTCTCCCGGTCGTCACCTATCTCGGGCTTGCCGGGTCGGCAGCCGCGGTCTGGCTTGCGCCCGCAAGCGCGGCGCACGCCATCGGTGCGACGATGCTGTTCCTTCTGCTGGTCGGCATTCGCAACGCCTGGGACCTTGCGACCTATCTGGTGCAGCACCGCCCGTGAGCATTCGCTATTGCATCAGCGCAAAGGTCCACATCGAGCCGCCAGTCGGCATCTTTCCCGACGCATAGCGTGTGGCCAGCACGCCGCCGAGACCCGATGCGATCGACACATATTGCCGGCCCTTGTGCGTGTAGGTGATCGCTGTGGAATTGACGGATGACCCGGTCTGGAATTGCCAGAGCTGCTGACCCGTGTCCTTGTCCAGCGCGATGAACTCGCCCGTCAGCTTGCCGGTGAACAGCAGGCCGCCTCCCGTCGCCAGCATGCCTGCGGAACTGGGAAGATCCATCAGCGGCACCTCCCATTTCCGTTTTCCGGTCAGGGGATCGAGCGCCACGAAATAGCCCATCGCCTCGCCCGGCTTCTGCTCGGGCTGACGCGCCACCACACCGGTCGATTGGTCGCCGATCTTGATCGGCCGCGGTGCTGCGAGCTTCTGCAGCCGCGGTACGTTCCAAGGGCTCGCGTAAAGCAGGCCCGTCGTCGGATCGAACGCCGCCGGCACCGCATTGGTGCCGCGCGATGGGTATATCTCCACCTCTTCGCCGGCCGCGAAACGCTTGTACACATCCGTCAGCACCGGCCGCCCGGTCGCCATGTCGATCCGCGATGCCCAATTGACCTTCGTAAATGGGTTGGCCGCGATCGGCTTGCAGTTGGTGCGATCCAGCACATAAAGGAAACCGTTCTTGTTGGTCTGGATCATCACCTTGCGCATCTGCCCGCCGACGCGGATGTCGGCAAGCACCTGCTCGTCGGTCGCATCCACGTCGTAGACATCGTTGGGCGTGTATTGGTAATAGCAAACCAGTTCGCCCGTCTTGGGGCGGATCGCCAGCACGCTGTTCGTGTACAGACTGTCGAGCCCTTCGCGCGGGCGGGGATCATAGGGTTCCGCGTTGCCGACGCCCCAATAGACCAGATCAAGTTCGGGATCGTAGGACCCGGAGCGCCAGGTCGGCCCGCCGCCCTGCAGATAGGCGTCGGTGCCTTTGGGCCAGGTCTCCGATCCCGGTTCGCCGGGCGCGGGGATCGTGTATCGGCGCCACAATTTCTTTCCCGTGTCGGGGTCCCAGCCGTCCAGGAAGCCGCGCGTGGTGGATTCGCCGCCGGCGACGCCAGAAATCAGCACGCCGTTGGCAACAATCGGCCCGCCGGTCGAATAGAATCCGTCCTTCAGTTCGGCGAATTTCTGGTTCCACACTTCCTTGCCGGTCTTCATGTCGAGCGCCAGCACATGATTGTCGATGGTCACGCGGAAGAGCTTGCCATTGTAGATGGTCGCCGCGCCCCGCGTATACGCGTTGCGCTCCACGCCGGGTTCGAGCCTCACCGGCGTACGCCAGATTTGCCGCCCGGTGTCGACGTCGATGGCAAAGCTCCCTTTGCCGTTGATGACGTACATGACGCCGTTGTAGACGGTGGGCGCGGCCATTTCGCCGGAATCGTTCATCAGGCTCGAATTCCAGATCGGCACCAGCCGCTTCACATTGGCCTTGTCGATCTGCTTGAGCGGGCTGTAGCTCTTGCGGTCATAGCCCATGCTCTGGGTGGTGACGTTGTCGGAGTTCTTGCCGTCGGTCAGAAGCTCCTGTGTCGTCTGAGCCGATGCAAACACCGGCCACAAACCGAGCACCGCCGCACCGAGCAACAACGTTCTTTTCATGGTCCCCTCCCAAATGGCCCGTCGTTCTTTGTGCGAAATATACGCCAATTGCGCGCTCTTCGCACGGTCCAAGGCGCCGGCGCATCGTGATGACGGACCGGCTCGATGTGGTAAGCTCGCGTGGGACGGGAACGGGAGGATCGGGGATGAGAATCGCATTGGCGGCAGCGGCGGCGTTTGGCCTTTGCGCGGCGGTGTTTGCGGCATCCGGCGGGTCCATCGCCGCCCCCGCATCGTCGTCCGGCGCCATTCCGGATTTCGCCGGTATCTGGTGGCACCCCTCCCTCCCGGGTCCGGAACCGCTGGCCTCGGGTCCGACGGGGCTGAAGAATCTGATCCGCCGCAAGGAAGACGGCGCCAGCGATTACAACACGCTGGTCGGCGATTACAACAATCCCATCCTGAAACCGGAAACCGCGGCCGTCGTGAAGAAGTTCGGCGACATGTCCATTGCCGGGATCGTCTTCCCGAGCCCCGCCAATCAATGCTGGCCGGAACCAGGACCGTCCATCTACAAGAATTTCGCCGTGCAGATTTTCCAGCGGCCCGACCACGTCACCATGATCTACGACCAGGATCACGAGGTTCGTGTGGTGCGCATGAACCAGCCGCATCCGCGCAATGTGAAACCGTCCTGGTATGGCGATTCCGTCGGTCACTATGAAGGCGCCACGCTGGTTGTCGATACGGTGGGCATCCGCCCGGATCGGCCCTTCCCGATGCTCGATCTCTACGGAACGCCGTATACGAAGTCGCTGCACATGGTCGAACGGTTTCGCTTGATCGATTATGAGGAAGCAAAGGACGGCATCGCTCGCGACGCCAAGGAGAATTTTCACGCCGGGGTCGGCATCGATCGCAATTACCGCGGCAAGTATTTGCAAGTGTACTACACCGTCGAAGATGAGGGCGTCTTCACCACGCCGTGGTCGGAAACCGTGACCTTCGGCCGTGGCTCGGACGAATGGCCTGAAACGGTCTGCGCCGAGAATCCGCATGTCTATTACAGCAAGGACGAACAGGTCCCGACCGCCGCCAAGCCGGATTTCTGACAAGCTCACCCTTCGACAGGCTCACCCTTCGACAGGCTCAGGATGAGGACACTCTTTTTTCCTCATGGTGAGCTTGTCGAACCATAGGGGGCACACACCCGCCCCTCACCGTACGGGAAATGCCTTCGCCTCCCGCCACACGGGCGCGGCGGCGGCCGATTTGAGATAATCCAGCAACGCGCGCGCGGCTTTCGGGTCCTTCACGCCCGTCGACAGAAAACCCGTGATATCCACCGGCGTCGCGGCCTCCGGCGGCAGCGCGCCTACGACATCGAGCCCGGGATTGCGCATGTCGCTGAGATAGGGGCCGAGCGCGATCTGCGTCTCGCCCTTGGCCACCGAGGTTTGCACCTCGCCGCCGCCCGGCACCCATTTGATCTTCGGCTTGATCCGATCGGTTAGCCCCATCTTGTCGAGCGCGAGCAGCGTCGCGCCGCCCACACTTCCTTGCGCCGGATCGACCGAGATGATCGACCTTGCATTGACGAGCGTCCGCTTGACCGCCGCGAGGTTGGAAATGTCGGGCTTGGGCGCGCCCTTCTTGACCGCGATGGCGAGCCTCAGCCGCGCCACCACGGTCGCGCTGTTCTTCGCCACATTGCCGGTCTTCAGCGCATCGTCGAACGGCGCAAACAACAGCGTCACATCCTCAGCCCCGCCCTCGGCCACGGTCTTGCGCGTGCCGACGCCGCTGCCATAGGTGATCTTCACTTTCGTACCGGTCTTGGCCTGGAAATCGGCAACCAGTCTGTCGATGGTCTCCTTGATCGGATTGGGCGACAGCAGCGTGATTTCGCTCTGGGCGCGCGCCGGCGCCGAAAACCCGAGCACGAAAGCAACAGCGGCTACCAGCGAAAGCATGGATTTCATCGTTCCCTCCCGGTAAGGCCCTGAAAAAATAATAGCACACATGCTAACCTTCGGGAGGCGGCTAAAAGGGGACCCGCGATGCCCAGGATTTCACTCTCATGCGGCGCCAGCGCGGCACTTCTGTGCGCCGTCGCCGCGCTCGTACCTGCCTCAGCCGCCGATCAGGCCGCACCCAATTTCGCCCCGGACAGTTCGACTGCCTGGATCACCACCGGCCAGGAATTCCAGCCCCCCGCGAGCGGGCCCGGCCCCATCGTCGGCGACCCCGCGCATCTCCCGAAGCCGGGGCAACCCGCGTTCCGCGTGGCCGACCTTTCCAATCCGATCCTGCAACCCTGGGCGCGCGAGGAATTGCGCAAAGCCAACGACCGCGCGCTTTCCGGCAAGGCCGCATACACACCCAAGGAACGCTGCTGGCCCATCGGCGTGCCGGGCTTCCTGCTCTATCCGGTGTTTCCGGTCTATTTCCTGCAAACCCCGAAAGAGGTCGTGATGATCTGGGCGGAGGATCATCAGGTCCGCCACATTTACATGAACCAGCAGCATTCGGCCAATCCCGCACCCTCCTGGTTCGGTGAATCGACCGGCCGCTACGAAGGCGACACGCTGGTGGTCGATACCACGGGTCTCAACGGACGCACCTTCATCGACAATTACCGCACTCCGCATACGGATAAATTACACGTGGTCGAGCGCTTCCGCATGATCGACGGCGGCAAGACGCTGGAAGCCAAGGTCCATGTGGAGGATACGGGCGCCTTCACCACGCCGTGGGATGCCGTCCAGCATTATCGCCGCATCGGCGCGGAGGGAGACGCCGCCGACCCGCGTGTGCCCAAAGGCCCGCTCGAAGAAATGGCGTGCGCGGAAAACAACGGCGATATCTTCGACGAAGGCCTCGATCCCATTCCGACCGCCGCAAAACCCGATTTCTGACCGGCTGGAAAACGGTTTTGCTTGGGGTTAGTGTGAATCCCGGAGGAGCGAGGCCGATACGGCAGGGATGAACGACAACCGCCACAGCAGACGGATGTTCCGGCGTGCTCGCCCGCGCGCCTTGCCGTTGCCGGCGTGGCCGCGCCTCGCATTTACGCTACTGGCCTTCGTGGCGTTGGCCATTCAAAGCCTGGTCGTCCAGACGCATATCCATCATGGGACGGCCGGCATTGCCCGCGTTGCGGGCATCGCCGCGTTAAGCGACGACTTCCCCGTCATCGTGACAAGCCCCGGCGGCAGCAAAACGCATGCGCCGCGCGACCCGTTCGCGGGCAGCGACGATCCGTCGAATTGCGCGCTCTGCCAGGCGTTCGCGCATTCCGGCCAATTCGTACACAGCGCGGCCGTCCTTGCCTACATTCCGGCCTGGGTCAGCGTTCATTTCATTGTCTTCAAGGACGTACTGCCTCAGCTCCTTGCCGTTTCCCATAGCTGGCAAGGCCGCGCGCCTCCTCAAGACTAACTCCTTCCCATCGCAATCGGCTGACGGACCGGCTCGCCCGGATTCGTCGATTTCGAGTCCGGCACAGCGCGCGTTGCACACGCGTCCCGGCTCGAACCACCGCATTTCATGGAGTTGGTCATATGACTTTCCGTGTTCTTTCCGCCGCCTTGGCCGGCGCAAGTTTCCTTGCTTTGCAGCCCGCTGCCCTTGCGGGACAGGCTCCTGCCGGGGCTCCCGAGCAGGTCGTCGTCACCGCATCGCCTTTAACGACCGATCCCAATCAGCTTGCAACACCGGTCGCCCAGGTCGACCGCGACACCATCCTGAAATCGGGGGGTGCGAATATCGCCGATGCGCTGGCGGACCTTCCCGGCATCTCGGCTACGACCTTTGCCAGTGGCGCGAGCCGTCCGATCATCCGCGGATTCGACGCGAGTCGTGTGCGCATTCTGGAAGACGGTATCGGCACCTTCGACGTGTCCGATATCGGGCCCGACCATGCGGTTCCAACCGGACCCTTGGGCACCGAGAAGATCGAAGTGGTCCGGGGTGCTGCGACCGTGCGCTACGGCAGCCAGGCCATCGGCGGCGTGGTCAACGCGCTGAACAATCGCATTCCGATGATGCTTCCCGGAGAACCTTTCGGGGGCGAATTCTCGGGCTCCTATGGGACCGTGAACAAGGCGGGCGACGGTTCGGCCTTGTTCGACGGGGCGGTGGGCCAATTCGCCTTCCATGCCGACGGGTATATGCGCAGCACCGGCGATTACGACACACCGGACGGCACGCAGACGAATTCCTGGTTCCGCGGCGATGGCGGCTCGATCGGCAGTTCCTATTTCTGGGGCGGCAGCCGGATTGGCGCGGCACTCATCCATTACGACGCCACATACGGCATCCCGAGCGACATCACGCACATCAAGATGAGACAGACGAAGGAACTCGTCGGCTCGTCGTTCGACATCGATGAAGGTGCCTTCAAGACCCTGACCGTGACCGGCGGTTATGGCGATTATTCGCATGACGAGATCAATCCGGACGGAGCGGTCGCCGACACCTTCAAGGACAAGGAATGGGACTCGCGCGCCGAAGGAATCTTCGGTCAGATCGGGCCCTTCTCGTCATCCGCGCTCGGCTTTCAGGTACAGCGGCGCGACTTTTCCGCGCTTGGCGATGCCCTGAATTTCCTGTTTCCGACCTTGACCACTTCGGAAGCGGCGTTCGCCTTCACCGAACTGCCGGTGACGGACACCTTCAAATTCCAAATCGGCGCGCGCGTCGAGCAGTCCGACATCAAGGGCACACCTGCCTCTCTCGTGCCAACCAGGCGCACCTTCACGCCGGTCAGCGGTTCGGCGGGAATCGTTTACGTACCGAACGACAGTCTGACCTTCGGGCTGACGCTCTCAAGCGCGGCACGCGCGCCCAATGTCGTGGAGCTTTTCGCCCACGGTCCGCACGATGGGCCGGACACGTTCGAGACCGGCAATCCCAACCTCGATATCGAGCGGGCGAACTCGATCGAAGGCACAGTGCGCCTCCACGCCTCCAACGTCGTTTTCGAAGGCTCGCTGTGGGGCGTCAGCTTCGGCAAATACATCCACGGCGAATTGACCGGCAACACCTGCGACGAGGATGGCAATTGCGGCTTCCCCGGACCCGGCGATTACAAGCAGCTCTTCTACGTGCAGGGCGGTGCACGCTTCTGGGGCATTGAAGGCAAGGCCGCGACGGCGCTCTTCGATCTGCCCGGCGGCACCATCGTCGGCGACATGATGGCCGACTATGTGCGCGCGACGCTCACCACGGGCGGCGATGTGCCGCTGATTCCGCCCTATCATATTGGCGGCGGGGTAGGCTGGCAGAGCAACGCAGTCGATGCGGACCTGCACCTTTTCTACACGGGTAAGCAGAATCATCCGGGCGCAACACTGACGCCGACAGACGGCTACGTATCGCTCGACGCCGACGTGACCTGGCGACTCGAAGGTTCGCTATCCGGCGTTGCTTTATCCGTGATCGGACGAAACCTCACCGACAGCCGCGAGCGCAACGTGTCGGCACTTAACCACGATGTCGTGGAGCTACCGGGACGCGATCTGCGCCTGGTGGCGCGCTACGCGTTTTGAACCCCTCTCCCATCTTACGCACAGCGGGCGTGTTCGCCGGTTGTGCGCGGACAGGACGTGAAGCCATGAAGAAGAAAAGACGCCAGGCCGGCATAAGACTCGGTCCGATCATTTTCTTTGTCCTCTTCTGCATCCTCGGAGGACTTGCCGGCATTCTGATCAACAATCGCTATTACGCCAGCGAACGGGGCGAACTGACCCGGCCGCAGACGGAATGAGGCGATCCGGGAATCCTCGATTTGGCCGTGACCGCAAGGTATGGGCGCGCCCGGAGCGGACTTCTTTTCCCTGTTCCGGGCGCCCATATCATCCAGGCAATGCCGATATGGGAAGGCCGATTGGGAAGCGAAGGACTATCCGCAGGGAGCGCGCCAAATGGGGTTGGAACAGGGCCCGGGGCACCGGTGCCGGTCCTTTATTGCACCTTTATCGCACCGGAATCCGCCCCCTATAACGCTGCTCGATCCGTGCAGAAACCCGCGGGATTCCTGGGAAAATGCAGAACGCCTTCCCGAAAACAGGGGGAGGGGGGGTACACGCGTCTTCCGGCTCCCCTGCCCCTCGACCCGCCATGGTTCACATGCGAATCTCCGCACCCGTTCCGCGGGCGCGGGACCGGGGCCTGCCGCTTTCCGCAATTTCCAGGGTATCGAGCCATGATCGCGTTGCGCGCAAGCCTTTGGGGCCTTGCCATGGTCTGGGCCTTCGCCGCCCTCGCACAAGCGCAGGGCGTCCGGCCGGCACAGGAGGGACCGAGCGCGGAAGAAAGCCACCGCCAGTTCCTGCTTCTCAGATCGCAGGTCTGCCGCAGCCGGTGCGAGGCGACGCGGCGCGAATGCAGCTTCCGGGCGCTCGAGCGATATTGCGCCGGACAAAGCCTCGCGCTTTGCGAAAATGGCGGGATGGGCGCCCCCTCGATTGCGGCCAATCCGAACCTTGCGAGCTATAAATGGGACGCGGAAACGGCGAAGCACGGCATCGCATCCTGCGGCTCCGATGCCGGTCAGCGCATCAGCGTGTGTCCCGGTCCCGAGGACGAATATTCACCCGCGAGGTACCAGCAATGAGAGGTCCGAACGCCGCCATTGCCGCATCTGCCCTGCTGCTGCTTTTGTCCGCGCCCGCATCGAGCGCGATCGCCGATCTCTCCGGCAACGATCCGCATTGGATCAAGGACACGGCGAGCAATTGCTGGGCCGCCAATCCCGACCCCTCTCCGGGGGAAAGCATCGCCTGGATGGGGGCCTGCGAGGACGGGCTCGTCAGCGGCGCAGGCACGCTCGCCTGGTACCTCAACGGGAAGCTCGTCGGGCGCGACGAGGGTACGTTCAAGAATGGCGAACTCATGGGCCATGGACGGATCAGCCTCTCCGACGGCGCCAATTTCGAGGGCGATTTTCCCGGAAAAGGCGTCCTTACGCTCCCGAACGGCCAGAAGGTCGACGCCGAATCGATCAAGGAGGTTGCCGGCTGGAGCATCGAGCAATCGCAACCGCAGCGGTGAAGGTGGAAATTCCTTGGGATTGTACCGTTCCCGGCTACGAGAAAAGCCCGCCTCCGTCTAAGAAGGGGCCATGGCCAAGACGATGACCGATTCCGCCGGCCTCCCCTTCCACGAACTCCCTCGCGAGACCGCGAGCGAAGGTCCCTATGGAAGGCATTCGACGGGCATTCTTCCCTCCCATGTGCTGCGGCGGCTGATCCGGGCGCGGCGGGAGGTGCTCGCCGCCGATGAGATCACGGACGAGCAGATCCAGCCCGCAAGCGTCGATTTGCGGCTCGGTGGCAACGCCTATCGCGTCCGCGCAAGCTTCCTGCCCGGCCGCGGGGCACGCGTCGCCGACAAGCTCGCCGAGATGGCGATCCACGAAATCGATCTCAAAGCCGGCGCGGTCCTGGAAACGGGTTGCGTCTATCTCGTACCGCTACTGGAACGGCTGGAGCTGTCGTTCCGTGTATCGGGCGTCGCCAATCCCAAGAGTTCGACGGGGCGGCTCGACGTCTTCACCCGGCTGATAACCGATCACGCGCAGTCCTTCGACCGTGTCGAAGATGGTTATCACGGGCCGCTCTATGCGGAGATATCGCCCCGCACCTTCCCGCTGCTGGTGCGCAAAGGCTCGCGGCTGAACCAGCTTCGTCTGCGTCATGGCTCGCCGCAATTCACCGACACGCAATTGAAACGGCTGCACGAGGATGTGGGGCTGGTGGACGGACCGGCCGACATCGAAGGGGGCCTTGCGCTTTCGGTCGATCTCGCCGGCGAGCCGCTGACCCGCCAAGTCGGCTGGCGGGCGCGGCGGCACGCGGGCGTCATCGATGTGGATGTGCGCGGAGGCTACGATCCGCTCGATTTCTGGGATCCGGTCTATGCGCGCAAGGGAACGAGCATCATTCTGGACCCCGATGAGTTCTACATCCTCGCCTCTCGCGAAGCGGTGTCCATTCCGCCCGATTTCGCCGCCGAAATGATGCCGTTCAATCCCCTGGTCGGCGAATTCCGGGTGCATTATGCGGGCTTTTTCGATCCTGGTTTCGGCCACGAAGCGGGCCACGGCCGCGGCGCGCGCGCGGTTCTCGAAGTACGTTCGCGCGAAGTGCCGTTCGTGCTGGAGCACGGGCAGACCATCGGGCGGCTCGTGTTCGAGCGCCTGACCGATACGCCGCCGCAGGTTTACGGCAGCGCGTTGGGCTCGAATTATCAGCGCCAGGGATTGAAGCTGTCGAAACACTTCCGACTGCCCTGACGGCTCGCGCGGGGGTGTGGCATTTCCTCCACAGGAGTGTCGCGTAAAGGCACGGCGGCGCGAATCCCAATTGCAAAGGGTACGGCTTCGCGCAAAGGTTTCCGTCGCGCACCTGTCGGGGGCGAAGGTGCGCGAGCCTCACACGAGGGGGCATGCGCAGGGCGGTCAGGTCCACCCGAGGAATCGGCGGCAGGATCGGCCGCCTTCGCGTGTCAGGCGACGCTCAGAATACCGGCTTTCCGTCGATATAGGGCTTCAGCGCCGCATAGACCGCGAACAGCACAGGCGTCGGTATGCCATGGTGTTCCCCCCGCTTGATCCCATATCCATGCAATGCATCGAGCTCCAGCCGCTTGCCTTGCGCCAGATCCTGATAGAGGGACGAGTAATTGCCCGGCGCAAGCGAATCGAGAAAACGGGCGCAGCGTTCGCGCATATCGGGGTCGAGCCCCGCGCCCTCCGCGTCCGCGATCGCGAGCAGCTCGTCGACCTGCATCTGCCAGAGGCGGCGGGTTTCGGGAATCTCGCGGATGAATTTGACCGGCAGCCGCGTCAGCGATGTTGCGCCCGAGATCGGCGCGATGGAGAGATATTTTTCCCACAGCACTTTCCGGATGTTGGCTGCGATCTCGACCGGAATGGCGGCGCGCGCGCAGGCTTCCGCAAATCCGCGCGCGCGGACGGACGGGTCTCCATCCAGTTCGCCGAACACGATGCGCCCGAGCTGGTGATGAGCGATCACGCCTGGCGCTTCGATGTGCGAAAATACATAGGCGACGCCGCCGAGCACGTGACCTGGCCCAAGAATCCGCGCGATCTTGTCCTCGTTGTCGACACCGTTCTGGAGCGAGAGCACGCCCGTGCCTGCTGCGATCACCGGCCGAAGTTCCTCGGCCGCGCTTTCGGTATCGAAGGACTTGACGCAGAAGAGCACGAAGTCGGCCGGCGGCTCGCGCGAAAGGGACTCGACCGCGCGCACGTCGGCGCCCCACTCGCCCTCCGCACGCGAACGGATTCGGATGCCATGCTCCCGTATGGCCTTAAGATGCGCACCGCGCGCAAGGAAGGTCACGTCCGTGCCCGCTTTGGCGAGCTTGGCGCCGAAATAGCCGCCCGTACCGCCGGCGCCCACGATCACCAACCGCATGACGATGCTCCTTGTGCAAGCCCGAGGTTTCGGGGGCCCGCCAGTATGCTAACCGCAGATCCGGGCACGCGTAGCAAATTATTTCCGGCTGTCGGGGACGATAATGGCGCGCGCAACTAGGCGCAAACGACAGCGATTTACACAGATGTCATCGGTGAAGAGGAAAGGGGACTGGCTGATCGGATGTGGATGTGTCAATGGAATTCTGCGAATTCCTTGTCCGTTATGCGCAAATCACCATCATTCATCACGCCAAAACGACAGCATCGGCACGCTTCAAGAGCATCGCTTCCTTGGTAGCTGTTGCGATGCGCGAAAGAACGTCCAGCGCAACGATTTCATATCCGTCTGAGATACGAACGAAATCATTGTCCAGCGCATAGATCGTCGTGGGCACGGTCCACATCCGGAAAAAACTCGCGAGCGGCCGGAATTGATGCTCCAGCGTGATGGCGTGAAGCGGACTTCCGCCGCTTCCGGCGAGAATGGCAACCTTGCCCGTCAAGAGTTTGGGATCGATGAGATCGAAGAAACATTTGAGCAGACCGGTATATGACGCTTTGTAGATCGGACTGGCGATCACGAGAACATCTGCGCGATCCAATTTCGCAAGAATGCCTCTGATCGCGTCGGGGACATGTTTCTGGTCGAACGAGCGCGCCAAATCTTCAGCCAGCTCGATGAGCTTTATTATTTCGGTTCGCGCACCATGGACAGCCGACAATTGCGCCAGCACATGTTCGGCCAATGCCGCCGCACGGGAGGGCGAATTCAGGCTGCCGGAAATGCCGATAGCGTTCACGGCATCCTCCATTCGGAGTCGAAATTCTGCCATGTGGCGTCCTCGGCGCGGATCGGCCGCCGCGGAGCAGCCGTGTCGGCGTATGGCGCGTCTTCCGACTTCGCACCAGGCGCTTCTGGTTCCGCCGGCCAGGCTCTCAGCGCCCGCTCAAGCAGCAACATCGGTCCCCACAGAACCAGCAGCAAGGCCTTCGACCGAAGCGAATGAGATGGCCGCGGCGGGGGGGCCGGCGCGGCTCGCCGGCGCGAATCCGGAAACCTGATGATTTCGCCCAATTGTTGCGTCATTCTCATCTCCCATTAACGACCGCACGCTGCTCCACCACGCCATTCTCATCATTGAGCAAATGCAGCACCTGCGCTTCACGGCGCGCGGCCTCCAACCCATGCCGCTCCCGAGGCTGCGGGCTACCAATCGAAACCTCGCCGCAAAGTCGTCCCGGCCGCCCGGAAAGCACGAGGATGCGATCGCTGAGATAGACCGCCTCGCCGATATCGTGCGTGATCAGCAGCAGCGTGGTTTCGTGGCGGCTGGCAACATCAAGCAGCAGGTCCTGCAAACGCATTCGCGTAAACGCGTCGACCGCGCTGAAGGGCTCATCGAGAAGCAGGAGGCTGGGCCTTGTGCAGAGGCCGCGTGCAATCGCGGCGCGCTGCGCCATTCCGCCCGACAATTGCTTTGGATAGGCATCGGCATAATCCGCCAGACCAACTTCGGACAGCAAGTCCCCCACCAGCGGATGCGTGCGGCCTTTTCGCCCGAGGACAAAACCGACATTCTCCGCCACCGTAAGCCAAGGCAGCAGACGCGGCTCCTGGAAGATGAGTCCCACTTGCGCAGAACCCAATCGCGGCCGCCCCCCCAGAACCCGGACCTCGCCGCGAAAGGCAGTATCCAGACCCGCAACGATCCGCAGCAGGGTGCTCTTGCCGCAACCACTCGGGCCTACAAGGCTGACGATCTCACCACGACGCACATCGAACGCCATCTCAGCGAGCACGCGCCTGTCGTGGAATCTCTTTTCCTGGATCGAAAGCTCAACGAGCGGGACGGTCATCATTGCGCTTATGCTTCGCTTGTCTTGTAGACATCGCGCCAGGCAAGAAGCCGATGCTCCAACCAGCTCAGCACGCCATCGCTCAGCTTTCCCAGGACAGCGAGCGTCACGATTGCGATAATGACCAGGTCGGCCCGGCCCGTTTCCCGTCCATCTGTGAGCAAATACCCAAGACCTTCGGTCGCAGCGATCAGTTCGGCGGCGACCAGGAACATCCATGACAATGACAAACCGGACCTGAGGCCCACGAACAGGGACGGCAGCGCCGCAGGAAGAAGAATCCGCCAAACCAGCCCTGTGCCCGTCAGTCCGTGGACCGCGCCAAGTTCCACGAGTTTGCGATCGACATTGTGGATGCCCGAAACCAAATTGAGATAGACAGGGAAAAAGGCGCCGATGGCGATCAGGATGATTTTCGGAAGCTCGTCGATTCCGAACCAGAGCAGCAGCAGCGGTACCCATGCCAGGGACGGAATGGCGCGCACGGCCTGAAAGGTGGGGTCGACAAGCGCTTCGGCTCGCCGCGAAAGTCCGATAACCGCGCCCACGACCACAGCCGCGGCGGCCCCGATGGAGAAGCCGATTAGAACCCTAAGGCTGCTGACCGCAATATGGCGGAAGATTTCACCATTGGCCGCGAGGTCTTTCAAAGTGGCAACGAGCGCGGTTGGAGGCGGCAGAAGATTAGGCGCGATCCATCCGGCTCTCACCGTCCCTTCCCAAAGCAGAAGCAGAAGCGATGGCAGAATCGCGCCCTGCGCCCACGCCATGACATTGGAGCCCCGGCGCAAAGGCCCGGGAACAAAGCCATTGGTGGGCGCGAAAGGCAATTCTGCGGGCACGCTCGCCATAGGGTTAGCGGACGACTGCGGAGGCGAAGCGGGGATCGACAAGCTCGTCGATAGCCTTGCCGACGTCGGTACCTTTCTTGACGAGGTCTTCCTCCAGAAGAATCGGAGCAGCGGCTTTCAGCGCCTCAATATGTTCGCGCGTGGGCAGGGCATGGGTGAAATCATTCCGGCTAAGCTGCAACTTCGCCGCGTCGAGCGAAATTTTCGCTTCTTCTGAAAGCAATTTCGCGGTGTCATCCGGGTGGGCAAGAATCCACAGACGTGCCTTTTCGTACAATCCGATAATGCGCTTTACGGTGTCCGGGTAGCGCTTTGCGAATGCGTCCGTCGTGTTCAGAAACCCGTAAGTATTGAAATTGACGTTGCGATAGAGGAGGCGGGAACCGCTTTCCAATTGGCTTGCCGCCATCATCGGATCGAGCCCCGCCCAGGCATCCACCCGTCGCTGTTCGAGCGCGGTGCGGCCGTCGGCGTGCTGCAGGCTCACATGCTCGATGTCGCTGCGATTGAGACCGAATTGGTGCAGGCTTCGAAGCATAAACAGATAGGCGTCGGTGCCTTTGGCGGCAGCGATCTTCTTACCCTTCAAATCGGAAACGGTACGGATCGGCGAATCCTTCGCTACGACCAGAGCCGTCCATTCCGGACGCGAATAGACGTAAACCGCCTTGATGGGATTGCCGTTGGCACGGCTCAGAACCGAGGCAAGTCCCGCGGTTGAACCGAAATCCACGCTGCCGCTGTTCAGGAATTCCAGGGCGCGATTGCTTCCCGTGCTCAATACCCATTTCACGGGAATCGAGTCGCGTTTGAAATCCTGCTCGGCCCACCCGAAATGCTTCAGCACGAGGCTTGGCGGCGAATAATAGGCGTAGTCAAGCCGAATGGCTTTGGGTTGTTCCGCCGCCCGCACCGCCGGCGCATACATCGCGAGACAGGAAAGGAGCAAAGCGGCGCCCATTTCCTTCAACCCACGGCAAAAGCGATTCCAACTCATGAGCAATCCTCAAAACAGCATCGAGCGGTCATCCCCAGCTCAGGAATAGAATGAGGGCTCCGGAAGCTTCCCGCCGAGAGACCACGCGCCGATTTCTCGCAGCTTGTAATCGACGGGATCGTGCAGCGTGTGAGTCCGCGCATTCCGCCAGAAGCGGTCCAACCCCAACCTGCCCGCGGTTGCGCGCGCGCCAAGAACCTCGAAAATCCGGCTGCTGACATTCAGCGCCGCCCTAGAGCTTGCCACTTTGGCGGTTGCAATTGCGACGGCGGCCTCGCCGCGAAGCGCCGGTGTCACGGCATCACCGAGATCGAATGCGGCTTGGAATAATTGCTGCGCGCGCTCGGTCAGCGCGCCGGCACCGGCAATCTCCACCCAATATTCGCCGAAATTGTGTAGAATATAGGGGTCCTCGCTTACGTTCTCGACTCGCGAAGCGAACCACGGGCGCGCGAGTTCGGTTGCATAGCGGACCGCTTGCGCCAGCGCCCCTTCCGCAATGCCGATATAGATATTGGTCAGGATCAACTGGCCGAGGCAGGAACGCAACGTAGCAAAGGGCGAGCCCAGCGGCCCCGGCTGCCGCAGGATTTCGTCTTCCATGACCATCACATTGTTGAAGGACACCCTGCCGCTGTCGGTCTGGCGCTGTCCGATGTTGTCCCAATCGTCATGGATGGTGATTCCCGGACGTGAAGTCGGAATCGCCGCCACAACGAAACGTGCATCTCCGGGAGTGAGGGCCGATACTATCAGCATATCGGAATCTGTGGCGCCCGAGCAGAAGCTCTTGGTACCGTTGACGAGATGAGCGCCATTTGAACCGGGCGCGATGACTGTCGTGCGATCCAGCGGATTCAGGGTGTTGCCCCAAAACATTCGTTGGCGTGCGGTCCGCTCGAATAATGGCGCCCATTGAGCTTTGGGACCGAACAGTTGCAGCGTCGCGAGCATGAAATGATGAAACGCAAAAAGATGCGCGAGCGCACTGTCGGCCTGCGCCATCTGGCGCGTGATCGTAAGGGCTTCGCTGAGATTGCTTCCGGCGCCGCCCAACTCCTCGGAAACGATCAGTCCCAGAAGTCCGCTCTCGCGGATCAGATCGCGCTCGCGTTTGGCCGTTCCGCCTTTCTTGTCGCGTTCCGCCGCCGTCGAGGCGAAGTCTTCGATCAATGCCGCAACGCGTGCGGGTCGCGATTCTGGGTTCACCTTGGTGGCAGCCGGCGGCTTTGAGAACGAGGCCGTGCCGAGAACGCTGTCGGGTTCGCTCGCGAAACTCATTGCTTTCTCCCCAATACGCGTTCGGCGTTCTTGTGCAGCACGAGATCGAGAACATCGTCGCGCCAGCCGAGCGCGATGAAATCGTCCACCGTCTGCTTCATGGCGCGGAAGGGATAGGAGGTTCCGAACAGCAATTGCTCCCGCATGAAGCCGTTGCCCGCTTCCACATAGAGACGGCCGCCGGGCAGGAAAATGTACATGTCCGGAACCACGAACACGTTCTCATAACGAAATGCTATCCCGATCATTTCATTCGTGTACGGATAGAAACCGTGATAACAGACGATCCGCAGGTCCGGGAAAGCCGCGGCCACGCGCCCCACAGGTGCGGGATCGGTCAGTTCCAGCCCCGGTGAGGTCGGTCCCGACATCAGGCAAACGGGTACGCCGAGGTCGGAGCAGGTTTCGTAGACCGGGAACAGGACGGAATCGTCAGCCTTCAAGGGCGGCGCCCCGAAGCCAGGCTCGATGTTAATACCGGCGAGCCTCAGTTCATTCATGGCGCGCCGGATTTCCACGGCCGTGCCGCCGGCGCTCCGCACTTGCGGGTTCACCGAACCGATGCCGACCAATTCGTCATAGCGGGACGTGAGGTCGTAAATGCGATCGTTGGAAACGGTAAGCGCCGGCGTCTCGCGCCCTACGACAACCGCAGCTGAGATGCCGCTCTCACGAATTTCTGCTACGAAACCCTCCGGCGTGCGTGAGCGCACGAAATGGCGGTCATCCGCCGAGCCGGTCCGGCGATTGAGCCAGCAGACGGTTTCGTATTCTTTGCTGCCCGGCGTTGCGCCGTAGAAATCGTGCAGGAATGACGGACGGCTGCGCATATCGATGATCTTGGTCATGGGACTTTGCCGCGGCATGAAGCATGCCCGCGCCGGCCTCCTAGCTCTGAGAGACTTTGATCGCGTCCTGCAAAACGGCATCGAAAGGACCGCCGGTAAAGCTCACGCCTTCCGTGGATTCGCGCCTCTTACCTGGAAGCAATGGAAAAACCAGTTCCGCGAATCGATAGGCCTCTTCGAGATGCGGATAGCCGGACAGGATAAAATTATCGACGCCGAGATCGGCATATTCCTTCAGCCGCGCCGCGACGGTGTCCGGGTCGCCAACGAGTGACGTCCCGGCTCCGCCGCGCACGAGGCCTACCCCCGCCCACAAATTGCGGCTGATCTCGAGTTTTTCGCGCCGCCCCTTATGAAGAGCTGCCATCCGGCGTTGGCCTTCCGAGTCCATGGCGGCGAAATGGGCCTGGGCTTTGGCGACCGTAGCGTCGTCCAGCCGGCTGATCAGCTCATCGGCAGCATTCCAAGCTTCCGCCTCTGTCTCGCGCACGATGACGTGCAGCCTTACCCCCACCCGCAGCGTGCGGCCGCGCTCCGCGGCACGTGCACGGACATCCTTGATCTTCGCTGCCACGGCGTCGGGCGGCTCGCCCCAGGTGAGATAGGTATCAACATGCCTGGCTGCGAGCTCATGAGCCGCGGGCGAGGAGCCGCCGAAATAGACGGGAGGATAGGGTTTTTGAACCGGCGCGAAGATGCTGCGCGCGGCAGTAAGATCGAAGTGCTTGCCATGATGATCGAGCCTCTCGCCCGACAGCAGCGCTTTCCAGATGGTGAGGAACTCGTCGGCCTCTTCATAGCGCTCGTCATGCGACAGTTTCACGCCATCGGCGGCCAATTCCGCTGCATCGCCGCCGGGCACGATATTCACTTGCAGACGGCCACCGGAGGCTCGATCGAGTGAAGCGGCCATGCGCGCGGCGACACCGGGCAGCAGCAGACTCGGACGAAAAGCGACCAGCAATTGCAACCGGCGCGTCACTGGAGCGAGCGTTGCCGCGGTCACCCAGGGATCTTCGCAGCCGACGCCGGTCGGAATCAGAATGCCCTCATAGCCAAGCGTGTCGGCAGCGACCGCCACTTGACTGAGATATTCGTTGCTGACCAGCCGGCCATATTTGGTCTTTCCGAGATAACGGCTGTCGCCGGACGACGGTAGGAACCAGTAAATGTCGAGACCCATGACCGTGCTCACCAAGGTGGAATCGCCGCCCCTGAAGCTTCCTAAGCAGCAATCGTGCCACGGATGAACGGAAGGGCATGATTCTTGGGAGGCAGCGAAAAAACCGCTGGAAACACGTTCCTTTCTGTGTGGGTTCTCGCCTTCGCCATTCGCTGTACGTCCGCAGGCTCCATGCACTGTCCCGATCGCAGCAGGCGGTGAGACCAATTTGTTGGCCTCCCAACAGCCTGCGGCCGATCACGGCGTATTCGGTGGCACCGGCGGACGGGGTGCATTCGGATACCAATAATGCAAATGGCAGGCTTCGCAGGCTTCGTCGATCCGAGCGCCGGCTTCCATCAGGCTATCCACATTCTTCGCGTCCGTGGCGGCAAGCGCCTGCAAGCCGGCCTTTTGCAGGCCCATTGCTAGTTCGACAAACGTCTTTCGGTTTTGATCGATGGCTCTGCGGATTTCATCCGGTGTAGCGATGCCTGGCGTCCCGGAATCCTCGAGCTTGTTTGCTTTTGCCGCCACTTCGCGTCCCTCCATCACAAGCAGATTGGGGGCTTCGGTAAGCGTGATGGCGCTGCGCCGGACGGCTTGCCACTGTTCCTCGGAGCGAGGCTGGCGATCC
>Ga0265337_1000434_pt1 | contig 22175 bp, 14 predicted proteins | sample 42122metaG_FD_192441 | JGI IMG/M metagenome (GOLD analysis project Ga0265337, IMG submission 192441) | Rhizosphere microbial communities from Carex aquatilis grown in University of Washington, Seatle, WA, United States - 4-21-22 metaG | ecosystem: Host-associated > Plants > Roots > Rhizosphere >... | reverse complement strand
CAAGCCAAGGCTCGATTGGCGAAGACCGCGCGGTCAGATGGGCGGGTGAGGCCCGGAAGCGTACCTTGGTTACCTTGGTACGCTGAGGACCGAGAGCGCCCAGATGGCCGCGTGCTCGAGCCAAGCGAGCCTTGGCGACACTATTTGCAGGTCTTGCCGGGCGGACACGCCGACGTTCGAAGCTCTTCGCACGCCTGGTTCAGCGCGGCGTCCTTGGCCGTACCCTCGGTCATGGCGAGGATCGGCCCGAGGTCGATCGACGTCGATTTCGTCAACGTGAAGGTGTCGGAGATGACCGAGTTGCCCGTGGACGCGGAATCGAACGTGTCGACCTGAGCGGTCGTGCACGCAGAGCCCGGTGTGCACCCGTTTCCGTTGGCGGGCGAGCAGGTCTCACAACCTTCGACGCGAGAGTCGGCGTGGGGCTTCCCAGTGTCGGGCCCGGTAAGGTTGCCGGAGATGCCGCACGCGTTGTTCGCGAAGGTGATCGTCGTGCCGCTGAGCCCGCTGATGAGCCGCGACGCGCCGTACCAGCGGTAGGTCCGGAACGGCACGATGCCGGCAGCGCCGGGCCACTCCGCGTACGTATACGTGCCGGGAGTCCCCGACGAGGCGAGACGCGGGCACTCCGACGGCTCGACGTAGTCGTAGGGAGGATCGAGCGGCGTCTGACCGATCGAAACGCCGCCGCGCGGAACGTCCGTCGTGGTGTCGCCGAGCTTGCCGTCGGCGTCCGAGTCGACCCACGTCGCCTTGTTCGTGACGGTGTACGCCGTCGTTGCGCCGGGACACATGCAGGTGCTGCCTGCCGCGACCCCGACGCACTCCTCGCAAGGGGGCCACGCGCCAGCCGGGTTGGCGAGCGCGATGCCGCTGAGCGCGTACGTCGTGGGCTCGGTATACGTGCCGCCGGGCACGACGCCCTTCAGGCTCGCCTTGGCGTTCGGAAAGCCGGAGTCGACCTTCGGTTTGCCCCATGTCTGATTGGGTTGATACTGCGCGTGCGCGAAGCCGAAGAAGGTGTCGCACAGATCGGGTGACGTGCCGCCGCAAGGAATGCTTTGCACGGTCAGCGAACCGTCGCTGTTCGTCGTCTGATAGCGAAGTGCGTACGAATAGGTCGCCACGCCTCCGGGCGGTGACGGTTCGACGCCGGTAATCGAGCCGACGGAGATCGCTTTCCAGGCGACCGTGTTCTTGCTCACGAGCGCGTACGTGCCCGACAAGTCGCAAGCGCAGGTCGGACCGGTCGTCCCGGGGATCGACGTGTACCCGGCGGCACACGTGCAGCTATAGCTGCCGGGCGGGCTCAGCCCGTTGCAGCCGTTGGTGGCGACGCCACTGCCGCAGGGGTTGTTACCGCCGGCGCACTCGTTGATATCGACGCAGCCGTTAGCGCCTTTGCCGTTTCCGCTATAGCCCTTCGGGCACGTGCAGACGTAGTCGTTGGCGGGTGGGGCCGCCGGCGTGGGGTCTTTGCACGTGGCGAGCGGAGAGCACGGGTTGCCGTCGCATTCGTCGGTGTCCGGCACGCAAACGCCGTTCTCGACGATGTTCGGCGGCGTGCTCGTCGTGCAGGTGCAGCGCCTTCCGTTGAAACAATTCGTCGTTCCCGTGCACGCCGCGCACGTGGCGGCGAGCGCGCCGCACGCGTCGTCGGCACCCACGCAAGTTCCGGTCGCGTTGCAGACGCCCGTCGCGTCGCACGCAGTGAGGCCGTCCGCGCAGGCGCCGTTGTTGTTCGTCGGCTGGGCCGCGCACGTTCCGCCCGAACACACGCCGACGTTGCAGTCGTCGGTCTTGCCCGAACAATCCATCGCGGTGCTGACGCACACGCCGCCGGTGCACGCGTCGACCGTGCACGGGTCGCCGTCCGTGCACTTCTGCGTGTTGTCGTCGCTGTGCTGGCAGCCGAGGGTGGCGTCGCAGTTGTCCTTGGTGCACGGGTTGTTGTCGTCGCACGAGATGGTGACGTGCGAGCACGCGCCCGTCGTCGAATCGCAGCTATCGGTCGTGCACGCGCTGGTGTCCGAACAGTCCTTGTTCGAGTTCACGACGCACGAGCCCTCGAAGCACGAGTTCGTCGTGCACGCATCGCCGTCGTCGCACGCGGAGTTGTCGGCCGCCTTGCCGTAGTTGCACGTCGTTCCGTTGACGCACACCGTGCCGTCTTGCTTCTCGCAGACGCCCGGCGTGTTGCAGGGGAGCGCACAGCACGCCCCGCCGACACAGTTGCCGCTCGTACAGTCCGTCCCCGTGCCGCAGTCGTTGCCGTTCGGTTGTTTCCCGGTCGTGCCGCCGCTTCCGGTGGTGCCGCCGGTCGTTGCCGTACCGCCGCTTCCGGTCGTGCCGCCGGTCGTTGCCGTGCCGCCGCTTCCGGTCGTGCCGCCGGTCGTCGCCGTGCCGCCGCTTCCGGTCGTGCCGCCGCTGCTCGCGTCCGGGCCGCCATCGACGAGCGCGCCGCCGGTGCCGGAGGCGCCGCCCGATGTCGAAGCGCCCGACGAACCGCCGCCGCTCGACGCCGATGAACCGCCGCTACTCGAAGTGGCTCCGCCGCTGCCGCTCGATCCGGACGCGCCGCCGCTTCCTACGGCACTATCGCCCGCGGAAGCGCCCGAGCCCGAGGCCCCACCGCTTCCTTTGGACTGCGTCGAATCTCCGCCGCCACACCCGGCGACTGCCAACAAGACAAGAACTGGTACGAACCGATTCATCGGAACTCGCTCGCGCCGCCCGGCGCCTCGAATCCTCAACGTAGAATAGACTTCTCCGTGAGGGACTCAACCTGAATTCGGGGACGCCGAAATGCGTCTCCGTAATTTTCTCCTAAGCTCAAAACCCACATCGTCTTCGTCGCCGTTGCGTCAGAAATGATAGGTAGCTCCGAACGACAGCACGTCGAAGCTTGCCGTGTAGAGGCCGGCGTTGATGACCCGATTGGGCTGCGCAGTGGTCGCGACGGCGGCCGATTGTGTCTTGGCCGCGACGGCGTCGGCATTCGACCCGCTCGGAGCGCCGGGATCTCGCAACACGACGCCTCCGCTCCGAGTTCCACCGGTGAAGGTGCCCCCCACCCGCTCGTCGAATCCACTCCGCGGATCGCTCGCCTTGGCGGCCTCCACGGGTTGATAAGGAGGGGGCGCGACGTTGAGGGACTCACTGAAGATGTGTGAATACCCGGCGCGCAGGTCGAAGCGCCCGAGACGGATCACCGCCCCCAGCCCGAGCCCCACGCGCTCGAACGCGAACGAATCGATGTCGGCGTATGCCGGATCGAGCCCGCGGGTTTCGAAGAAGGCCCCGCCCTGCGCCGAAAGCACCCGGGGCACGATGGCGTAGCTGCCCCCGAGACGCACCGCCACCGAGTCCTTCAGATGCCCGCTGACGGCGAACTGCGAGACGTCGGCGCTCGTGGAACCGCCCGGCCCCGTAGCGTCCTTCGTGGTCACCGTGACGGTGTGCCCGACGTCGACCGAGTCTTTGCCGGCACGCGAGTTGATATCGTAGTCGAGGTCGAGCTCGACGTCCCAGAGCTCGGTGTCTATCGGGTCGCCGAGACCCGTGTCGTGCTGATCCGGCAAGCGCCCCGCGTAGCGGGCACCGACGGACAGCTCCCACGGCAGCGGCACCGTCACGTTCCGGATCGAGATCGGCGGATTGGTATAGGGCACCGGGCCCGACGTGGCGCCGCGCTGGTACGTGTTCGTTTCGTAAGTGAGGTTCGCCGAACCGCGGAACGAGTCGATCCAGCGAAAGGACGCCATCAGGTTGATCGCTTCGGTGGGGCGGGCGTGCACCGAGAACGTCATCGCGGGGATGAAGTAGTCCTTGGCTTCGAGCGTCGCGAACCAATCCGTCGCGGGATTGGTGCCGGCCACCTCGTTCTGAACGGCCGTCGTTTTGTCCTTCAGCATGAGCGCTTGGAAGGTGATGCCGAACGCCAGTTGCCGGATGACCCGGTAGGCGACGCTGACCGCCGGATCGAAGGCGAACTCGGCCTTTTGCGACACGAGCGAGTAGCGCGTCGGAGTCGGCCGGGGGCCGGAAGGTGTCTGCACAGTGCCGTCCGCGCCGCCGTATTGAAGGCTGCCGACGCCGGTCGGCGCGACGAAACCGACGCCGATCGCGAGCTGGCTCCCGACTTTGAACGTCGCAGCGAGCTGCGGGATGCTTCCGAGTTCAGCGGAGTTGCAGACCTTCGGCAGGGGCGTCGTCGCGTACGTCGAGCCGATCGTCGGGTGCGTCGGATTGTTCAACGCGAGCGGGTTGCCGAACTCCGAGCGGCTGTCGCCGTAGACGCCCCAACCGTAGTAGCCGTACGGATCGACGCACATGTGATCGACGGGCCCGTCGAACTCGAGCATGAGCTGGTTCCCCGAAAGGAACGCCATCCCCGCCGGGTTCTTCAGCATCGTCATCGGATCTTCGGGACGCGCGGCGATCGCGCCGCCTCGCGAGACCGACGCGGTGCCGCCCGGGAGAAGCTGAAGACCGTCGGCCCACGCCGGCGCGGCGACGCAAGGCACACAAAGAGCGAGAATGAACGGGCGGGACAGGCGCATGGCAATTCCGTCGCGGAGTCTCTGGCCCGTCACTGGGGCGTCGTACACGTGATGCGCGGCGAAGAGCGCATGATGGCCGGCAGCGCGGCGCGCACGTCCGGGCAGCCCAGGCTTTGCTCGAGCGAGCCGAGCTTGACCATCTCGAAGGTCGACGTGGTGTTTTCTTTTTGGTTCTGATCGTTGTCGAGGCGATCGAGGTCCGCGCTCGTGCACCGCGCGGCGGTGTCGGCCGCCGCCCAATCCGCGGTGTTACAGGTGATGTCTTTCGACCAACCGGTGCAGCTGTTCGGGCTGTCGGGGTCGCACGTGCCCTTGTCGACGAGGGTGCAGCTGTGCACGCGTCCCTCGGTCTTGTCGGTGATGACGGTGCCGATGAGGTGACTGCACGTGTCGACCTGCTCTTCGAGGTGCCCGATGAGCCGCACCGCGACGCTGACGCAACCCGCGCGCTGATCGATGGTGAGGGTCGATCCGCCGATGCTGCCCGGGCGCGCCGGCAGGTAGCTGTAGTGCCCCGCGCCCGATTGAGTCGTCTGACTCGGCAGACGCGGCCACAAGGTGAGGCCGGGTTCGCCGTCGTTGTCGGCGTCGACCCACTGCGACGGCATGACGTCTTCTTCTTTCGCCGGCCACGGCGCGTTCACCGGATCGCTCCCGAGGTCGATGCCGAGCACGGCCGCCTCGGTCGGCGTCGAAAACGAGCTGCCCGGGATGAGCCCCGGAGCGGCGAAGGGTTTTCCCTTCGCGATCGCGGCCGTGTCGTACTCGGACGTCGGAATGTACGACGAGTACGTCTCGCGGAAGAGCGGGCTCACGAGGTCAGGCGTCTTGTCGGAGCCGCAACCCTTCTTGTCGACCTCGAGCTGATTGCCGTCGTACGTGAACTCGTGGAGCTCCCACGTCGTCGCCTCGATGCTGCCCGACGAAATCAGGTCCTGATCCGCTCCTTGCATGATCGGAACGTCGGCCCAGCACGTGCTCACGTCTTCGCGGACGCCCCAGATCCCGCTGAGGTCGCAGTGACAATCACTCGGGTCGCCGATGAGGGGCGGCGTGCACTGGCACGTCGACGTACCGCGCTGGTTCAAGCAGGTCGCCGTCGACGCGCACCCGCCGTTGTTCGTCGCGCACTCGTTCACGTCCTTGCAGGTGAACCCGTCGCCGGAAAACCCCGCTTTGCACGCGCACGTGAACCCGGGTGACGTGTCGGTGCACGTCGCGTCGGGGTGACACGGGCCGGGCGTCGCCGCGCATTCGTTCACGTTCGCGCACTTGCCGGTCGCGTCGAGCGCGTACCCCTGCTTGCACGAACAGGCGTATCCGCCCGGCAAGTTCGTGCAATCGGTGTTGTCGCCGCAGCTCGCCGTCATCTCCTTGCACTCGTCGACGTCGACGCAACTTCCTGGTGAACCGGAGTACCCGGGCGCGCACGCGCAACTACCGTCGGCGTTGCACACCGAGTTCGGCGCGTCGTCGGTGCCGACGCCGTCACACGCCGCCTGACACGTCGTGCTCGCCGTGCAGGTTGCCCCAGAACCCGTGAAACCGGGCGAACAGGCGTCACACACCGGCGCTTGTCCTTCGACGCGACACAGCCCCTGCGTCGCGCACACCGTCGACGACACGCCGTCGCAGAGCGAACGGCACGCGACATTGCCGTCGCCGGTGAAGCCGGGCGCGCACGCGCACGTGTAGCCGCCAAAGGTGTTCTGGCAGACGGCGTTGTTCGCGCAGGTGAAGAGCTTCGGGTCCTTGCACTCGTCGACGTCGGTGCACGAGTTGCCGTCGCCGGTGAACCCCGGCTTACACTGACACGACGTGCCGGCATCGCCCGTCGAGCACGTCGCGTTCGGGTCGCAGGTGTCTTGTGCGCCCGTACAGGCGTTGGTGTTCGTGCACGCCGTTCCGTCGCCAACGAAGCCGTCCTTGCATTTGCAGGAGAACCCGCCGGGTCGGTTCGTGCACGCCGCGTTCGGGTCGCAGTCGTTCAGCTTCGGGTCCGCGCATTCATCGACGTCGGTGCACGTGACGCCGTCGCCCGTGAACCCGGGCAGGCAAGCGCAGCCGCCGTCGGCTTGCTCGTCGATGGCGGCGTTCGGGTCGCAGTTGACCGGCACCACGGCGGTGCCGGCCTCCGCGGGAACCTTCACGAAGTGCCGTGTGGCGCCCGATTGCGGCTCTCGGCAGGCAAGCGGCGCGAGTGCCACGACGAGCATCACCGCGACCGTGCAGAAGCGGCCAAGCGAGGGAAGTGCGAAGCGAGGGGCTGGCTTTTGCCATGCCGACGAGACGTAGGTCATGTCGATGGGGTCGCCGGGACCAGGCCCGACGGAGCGTGCGCCCGCCAGTCCCCATCTTCCACGAACGAGCGACGCGATACAAGGAAGAGACGCCGGGGTTGTCACCGAGCGCGTGACGCGTTACTCGACGACCGCTCGCATGCCCGTTTCTAGGCACGTCTACTCGCGAACGGCGCGGAGCACAGGCGTCGGCCTGCTAGCGACCGCTCTCTTTCTCGCGTCGCGCATCGCGTCAGCGCAAGACGACGCGCCGACCGGAGGCGAAGGCGCGGTACCGCGCGGACCGGGCACCGCCGTCGTGCGCCCGAGTGCAGGACAACCCGAACAGAAGATTGTCATGCCTCGGCAAACGAAGTTCGTCGAGGCGACGTACCCGCCCGATGCGCAGAAAGCCGGCATTCAGGCGGAGGTCATCCTCTATCTGAACATCGACAAGACCGGAAAAGTGACGCGCGCCGAAGTCGCCGCGCCCGCGGGGCACGGCTTCGACGAGGCCGCGGTGCAAGCCGCACTCGGCTTCGAGTTCGAACCCGCGACGCGCGACGGAACGCCGATCGCCGTGCGCATTCCGTACAAGTACAACTTCACCTTGAAAGAGGTGGAGGCACCGCCCGAAGCGCAGCCTGCGCCGACGGTCGGTAACCTCGGTGGCACAATTCACGTCGCGTCCGTCGACGCCGCGATCGCCGGCGCGGTCATCACCGTAACCAAGCCCGATGGCGCCAAGGTCACGGTGACCGCTGACGCGCAAGGTAAGTGGGTGCTCGAAGGGTTGCCGCCGGGCAAGTATCACGTGCACGTCGCCGCCGCGGGCTTCGTCGCGATCGACGTGGACGAAGACGTCACGGTCGGCGAAGCCACCGACGTCATCTATCGACTCGCGGTCGTGCCGGTCGGCATCGAAGTCACCGTGTCCGGCGAGCGTCCGCCACGCGAAGTCACGAAGCGCACGATCGAGCGCCGCGAGATGGAGCGCATTCCGGGGACGTCGGGCGACGCGCTCCGTTCGATCCAGAGCTTGCCGGGCGTCGCGCGCCCGCCGGCGCTCGCGGGCCTGCTCATCGTGCGCGGTAGCGCGCCGCAAGACACGCAAGTGTTCGTCGACGGCGCCGCGGTGCCGCTCATTTATCACTTCGGTGGACTGTCGAGCACAATCCCGACCGAGCTGCTCGACAAGATCGACTTTTATCCGGGCAACTTCAGCGCGCGCTACGGCGAGCTCATGGGCGGCGTCGTCGACGTCGCGCTCCGGCAGCCCGACACGCAGTGCACCGGCGACTACGGCAAGCCGATCGAAAAGTACGGCTGCTTCCACGCGATGGTGCAGGCCGACCTCATCGACACGCGCGCGGTCGTGCAAGGGCCGCTCGGCGGAAACTGGACGTTCGCCGCCGCCGGCCGCCGGAGCTGGGTCGATACGTGGCTCAAACCGGTGCTGAAATCGGCCGGGACGAGCGTCACGACCGCGCCCGTCTATTACGACTACCAGCTCATCGTCGACGACAAGCCCACGCCGAAGTCGCACTTCAGCGTGCGGTTCTTCGGCTCCGACGATCGACTGCAGGTTCTGCTGCAAGATCCGTCCGCAAACGAGCCAGCGTTCGCCGGTAACCTGACGTTCGGCACGAGCTTCTACACGGCGCAGGCGATCTACACCGATCAGCTCTCGAAGAGCGTCGACCTCTACGCGATGGCGGCCGTCGGCAAGACGGGCTTCGACTTCGCGCTCGGGCCGGTCGCGTTCAACACGAGTGCGAACCCGATCTCGCTCCGCAGCGAGCTGAGCTTCAAGATCATGCACGGGTTTCTCCTGCACGCGGGCATGGACTTTCTCACCGCGCCGTATCACTTCATCGTCCGCGCGCCGGCCTTGCCCGCGCCCGGCGAGGCCGATCCGGGTCCGCTCTCGACGCGACCGATTCTCGAAAGCGACGCGAGTGGCACCGCGTTCCGTCCGGCCTGGTACGCGGAAGGCGAGGTCCGTCCGAGTCGCCGCGCGCTCATCGTTCCGGGAATTCGCCTCGATTACGCGCGCGACACCGGGCACACCGACGTGAGCCCGCGCATCAATGGCCGCTATGACTTCGTCGGCGGCACGGCGGAAGAAGATCGCCCATTCGACGAGCGACGGCTCCGCACCACGGTGAAAGGCGGCGTCGGCATTTTCGCGCAGCCCCCGCAGTTCCAAGAGACGAACGCGGTGTTCGGCACGCCGGGCCTGCTCTCGAACCGCTCCATTCACTACTCGGTCGGCATGGAGCAGGAGTTCACGCGCCAGATCGAGATGAGCGTCGAAGGGTATTTCAAGGATCTGACGCACCTCGTCTCGCGCTCGGAGAGCCTCGGCCCGCTCTACGTCTACGACAACGCCGGCACCGGCTACGTCCTCGGCATGGAGCTCTTGATCAAGTACAAGCCGGACAAGCGGTTCTTCGGCTGGCTCGCGTACACCTTGTCGCGGAGTATCCGGCGCGATCATCCCGATCAACCCGAATACCTCTTTCAGTACGATCAGACGCACAACCTGACCGTCCTCGGGAGCTACCGCCTCGGCCGCGGCTGGGAGTTCGGCGCTCGGTTTCGTCTGATCTCGGGCTCACTGGCGACCCCGGTGATCAAAGCACCGGGGCTCCCCGCGCTCTATGCGGCCGACGCCGGCGCTTACACGCCGATCCAGGGAGCGCCCTTCAGCTCGCGCCTCCCTCTCTTCCACCAGCTCGACATCCGCATCGACAAGACGTGGCAGATGAAGGACTGGCGTTTCTCGGCCTACCTCGACGTGCAGAACTCTTACAACAACCCCGCCGCCGAAGGGCTCGCGTACAACTACAACTACACGAAGACCTCTTACACGACGGGCTTGCCCATCATCCCGAGCATCGGGTTTCGAGGGGAGCTCTAACATGAGCCGTCGCGACCCTTCGACTCCTTCGGCGCGCCGCATGCATCTCCGTCGCGTCCTTCCCCTCGCCGTCTCGTCGCTCGCGCTGTCGTGCGCGCCGGGGTTCACGTCGGGAAGCAAGGTGCAGAGCCTGCGTGTCCTCGCGGTGCAAAAGGACAAGCCGTACGCGAAGCCGGGCGACACCGTGAAGCTCGACATGCTCTACGACGACGGCCCGAAGGATCCGAACAAGCCGTCCGCGCCGCGGCCCATCCAGATCACGTGGTACCCGGGCTGCGAGAACCCCGCCGGCGATCTGTATGCCGATTGCTTCACGGGCAAAGCCCTCGCTGGGTTCCTCAAGTCGCTGGCCAATCCCCTCTCGGGCCCCGAGGTCACGTTTCAGATCTCGAAGGACATCATCTCGAGTCGGCCGCCTCCGACGAACAAGAAACAGCCGCCCTACGGGCTCGCGTACGTGTTCTTCGTCGCGTGCGCGGGCACCGTGACGCCAAATCCGAACCCCGGCCAGAACGAGTTCCCCATCGAATGCGAGTCGAGCACCGGTGAGGTCCTCGGACCGGACGATTTCGTCGTGGGGTACGTGTCCGTGTACGCTTACGCGGATTTTCAGAACCAAAACCCGGCGCTCAAGTACCCCTACTTCCAGGTCGACGGGAGGGATGCGACGACGGATGAGGTGACGCAGGCCGAGTGCGTCGGCGTCGACTGCATTCCGCTCGGGCCGGCAACACCGGGAAACCCCGCGCGAAACGACGCGGGCTCGTCCGACGCCGCGGATGCGTCGCCATTCGACGCGGGGTTCGTGAAAGACGCCGGAACGGCCTTCGTCGACGGCGGGCGCGACGCCGGATTCGGCATCATCGACGGCGGCGGCAGTGACGGCGGCAAACCCGACGCGGGCCGCTCCCCCGTGGTCACGTTCGCCTCGATCCAGGCGTGTACCACCGCTAGCGAAAACGATTGCCCCGATCACGGCATCACCTTGCTCCTGGACCCGTCGACCGCGGTCGAACACGACGTCGTTCAAGAGAAGCTGAGCGGCGGCACGGTCTACGAGCAAGCCTGGATCGACTACTACGTCGACAACGGCTCGGTGACGAACGAGGCGAAACTCCTCGGCGACGCGAAGACCGGTTACATCGACGACCACGCGACGAACCTGCACGCGCCGCAGATCTCGAGCGCCAACACCGCCGACTTCCCCCTGGACTTCCATGTCTGGGCCGTCGCGCACGATTCGCGGGGCGGGGTGAGCTGGGCCCGCGTACTCGTCAACTCTTACGCGAAACCATAGAGCGAGCGCTGAACGCGGCCCGCGCCCTTCCGTAGCTGGGGCACGGTTTCGCGCACGGTGGCACCCGACTATGCTGCGGGCATGCCGTCGCGGTTCGGTGCTCGACTCGCCACGTCGATGGCGATCGCACTCTGTGGTGCGTGCGGCTCGACCCTCGACACGGGCTCGGAAGCGCCACCGGCCGCGGCGAGCTGCACCGCGACGCCGACCTCGGTCACGGAGCCCGACTCGGTCGCGAGCGACGGCGAGAACGTCGATCACACCTGTGCGTTCGTTGCGGGAGGAGTCGCGTGGAAAACCGGCACGCCCGGCTCGGCGTGCACGACCCCGCTCGATTGCTCACCGGTGTGCTGCACGTGCTCCGATCCGAACTACCACGCGCTCACGTCGTGGTGCGATCACGGCGTTTGCGCGGCGGCGGAAGCGACGGCGTGCATGGTGCTCGGAACGACGTTGCACGCGTGCGGGCAATGACCGGGCGCGCGGCGACTCGATCCATCCCCGGATGTTCCGAATTTCGACGCGAAAAGTAAGGGGGTGACCCGCGTCGCGAACGAAGCGACGGTGCGAGCACGGAGGCAGGAAAATGACGCAACGGACGCTCACTCCATTGCTCGTCGTGCGCGACGCGGCGCGCGCGGTCGAGTTTTACGTCGAGACGCTGGGCGCGACGGAGGTGGCCCGGTTCATGAACGCGCGGACCGGGAAAATCAGTCACGTCGAGTTCGCACTATCGGGCGCACGATTCGCGGTCACGGAAGAGGCGCGCGCGTGGAACAGCGACGCGCCGCCATCGCTCGGCGGCTCGCCCGTCGTGTTGGTGCTCGAGGTCGACGACGCGGACCGCTCCTTCGACGCGATGTGCGGCGCAGGTGCGACGGTGGTGTTTCCGCTTCAGGAGTTCGCGGGCGAGCGCATGGGACGCCTCCGCGATCCCTTCGGACATCTCTGGATCGTCACGCAGCGGCTCGAGCTGCTCTCGGTCGAAGAGATCCAGAAACGGCGCGACGAACTGGCGACTCGATTCGGCGGCGCAGAGCAAAGCAGAAGCAGCGCGCTCGAAGAGATTCACAAGGTAGATCGATCCGACGGCTCGACGCAAGACCTGGAGACGCCGTGAAGCTCCGTCGCGACGGTGCACTCCTCGGCTACGTCGGATCGTCGACTCCGTACTCGAACCTGCCGCGATTTCGCGAGCTCTGTCCCGAGCTCGTGACGGCAGAGCTCGTCGACTGCGGGCACTACTTTCCGCTCGAAGTCCCGGAGCAGCTCCATCCCGCGGTGCGTCGCTTCCTCGACGGCGCGCTCGACACGGACCCCGGCTAGCTCGCCCATCGCGCCGTGATCGCGGCGCCCAGATAACGAACGCCGCGGCGCGCGTAGTCGAACAGGTGCTCGGCGGTTTTCGAGCGGCCGAGCGTGCGCGGCTTGATTCGGTAGCCGACCTCGACGATGTGGAGGCCGGAGCGGCGTGCGCGCATCCAGAGATCGATGAAGTATTCGCCGTGCTGGCCGCGGAGGCGGAGCGGACGGAGCGCGTCGGCACGAGCGACGACGAAGCCGCTCGTGTAGTCGTGTACGCCGTCGCCGAGGAGCGCGGGCAAGAGGGCGCCGTTCAAGAACCAGCTGAGCGCGACGCCGAGCCACGAATCTTCGGAGTTGCCGAGTGAACCGAGAGCGCGGAGTCGGCCCCACGAGCCGCCGTGGGTTTGACCCTTGATGCCCCCGTCGGGCGAAAACCGAGAACCGACCGCGACGTCGGCGCCGGCAACGACGGCATCGACGAGCCGCGCGAGGTCCGCAGGCGACATCGATTGATCGGCGTCCATCCAAGCGACGAACTCGCCGCGCGCGGCGTCGAGGCCGTCCTGGATCGCTCGCGTGAGATTAGGTGCGCCCTCTCGCTCGATGAGTACGACCCGTCGATCGCGATGATGATAGTCGCGGACGAATTCGCGCGTACCGTCGGTCGACCCGTCGTCGACGACGATGATTTCGTCGAGGTGCGGCACGGCGGCGAGGAGCTCGGGAACGAGCGCGCGGAGGTTGTCGCGTTCGTCGAGCGTGGGCAAAATGACGCTCAATCTGATACGCTCGAGAGCTCGGTCGAGCACGCTCGCCGCGACGAGGCCGCCGCCATCTCGACCGATTCCCGTCACCATGGCCGTTATACCAGTCTACTCACCAGCGCTCACGGAAGACGACGCTCTCGCGGTCCGGGAAACGACGGCGCGTGGCGACGTTTCGGCGAACGCCCCGTCGGTCGAGGCATTCGAGCGACTCTGGGCGTCGCGTTGCGGGATGCCGCACGGAGTCGCCGTGTCGAATGGCACCGCAGCGCTCGAGCTCGCCGTGCGAGCGCTGTCGATCGGGCCGGGAGACGAGGTGATCTGTCCGGCGTTTACGATAATTTCATGCGCGCGCGCGATCGTGATGGCCGGCGCGACGCCGGTCCTCGTCGACGTCGACCCCGAGACGTATTGCCTCGACGTAGGCGCTTGTCGTACCCGGCTCGGGCCGCGCACGCGCGCGGTGCTCGCCGTCCACCTGTACGGCCACCCGTACGATCACGCAGCGTTGTCCGCGCTCGCCGCGCAACACGGTTTCCGCGTGATCGAAGACGCGGCCGAAGCGCACGGCGCGACGGTTCGCGACGAGAAAGGGTCGCACGTCGCCGGGAGCCTCGGCGACGTATCGACGTTCAGCTTCTACGCCAACAAGCCGATCACGACCGGCGAAGGCGGCATGGTCCTCGCGCGCGACGAAGACGTGCGCGATCGCCTGCGTGAGCTCCGAAATCTCGGGTTCGGCACCGGCCGCCGGTTCGTCCACGAGGAGCTCGCGCCGAACTATCGCCTCTCGGGCGTGCAAGCGGCGCTCGGCGTGTCGCAGCTCGCGCGGCTCGACGCCATCGTCCGGACCAAGCGACGGATCGCCGCCGAGTATCGCGCGAGACTCGCTCGCGTCGACGAATTCGAACTTCAGCACGCCCAGTCCTGGGCCGATCCGATCTACTGGATGATCGCTGGCGTCCTTCGCGACGACGTGCCCCTCGACGCCGCCGCTTTGGGCAAGGCCCTCGCGGAGCGCGGCGTCGAGACGCGTCCGTTCTTCGCCGGCATGCACGAACAACCCGCGTTGCGCGCGCTCGGCTTGTTCGAGGGCGAACGTTATCCCGTCACCGAGCGTCTCGCGCGGCGCGGATTGTACTTGCCCTCGGGGCTCGATCTCGACGCCGGCGCCATCGATCGCGTCGCGAGCGCGCTCGAAGACTCACTCGTCGCGGCGCGCCGGCCCTCACGGCCCCCCCCGGCACCATCTCGCGACGATGCCATCGGCTTCGCCGACGCTGCCACGCCGTCCGAATTCCCACCGGCGAGCGCTTCCACGGAGTCGTCCCGTGGACGACGAGCGCTTCGAGAGAGCGGCGGATCGCCGGATTCGAGCGCGCCGTCGCTCCGCGGCGCTGCGTTCGGACCCCTCTACGCCGAGGCCTACGACGCGCTCTACGCAGACAAGGATTACGGCGGAGAAGTCACGACCATCGTGCACGCCTTCGAGCGATACGGCACGCGCCCGGTAAAAGAGGTGCTCGATCTCGGGTGCGGCACCGGACGCCACGCCGTTCGGCTCGCGGAACGCGGCTACGACGTCGTGGGCGTCGATCGGTCGCCGTCCATGCTCGCCGTGGCGCGCGCGGCGAGCCCGGCGAACGCGACGTTCGTCGAGGCCGACATGACCGAGCTCGATCTCGGACGTCGCTTCGACGCCGCGCTGATCCTGTTCGCCGCCCTCGGCTACGAAACGAACGTGCCGTCGACGATCTCGGCGCTCCGCGTGGCGCGACGGCATCTTTCGGCCGGCGCGCTCCTCGTGTTCGACATTTGGTACGGCCCTTCGGTGGCCACGCGCCCGCCTACCCTGCGCACGAAGACGGTCCGCTCGGGCGCGGTCGAGTGGACGCGCCGGGCGCGCCCACTCCACGACCCGCACTCGCAATCGGTTCGCATCGCGTACGACCTCACTCGTCGCGACGCTTCCGGCGAGCGGCGAGCGAGCGAGACGCACACGGTGCGTTACTTCTTCCCCGCCGAGCTCGAGCTGGTCCTCGCCGCGGCAGACTTCGACCTCGTGTGCGTCACCGGGTACGAGGATTTCGGCCCGCTGCCGCGGCTCGACGAATACTCGGCGCTCATCGTCGCACGGGCGCGCCCCGCGACCGAGCCACGCAGCGGATCGGCGTCGCCTCCGGATCGATGACGGGCGCGCGCGACCCGCACGACGGCGGCGCTCTGGCCCGCGATCTCGGCGCGATCGCGCCGTTCGCGCTTTTCCTCGTGTCGCCGTTCGTCGTCTATCCGCTTCGGTTCATCGAACGCGGGCTCCTCGACGGCGGCGACGACGCGATTTCGAATCTGCCGTTCTTGCTCCGCTCCGCGCGGGCCCTCCTTACCTTCGACGTATTTTGGACGCCGTCGCTCTGGCTCGGCGCGCCGCTCATCGACGAGCCCGAATTCGGCACGTTCTACTTGCCGCGCCTCGTCCTGCTCCTGTTCTCGCCGGTCACGGCGTTCGGCGTGTACGTCATCGCGCACTTCGTACTCGCGCAATCGTCGTTCTACCTCTATCTCCGTTCGCTCGAGCGATCGCGCGCCGCGGCGGTGTTCGGCGCGCTCGCCTACGGGTTTTCCGGGTTTTTGCTCGGGCACCGCGGCCACACGATGTACCTCGTCGCCGGCGCTTGGGCGCCGCTCTTCTTGTTTTTCGTGCGACGAGCGGAGTTGCGAAAGAGCCCCGCCGACTGGATCTGCGCCGCGCTCTCGTTCGCGATGCTGCCGCTCTCGGGGGCGGTGCAACTCACGGTGTACCTCGCCGTCGCGGTGCTCGTCGTTCAAGGCGTGAGCGCGCGACGTCAACATTCGACGCGCCCGCTCGTCGTAGCGATCGCCGCGCTCGCGCTCGGGAGTCTCGTCGGCATGGTGCAGATTCTGCCGAGCCTCGCGTTCGAACGAGAGCTCGTCGGAAACCCGCGCCAGATCTACGACTTTTCGGTCTTTCTCTCGTACGATCCGCGGCTCTTACCGCTCCTCGTCGTGCCGCACGATCCGCTCATCAACGCGGAAATCTACAGCCGCGTCGGCGCCGTGGTGCTCGCGTTCGCGTGCGCCGGGCTCGCCGCGAAAAAGAGCCCGGTCGTACTCGGCTGGACGGTCGCGCTCGCGCTCGCCGTCGTGCTCATGTTCGGCCGCCACGTTCCCTTGTTGCAAAAGATTCTCGCCGCGATCCCCATCGTGAACGTGTTTCGCGGTCCGGCGCGCCACAACTTCGAATTCGCCCTCGCGACGTCGGTGCTCGCGGCGCACGGGTTCGACGCGATCTTCTTCGACGCCGAGTCCACCGTGCGTCGGCCGGCGCGCTGGTTCATCGTCGCGATCGCGGGCGGCGCCCTCACCGCGGCGCTCGGGTTCGTAGCACTTCACTCGACGCCGCCGTTCGAGCCCGCGAAGAGTTACTTGAAGGCGATCAAACCCAAAGACATGAGTTGGGGCACGATCGCAACCACCGCAGCGTTCGTCGTGGTGGGGGCGGGGTCGCTCACCGGTTTCTGGAAGGGGTACGTCCGCAAGGCGGCGCTCGTCGTCGCGCTTCTCGCGCCGCTCGTCGAAGATCGGATTTCCCTTCGCTTCACGGATCGAACCTGGCCGGACTACGCAGCCGAGATCGCGCGGGCCGAGCGGGACTTCGCCGGCGCGCGCGTGCTTCCGGCGCCCTTCTCCGTCACCGGCCTCGATGCTCTGTCGGCGAACACCGCGGCGCTCGTCGGCGGCGCGCAGAACCTCGTCGGCTACGCGTCGATGGCGCCGCGCGACGACGTGACCCTGCTCGATCTCGACATGCAAGGGCACCCCAATCACTTCGCGGATCTCGCGTGGTCGCGCTTGCCGTCGATCTACGGCATCTCGAAGCTGGTACTCCCCGACGCGATCTGCGATCCGGTCGACTTCGGCGTGAGTAACGGCGGCACCGGCGAATGCATCGAGCCCGGGACGCGATCGGGCTCGGCACTGCCCGAGGGATACGTCTTTTGCAGCGAGTCCTTCGGCGAAGGCGTCACACGTTTCGGCGTCGAGCTCGACCTCGGCCACGACCGATTCGTGCCCGGCACGAGCCTCGCGCTGCGCGGCGCGGGCAGCGAAGCCGCCGTGATGGCCATGACGTCGGTTGGCGCGCGCGAAGTCGACGGGCACATTCGCAAATGGTTCGACGGGCAGGCGTTGCCGGAGCACGCCACGTTCAGCGTCGCGCCGAGCGGCGCCGAGCGGCTGCGATTTTCGAGCGTGACGCTCCTCGCGGAGCGCCTCGAACCGATCGCTCGATTCGGCACCCGCGAATCGGGCAAGGGCGTGGAACGGCTCGACGGCTCGGTCGTGCTCGCGCCGCGGAGCGCGACCGCCGCGCTCGCGTCGCGATTCACCTGGCCCGATTGGATCACGATCCGCGACGGCGCCGCGACGCGCGTGAAGACGTCACAAGTCCTGGTCGAGCTCGACGCGCGCGCGATGGCGCCGCTCGACCGCGCCGTTTCGTTCTTCGTCGATCGGGTGCCGCCCATCGAGATCCCGGTCGGGCGATTGCGGATCCCGATGGAGCGACTCGAAAGCGAGTTCACGAAGGTCGTCGCTCCCGTCGACGCGCCGCAATCCGAGACGGTCTCCGTGAGCGCGACGTACGCCGGCACGGGAGCCCTCGAAATTTCCGGGGCGCGCCTCCTCGCCGGCCGGCGGCGCGTCCTTTCACGCCTGCCCGGCGAGTTCGACATCGTCGGAGACGGCGTGTCGACCGACGGCGCGCTCACCGTCGAGCCCGGCGGATTCGCGCGCGTCGAAGTGCACTTGCCGAGCCGCCCGGTCACCGTCTCGCTCGAAGTCGAAGCGCAAAAGTCCGTGCCCGTCGTCTTCGGTCTCAAGTACGACCCGCCGTTCGATCTCGGACGCGGGGAACGCGCGCTCGTTCCGGTAACCGCCGCCGGACGCCAGCGCTTCACGTTCACGACGTCCGTTCCGGCGAGCGTCGCGCACGCGCGCCTGTTCGCGAACCCCGCGCCCGGCGTGCGCGTCACGCACCTCGACGCGACGAGCGCGTGCCCGGCGCGGCGCTACGTCCGGCGCGAGTCGCTCGGCAAAGGGCTCGCGGTCTACGACAACCTCGACGCGCTCCCTCGCGTGTTTTCGGTGACGTCGGTGTGGCCCGTGAAGAGCGTCGAAGAAGCCGCGCACGTCCTCCGCGACGACCCTGCGTTCGACCCGGCGAACACCGCGCTCGTCGAAGGCGGCCCCGATTTTCCGGGGAGCTTCGGCCCGGCAACCGTGCTTCGGTCCGAGTTCGACGCCGAGCGCGTGACGCTTCGAGTGCGCGCCACGAGCAATCGCTCGGCGTTCGTCGTCGTGAACGACCGCTTCCACCCGCGTTGGCGCGCGATGATCGACGGCCGCGCCGCGCCCCTGTACCGCACGAACGGGCTCGTCCGCGGATTCGTGGTTCCTTCCGGCGAGCACGACGTCGTGCTCGTGTTCAGACCACCTACCGCCGCCTACGCCGGCGCCGCGCTCGCCCTGGCCGGCCTGATGCTTTCGTGCTTTTTCTCGCGAATCGATCGGCGCTTCTCGAAAAGCGTGTAAAGTTCTTGGCTGACCAAAAAGCGCGCGCGTCGCTCGTCGGCGCGCGCAGCACCGGAAGCCAACGGAGCACGACGGAACGATGGACATGCGGGATCTGCGAGGTCAGAAGGTGCTCGTCGCCGGAGGGGCGGGCTTCGTCGGGAGCCAGCTCGTGCGGGAGTTGCTCGACGTCGGCGCGAAGGTCGTCGTCTTCGACAATTTCCTGCACGGAACTCGGCAGAACCTCGCCGAGCTGCGCGACCGGATCGATCTGGTCATCGGCGACGTGCTCGACGAGTTCAAGTTGCTGGAAACGTTTCGCGCGCACGCGCCGCGCTACGCCTTCAGCCTCGTCGGCGACACCTACGTGCCCACGGCCTACGACATTCCGAAGCGCTTTTTCCGGGTCAACGTCGAGGGGACCATGAATCTGCTCCTGGCGGCGAAGATGACGGGCGTCGAGCGCATCGTCTACGTGTCGTCGACCGAGGTGTACGGCGAAGCCGTCACCGTGCCGATGACCGAAGAACATCCGCTCGCGCCGCTCAACACCTACGCGGTGAGCAAACTCGCCGCCGATCGATTGTGCGCGACGTTTCACCACGAGCACGGCGTGCCCGTCGTCATCGCGCGGATCTACAACTCGTATGGGCCCCGCGAAACGCAGCCGTATCTCATCGCCGAGATCATCACCCAGCTCGACAAGGGCCCGGTCGTCGAGCTCGGCAACGTCGAAGCGCGCCGCGACTTCACCTTCGTCGCCGACACCGCGCGCGGCCTGATCGCCGCGCTCGCGTCCGGCATTCCGGCGGGCGAAGCCGTGAACGTCGGTTCCGGCGTCACGTTCGACGCGCGCGAGCTCGTCGCGCGCATCGCGCCGCTCTTCGGTCACGCGAGCTGGGACATTCGCCAAGACGTTCGCCGTCTCCGGCGCCGCGACATCCAATGTTTTCACTGCGACTCGACGAAGCTCACGAACGCCTCGGGTTGGCGCCCGCGCGTCTCCATCGAGGAAGGCCTGCGCGCCACCGTCGATTGGTTCAAATCCAATGGACGCGCGTGGTCGTGGGAACGTTGGGTCGACGGCACGATCGTGTACGACGCGGTGCAGTGACGCGAGCGCGATGGCGCGCACCGCTCGCGCGCATCTTGGTCACCGAGTTGCTCGGTTGCCTTGTTAGCGACTCACTCGAAACGTCAGCGCGGTCCCCGCGTGCGACAGCCTGACGGACGGGGTGACCGTGTCGTGCGGTGTCCGTTGAAGGGGCGCGAAGCTCGCGCTACGACGCGGCCAACCAGGGGATCACACACCATGCGCATCTTCGCTTTCGTTTCGGGAGCCATGCTCTCGAGCACGCTCGTCGCGTGCAGCAGCAACGACAACGGTTCGAACAGCGGCGCCAACGGCGAGACAGCCAACGGCGGATCGACCTTCGTCGGGGGCGGCGGCATGCCGTCCGGCACCGGCGCGACCACGTCGGGCAATGGCGGCACGTTCGTCGGCGGTGGCGGCTCTTCCGGCGTATCGAACGGCGGCACTCCCGGCGAATCGGGTGGCAGCTCCGGCGGCGGCGGTACGCCCGGAAGCACCGGCGGCTCGCCGGGCTCCACGGGCGGCCAGCCGAGCACGGTCGACGGCGGCTCCGCCGACGGCGGCGGCGGTGTCGTTCCCCTGCCCCCGTTCCCGACGAGCGGCATGCCGCTCACCGGACCCGACAATACCTGGACGTGGATCGATTTTCCCGACTCGCACTGCCGCGATGGATCGACGGCGGGCGTTTCCGTCAACATGAACAGCGCGTCGAAGAACGTGATGATCTTCCTTCAAGGCGGCGGGGCGTGCTTCGACGCGACGACGTGCGGGTTGAATCCCGCGAACGCCTCGACGCAAAAGACCGGCGGCGGAAACGTCGGCGTGTTCGATCGCACGAATGCAGACAACCCCGTGAAGGATTGGAACTACGTGTTCGTGCCGTATTGCACGGGCGACTCGCACATCGGCACGAACGCGAATGGAACGATCTCCGGCGTCGCTGGCACGCAGCAGTTCGTCGGCCGGCTCGACATGGAGGCGTACCTGAATCGCATCGTGCCGACCTTCAAGGACGCGACGGAGGTCGTCCTCACGGGCGTCAGCGCCGGCGGCTTCGGCGCCGCGTCGAACGAGTACCTCGTGCAGCGCGCGTTCGGGACGATCCCGGTCGCCATGATCGACGACTCGGGCCCGCCGATGTCGGACAAGTACATCCCGACGTGCCTGCAGAAGCTGTGGCGCACGACGTGGGGCCTCGACGGCTCGGTGCTCAAGGATTGCGGGAGCGCCTGCTCGAACCCCGACGACTACGAGCTCGACTTCACGAAGTTCGTGACGGAGTCGACGACCAAGGCCGGCATCAATACCCACGTCGGGCTCCTCGATTCGAACGACGACGGCGTGATCACGCTCTTTTACGGCTACGGCCAGAACAACTGCACCGGGAGCCTCGCGACGCCGGTGCCGGCCGCGACGTACGACCAAGGGCTCGACGACTTCCGCACGTACATCGAAGGCATCACGCCGAACTTCAGCACGTTCTACCCGCCGGGCACGACGCACACCTGGCTCGCGAGCGCGACGTTCTACACCGAGACCGTCAGCAATGTGCGCATCGTGGACTGGTTCAAGAACATCGTGGTCGGCGGCCCGGCGCAACAGATCGGCAACTGAGCCCGGAGCCGCGGGCGCGTGCTCGGCGACGAACCGCCTACGGCTTCGTCGCCGAGGGAGCCCCCTACTTCAGGCCCTTCTCCGCGATCCACTGGTTCGTGAATTCGGCGGCCTTGTCGTAGCTGGTCTTGATGTCGGCGAGGATGCGCGATTCGATCATGCCGCCCACGCCGAATACCTTGGCGACGACGCTGCTGTCGTAGATGCGCTTGCACTTGCCGTCGCCGGCGGGCTCGGTGCGAACGACGCCGGTGACGCTGAGCTTGCCGGGGAGCACGCCGGTTTCGACGGTGACGGTCATGCGCTTTTTGGCGCGGTCGAAGCTGGCGCGCTCGCGGTAGCTGATGCCCCCCTCGACCAGCTTCTTGAGCGGACCGGGGAGCTCGGGCGTCTTCGGGACGGCTTCGACGACGCGATCGATGCCGACCGGCGTGTCGCTCTGGCTCACGACCTTCCACTCGTCGAAGTGGAGCGTCTCCATGAAGAGCTTCCGGTTGTATTCGGGGTCGAAGAAGACGCTCCAGAAGGTTTCTTCGCTCGCGTTGATGAGGTGCTCGATGCGGGCGTCGGCCATGGCGCGGACTCTACACCAGGGAAGCCTCGAACGAGTAGCATGCTCCCCGTATGTCTCGACAAGCGTCCTCCGCACGCCCGACGCGCCGCGCGCCGTCGTGGCTCGGGACGGTCGCGCTGGTCGTCAAGAAGGATCTGACCATCGAGCTACGGAGCGGCGAGGTGCTCGTCACCAG